>Ga0187780_10003608_pt1 | contig 11661 bp, 8 predicted proteins | sample 1015_Q2_SP10_20__FD_132429 | JGI IMG/M metagenome (GOLD analysis project Ga0187780, IMG submission 132429) | Tropical peat soil microbial communities from peatlands in Department of Meta, Colombia - 1015_Q2_SP10_20_MG | ecosystem: Environmental > Terrestrial > Soil > Wetlands > Peat | place...
AGTAATTGCAGAAAACAGCACATAGCTTAATTTAATATATGAAAAACCAGCTTTAAATTCATCCCAGTAGGAATTTTTATTATTCTCATTACTTCTTATTCCTTCATATATTAATTTAGGAAGATTAAACATAAATAAAAGAGAAACAAAGAAAAAGAAACATTCAATCATAAAGATCGTTTCAGGTTTTACGATTGTAAGTAGGCCACCTCCAACTGCAGGTGCCCCAATTTTGGTCGCATTTAATACCATTTGGCTTAGTGAAGATGCTTCCGCAAGCAATTCTTTTGGTACAACTTCACGAATGATGCCTTGGCGTGCAGGGCCAAAAGCTGATGATAATGCTGATTTAATAAAAATGATAATTAGTAGATTCCAATAATGAGGTGAAACAAAAAAAAGTGCAACGACTAAAATACGGAAAAAAGTGGTCGTCCTCATCACTTGAACATATGAGCACCGATCAATCCAAACAGATGCAAAAGGCCCAATTAATATATATGGTATAAACATACAAATTACTGCTACAGCATTTGCCCTAAGATCTAACCTCCATTGAAAAGAGATTAGAGCGTTAATGGCTAATAAATCTAACCATATCCCAAAATTTGAAAAGATATCTACAAAAAATAATTTACGGAACCCATTAATTTGTAATGGTTTAAATGCATCAAACTTCATTTCCTTCATCCTTTCTTACCGTGTTGTTTGAACGGTAAATTTAGGATATCAGGTAAATGTCAGAGGAATATCAGAGATGCTGATTTATTATTTTTTCCAGACTAACAGTTAAAAAAGGAAAATTATATTTAGTAGAAAAATAAAGCCATTTCTTTTTATACTTCTCAGGAATTTTTATATCTAAGTAATTACCTATAACTAATGTGTCTTTAACTCCAGCCATTTCATTAGGTATATACTTCGAATTTGATAAGACCTCAAGGCCTTTATCGATACTTAAAATCCCTTCTTTTGAATTATTCATATAAAGTTCATTAAGACCTTTCAAAATGTAAAACGTTCCTTTTTCACGTAAAAAAGGATATTTCTCAAATAACATTTCTGCATGTTGACTATTTTTTCTAAACTGAATACTGTCTTTCCTATATAAATTTAATTTTAATTCTTGATTCATAACATAAACTAGTAAACTAGGATCAATTAATTTTTCATCAATCATTGATTTAACATGATTTATTTTTATTAATGCATTTTCGAAATTACCACTATTCAATTCAATTCCAATAATGCCAAACTTTTCTAATTCAAGTTGTAATTCCATTGGTAATCTTTTCGATTTTAATATTTGTTTAAAAATTAACTGAGTTTTATCCATATCAAACTGAATTAAGGAATAAATATGTAAAATATAAAACATTTTTTCAGAAATAGAATGATTAGAATCTGTAATGAACCAGTCAAATTCTCCTTGAACATAATGAAGATAAATCTCTTTTCTATTTTCGAATGGGATATTTAAGTATTCATGGTTTAACAATACTGTTTTTAAACCTGTTCCTTGACCATATTGCACATATTTTTGAAATAACCTGTTCATTGTTTCAGTAAATTCTTTATCATATTGTAAAACATTCACATATTTGTCTTCTTTTTGTTTCATAATTAGACGGTACCCTAACCCACGGACTGTCTCAATTGAAACCTGATCCCAAAGTGATAACTTTTTTCTTAATCTATACACATGATCATCAATCGTTCGATCGGTTGGATCAGATAGTGGCCATACTTTATTCAATAATGTTTCTCTTGATAGTGTTTGGTTAACGTTATCAAATAAATATTCTAAGAGTTTAAACTCCTTTGGCAATAAAAGGATCTTTTCACTTTTATACGAAACAGAAAAGTCATTATTATCAAAATGTATTTCTTTCATAAAATTCTCCATTATTCATATTACATTTATATAGAATTAATTGAATTTTTTATATCCAAGTAAAAGTGTTTAATTTCATTGGATAGTTAATTCCAATGTTCTAACATCATTATATGCTGACTGCCTGGAATAATTTTTGTTTTGATGAAGAGTTGGTTATCCAATCAAATCTTCTTTAAAATAGTTATTTCGACAATAATTGAGTTAAACCCTTTGATTTTAAATAAGAAAAAGAGCCATCGCCCTCTGTCAATATCGACTTTAGACTCTGACCCTTTATTATTATTTAACGATTTTTTTTAAACCATTACTAACATTATTCGAAGCATCCGTTAAGAAGATTTCAACAGTCACGCCATGTTTTTGCTTCGGAATTCTCACTGTAAACTTACCGTTATTTGAAACTTTTCCATTTGCGATTACTTTTGTACCAACTTTTACTGAAACAATTGATCCAGCTTCCCCACTACCAGTGATGACAGTTGACTTAGAAGTAATCTCAGTTTTAACAACTGCAGGAACAGGAGGAGTTGTGTCTTTTATGACAACAGTAGTTACTCCACTTACATTACCAGCAGCGTCTTTTGCAGTAACTGATAAAACAGTTCCAGCTTTTTGTTTTTTAATTGGTAGTGTGAACATACCATTTACATTCGCTTTTCCTGTAGCAATAACTTTTGTACCAACTTTTACAATAACTGTAGCATTTGCTTCTGTTTGACCTTTAATAACTGTCACCTCAGTATTAACTTTTGTCACATCTGGTTTTAAAGGAGCAGTTTGGTCTTTAACGACTACTTTAGTTCCTTCACTCTTATTTCCAAATGAATCAGTTGCGAATACTGTTAAAACAGTACCAGCTTTTTGTTTTGGAATTGAAAGAGAGAATAATCCTTCTGAATTTGTATTACCAGTCACAAGAAGCTTACCACCGTTAAATACATCAACTTTAGCGTTGACTTCTGATTTTCCAGAAATCATTAAATCTTTATCACCAATTGTTGATACAACTGGTGCAGTTGGTGGTGTAGTATCAAAAGATAAAGAATATTGACCCCAAGTTGTAGTTGAGTCCGGAACCTCACCTAAATAATTAATGCTTGGATTAGTGTTTAGCACCGCTTTAGCATCCGGAGAAGAATAAAAAGTAATTTTTGGATTACTTGGGATTGGTAGAATACTCCAGTTCCTATCTGCTGAAGGATTTACTGTTCCCTGTTTAGTGATGTAATCTTTTAATACACCACGGTTTTCTTCAATTGTGTCAATAACGATTTTTCCTTTATTTCCCTTTAGCCCTGGGAAGTTACCGCCACCATTTGCACGATAGTCATTTGTAACTACAATAAATTTTTGGTTAGGATTTATTGGTTTACCATTGTATTGCAAATTAACTATACGGTTTGAATCTGGATTAATTATGTCACCGTTTGTATTATATTTAGCTGGTTTTGTAACATCAATTTGATAGTTAACACCATCAATAACATCAAAATTAAATCCTGGGATTGAAGTATCTACTAATTCCTGAGAACTTTTAGAATTTGGATCAATTTGTTTAAATTGTACTGCACTCATTTCTAACCATTCTTTAACTCCAGCACCAGTCATTTCAACAGCTTTTAAAGTATTATTATATAAATATAAATCATTTGCTGATTTAATTGAAAGGTCACCCTTCGCAATACTGGTATAGTCATTTCCACCTTGACGTCCTGATTTAAATGGAGCTGCTGCTGATAAGACAGGTATATCTTTATACGATGGTAGATTTTTTGCTATATAGTCTTTTGCATACCATATTTGTGCATTGTTTACAATTTGTACAGTCGGGTCATCTTGTACACGAGCAAAATAGCTATACATTGGTGCACTTGTTTCGCCAATTTTTCCACGAACATAAGCAAGTGTCCCTTCGTGTTCAGCTTTAACTGCCTCAACAATTTTAGGATCTTCGTCTGCTAAGCTTGTTTTTGTTTTAACATCATAAATTGGACGTAAAGTTGTTCCTTTTGCTTCAACATTTGTATATTTACCGTTTGAATCTGGTTGTAATGTTAATTTCATTACACCGAGGTTGTTTCCCCATGATCCTGCTTCAACTGCCGGAACACCATTAATTGTACCAATAACATTGTCGATCCCTTTTTTGTCATTAAATTCCGCTGCTCCAGGGAAGTTAACATGTTTATGACCAAACATAATTGCATTGATACCTGGTACTTTACTTAAATCATAAACAGCATTTTCTGCTAGATCTTGACCTTCAGATGTAATATCACAACCTGAGTGAACAAGTGCAACAACAATATCAGCACCGTCTGCTTTTACCTTAGGAATAAACTCTTTTGCTGTTTGTACAATATCTTTTGCAGTAACTTTTCCAGTTAAATTATCTTTGTCCCAATCCATAATTTGAGGAGGTGCAAAACCAATAACACCAACTTTTACGTGTTGATCATTACCATCCTTATCTTTGAATGTTTTATCTAAGATGACATAAGGTGTAAATTCATTTTTTCCTGTTGTCGCATTGTAAATATTGGCATTTACAAATGGGAAATTTGCTTTACTAGTTACTTTGTGAGCATAGTCTAAGCCATAGTTAAATTCATGATTCCCATATGTCCCAACATCGTATTTTTCAATGTTCATTGCTTTAATCATAGGATGTACATCTGTATCAGACAATTTTTTAATTTTAGCAACATAATCTGCCATTGGGTTACCTTGAATCAAATCGCCCGCATCAAATAACAAATTATTATCACTTTCTTGACGAGCTTTATTTATTAAGGTTGCTGTTTTAGTGAACCCAAGAGTTAAATCAGGTTTATCTTTAAAATAATCATATGCCATGATATTGTCATGAAGATCAGTTGTCTCAAGGATTTGTAAATCAATAGCTGCTGGGGCTGAAGTAGTACTTGCTGCTGCATTTGCACCTGCAACAAATGGTGTAGCAATTGTACCAATCGATAACACAGTTATAGCAAGCTTACTAAACGTACTTGATAATACTAACTTTTTCTTTTTTGTCATATGGGTACATTTTCCTTTCAAAGTTTTGTGGTTTATTAGAATACATTATAAAAAAATTAATACGTTTTAAAAATACAATTAAACTATTCTAATAAACTTCTCCCCTATTATTGTGTAATCAGGTTCAAAACGTCAATATCAGAAAATAAACAAAAATAAAAATTTAACAAATAATTTAAAATTTAACAATTATTTTACAGGTAAGTTTATTACTGCATCCTTTTTATTTATATCCTTTAACTTAGTAAGTATGTTCCTAATAATAGAAATAGTAAATTTATTGTTTATATTATGTAAACTGTAATGTCGAGAAATTTAAAAAGATTAGGTAAATTACATATATTTTAGTTAATTATTCTTCCATTCTTTTCATACTGAAAATAATTAAAAAATTCAATTTAGTTCGAAACATTTTTGCATAATTTTTCATCTATTAATATGACAAAATTACATGGGAGGATTATGTATGAAAAAATTAATTTCAATTATTTTTTGTTTCGCTCTTTTATTTTCCGCAAATGGAGCAGTTTTTGCTCAGTCATCAAACGACTTAACAAGCAGCGAAGCATTAAAATTAGCAAAAAGTGCTCGCATCCACTTTTGGAACGTAATGAATGGACATAAACTATTAGAAACGAAGTTAAACTGTCCAATGACAACTTTCAATTATAATGGAACAGAGTATCGATATTTTTGTAGTGAGTTCAATACAAAAAATAAGCTCCAAAAATACATGAGAGAAGTGTTCACATTAAATGCATCCGAAAAAGGCTTTAAGAAATATAAATTTATTGAATACAAAGGTAAATTAGCTCAACCAAATGCTGATAGTGGAAGTTTACTTGAATGGGATAAATCAAAAGTAAAGTTAATTTATCAAAGAAAAAACATTTGTTTATTTGAATACACGGTACCGTATGGTGAACCTAAAATGTATGAAAAAAGAAACATCACTTTTGTAAAAGTTAATAATCAATGGAAGATAAATTCTTTTGATGCTGTCCATTAATTTATACTAAAGGGTACAATTATGTCCAAATAAAATAAGGTGAAAGAACGAAATTCTTTTCACCTTATTTGAACTTATTTATTCATCTAGATAAATAAAATTATTCTCTACTTAAATGTTCGTGAATTAATTTCCAAACACCATCACTATTCCTAATAAAAACATTCGTTGCACGTCCGCTACCAGATGTTAATTTTCCCTTAATTAAACCTTCCCAAGTGTATTTATAAAGGCATGTAGCAATATTGTCATTTGCAGCAATCCATTTTACATCCTCTGCTCCATAAACTTCATCTTCTACCATTTTCCAGCTATTTTCGAAATAATTTTTAATCTCCTCCTTATTTACACATGATTTATCTGAAAACCAATACACTGCCCGATCATCAAGCAATATTTCTACGTTTGAAAAATTATGGGTATTAGTCGCTAAAATATACTTTTCTAAAGCTTTTTTATATCCCATTTTTCCACTCCTATAATCTCTCTTCTATTTTAAATATTTAATTAACTATTCGATATATTTGGATTTTCACCTCTTGTTTTAATTAAATATTTATATTAATCCCTCTATTTCTAACCATTTCAAAAAAAAAACTACTAATTGTCCGCGAAAATTAATCAAAAATGGAATATATTTGTTTAATTGTAAATAGCGAATGTGGTACTATGTTATTTGTGATTTCATCCTGAGCCTAAATAGGTAATCAATCTGAATAGTAAAAATATATTTTTATTATCATACTGTCATTAAAATATCTAATTGTCTAAAATGACTGTGCAATAATATCCAACGTAAATTGGCCATTAGGCAAATTAAATTTTGATTAATCCATATCCAAAAAAGGCAAAATAATATAAAATTCTAATGTTAAAGAGTATATAATATGTAAGGGGAAAAATTGGGAGTTATAATTTTACTCCTATCTTTACTTTAATTAAAATGAGTTTTTATTACATATTTTTTCAGTCTCTTGTTAGGTACGTTTTTTTGACAAGCGAAAAATGAATTTACATTAATATCAATTTTTTCGCTACAATACTAAGGAGTGCAACTATGATTATCAAAGCATGTCAATTAAACATAAACTGTACAAGATGGCCATTAATTAAAAAGAATAAAGAGAAAAAAATCAAACATTTTAGTTGTTTGGTTGAGGGCTAACAAAAAATGGGACAGTTTATTAAGTCATTAAATTTAAAAGATCCAATCAATTTAGGTGCAATCCTATGTTTTGTGATACCACCATTAGGTATGCTACTCCTATTTGTTTTAGGTTGGAGAACAATCTTTCAAATTCTTATTAAAAAAGAAAAGATATCATTTTCATATGTAGATATATTTTTTATTACGCTTGGGATCTCAACGATCGGTGCGACGATTGAAATGAAGGATGCTTATTTTCTGTTTACAACATTAATGATTCTTGGTTATTGGGGTCTTTATTTACATATAATGAGAATTGGTACAAGAGGATTTTTTCAAATTTTTAGATGGATAATGATATTCGGATCAATATATAGCTTGTTAATTGGAATCATTTCATCATTTTTCAAATTTCCTACCCTGCTTGGCTATTTAACAGGTACTATATTATTTGGAGTAAAAGAACCAATGAAAGAATATCACCGGTTAATTGGAAATGCTTATAATCCTAATTTTACTGTATACATATTATTAATAGGACTTTCTTTTATACTGGCAAAAATTTTAACATCTGTACGAAAAAACCAATATCAATCATTATGGTGGCAAACACTCATCGTAATTATATTAAGCTTTGGTGTAGTACAAACCGGCTCTCGTGGCGGTTTCGGAACCATGATTGGAATTTTTCTATTATTCTTCTTTAGACTTAATATAAAAGTCTTTATTTTGCTCTCGATTATAGCTTTATCAATGCATAATGTATTTCTTCAATTAATACCTAGAAGTGATATTTTAAATGTATCGACAATGCAAAGAGAGACAATTTGGAGAAATTCTTTCAAGATTTGGAAGGATCATTGGCTGTTTGGAACGACACCACTTGGATTTGGAATAGAATATTCAAAATTAACTGGACAAGATATACCACATGCACACAATATGCTTATAGGTGTATTTACTGAATATGGTACATTTAGTGGGTTGGTATTTATACTACTGATATTGATAACAGCGTATAAAATGCTTGTTTTATTTTTTAGCACTAATAAACGTATTTATTTACTTGATTACTTTTTACTTAGTCTACCAATCATTGTCCTAACAGGTATATTTGATGAACCATTATTTTCACCTCAATTAGGATTATTAACGATTATCCTTTGGGCATCCTGGGAAAGGTATACAAGGCAGATTGATTTTTTTGAAAGAGTTTAATTAGTTTCTTAATGATATAGAACATGTAAAAAGATGAAATAATATACTTTTTCATCTTTTTACATGTTCTATTTTTTTACTATCAGCTTATCGAATGAATTGTTGAAATGATTGGACTCCGTCAAGTTTTGTTCGGTCTATATATGCCTGAGTAGTATTTATTGAAGAATGTTCCATTTTTGCACGTAATGTTTCATTGTCACACCCATTTGATAACTAGGTATTTTATCTATCGAAATTTTATAGAATTTTCTGAATTTAATGTAATTATTCGTGTTAAAATAAATAGTAGATTGTAAAATTTATTTTACGTACTGGCAAATTAATTCAATATTTAGGGGTGAGGAATTGTTTTTAGTAAATGAGGATTTTAAAACGTTTATAAAACTATATCCTATAACGTCTATGTTGGTTGGGATATGTACTATAATAACAATTTCGATTACATTTATGGGTGGTTACACAAGTAAGAATATATTACTGTTAGGTAGATATGAAAGTGATTTAGTAAATGATGGCCAAATCTGGCGCTTAATAACATATGCAGTTGGACATTGTAGTTATACACACTTTTTTCTTAATATGGTATTTATCATTATCTTTTCTCGCCCTCTTGAACAGATTTTAGGGAAAGTAAAATTTTTGTTCAGTTATCTATTTTTAAGTGTTTTTACAGGTGTATTTATTCATTTCCTATCTAATTCTAATTCACTATCGGCAGGTGCTTCAGGTATAGGTTATGGATTATTGGGTATGTATGTTTATCTAATCATTCGATATGGCGAGAAATTTCCTAAACACGAAAAAAATTTTATTATTCTGTTTACATTAATAGGTTTTGCTATGACTGTATTATTACCAAATATTAACTTATCAGGTCACCTTGGCGGTTTTATCGGCGGAATCATTTTGTCTATCTTTATCATTAAGAGAGAAAATTACATAAGATTTTCTACAACATATGATAATTCACATTAATTATATTAGGAATTGAAGAGAAAGAAGTTATGCTAAACTTTTTATTCAACTCCGTTCTAATACTCAAAACATGCTTCCCAAAAAATAGGTTTAAGTTTACATAATCAATAGATTGGTCAGGAGGATTTAGTAATGATTGCTATACTAGCCAAATTTGGTATTGGCTTAGCTGCTTTAGCTGCGATTGTAGCTTGGTTAAATACCGAAAAAATTTTAAGAGATCTATCTGAAATCAAAGCAAAGTTAGGCATAAACGAAGAGAAGAAACCTTCATTTTTTTGATAAAGTCCTCGATCGAAACTAATTATGACTTCAATTATTGGTTCCAAACTTTATCCATAGAAATACAAGAAAATATTAGTCCTTTAATTAGAAATCTAATATTCTATCTCATTATCTATTTAAAATAAGTATTTAAACTAATAGTTGAAATTGTAGTGGAAATGACAAGAGTCCCCTCTTTTTATTTTAAATTGTAAACAATTAATTGATGAAATTCCATTTCCCAGTAAGATTGCTCCCAAATTAACATTTTGAATATTTTTTAAAAACTATAAAGACAACAGTTTGTTTCGTAAAATTCGAAATTAAAACTGTTGTCTTTTATTTTTACATTGATACTATATTTGATTTAATATAAACTTTTTGTGTTTAAGAGCAAACACATCTCAACTAATATTCCTATGCTTTTGCATTATTTTATCACGCATTAACGGGCAGTAAGACCCACACCTCAAAAATCAAAGAGAAACGAGGAAGATAGTTGGAGGATAACTGCCCGTAAAAGCCCGATTGGTTCAACTAACCATCAGTGGAGGATGAAAAACCCCCCACTGATGGAAGTTTCACTTTATTGCTTCATGCACTTTTAATAGTTTCCCTTTTATTGTCGTATTCTTCATAGTCTGTAATACTAAAGGGCCTTTTCCATTTAATATCTCAACATAAGAAACATTGTCTTGGATTGTAATAATGCCAATATCTTCTGCTGTTACACCTTTAATTTTGGCAATGGTTCCGACAAAATCTACCGCTCTTATCTTCTTCTTCTTTCCACCATTGAAATATAACTTCATGATATCTTTATTTAATTGTTCATTCTTATCTTTTTTGATAACTGGTCGTTCATTTCTTTTCTTTTCAAAAGCAACTTTCCCTTTTGTAACTTCTTCTTTTGAAGGTACATCCACTTTAGGTATTTCAAAACCAATATATCCTTCAATTTCTCTTAAGAATTTTTCTTCATAAGGTGTGACAAAAGTGATTGCCTTTCCTTTATTGCCTGCTCGCCCTGTTCTTCCGGTACGATGAACATAGCTTTCTGTCTCTAATGGAAGATCATAGTTAATGACATGAGTAATATTTTCAATATCAATCCCTCTTGCTGCTACATCAGTAGCTACTAAATATCGGAATTTACCCTTTTTAAAATTATTCATTACTTCAAATCGTTCTTCTTGTAACATGCCCCCATGGATTTTTTCACATGTATAGTTCAAATGGTCTAACTGCTTAAACACATTATTTACGTTCTCTTGCGTTCGACAGAAAATAATACAACTATCTGGATTTTCAACAATGGTTATGTCCTGAAGAAGAGAAAACTTATCTTCTTCTCTTACTTCATAAAGTGAATGATCTATTTTATCCGTGGTAATTCCTTTAGCTTTTATTTCTATATTTATTGGTTTTTTCATATACTTATGGCAAAGATTTTCAACATCTTCTGGTAAAGTAGCAGAAAACAACATAGTCACCCTATTTCTAGGAAGTTCATGAATAATTGCTTCTACTTGGTCGATAAATCCCATATTTAACATCTCGTCAGCTTCATCTATAACAAGAAATTTAAGGCACTCTAAGGAAAGAGTATCTTTTTCAATATGATCTAACACACGTCCAGGAGTACCTACAACTACATGGGTTTTTTGCTTTAATTCTATTTTTTGTCTTGCAAAAGGCTCTTTGCCATAAACAGCAGTAGCTTTGATTCGTTTAAATCTTCCAATATTGGTAATATCTTCTTTTACTTGAACGGCTAACTCTCGTGTTGGAGTTAATATTAGGGCTTGGGGTTTGTTCTCTTCCCAATCGACCATTTCACAAATTGGAATACCAAATGCTGCAGTTTTTCCACTTCCAGTTTGTGATTTCACTACAAGATCTTTCTTATCCAATGCGACCGGTATTACCTCTCTTTGAACTTCGGTTGGATTCTCGTATTTCAAACTATCTAAAGCTCTTATTATTTCCTTACTTAATAGATAGTCACTAAACATTCTTTTACTCATATATACCTCACTAGTTGTGTATTATCTTTCTTGTTTATATGTTTTTCCATTATAAACATAACATACTTTGATTCTTTTCTAC
>Ga0187780_10003609_pt1 | contig 11659 bp, 10 predicted proteins | sample 1015_Q2_SP10_20__FD_132429 | JGI IMG/M metagenome (GOLD analysis project Ga0187780, IMG submission 132429) | Tropical peat soil microbial communities from peatlands in Department of Meta, Colombia - 1015_Q2_SP10_20_MG | ecosystem: Environmental > Terrestrial > Soil > Wetlands > Peat | place...
CTTCCGGCTGGTTCTGGGCAGACGAATGGGTACCCAGCACCCGCACGATCCTGTTCTCAGCAAGCCAATACGCCTCCTTCTCCAATCCAACCCAGCTGCAATCCTTTACTACAAACGGTGCCTCCGAAGCTGCCAATGCGTATCTACTTATAACAGGCGCAGTGCTGGTTCACGATATCGCCGTCACTAACATAATACCTTCCAAGACCATCGTCGGTCTAAGCAGCAATGCTGACATAAACGTGACAGTGGCTAACATGGGCAACTACACTGAAACCTTGAGGGTCACAGTGTTTGTCAACGCGACTTCCATTGCGTCACAGAACGCAACCCTTTCAGCAGGAAACTCTACCAACCTGGTTTTCGCATGGAACACAATTGGCTTTGCTTATGGCAACTACACATTAAGTGCCGACGCCTCGCCGGTCCCAGGAGAAACAAACACGACAAACAACAACCTCACAAAAGGCAACATCTTCATGACAATTCCGGGAGACGTTAACGGCGACAGAACAGTCAACGTGCTCGACCTCTTAGTCATAGCTAATGCGCTATTTACACATCCAGGCGATCAAAAATGGAATCCAAACGCAGACCTGAACAATGACAACGTAATCAGCGTTCTCGACCTGATTATCTGCGCAAACCACCTATTCCAAAACTGGTCATAGCCCTTTTTCCCCTGTGTGATTGAGAGATTGAGTAAAGAACGAAGTGATTGGTCTTGACAAACATCACCCGATTATCCTAAAGACTGTCACATCTCAGGAAAAAACCAATTATAAGTCTAAAAAACAAAAAGCAAGCTGACCAGTCTTTGGTTACTCATTGTGCTGGATTTTCTCTCCGACCGTGTAAAGAAACATGCTTGCTGAGGAAGGTCCCATCCACTTGAACCTGGCGCTGAACTCTTTGATGACTAACGAATAATTGTGCGATTTGTCCAGGCTATCGAGGTATGTTTGGAATGACCTATAGTCTTTCTTGATTCTTTCAAACTCTTTGGCGTTCTCAACTATTGCCAAAATCTTTCCCTTGTTTCGAACGATGCCATTGTCTCTCATTAAACGGTTAACATCTGAATCAGTGTAGCCTGATACCTTCTTCGTTGAGAATTTGTCAAATGCTTTCTGAGTTGTGGGCCATTTCTTGTCCACCACCTTCCAGTTCAATCCTGCTTGAAAGATGATTCGGCTCATGTTTTCAAAGTAGGCATCATCACTCGAAGGCCTTTTCCTCGCGTAAAACCAATCCGGAGGACTCCAATGCTCTTCTGGCGTCGAAATCACCTATGCAAATGTTTTGCTTCAGTCGTTCTTAAATCCAACTGCTTTAGAAAAAACGTACACATTTTATCATTCCCAACTATCTTAGAAGTGGCACCTAAGCATCAAATTGCAAATGTGAACGCGCCTTTAACTCGCATCTTTCAGCATCTCGTATATTAGGCAATGCGGTAGTTTTCTTTCCCATTTGAATTTGTCAGGGGTATTGTCAAAACAAACCGTGCGCTCTTGCCCGGTTCGCCCGTTTCCTGTATTGTCCATCCATAAACTTCCACAATTTTCTTGATCGTGTACAGTCCGTAGCCTGTGCTGCCCCCTGTGCTATATCCTTCTCTGAAGAGTTTAGGTTTTTCAGCTGCAGGAATGCCCACACCATCATCTTCATAGACAAGCGTTAGCTCTTCTGAGCTTACTCGCTCATAACCAATTCTTATTCTAGTGGTCTTCTGACCGTACTTCAGCGAGTTATCGATCAAATTGTAGAATAGCTGTCTTAGTAGTGAGTCAGCCAACACTTGTAGTCCATGACAACCATCAACCAACTTAACGCTTAAGCCTGAAAAAAGCGAAATTGCCTCCTCAACCGTTTTTTCCACGTCGATGTAAACAAGTTTTTCAGCCCCCAGCATCTCGTAGGTCTTCGCAAAATCAAAAATTCTTGTAATCTGTTGAACAGCTGTCTCCATGTCTTTAAGCTTGTCAAGGACTTCGCTGTTACCTGACAGGTGCATCTTCAAGAGGTAAGCATTTCCTGTGATCACTGATAGCTTGTTTCGCACGTCATGCCTTGTGAGACCGCCTACAACCCGCAGTTTTTCTTCCAGTTTCTTCCTCTCCGAAAAGTCATGAAACACAACGAGATCTGCAGGCTTTCCTTTGTAATCGATCTTTGCAGCACTGATTTCAAATGGTAGTTTTCTTCCGTCTTTGGTTATCATCTCAATTTCGTAGGGTGCAATCTGCATTCCCATCATTCTCTTTGCCAGATTCTTTATCATCGTTGCTTTCGTACCGGCGGAAAAGGTTTTCAGTTTTAGGAAATTCTTTCCAACCAGCTCCTCTTTCTTGAAGCCTGTAATCTCTTGCACTTTTGACGTGGTGTCAAGAACATTTCCTTTGGCGTCAACGATAGCAACGGGGTCAGCCATCAGGTTGAACAAAGACTGAAAATGTCTTCTAGACTCCTCAGATTCTTCCTGCGCTTTTTTTAGGTCTGAAATGTCTTTGTACATGACCACATAACCCAAAAATCGACCCTCAACTGTTATCGGCGCTGCAGAAACAAAAACCGGAACTAACGATCCGTCTTTCTTCAATCTAACTGTATCTTGACTAACGTGCTTGTCCTGTTCAGTTCTGCAATCAAGTATATGCGCCTCATCAATCCTGTCCTTCGGCACCACCACTTCGTTTATATTCCTACCCTTGATTTCATCGAGTTCGTACCCGAAGAGCATCTCAAACCGACGGTTAACGTCCAAAATGCGATAGTCTGGCCCCACATGAGCTACAGCTTCAGGGTTGCCTGTAAACAAAGCTTTGAAGTTCTGTTGGATCTCCAGCGTCGTTCTTTCAACTTTCTTCTGTTCACTGACGTCCCTAAATATTCCTTGGAGAATCTTTCTACCGTTTAGATTGACAATGTTACCTTTGACGACAACGTCCTTGATTTCTCCGGTCTTCGTAATGACTTGGGTCTCCAAAACCTGTCCTTCTTTTTCTCCAGCGTGTTGCTTGAAAGCAACTGCGAATCCTTCGCTTTTCGCCTCTGTTTCCGGGTGCAAGATAAGGTGATGCTTGCCAACTAATTCTTGCTTGGTTCTACCTACCAGTTCCATAGCTGCTTGATTACAGTCGATAAGCATACCTGTCTCAACGTCAGCAACAAAATTAGCGTCCATCGCAGCATCGAAGAGAGTTCTAAACTTCCGCTCACTTTCTCTCAGTTCCTCTTCCGCCTTCTTGCGCTGGGTAACATCCATGAACATTGCTTGAACAGCAGGCCGCCCATCATAGTCTATGCGCGAAGACGACAATTCCAGCCAGATCAACGTTCCATCTTTTCTAACGCCACGAATTACATAGTTCGAAGGCGGCGAATTTCCTTTCAGCCTTTCTTTAAACCTACCGAAGAAGAGCTCTCGGTCGTCAGGATACACAAGTTCACTTATTTGCTGAAGCGAAAACGTAAGCATTTCATTAGCAGTATAACCCAAGATCTTTGACATTGTGGCATTTGCAAAGACAATGTGAGGCACAGGTCCTTGAGCAACCAAAATTCCCTGCAGAGACTGCTCAACCAAAGCCTTGTATTTCTCTTCGCTTTCCTTTAGTGCCTTCTCAACTTTCTTTTTCTCAGTGACGTCCCTGATTATTCCTTCCGTCCGCAGCAGGTTACCTTTTTCATCTTTCTGAGCGGTGATGCTGGCCAGAATCTCAATCAGCGTACCGTCTCTTTTCTTCCAAACCAACTCGCGATCCTTGACACGCCCTTTTTCAACAAGTTCCTCAATTAAACGAACTCTGACATTGGGATCAACATACAATTCGACAGCAGGCCTTCCAACCAACTCTTCCAAATTATCATAACCCAACATGCTTGCTGCTGCCCGATTCAGGGACAATATTCTCCCGTCAGATCCATTAACAAGAACCCCTTCGACTGCCGACTCAAATAACCGCCTGTACCGCTCTCCGAGAACCTCGAGAGCAGTTTCAGCTTTTCTTCTTTCCACAGTTTTTATTATCGCATAGCCCAATTCGCAGTAGACTGTTTCAGGGTCACCATTCTTATTCAGGTACTGGTCTGCTCCTAGATTCAAAGCTTTAATCGCAACTTCCTCTCTGCCTTTTCCAGTAAACATCAAAAAAGGAATCGTATTGCCGCTCAGCCTCAATTCTTTCAAAAACTCAAGCCCATCTTTGCAGGGCATCTGATAATCAGAAACCACAGCATCATACGCTCCCTTCTTCAACAATTCCAACGCTTCATCAACGGAAGAAGCCGAATCCACTTGAAACGGACCTTGCAATTCCAAACATTGTCTAGTCACTTCCAACAGGGAACGATCATCATCAACGTGCAAAACTCTAACCAGTTCTTTCCGACTAGAATCAAGCACGATTTCCGCCGACGACTCCACAGCACGCTCGATCATCTAGACATCTTCCATACTCTAGGATACTCAAAGACATCGGAACAATACCCCAACAAGCCCACACAGAGCAAAAACACTTATGAACACACAATAGTGACCCAAGATTCAGAAAGCATACTGTTTTGATTTCTTCATTCCTTCCGACAAGAACCCAACTCTTGTATCTTTGAAGAAAAACCCTCAAAAACCTTTCTTCAAATTGTGAAATCACGCCCATCATGGAGACCATTGTTCTAGTAGCGAGTCTAATACTGAGTCAACTTCAGTTACTTCGGTTGCTTCAGAAACTTTAGCATTAACGGGTTCTGGAATATTATTCGTCCGTAGATATTGTAGTTTCTGAAGTTTCGCGCCCATTCTCCAACTTCGCCGCATATCGAAAAAATGTTAATTCGTCTCCAATCGAAACACACGCGTCGAGGTCCTATTCCAAACCCAAACATGCTGTTTTTATATCTCGCGCCACCATGGTTACTTGTCGGAGGAACATCTTTGGTTTTCGGTTTAACTCGCAAGTCTAGATACGAAAAGTTGCAAATTCAAAACGATGAGCTAAAAGCGTACATGAACGTCTTGACCGGTCAGATTGACACGCTTCGAATACAGGTCGCTGAACTAAGAAAGGAAATGGAGTTGTCTAAACGAAGAATCTGGCAGCTTCGCAAAGAAACAAACAGCCTACGAGTTCAAAAAGAAAGACTCGAAGATTCTGTCGAAATCCTCACCAAAGAAAGAGAGATATTTCAAAACACCATTCAAAACCTCTGGCAAGCAACAAGAAAAGTTCGCGCGCGGGAACCTCTGAAAATCCTTCTCAGACCTAAGCATTAGTCTTGGTCAATTAGGGCGCTGGTATAGCCTGATATCCAGCATCTACTTTAACTTCGCTCACTCCAATTCTTGCTGCCGTCGTTTCTCCGCTGTCCTTTAGTCGTCTTAAAGACAAGCAATTGTTTAGTTTTGCGAAAATGGTTGGCGTACTTTTGAGTGCCCCATGCTCAAACTGCGGAAAATGCTGGGAGGCGGATACTATCATTGCCCAAAATGTAAAATCAACATATGCTTTTTCTGCGCGACATCATGGATCAGACGTTGCGAAGACCTACAACTGCTAAAGTCTGACATGCTCATTAAATGCCCAAAATGCGGGATCAAACTGGCTCAAGGAGGCTAATAGAAACGGGTTCTGCTTTCTTTTGGAAGAATGAATTGACGCACAAGTCAAGCTAGACTGACCTAAAGCCTATCAGTCCTAGCTCGCTTCATCTTAACGCGCGCCATCTCGAAAAGTTTAGAAGACGACATATTCAGAAGCCTAGTTGCCTCTTTTTCTGCTTCTTTCTCTGACTTGATCTTATATAATGACTCAAGCGTTTTGTCCTTCACCTTAAGCCGCAGTTTCCAGTCTCCTTTAAAGAAAACCACTGAGACACCTTTGCCCTTTCTAAGCATAACGTTACGCTTTCCTAATGTGCAGCCAGTCACGAACTGGATCCCATCAACAAAACACGAGTTCGGCGGACAAGGCTCAGTAGTCACTATTGCTTTCGTCCTGAAACAGTCTTTTCCAAGAAGATAATTAGCCAAAAGCCCAGCTTTCAAGCCCAAAACAAGGAAAAGACCCAAATGTCCATGAAAATCCACTGCCCCCTTCACAACATCATCCAACGCAGAACCATTCAAAGCTGCAAGTTCACTCCTAATCTGATCCGTGCAGGCTACTTCGTTAAGGCTTGACTGTGGGATAACAAGATAATCAGAACTGTTCTTAGCCATATAGGCTTTTGAATGATGCAACAACGGGTAGTCCTCCTTCTCATATTCCTTCAGAAAATCCATAATCGTCCTGAGAGTCCCAGGCTCATCAGCAACAAATCGTATGCTCCCCTTCCGAAAAGTCTCACTCAATTTCTTCAAGAGCTTCCTGAATTCGGTTGGCTCCGCGCTTTTCACTTGCTTGGCTTTCATGAAAGCCCTATAAATCCGCAGATAATCATTCCCATACTTCATCTTGTAAGGTCCAAAATTCAATCTAACCCATTTCTTACCATGCAGCTCTTCAACCAAAACCCCATCTGAAGGCTGCGTCTCCTGCAAATTCCTCCCAATCCAACCCAACAACTCGCTCTCATCCATCAACTCAAGCAGGTGAAAAGATCCTAAACACGACTGATACAAGAACTTCAACAAGTCAGAAAGGCAAACTCCTTCATGAAGCTCAAAGTGCCTCCTCAAGGCTACACTTAGATCGTCTTCAGCATTACCAACGAATCTAAGCTCCAACGACAACAAACGCTCGGCATTTTTCAATTTCATTTACACTCTTTGCAACTCACTTGAATCAACACATTTATACTAGAAACGCTTTTCTCAACCGAGGCGCGCGCTTCCCATGCCAGTCTCCAAGTTTAGAAGGGGCAATTTGACATATCGTTGATTGATTAGGATGAATGCTACTCAAAAGTCAGTGTCTGCAAGAAACCATGAATACAAGTCTTATTAAGATAAGCTTTCTCTGTGCCAAACGCTGTCAAATCGTTTATGACGTTTATTCCTGACACAATAGGATTCATGTTTGGAAAAATGTAAAACCTTGGTTTGTTATATTTGACATGCTTATAGGTGGTCTGTTTTGAAGGTTGTTTCCCTTGAGAATGCGATTTTAAGAGCAAAGGAATTAGCAAGAAGAAGACTTGCCGAAGGCAAGAGCGCAGACGAATTTGTGAGGATTGGAAAAGCTGACGGGTTCAGAATCTACGTTGCTGCAGGGAAAACCGTCAGCAATTCACCAGAAAAACAACATGAAAATACAAGAGATGTCTTTGTGCTAATCCTTGAAGGTGAAGTCGAGTTCGCATTTCGGAACGGAGAGAAGACAATTGTCAAATCAGGCGAATGTTTCGTTTTGCCAAAGCATCAAATGCACCAATGTGTTTTCAAAACACTCACGGTTGCTATCGAGGGAGTTTTCGAAAAAGGACTTTAAGCCATAAACTAAGCTCTCACGTCAATAAATCAATCGCGCGCGCATGAAAGAAAGACTTTTATCCGAGACAAATAGGATACGCATCTGAGGCCTTATTAAATGACACTTGAATCAAGCAAGACGCTTGGAGGAGTAGGGGCATTATTGATAGTGATAGCCCCCATTGCAACTACATACGCGGGCTTGCTAGATCTTGCGGGCCTGGTATTATTGCTCATAGCCTTCAACGACTTGGCAAACATCTACAAGGATCGACGTATATTTAGCAACTTACTTTACGGAGTCATAACAACATTAGTCGGAGCAGTGATTGCCGGCGTCGTAGTTGTAATAGCGGCTTTCGGCATATTATCGGCGCTAGACATTCATGTTACATGGAATAACTGGAGTGCCCTCCGGAACTATAACTGGAGTGGCTTCAATAATTGGAACGCGATCTATGGCTACATAGCAGCCATAGTGGGAGCCGTGGTCATACTTGTCATATGCCTAATCATTGCAGGCATTCTACTGAGAAGATCACTCAACACCCTCTCTGAAAAGTCAAACACCCACATGTTCGCCACCGCCGGATTACTTTTCCTAATAGGCGCTATCCTCACAATAGTCGGCGTAGGCATAATTCTGATATGGATAGCCATGATACTGCTAGCTGTATCATTCTTCGAAATGAGAACACAACCAACCCAGCCACCACCGGCAATACCCCCTTCTTAGCAAACCGCGCCATGGAAAAACCTTGAACTCGCGATCCAAGCTAAAGCGCGCGCTACGTTAAGAAAGATTCCATCAAGTGCTCTGGTACCGTCAGACTAGGCTTCTACGAAGTTTTCAACGGAAATAATGTCTGGCATTCTATTCACGCGTTTTGATATCTGAATGTTCTTAGAGAAATGATGTAAGTCCGAGTATTCCACCTGCGACTATTACGAGTGCGGCTGCCCAGAAAGCCACTTTCTCATATTTTTTGGAATTATACCCGTTCATAACGTCTTGACGAGTGACAAGCTTTCCCAGAAAGTACAACGAGGGTATGAGAACTATGGGGAAGATGAACATCATGTTAAGCATCAGTCGAATGTAACCAGCCACGGCAGCCACGAGGATAAGGGCTGGAAGACTTTCACAGGCATACACCGTAAGAAAAGCAGTTCTGGAATTAGGTCCAGCGGCACGCCCTATCGCTTCAAGAACGCCCCAGGCTGAACCAAGGGATACTACCACAAGGGCACGAAAACCCGCGAACAGGAAGCCCATTCCCATTATGGGCGTAGCAAAGCCCCCAAACGCTGGCAGCACCTTCGGCAAATCGCTAACATCAATGAGGCTACTTCCATTAAACACGTTCAGTCCCACTATAACGAGTATCACCATGAGAACTTCCGAAACTATTGCGCCAATCAATGTTTCTAGACGCTCATTTTTCAGGTCTTTGACTTGCTTCTTCCTACGAGAATCCGCGCCTGAGTGGAAATATAGCATCCACGGCATTATAACGGCGCCAACGCTGGCCGCGAGGAGATAATCGAACGATGGACTGCCGTAGGGCTGTACAGGAGAAAGACCAGTGAAAACAAACGATTTCATGTCGACATGGAATACAAACGTTGAGCTAACAATTGCGATCAGCAGCAAAAAGCTTACAGGTATGAGCAATTTCTCTGCCTGTCTGTATTGTCGACCTGCTACGATCAGCGTGTGAATCATGAATACTATAATGAGCCCCAGGATGACAGGAAAGCCTATGAGACTAAGACCAATCGCAATGCCAGCGTACTGAGCAACGTACTCTAAGAAATCGCTTAAACCCATGGGGATCGCAGCTGTTATAGCTGCTTGCTTTCCAAAATTCTTTCTTATCTGTTCTCCAAGTCCTCCCCCTGAAGCGATTCCCAAGCGTCCAGCCGCATCTTGAACTATGAAAAGCGGAAATATCAGAATAAGGAGAATAAAGATCATTCGGTAGCCCCAACTGGCGCCAGATTGAAGCCCCGTTATGATTGAGGCTACGTCCACGTCCGCTATCATTACGATCCAAGCTGGTCCGAAATTCTTGAGCCAATCGCTTGCTCTTTGGTTCGTGGTTTGCGCCTCTGTGCGGAATGGTTCCACTTACTTAGGTATGCCTAACTCATCTCTCGCATATAAGTATTTAGGCTAGCCTAAGTCATTTCTTCCAAAAAAGCGTATTAAGTGATCCAGAATATACGAAACATAACAATCCACTGTTGTGGCGAAAATGAATGAGCATTTCTGAGAGCGTTGAAGAATACCTGGAGACACTCTGGGTATTAGAAGAACAAGGGGAAAAGCTGGCACACGTAACTTGGGTGGCAGATCATTTAGGAATATCAGCCCCAAGCGCCGTAGAAATGCTAAGAAAACTGGAGAAAGAAGGTCTTGTAATTTACAAGGCAAGACAAGGGATCGAACTCACAGATAAAGGAAGAGAAATAGCTAAGAGAATCATTCGCGCACACAGATTAATTGAAGTATTAATGAAGGAAACTCTCAAAACGGAAATTCGAGAAGAAACCGTTTGTGGTATGGAGCACCACATGGATGAAGAGTTCATGGATGCACTATGCACCTTACTAAAACATCCAAGAAAATGCCCCCACGGACACCCCATCCCAAAAGGCAAATGTTGTCAATAGCATACCCATTCTACACAATGGTATGGACGACTTCAGAGACTATTCTTTTAGCTGGACAAAATACCCACACTTAACACTTGTCTGGCATGCAAGATGCCGAGATAATCATAAATGAGCTCAACATTATAATCACCCCAAGGAGTTCGTTTGACCCACGTCTTTCTAATCCATTGGAATGCCACAGAAGCCAAACAAAAAGCGTCGATCCTAGAGTCAGCTGGGTACAACGTAGACTATGAACCGTCTGCTCTTCAAGCACTCAAGAAACTGAGAAGCACCCCTCCCGCCGTGGTAGTGATCGACCTTTCAAGACTTCCCAATCAAGGCCGCGACATGGCAATAAACATACGCCACGCCAAAACTACCCGCAACATTCCCATAATCTTCGTCGAAGGCGACAAGGAGAAGACGAACCAGATCAAAACACACGTCCCGGACGCTCTCTACACAAATTACAATCAAATCAACGAAGCACTTAAAGAAGCCATCACCCAACCACTAAAAGTAACAACAATTCCGAAAAGCACATTCGAGCCATACAAGCACGCTTCGCTATCAAAGAAACTCGGCATAAAACCAAACACCAAACTGGTACTTATCGACCCTCCAAAAGAATTCACAAAAACCCTAGGCGAGCTACCGCGAAACGTCACAATTGAAAAGCAAATGTCCGATCAATCTGACCTAATAATAATATTTGCCATAACACAAGAAGACCTTCAAGACCGATTGACTAAGATCATCGACAAACTTCAACCAGATGGAAAGTTATGGATAGCTTGGCAAAAGAAGACGCCACAAACAGCCACCAACGTAACACAAACTACAGTACGCAAGACCGGCCTCACCCGAGGTCTTGTGGACTATAAAGTATGCAGCTTCGACGCAACATGGACAGGACTGCTCTTCACACTTCGCAAGCCCAAACGAGCCTAACACGCCCTATACTTACCCGAACCGAGAAAATTAAAAGCACGCGGCATTAAGATAATAATCGCTATTGACTCTACTCTTTGTCCGTCAATAAAGCGCTTATGGATCTAATCCTTCAAGTTAACAAGCGCTACGCATATTCTCCCACTCCCGTGGCGCGGACGACTGTCATCACCTTCACTCCTTTTTCTTCGACACCAAACGATCGCCTTTCTATATAGTGTAGATGTTGTGCCATAGATTATTTGGGTATCAAAGATAAGCGCGGTTGGCTTCAATTGTAGTTGAGGACTACAAAATGCAAAGGAAATACAAGAAGAAACAGAACGAAAAAAAACTGCGTGAGCCGTGGTACTTTACTCACATTTGAAAGAGATGCCAAAGATGAGGAAACAATCAAGAGTTGCAGCACCTAGATCGAATACTAATAAAAAGAAAAAACCGTCCTTGAAGCCCAAACAAAAGTCTGAACTGATCGATTGGTCCCTCGATATCGACCTTATCAAAGCATTTTGAACTTTTTTTATGTTTTCGCCATTCTCATCTTCACCGAAACTATTGGCCTCCTACGAACGTGCGTCGTTTCTCTGTATGAATCTGCATGAAAACGATGAGTATTACTTATGTGAATACCCACGC
>Ga0187780_10003610_pt1 | contig 11658 bp, 10 predicted proteins | sample 1015_Q2_SP10_20__FD_132429 | JGI IMG/M metagenome (GOLD analysis project Ga0187780, IMG submission 132429) | Tropical peat soil microbial communities from peatlands in Department of Meta, Colombia - 1015_Q2_SP10_20_MG | ecosystem: Environmental > Terrestrial > Soil > Wetlands > Peat | place...
ACCCGCCCGGCGAGCAGCCCGAGCCCGCGTCCGCCCTCCTCGCTCTCCTCGAAGAGGAGCTGGAGCCCGACGCAGATCCCGACGACCGGGCGGCTGCGTTCAGCGCGGTCGGCCAGTGCCTCGTCCAAGCCTTGCCCGGACAAGCCCCGCTGCGCGCTCTCGACGTGACCGACGCCGGCGATGATCGCGAGCGGCGCCTCTCGGACGACGTGAGGGTCGAGGGCGATCGAAGGCTCGAACCCCGCTCGGGACAGCGCCGAGCAGACGCTGCGCAGGTTGCCCGCGCCATAGTCGGCGAGGACGGCCTTCACGCCGCTCCCTTCGTCGAGCGGATCCCGGCAGGGCCGGGAGCGCACGCCTCGCGCAGCGCCCGCCCGAGAGCCTTGAACGCCGCCTCGGCGACGTGGTGGTCGTCGCGCCCCGACGCCTCGACATGGACGGTGCAGCCCGCCTGCATTGCGAACCGCTCGAGAGCGTGGGGCAAAAGGCTGAGAGCCAGACCGCCGACGCGCTCGCCGCCGAAGCGCAGGGAGATCGCAGCATGCGGCCGGCGCACGAGGTCGACGGCAGCAGTCGCTCGCGCCTCGTCCATCGGCACGGTCGCAGCGCCGTAGCGCGCGACGCCGGCCCGTTCGCCGAGCGCCTGCGAGAAGGCATCGCCGAGAGAGGCGAGGACGTCCTCGACCGTATGGTGCTCGTCGACGTCGACGTCTCCGGCCGCGACGAGCTCGAGGTCGAAGCCGGCCTGGAAGACGCAAAGGGTGAGGAGGTGGTCCAAGAACCCGACGCCGGTGGAGATCCGGCTCCGGCCCGCGCCGTCGAGGTCGAGCGACACGCGCAGCGCGGTCTCGGTGGTCGTCCGGATCACGGTCGCCGTCCGACCCGGAGTGCCCGCGACGTCGATCCCGAGCGCCTTCAAGAAGACGTCGTCGTCCGCAGGCGTCCGGACCGTGACCCGGATGCCGCCTGCGACCGCCCGGACGACGATCCCCTGCTGCTCGAGCTGCTCGGCCAGCGGCTCGTCGCTCCGGACGTAGACGAAGTTCGTTGCGGTCGGCGGTGCATCGAACCCGGCGCCGGCGAGTGCCGCACGCATCCGCTCGCGCTCGGCCAGCGTCCCGGAGACGTCGACGGCCGGCCCGCGCAAGGCAGCCGCGGCGATCCGAGCTGCGGGACCCGCCACCGGAGCGGGCTCGCGACGCCACTCGAGCAGCCGCGCGACGTCGGGCGTCGCAACGGCGTAGCCGACACGGAGCGACGCGAACCCGAACACCTTCGAGAGCGTCCGGATCGCGATCAGGTTCGGCGCCACACCGAGGTACGGGATGACCGACTCGCCGCCGAACTCGGCATACGCCTCGTCGACCACCACCGGAACGCCTGGAAACCTCCTCGCGAGCTCGACGAGCTCCCCGGCCGGCGTCAGCTCGCCGGTCGGGTTGTTGGGATTGCAACGCCAGACGAGATCCGCGTCCTCGACGTCGTCGACCACCTCGGCGCCGGCGAGCTCCGTCGCCTCCCGGTAGTAGACGTACGTCGGCGGAGAGATGGCTGCACGCCTACCGGCGCTGAGGAACGTCCTGGCACAGAGCACGATGACGTCGTCGGCGCCGGCGCCGACCACGACCTGCTCCCACTCCCCCGCTAGACCGACGTACGCCGCAGCCGCTTCCCGGAGCTCGCGATAGCTCCCGTCGGGGTACTCGTTCAGCCGCGCGAAGCTCTCGGCGAGCGGAATCTGCGGCACGCCCGGAAACGGCGGCGTGTTCTGGTCGAACCGCAAGACCTGCTCGACGCGGAGCCCGTGGCGCGCAGCGACCTCGCGGCTGGAGGGCGCCCACGTGTACGGCGAGAAGCCGTCCGGCAGCGGAACCGGATCGAGCGTCGCGCTCATGCGCTCGTCCGCCTCGCCGAGGTCCGGCTGATGTCGTCCGACTTCACCGAGTCGCTCCGGCAACGCCCACCTCGAGCGCGGCGGCGTGGAGCGGGAGACCCTCGAGGCGTGCGATCGGACCCGCGATGGCCCGTGCCCCGTCGAGACCGCCTGCGCCCGCACGCACGACCTGGAGCGGCTTGAGAAACGACTCGAGCCCGAGCCCGCCGAAGGAGCGCGCGAGGCCGCCCGTCGGCAAGACGTGCGTCGCGCCGGCCGCATAGTCGCCGGCGACGGCAGAGACGCCCACGAACACCGTCCCTGCGTTTCGCACGCGAGCAAGGAGCGGAGCGGGGTCGCCGACCCACAGCTCGAGGTGCTCCGGCGCGAACGCCTCCGAGCGCTCGAGCGCCACGTCCAGCGAGTCCAGCAGCTCCACCGAGACGTTGTCATATCCGTCAACGAGGGTAGCGACGGCGTCGGACATCGCCGGGTCGTCCGTGAGGAGGAGCGCGAGCGAGTCCATCCCGTGCTCGGCCTGGGCGAGCAGGCTTGCGGCACACTGCGCCGGATCGGCCTCCCCGTCCGCGATCACGACGACCTCGCTCGGCCCGGCCGGGAGGTCGATCGCCACGCAACCCGACACGAGGAGCTTCGCCGCCGTCACGTACTCGTTGCCGGGACCCACGATCTTGTCGACCGGGCGGATCGTCCCGGTGCCGTACGCCAGCGCAGCGACAGCCTGCGCTCCACCGACCGCGTAGACCTCCTCGATCCCGAGCTCGCGTGCGACGACGAGGATGGGATCGACGGGTCGAGCCGTCACGACCGCGAGCCGTTCGACGCCGGCCACCCGAGCGGGCACGGCGGTCATCACGAGCGACGACGGGAGCGGCGCCCGCCCGCTGGGAACGCAGATGCCGACCGAGGCCAGCGGGATCCACCGTCTCTCCGCGACGACACCGGGCACCGCCTCGACCGAGGTGTCGGCCGGCCGCTGCGCCTCGGAGAAGACGCGAACCGCCGCGATCATCCGGCGCAGCGCCTCGAGCGCGTCGGAAGCGACGGATGCGGAAGCGATCTGCTCGGCCGGCACTCGCAGAGATGCGGCTCGACTGCCGTCGAACCGTTGCGACCACTCGAGCACCGCAGCGTCCCCACGCTCTCGGACGTCGGCCACGACCGGCGCGACGGCGGCCAGCGCCGCGTCGAGCGAGCCGCCGCGCCTCACGGGAGCAACCTCTCCACGGGGACGACGAGGATCGACGTGGCACCGGCCGCCTTCAGCGAGGGGAGCAGCTGCCAGACGTCGCCTGCGTCGACTGCCGCGTGGACGGCGATGCCGCCGTCCTCGGCGAGCGGCAGGACGGTCGGCGCGTCCATGCTCGGCAGGACGGCGCGAATCGCCGGCAGCGCTTCCGTCGTCGCGTTCATCATCACGTACCGTCGTCGGCGAGCCGCGACGACGCCGGACAGCATCAGCTCGAGTCGCTCGACGAGCTCGCTCCTGCCGCCGATCGCTGCACGGCCTCCGATGAGGACGGCCTGCGACGCGAGCAGCTCGCCGATCCGGCGCAAGCCGTTCGCCGCGGTCGTCGAGCCCGTCGAGACGAGATCGACGATCGCGTCCGCCAGTCCGAGGCGGGGTGTGGCTTCGACGGATCCGGACACGTGCACGAGCTCGGCGCGCACCCCTCTCTCCTCGAGCAGGCGGCGCGTCGAAACCGGGTACGCCGTCGCCACCCGGAGCCCGTCGAGGTCGCCGATCTCGCGCTGGGCGGCGTCCTCCGGCACGGCCGCCTCGAGCGTGCAGTGCGCGAACCCGAGCTCGGCGAGCGTTACGACGTCCGCCTCGGCCTCGACGACGAGGTTGGCGCCGGTAACCCCGAGATCGACGACGCCGTCCTGCACGTACTCCGGGATGTCGCTAGGCCGGACGAGAAGGAGGTCGACCGGCGCATTCGCGCACGGGACGAGGAGCGAGCGCTCGGTCGTCTCGAAGCTCAGCCCGGCGTCCGCGCACAGCTTCAGGGTCGGCTCGGCCATGCGCCCCTTCGCCGGCACGGCGACGGAGAGCCGGCCGTCCTCGCCGGCGCGGGTGAAGGCGGCCGTCATGCCGTCTGCCGGCCCTTCGAGCGGGTTCGCTCGAGCGCGAGCCGGTAGCCGCCCGTTCCGTGCCGAAGCCACTGGGCAACGCGGGTGACGGTGGCCGTCGACGTGGGAACGCGCTCGGCGACCTCGACGTACGGCACACCGTCCGCCACGAGACGCGCCGTCTGCCAGCGGTGCGCGAGCGCCTCCAGCTCCGGGAGCGTGCAGAGGTCGCGGAGGAAGAGCACGACCTCGTCCTCGGCACGCAGCGAGCAGAACGCCGTTGCGAGCTCGCCGAGGCCGCTGATCGGCTCGACCCGGTGCGTGGTGACGGATGCTGGACGTTCGTTCGACATGGTCGGTCCTCTTGCGTGCATGGTAGCATGCTATCGTGTTAGCACGTCAACAAGAGACGCCGGTGGGTTTGATCAGGAGACGCCGGTGAGTACGGAAGGCCCACCTGTGAAGCGGTTCGAGGTCATCCCGGCCGTGGACGTTCTCGACGGCCGCGCGGTGCGACTGCACGAGGGCGCGCGGTCGGCCGTCGCGATCGAGGGCGGCGATCCGGCGGTCCTCGCCCGGCGCTTCGTCGCCGAGGGCGCGCAACGTCTCCACCTCGTCGATCTGGACGGGGCCTTCCAGGGTGAGCCGTCGTCCGGGCTTCTCGACCGGATCGCGGCCGTCGCCGCCGAAGTGCCGGTTCAGGTGGGTGGCGGCTACCGCTCGGTGGACGCCGTGGAGTCCGCGCTCGAGGCAGGAGCGGAACGGGTGATGGTCGGCACCGCGGCGCTCTCGCCGGAGTTCCTCGACGTGGCTGCGCCTCGATTCGGAGAGGCTCTGGTGGTCGCGATCGACGTTCGCGACGGACGCGTCGCCGTCGAGGGGTGGACGCGCGAGACGGCAGTCTCGGCCGGCGAGCTGGCCCGCCGCTGCGCCATCGCCGGCGTCCGCAGGCTGCTCGTGACCAGCACGCGCCGGGACGGCTCGCTCGCGGGGCCGGACGTCGATCTCGTCCGGGAGGTGATTCCGTCCGGGTTGCCGACGCTCGCCGCGGGAGGCGTGGCCTCGCTCGACGATCTCCGCACGCTTCGCGAGCTCGGCTGCGAAGGCGCCGTCGTCGGCAGTGCGCTCTGGCGCGGGGCCTTCACGCTCGCACAGGCAGCGGCGGCCGTGCAGGACGCGTGACGGAAGGGTCGCCGGTCGGCCGCCCTTGCCGCTCGGCCCGCGGGAAGCCTGGTTCAGCCGCGCGGTGCTGCCTTCGAGGGGGCGCGCGCTCGGGCGGCCCGAAGCGTCGAGAGCCGGATGCCATTGCTCGCATGCCGGCTCGAGGTCTACGCTCCCCGGATGCTCCTGAAGGTCTGGGTCGGGTTGATCTCCGTCACCTGCGGGTTCCTGGTGACCTGGTTCCTCGGCGGGAGCCGACCTCCGATCATCTGGATCCTCGCCGCATTCGGCGTGCTCGGGGCGATCACGCTCTTGCCCGACCGGTCGTGGGCGCGCCCGACCTGGAGCGAGCGCGAACCCGAGCCGCTGCGACCGGCGGATCCCGCGCCGGACGACGTCGAGATCAACCGGGGCGTCGTGAGCGACGTCCTGCGCATCGTCCGTGCGACCGACGTCGAGGAGCTGCGGCGGGAGGACTTCTCGAGCCCGTGGCCGAAGCGACGGGTCGAGCCGTACGAGACGCTCTTCAGCGCGCAAGGATCGATGTCGAGACCTCTGGACCTCGAGCTGGATCTTGCGCTCGAGACGTTGCTGAGCCAGACCGCGGCGTTCCTCGACTTCTACCGCGCACACACGGTCGCCGACCCTCTCGTGGCCTCCGGCGAGTGGCAGATGCTCGCCGACGCCGGAGCCGAGACGACGCCCAGGCGTGCACGGTTCGAACGTGAATCGGAGCAGCTCCGCGATCGCGCACAGGCCGTCGCGAGCGCCTACGATCAGTTCGTGGCGGTCGCAGCACGGCGAAACTGGCTCCCACGCGGGGCACCGACTCCGCGGCTCTCTCCGAACGACGCGTTCGAGGCGGACGCCGGCCCGAGGGTCGAACCGGCTGAGCGGCGCCGGCGAGCCGGCTGAGCGGCTCAGGACTCGAGGAGCGATCGGTAGAGCTCGAGATAGCGCGAACGCCACGTCTCGAGCGAGAACAGCTCCTCGACCCGACCGAACCCGTTCGCACCCATCCGGGTACGGAGGCCCGCGTCCTGGACGAGCGACTCGAGACGCTCCGCGAGCAACTTGGCATCGCCCGCGGGGACGAGGTACCCGGTCTCACCATCGACTACGATCTCGGGCACCCCGCCGACCGCGCTCGCGACCACGGGAAGACCAGCAGCCATTCCCTCGAGCACGGAGATCGGCATCCCCTCCGAACGGCTCGCGAGGACGAAGACGTCCGCCCGTGCCAGCCGTTCCGACACATCCGCGACCTCTCCAGCGAAGACAACGGAATCGCCCACGCCGAGTTGCTCGGCGAGGCTCCCCAGCCCGCCTCGACGGGGCCCGTCGCCGAGGATCGTCAGCCGAGCGCGTCCGGCAGGGAGGGTCGAGAAGGCCTCGAGGAGGGTCTCGAAGTCCTTCGGGTCGGCGAGCCGGCCGACGCTGATGAGATCGACGGGAACCCTGTCGGGGCTCTGCTCCCCTCGCACGAGCTGCCCTGACACCCTGACGGCGTTCGGGATCACCACGCTCATGTTCTCGGAGCACGCGCGAGCTCGTAGCCCCTCTTCCCGTTCCACCTCGGAAACGCAGACCACCATCGTTGTCAACGGGCGAACCGCGCGAAGGGTGAGTCGGTAGAGCGTCGACTCGAGGCCGGAGCTCGCGTTGAAGGCCCAGCCGTTCGCGGTGAGGACGACGACCGGCACACGCGCAATCGCGGCGGCGACCCGACCGAGCACACCTGCCTTGGAGCTGTTGAGGTGGATGACGTCGGGACGTAGCCGTCGGCACAGCCTCGCCAGTTCGAAGACCGCGCGGACATCGGCGACGGGTGACAGCTCACGGCGCATATGGCGAAGGGAGATGAACTCCGCACCAGCGTCCCGCACGGCGGCAGCAAGTGTCCCGTCCCCGGAGGCGCCAACGGAAACGTCGTAGTCAGCCACCATTGCGCGGACTAGGTCGCGGACGTACGCCTGTGCTCCGCCGGTCTCCGAGAGGGTGATGACGTACAGGAGACGAGGCTTTCTCTCCGAACTCACGCGGCGCAGAGTAGTCGCAGCGGGTGATCGGCCGGATTACCATCGAGATCGGACACGATCGCCACCGTCGACGAACTGCCCCCAGGGCAGAGCGACCACCCGACATCGCCAACTTGGGGACGAGGACCTGACGAACAACCAAACGACGTGGCGGAACGACGTGGCGAGTGTCATTCCGGCGGCTGCAGTCTTCTCGCTCGTCGTCTTCATGTCGGTTCGCAACGGCGGGTTTGCGCCGACCGTTCGCTACCCGGTTTCACTCTTCGTCCTCGCCCTTCTCCTCACGGTCGTCATCGCATCGCGCGACCGGATAGCGGGGCTGCCACGCCCCGCACGTCTCGTCCTTCTGCTGTTCGGCGCGTTCACCGCCTGGCAGTTCGCGTCGATCACGTGGGCCGAAGCCAAGGACGACGCGTGGGACGGTGCGAATCGAACCCTCCTCTACCTGCTGGTACTCGTGCTGCTCGCCAGCTGGCCGATCACGGTCCGTGCCGGCTGGATCCTGGCCTTTGCGTTCACGTGCGGAGTCGCAGTCGTGGGCCTCGTCACGGTCGAGCAACTCATCCGCACCAACGACGTCTCGAGCATGACGATCGGGAATCGTCTGTCGTCGCCTCTCGGCTATCCGAACGCGACCGCCGCCTTATTCATGGTCGGTCTCTGGCTCGCGATCGGACTCGCCTCCCGATCGTGGCTCCACCCCGCCGTGCGCGGGATGTCGTTCGGGCTGGCCGTCCTCCTCGCCGGCTTCAACCTGCTCGGCGAGAGCCGCGGCTCGGTGTTCACGCTGCCGCTCGTGGTCGCGGCCTATCTCGCCCTCGTGTCGGGTCGCCTCAGGTCGATCCTGACGCTGGTGCTCGTCGCGGGTGCCTTCGCTCCGGCGTTCCACCCGCTGCTGGAGGTGTACAGGAGCACGACCTACAGCGGACTCCAGTCGGCCGCGCGACACGGCCTCGCGACCCTCCTCACGACGTCGGTGGCGCTCGCGTTGATCGGGACGGCCGTCGCGCTCGTCGACCGCAGGGTCGTACTCGGCCCGCGGGTGAAGCGGGCGGCGACCATCGGAGTCGTCTGCCTGGTCGTCGCCGGGCCGGCCGTCGCGCTTGCCTCGACCCATCCAGTCGCGCATGCCCGTACGGCCTGGCACGAGTTTCGCCATTCGGGCGAGCCTGGGGGAACCACACGCTTCGGCGGGCTCGGGAGCAATCGCTTCGATTTCTGGCGGGTCGGCCTGGACGAGTTCACGGGCAGTCCGATCGTCGGCATCGGCGCCGACAACTTCCTCGTCCCCTACCTGGTACACCGTCGAAGCGGCGAGGAGCCCTTGTACCCGCACAGCTTGTGGGTCGACCTCCTGTCCCAGTCGGGACTCGTCGGAACCGCTCTGTTCGTGGCGTTCCTCGGAACCGCCGTCGTGGCGATGCGCCGTTCGCCGCACGGGCCTGAACGGGAACTCTCCGGAGTCTTCCTCGTGGGCACGGCGGTCGTTGTGTTCCACGCGCTCGTCGACTGGCTCTGGGAGATCCCTGCCTTGGGCACAACCGCGGTCGCATTGCTCGGCCTGGCGCTCGCTCTCGGCCACACGCCGCGGCCCCGGGCCAGGCTTCCGAGACGCCTGCTGATTCCCGCGTTCACGGTCACGGCAGTCGTGGTCTCGTGCGCCGCGGTGTCGTTCGCGCTGCCCTGGCTCGCAGCCCGCGAGGAGGCTCAGGCTGTGGCCGTCTGGCCACGGTCGCCGGACCTCGCGTTCGCGGAGCTGCGCAAGGCGCATGCGCTCGATCCGCTCAGCGACCGGGCCGACGTTCTCGCAGGCGCGATCGCGAGCAAGCTCGGCCGCTACGAGCTGATGCGGACGAAGTACGAGCAGGCCGTCGACCGCGAGCCGTATGACTGGTACGCGCAGCTCGAGCTCGGAGTCGCAGCGGCCGCCACCGGGCGAACGGCGCAGGCAGGAGAGGCCTTGCAGCGTTCACGGGCGCTGAACCCACGCGATCCGATCGTTCGGAAGGTCGTGGCGCTCTTCGCTGCAGGTCGCCGCATCGACCCATCCGATGTCGATCGTATGTTTCTCGAGGCGGTGGACTGAGGTGGTTGACAGCACGGCAATCGGCTGCCAATCTAAGATCGTAGTTCGAGGGGAGGCGACATCGGTGGTGAATCGGGGGAATGTCCGAATGAAGACTCTTGTTGCGGCAGCGATCGTGATCGTGGCTCTGCTCCTCACCGCGCCGGCGTTTGCGGCAGGGAACGGGCTGTCGAAGACCGTGTACGGCAACGGCGGGACCAAGGTCCAGCACACCGTTACGAAGCCGCGGAAGATAACGGCGGGCACCAAGGCGGCAACTGCCAGTGTCAAGCCCGCCCGGACGCTCCCCTTCACGGGCCTCGATCTCGGGTTCGTCGCCGGAGCAAGCCTGCTCCTTCTCGGAACCGGCTTCACGCTTCGCAGGCTCGGCCGGAAGCAGTAGGACAATCCGAGCAGTCGAGCCGGGCTCGGCGGTTGCCCGCGCTCGTCCGGACGGGTCGGCCCGGGGGCACAACTGACGCGTGTTGCAGACGGAAGTCGTCGTTGCCTCCTCCCCGGCGCGGGAAGGGGCGCGAGCCGCTGAGCCGGATTCGGGCTCAAGGCTCGGCGCCTGACTTCCGAAGAATGCCTCCGATACACTGACCGACCTTTTCGAGCATCCTTTCGCCCATGCCACATCGCAACCAGACGCTCTCGATCCTGTGGAAGGGGCGATACCTCATCCTTCTCGCTGCGATCGTCACGGTCGCCGTTGCGGCCGTGACGACCAAGCTGTCCGCGAAGGTCTACGAAGCGACGGCGCTGATCCAGGTCAACTCCGACCTGACGAGCAACACGGGCGACGCGCTCGGGGCGCAGCAGACCAGCCAGGTTCTCGCGACCACGTACGCGTCGCTCGTCGACTCCCCGAGCTTCCTGGCGCGGATCCGCTCGAGCGTGTCCGGTGGTCGGCTCTCGACCAGCGACCTCGCCTCGAGGACGGGCGCGGATGCGGTCACCTCGGGGACGCAGAGCACGAATCTGATCGACCTCCACGCCACCGGGCCGACGCCCAGCGATGCCCGGTCGCTCGCAAACCAGGTGGCGAACGCTCTCGTGAGCACGATCGGCGGAGACGAGGCACGGCGCGCCACCGAGCAGCAGAACCAGCTCCAGGCCCGGATCCAGGCCCTCGGGAATCAGATCAAGCAGCTGTCCACCACATCGCCGAACGCCTCCACGGCGGAGCAGCTCGCGTCACTGCGGTCGGCGCGCAACGCGCTCACGACGCAGCTCGCGAGCCTGATCGCGAACGGCGTGACGAGGGGCGGCAGCCTGTCGGTCGTCGGGCCTGCGGAGCTTCCGAGCGTACCCATCCGCCCACGGCTCACGCTCAATCTCGCACTCGGGCTGATGATCGGCATCCTGGTCGGGATCGGCCTCGCGTGGTTGCGACACGCGCTCGATCGGTACGTCGAGTCGGCGAGGGAGGCAGGTCAGCTCGTCGATGCGCCCGTGCTCGGCGCGATTCCCCTGCGAACGCGGAAGACCGACGACACGGCCCTCGACGAGGCGTTCAGCGTGCTCCGAACGAATCTCGGCTTTCTCGCGCTCGAGCCGGATTCGCTCAAGGTGATCACGATCACGAGCTTCGAAGCGGGCGAGGGCAAGACGTCCGTCGTCGAAGGGCTGGGCGCTGCCGCCTACCGCGCCGGCCAGCGGGTTCTCGTCGTCGACGGCGACGTCCGGACGCGTACGCTCAGCCGACGCCTGGGGCACGAGGGCCAGAGCGGCTTCACGACGCTGCTCGCCAACAGGATGTCGATGAACGCCCGTTCGGTCGTACCAATGGACACGGCCTCGCGGCTCGGAGCACCGACCGGGGACCCGATCGTCCGGACCTCGACCGGACTCTCGGTCCTTCCCGCAGGGCCGAGCCCGCCGAATCCGGCGAGCTTGCTCGCGACCGATCGGCTGCGCCAGCTGTTCGATTCGCTTCGAGAGTCGTACGACCTGATCCTGATCGACTCCCCGCCGTACTCGGCGCTGGCGGACGCCTCGCTCCTGGCGGCCGCGTCGGACGGCTCGATCGTGGTGGCCCGGACGCGGCAGACTCTCAAGGAGAACCTCCCCGCAGTCGTCGAGGGACTCCGCAGCGGACCGTCTCCCGTCCTCGGGCTCGTCGTCTTCGAGCCCCGCACGGTCGACGCCTACTACTACTACTCCGGTTCCCCCACCCGCTGGCGGCCGCGCAAGAACGGCGACTCGTCCAGACTGGTCGTCGAGCACGTCTCGCAGTCCCCCCGCAAGCGCGAAGAGCCGAGCGGGACCGCACGGAAGCAGAACCGCGGCTGAGAGCTCACCCAACGACGACGTCTGCCGCGGCGAACCTCGGCCGCAAACACGCGTGTCGACGCCTGCGGCGGTCCGGATGAAGTCCAGACGCACGCGCTCCTTCGCCGTGACGTCGAGGTGCTCGATCTCGT
>Ga0187780_10003611_pt1 | contig 11654 bp, 13 predicted proteins | sample 1015_Q2_SP10_20__FD_132429 | JGI IMG/M metagenome (GOLD analysis project Ga0187780, IMG submission 132429) | Tropical peat soil microbial communities from peatlands in Department of Meta, Colombia - 1015_Q2_SP10_20_MG | ecosystem: Environmental > Terrestrial > Soil > Wetlands > Peat | place...
GAATTGCGTTTGATACTTCTGGTAAATCTACCTTTGATACAATATCAAATGAACTTTCTTTTGACATAGATAGAAACCCTCCATTAAGTTAATAATTGTATTATAAGACATTGTAACAAAAACCAAAAGAAGTGTGAATTTATTTAGCACTGAAAGAAAGGCTTTTTGAGGAAACGACTGAAGTGCTAGTTTATGTAGCTAGCAATAAGAAATGCGGAACCTTTCAAGTATAGTGGTGTATAGCTATAAAAAAAGAAAGGTGATATAATCTAGTTTCTAGGAAAGACAGAGAGGATGTAATTTAATGACATTACAAGCGGGCGAGATTGTTACATTAGTGTGCAGTCGTGAAACAGATATAGGTTATATGTTAGGAAAAGATCAAGAAGAGGTTTTTTTACATAAAAACGAAGCGGTTGGAGAAGTTGAGTTAGAGCAGGAGATTACGGTTTTTTTATACCATGATTCTAAGGGACGTTTATCTGCAACAATGGCAATGCCTCATATTTCATTAGAAAGTTACGGTTTTGCAAAAGTTGTTGATGTATTAGAAGGAAGCGGAGTTTTTGTAGATATCGGAATTCAAAAGGATATCCTATTAGAAAAAGGAGATTTACCACCAATTGAATCAGTATGGCCAAATGAAGGTGATGAAGTTTATTGCACACTGAAACGTACGAATAAAGGCAGACTTCTAATCAAGCTTGCAACTGAGCCAGTAATGAAAAAGATTGCAATTGAACCGGAACAGAGCATGTTAAATAAGAATGTATCAGGGATTATTTACCGTACATTACGTGTTGGTTCTTATATTTTAACTGATGAGCGTTTAATTGGATTTATCCACGAGTCACAGCGTAGAACGGAGCCTAGAATTGGCGAAAGAGTAAATGGTCGGGTTATTGATATTAAAGATGACGGTACAGTGAATGTTTCTTTATTGCCACGAGTACATGAAGGTTTGGATGAAGATGCGAGTCAACTTTATGACTATTTAATGGGTCGCGGTGGAGCAATGCCGTATTGGGATAAGAGTGATGCTGACGATATAAAAGTTCGTTTTAATTTGAGTAAAGGTGCTTTCAAACGAGCATTAGGAAGACTAATGAAGGAAGATAAAATTTATCAAGAAGAAGGCTGGACATACGCAAAAGAGCTTTTTCAAAAACATAATAATTAATTGATAAAAAAGGTTGTTCCATAAAGGTTTACTGTAAAATGGAACAACCTTTTATTATGAGAATAAAATTCTTAATATTAGATTAATTGAAAGCTTCTTTTCTAAAAGATTTTGCTTGTGAGATTATAAATTGTAATCAACTCTCGCATTATAAAAATAGCAACAAAGTTTACGGAAACAGCCAATTTAAAAAAAGTTGAACAATGTTCTTTACCTTCTAATATGCAATAAAAAATTCCATTTAGCACATACTAGAAATTACAAGAACTAGGAGGAACTTTCGTGATTTATGCAAAGGAAACAATAATTAAGTTAATAGTAGTAATTGTAGGAGCTTTTTTAATTGCCTTAGGAATGAATTGTTTTTTAATTCCAGTAAAAGTTTACTCTAGTGGTTTTTCAGGATTAGCTCAGTTACTTTCAAGTATCCTTAATGATTATACCTCTTTAAAAGCTTCAACAGGCTTAATGTTAGCCTTATTAAATATTCCTGTCATTTTTTTGGCATGGAAGAAGATTGGAAGATCCTTTACTTATTATAGTATTTTAAGTGTTGGAGTAATGACATTTTTTTTAGAAGTCATCCCAATTACTCCTCTTTTTTCTACTAATATCCTTTTAAACTCTGTTTTTGGTGGAATAGTAAGTGCAGTTGGTATTGGTTTTACCTTAAAATATGGAGCATCGACAGGTGGAATGGATATCATTGCCTTGGTCTTATCAAGGTCAAAAGGGAAACCGGTTGGTACATATTTTTTTCTATTCAATGCAGTCATTATATTAACAGCAGGGTATTTATATGGAATGGAAAAAGCTCTATATACGCTAATCAATCTTTACGTTACTTCTCGAATTATTGATGGTATACATACTAGTCATGTTAAATTAACCGCTTTAATTGTGACAACGAAAGGTGACGAGTTAAGAAAAGAAATTCATTCAAAGCTTGTCAGAGGAATTACCACACTCAATGTAAAAGGAGCTTTTACAAATCAAGAAAAACAAATGTTAATGATTGTCCTCTCACGTTACGAATTATATGATTTAGATCGTATAATTCGAACAGTTGATTCTAAAGCTTTTACGAATGTAGTCCAAACGATTAATGTCTTTGGAGAATTTCGAAAAACATAGAAGAAAAACGAATATGAAAATGAATATAAGGGAAATAAAAAAGTACATATAGAAAGACTACTGAAACAAAAAATTCTATTTTGATTCAGTAGTCTTTTTTTGCTGAAAAGGCTTTCAATTATTGGAAAAATTTAAATCTTGGAGCTTTTCTTTCGCTGATAATATCTTGTTGTTTTTTGCTTATATTTCTTTATACTATTATTAGAAGAATGATTTTTAGGTGAATAAATATTCATTTTTATTCAGTTTTTTTAATAAATAATTAATTTTTCCGTTTTTTATCTCCAATAACGAGCAGTAATACCCTCACTTCAAGATTGTGAGAGAGACAAAGAAGATAGGCCAGGGAATAACTGCCCGTAAAAGCCTAATTGAGCCGGCTAAACATCAGATGGGGGAAACCCATTGATGGAAGTTTCAATTTATAGATGATCTACACTTTTAGAATAAGAATTTTTTGCTGATTGAGCATTTTTATTTGCTAATGCATTGTTCTCTTTTCGAGCTGCATTTTTGTCTTTTTTCTTTTTATCATTGTCACTTGTATTTGGCATATAATTTGCTCCTTTCATAATGCAATTCACTATAGTTTCACTCTTAATAAATAAAAATATGTAAGGTAAATGAGTTATTAATTTTTATAAAAGGCTCTGTTCTAAAAGATTGTTGCTTTTTGATGATTAATTTTAAAGTCAGAAGTTGCTTATTACGGGAAGGGAACATCCTGAAGTTGTAATCAACTAACGCACTCTAAAATAGCAACAATTTAGTGAATACCCTTATAAAAGATAAATAGGCATCAAGGGGAGGAACATTTGATTGGAAAGAAATAAAGATTTGTTAATTAAAATTTTTGTTGTAATCGTTGGAGCATTTTTAAATGCATTTGCAATGAATTGTTTTTTAATTCCTGTTCATGTATATTCAAGTGGATTTGCAGGACTTGCACAACTTCTTTCTAATATTATTGGTGATTTTACGCCTTTTACTGTATCAACTGGGTTTTTATTAGCACTATTAAATATTCCTGTAATCATACTTGCATGGAAAGGGCTTGGACGTTCTTTTACATTTTTTAGTGTTCTTAGTGTTGCTGTCATGACTTTCTTTTTAGAAATCATCCCAGTTAAACCACTTTTTTCACATGATATTTTATTAAATGCAGTTTTTGGTGGTTTAATCGCAGCAATTGGGATTGGATATACATTTAAATATGGAGGATCTACCGGTGGTTTAGATATTATTGCTCTTAGCTTATCTAAACTAAAAGGTAAATCTGTTGGCAACTATTTCTTCTTGTTTAACGCAATTATCATTTTAACAGCTGGCTATTTGTATGGAATGGAGAAAGCTCTTTATACATTAGTGAATTTATATGTTGTGACAAAAGTAATTGATACGATTCATACAAGCCATGTTAAAGTAACAGCGATGATTATTACTACGAAAGGTGAGGAATTAAGTAAGGAAATTCAAACTAAACTTGTTCGTGGTATTACGAAACTGGATGCAAAAGGAGCATTTACAAATCAAGAAAAAGATGTATTGATGATTGTCCTAACTCGCTATGAATTATATGATTTAGAACATATTATAAAACAAGTAGATCCTAAGGCTTTTACAAATGTAGTAGAGACTGTAGACGTATTAGGAGAATTTCGTAAAGCTTAAAAGGTAGGTCTTCCTGCCTTTTTTTTAATTATTTTACTTTTATTTGATTGTTTTTTGGTATAATTCTGAATAAGGATAATACAAAGGTGGAGATGGATTATGAAAAGACGTATCATTCTAATTGCAGCATGTCTATTTACATTAAGTGCATGTGGTGTAAAGGAAAAGGATATTAAACCTGCTACAAGTACGAAGCAAACTATTGAACATAATGACTCATTTAAAGTAGAAAATCTAAAACCAGGTTTAAATGTTAATGTTGCGAATGGGCTATTAACAATGTCTTACTCCATTAAAAATGGAAATACAATCCCAGCAGACTTATCATTTCCAACCGCTCAACAAATTGAATTTACGATCTCTTCAGAGGATGGGACAGTCGTTTATCAGTCATCAAAAGATGTTGCTTTTTCTAATATCGAAACAAATAGTGACATTCCAGCAAATCAAACGAAAACATGGGAAGAACAAGTTAATCTTTCCACAAGAAGTTTACAATATGGAAAATTTAAAGTACAAGCTGACTTAGTTGCAAATAAAATTAATGATGAAAAGGTAGTAAGTCCTTCACAAACTTTGACAGATGAGTTTTCATACGAAAAAGAAAAAGTAAGTCAATCGAACCAACAAACTGATATACAAGTAACAGGTGAAAATGGACTGTATCATGTGAAAGGTTCTTTTGTGATAAAAGGTCACAAGGCATATTATACTGTTGAAGACGGCCACAACAATTTAATTGATGAAACGTTATTACCAATTAAAAGTAAAGATGGCTCTGTTGAAAACTTAGACTTTGATATTAAAATTCCAAAAAGTGATTTACCAAAAAATGGAGTTGTATCATTAGTTATTTATGAAAAAGACAGTGATGACCAAATCAGTAACTCTGTTGATACGACACTTCAAGATTTTCAATAAAAAATGACAAAATAAAAAAAGCAAGGCTGTCCTATTTTGAGGCAGCCTTGTTTCCATTTTCAAAAAGCTTTTTGGCGTTTGCAGATGAAAGATAACGCGATTTTATCGTTTTGTTTTTCGTTGTTCAGCTTCAGCAAGCGTAGAGTGATAAGGGAACTTTTCAGAATGCTTCGTAAGAAAATCCGTACTTTGTTGAATAAAGCGTTTCGATTTAGTACCTCTTCCCATTACAATTCCCCCCTTAAAAATAACACTTAATTAAGTGTCATTTCTAGTTTGAGCAAATCGCGATTTTTTATAATTGGTTAAATATGATTGTTCAGTTAATATCTACTTCAAATTTGGTAACTTTAAAAAATCTTCCAGAAAAATAGCGAGTCCATCTTCTTCATTTGTTAAAGTTTGATAATTGGCGATATTTTTGAGTTTATCTATGGCATTCCCCATTGCAACACCATGGCCAGCATATTCAATCATTTCTAAATCGTTATCCTCATCTCCAAATGCGATAATATTTTTTTGTGGAATGTTATAATATGAAGCAACTTTTTGGAGACCAATTGCTTTATTGATACCTGCTTTAATCACTTCTATTACATGAAATGGTGCAGCCCATCTACGATGATCAATAATTTCTGCATGAACAGCTGATAAATGATCACGAATGCTACTGACATGTTTTTCATCGCTATCGATTAATAAACAGGTTGGTGGATTAGTTAAATTTTCTAATAAATCACCATGTTTTATGTCTTCATATATATACTGAAAAAGCGAAATCGATTCCTCGATATCTTTATCAGCATAGATGTCATCTAATACTTCAGCATACATATTCTTTAATTCATATTCCTTACATGAAGCAATAACTTCGCGTGCGACTTCTAGCGGAAGAGTTTCATGATAATATCCAAAGGAAGGATCAAGTGGGTGATGTACATAAGCCCCATTGAAATTCACGATTGGCGTAGTTAATTTTAACTCATCATAATACATTTTACTTGCCCTAAAAGGACGCCCAGTAGAAATAACAATTTGGTGTCCAGCTTGTTTAGCTGATTCGATTACTTTTTTTGTCCTGGTTGAAATTGTTTTTTGATCAGTAAGTAATGTGCCATCTAAATCAATAGCGATTAAATAGTTTGAATTCATGGAATCACCCTTTCTTACTTATAAGTGTAAATGTATCTATATAGAATTGTCTAGAAAAGATATTGTAATGTATGTATTAAGATCGGGGGAAATTAAAAATAGTTTATTACATACTATTCAACCAAGAATTGTTAATCGTACCACTAATTTTCTAGCAAAAATAAAATATAAAAGGTAATAATACAAACATATATAGAAGGGAGGAAGTACTTTGGGACAACAACATCAATTTCGCGCAGGAGATAAGGCTCCTAATAATGGAATATATATTGAAGTGGGAGAAACAAATAGTAACGTTAATCACCCTAAAATGATTAAGCTAAAAGCGGGAGAAAAATTCCCTAGAAATAGTAACCATAACAGAAAATGGACGTATCATGAAAAAGTGTAATCTCCCTGGTAGCTAGGGCAGGCACTGGAGGCTCCGACTGAAGAAGTGTGGTTTTCACTTCTGCAGTCGGAGGTGAAGTGACCGAGAGGCTGGGAGATGGAACTAGACACGAAAAAGTGTAGGCGACTGTTTACATCAGGCAGACATTGGAGAAAAAGCAAAGAGAAGGGTGATTTTCCTTCTCTTTGTTTTTGTGAAATGGCCGAGAAGGTAGGAGCCGAAACTGGACAGAAAGAAAAGTATAGTTACTTGCCCAGTAAGAATATTTGAAATAAAACAAATAAAGTCAAAATAAAAACGCCCAAACTATGTGGGCGTTTTCATTTTTGTTTATACATAAGAAAGCACTTAACTTGAACGTTTTATCGTCAAGTCTCATATGTTATGTATAGATTAATGATGTTTTGTTACTGGTTCATTTGGGATTAAAGCTTCACTAAGTACAAGAATAATGACAGTAAATACAACTGACATGATTGTTGAAGAAGTAAAATTATACGCTCCACCAGTCATTGAACTTAGTACGTAGCCACCCATGTTTGATAAAACGAAACACCAGAAGAAAGTTGCAATAATTCGCACTGATATCACTCCTAAATTAAGCTATTCTTATCATACCACAATCATAGATTAGAAATAAATAATGTTTTTTTTATGAAAGATGTTGAAAGTGTATGGAAAATATACAAGCAAGGTAGGGTGAGGAGAATGGAAATTAAGGAGCGCTATTTTTTCCAAGAAGACCAACAAGCTGTTATTCACCTACCTCAAAGACCTAATGGATTTGGAATACTTTATATAGGTGGTCGGTCGCATTATGTTGAGAATCAAGAAAGTTGTTTAATTCATCATGTCGATAAAAAGGGAATGATTGAATATTTTAGGAGTCAAGGGTACACAATTTTTACTTGTAACTTTTATGGGAGACATTGGGGAAGTGATCAAGCCTTATTTTTAGCGAACACTTTATATCACTCTGTCATGAGAAAAGAAACTTTAAATCCGGCTGTTCATATTATTGGTGAGGATATGGGTGCTCTACTGGTCTGTAAATTATTTCGAAACAGTCCTATACGGATTAGAAGTATAGTCTTATTAAATCCAATATTAAATTTACAAGATGAATTAGAAATGGAACGAAAAAATATCGTATTTTATAAAAGAACTCTTCAAGAAGTATTAAATGCATATCAAACCAACAATTTAAATTTGGCATTGAAAAAAGGTTGCAATTTTTATGAAAATATTACCCCGATTAAAATATACTCTTCTACAAGGAATCATTATAAATGGAAAAATCAAATTCGCTCAATAGAGCAAGAGAGACTTAGCCGAAAGTTAGATTTTTCTTTACTCATTTTTCATGAAGATAAGAAATATGCTTATGGAAGAGATATACATCAATTTTTTAAACTACATCAAAAAGTTTTATAGAATGGGGGATGTCATTTGGAAAAATGTGTTGTTTTAGGAGCAAGTGGATTTATTGGGTTTGAGTTGGTTTGTAAATTAATGGAAAAGTATTGCGTGACAGCCGTTATAACAAGTGACACAAATGATTGTGATGAATCAAGAGAGGAAAAAATTTTTGCAGTCGGTAGAAATGCAAATGTAAAGTTTATTGATATAAGTGACTTTCAACATGGGAATGAGGAATACAAACTACTGTTTAATTGTCATTTAATTGATAAAAATCAAACTAAACGAGATGAAACAAATAATATAATCGATTATTTTGATCACTTTAATTTTGATCATATAAAAGAAATTATCTGGTTAATTGATAAGAAAAAAATAAATAATAACATACAAAAACTAATTCATGAGTATATGGAGGAAATAGGAAAAAAAGGAACAATTATTCAAATACCTGATGTCTATGGTCCATGGCAACCAGTTCGTCATTCAATTCATCAAATGATTGTCCATGATATCGAACAGCGAGGTAATCCCTATGAATTTACGTTACCTATAAAAGAATTGTTGTATGTAGAAGATGTAGCAAGTGCAATTATTTCTATTGGAGAAAAAGAATTTAAAGATGAAAAATATGAATTAACTTCAGATTTATCTGTTTCTTTGGAAGAAGGGACAATCACAAATGGTATTGAAGACTTTATTGATAAACTTAACATAAATAGTAAAAGAACGTATTCAGAGATAACTCCTTACATTATCAAATCACCTCTTCCGCTTAATGAAGGTTTAGCAAAACAAAAACAACATATTCATCAGTTTTTTCATTTATATTAATTAAACAGTTTAGTATATTATTGAGGTAAGATAGTGAATTTAATTTCTATTCAATCGCCATATGATAAATAATCTTTATGAAAGCTTCATGCGTTATTGTTCCAAATTTTATATAAAAACTTTTGGCGTCTTCATTAAAAATAATAGACAAAGGAAGTTTTTTTCTATAAAATTAGTACCAGATACTAAAGTTAAGTGATAAAACCGAAAGGATTGATTGATAGTGAATGCAGGAATAATCGGTATAGGATCCTATGTACCTGAAAAGGTGTTAACAAATAAAGATTTAGAAAAAATGGTTGATACAAATGATGAATGGATTGTTACTCGTACGGGAATTAAAGAAAGAAGAATAGCTACAGATGATCAAGATACATCTGACTTAGCATACGAAGCTGCTAAAAGAGCGATAGAAGATGCGAAAATTTCTGCAGAAGAAATTGATTTAATTTTAGTTGCAACTGTAACACCAGATCAATCATTTCCATCTGTTGCTTGTATGATTCAAGATCGTTTAGGAGCGAAAAAAGCAGCAGCAATGGATCTTAGTGCAGCATGTGCTGGTTTTATGTATGGAGTTGTAACTGCTTCTCAATTTATTAATGGGGGTAGCTATCGACATGTATTAGTAGTAGGTGTTGAGAAACTATCAAAAATAACTGACTGGACTGATCGGAATACAGCAGTTTTATTTGGTGACGGTGCTGGTGCAGCAGTTGTTGGACCTGTTAGTGATGGGCGTGGTATTTTATCATTTGAATTAGGTGCAGATGGAAGTGGCGGAAAAAATCTTTACAAAAAAGATGATTATATTTATATGAATGGTAGAGAAGTATTTAAATTTGCAGTTCGACAAATGGGTGACTCATGTGAAAATGTCTTGAAACTAGCAGGATTAACAAAAGAAGAAGTTGACTTTCTTATTCCTCATCAAGCAAACACAAGAATAATGGAGGCAGCAAGAGAAAGACTTCAGCTACCAAAAGAAAAAATGAGTGTCATAATTGATCGACATGGTAATACCTCTTCATCATCTATTCCGATTGCATTAGATGAAGAATATAAAAAAGGAAATATAAAAGATGATGACTTGATCGTGATGGTTGGTTTTGGCGGTGGTTTAACTTGGGGAGCTATTACGTTACGTTTTGGAAGATAATCAAAAAATAATATATAAATATAGATAGAAATGGAGAGATAAACATGACAAAGAAGAGGGTAGTCATTACAGGAGTAGGAGCAGTAACACCTGTAGGTAATGATGTAGAAACAATGTGGAAAAATTTAATAAATGGAGTAAGTGGTATCGGCGTTTTAACACGTAAAGATCCAGAAAGCTTCCCTGTTAAAGTGGCAGGAGAAGTGAAAGATTTTAATCCAGAAGATTTTATTGACAAAAAAGAAGTGAAACGTATGGATCGTTTTACTCATTATGCAATTGCAGCTTCAAAAATGGCTCTTGAAGATTCAAAGTTAGCAATTACAGAAGAAAATGCAAATGATGTTGGAGTATGGATTGGTTCTGGTATTGGTGGAATGGAAACATATGAAGACCAATTTAACGTTTTTCTAACAAAAGGAACAAGACGTGTAAGTCCATTCTTCATTCCAATGATGATACCTGATATGGCATCTGGACAAGTATCAATTTTTACTGGTGCAAAAGGTCCAAACGGCTGTACAGTAACTGCATGTGCTTCAGGGGCAAATTCAATTGGTGATGCGTTTAAAATTATTCAACGTGGAGACGCAAAAGCGATGATTACTGGTGGTGCAGAAGCTCCAATCACTAGCATGGCTCTTGCTGGATTTAGTGCTGCACGTGCTTTATCATTAAATCCTGATCCAAAAGAAGCATGTAAACCTTTTGATGCTGCTAGAGAAGGATTTGTTATTGGTGAAGGTGCAGGTATTGTCATTTTAGAAGAGCTTGAAAGTGCTCTTGCTCGTGGATCAAAAATATATGCTGAGATTGTTGGGTACGGTGCTACTGGTGATGCTCACCATATTACTGCACCAGCTCCTGGTGGAGAAGGTGGAGCGCGTGCTATGAGAATGGCGTTAAAAGACGGAGGCTTAACAAAAGTCGACTATATTAATGCTCATGGTACAAGTACTGAATTAAATGACAAATTTGAAACAATGGCAATTAAAGAAGTATTTGGAGAAGAGGCAGCTAATCTATCTGTTAGCTCAACAAAATCAATGACAGGTCATATGCTAGGAGCAGCAGGCGCTGTAGAAGCGATTATTACTGCTTTAGCAATCGAAAGAAACATTATTCCTCCTACAATTAACTATAAAAATAAAGATGAAGAATGTGATTTAAATTATGTTCCAAATCAAGCAGTTGAAAAAGAAGTGAATGTTGCAATCAGTAACTCTTTAGGATTTGGTGGTCACAACGTTACACTTGCATTCAAGAAATACGAAGCTTAGGATTTCCTAAGCTTCTTTTTTTTGCTCTTTTTCTGTGAAAAGAAAGAAAACTAAATATTTGATTCTACCAAAATTATCTTTGGGAGATGTTTGAAATCTAGGAGCTTTTTTTTAATGCAAGAAGAAAGGCACCTGTTGACCTATTAAATTTCAAAATCTTTTCTGTATATTAATTTTTATGGTTGGCTAGTTTAGATATTCAATAAATTTTTTTTATCTAGCCCAAATATTTAGCTGTAGGAAAGTTGGTCACCTCAATTCTTATTTCAGCTATGATACTCACTACTGAATTTTCTTTTACTTCAGGAATCATTAATAATAAATCAACTTGTTTTTTAGGGAATAAGTAATTCTTTATTCTTTTATTCTGATCTCAAGTTGTTCAAGTTCCCCTTCTCAAAGATTGTTGCTTTTGAGATTATTAATTATAAAGATAGAAGGTGATTACAACGGAAGGTGCGAGACTCCTGTGGGAATAGCGGGAAGGGTGAGACCCCGCAGGAGCGATAGCGA
>Ga0187780_10003613_pt1 | contig 11651 bp, 11 predicted proteins | sample 1015_Q2_SP10_20__FD_132429 | JGI IMG/M metagenome (GOLD analysis project Ga0187780, IMG submission 132429) | Tropical peat soil microbial communities from peatlands in Department of Meta, Colombia - 1015_Q2_SP10_20_MG | ecosystem: Environmental > Terrestrial > Soil > Wetlands > Peat | place...
CTGGCAGAAACGCCTGCGGCTCCTCCCATCGTCGTCAGGGATAGAATGTGCCCGTGCGTCTGATCAGCAAACCGTTTACGACCGTAGGCTGCAATTGCGGGCGGAGGGCTGCGAATGACGCCAACAGGCAAATCGCATCGAGCGAGGGATTTAAGCACCTCCGTCGTGACGCCAGGGTTCGAACCGAGAGGAGTTCCAATGGCAACCGACTTTAGCAAAGAACTGATGGTAACGCCGGGTAAGAAAGTGAAGTTGGCGGACTGGGACCCTGACAGCACACTCAGCTGGCAGAAGAATCACACGATGAAGGCCAGCCTCAAGCGAGCGGTCGAGCGGCTCGACAAGCTGCAGTATCTGCTCTACGCCGAGCACAAGCGCGCGCTGATTATCGTGCTGCAGGGTCGTGACGCCGCGGGAAAAGATGGCACCATTCGCCATGTGATGACCGGCTGCAATCCCCAGGGCTGCCATGTGACGTCGTTCAAAAAACCTTCGGCCGAAGAAGCTTCCCACGACTATCTTTGGCGCATTCACCATGCCGTACCGGAGTACGGTGACATTGGGATCTATAACCGATCCGTTTACGAGGACGTGCTCGTGGTGCGCGTTCATAAGCTAGTGCCAAAGGAGGTTTGGTCGCGGCGCTACGAGCAGATCAATCAATTTGAGGAGCTATTGCACGCAAACCGCATCAAGACGATTAAGTTCTTCCTGCACATCAGCAAGGATGAGCAGAGAGACCGCTTTCAGCAACGCCTGGACGATCCCGACCGGCGCTGGAAGATCTCACAGGCGGATTTCGACGAGAGAACGTTCTGGGACGACTACACGTCCGCCTATGAGGATGCGCTCGCCAAGTGTAGCGGACCGCACGCGCCGTGGTTCATCATTCCCTCCAACAAAAAATGGTTTCGCGATCTCGCCGTCTCCCACATCATTGCCGAGACGTTGGAGGCCATGAACATGAAATTTCCTCCACCGTCGATCGATGTGAAAAAACTGAAGTGGAAATGAGCACCTGGCTTCCGGTTCAAAACAAGAGAAAACAAACGATGCGCGCAGCTGGTGCCAGATGGGCTTTGCTGGCACGGCGGGCCGGGGCCGCCGTTAGGCGCTAAGGACCCGTGGTGCAAAGCGTATGTTGCGGGCTTTGTTCGAGGGCGGGATCTGGTTGACGGCGATCGGGCTCAAACGTTCGCGCCGGTGACTGCGATCTGACTCCGATGCTTCGAGGCTCTCACCAGCCGCGGCTTCCGGGCGCAGGATGACGGCAGCCTTACGCGCCAATTCGACGCGGTTATCCACGCCGAACTTACTGAGCAGAGTGGAGATATGGAATTTCACGGTTCGCACCGTGATGTTGAATTTGGCCGCGATTTCCTTATTGGCGTTATGGCGAACCACGGCGCGCAGGATCTCCGTCTGACGTGGGCTTAACGGGACGGGATTGGCCACCGCCATTCCGGCATTGAGCAACTCCTTGGCTCTGGCTGTCACGCGGCCGGCGAGCGCTTTTTCCGCGGGAACCAGGATGGCGTAGTCGCGCGGCTCCGCACAGCGAACCAGGCACTGCATCGCAAGCAGGCTCGCCATTCGCTCGATATCGGAGTTCAGGTCGGGTCCGTATCCCGCCTCAAATTGGGCCACTCCCGTCGATCTCTCGCAAAAAACAAGCGAGGTTGGACGGGTGCCGTCCGGTTTCTTAAAGCGGGCAATCAGCTTCGGGAGTGCCGGTACTTTCTTCAATCTACACCTTCCCCTCTTGAAAGGACGGTTGGTCGATATACTCTGCTCTTGCTAGCGCTTCTGCATTGATTCCGAACGGGGTAAGCAATCCGCACTCGAGCCGAAAAGCCGCTCGGTGCTGTGGAGCGGGCTGGAGAGTCGACTCCTCAGAGCCAACTCGAACCGAATGATAGATTGCGCGCCGCGTGGTTTTTGCAGGGCAGCTACCATGCCAACCCCGCGGCGCGATAAGCTTTGCGGGGCGAAGAAGATGCATAGGCTTCGCGAAAGGGTCAATACCCAGTTCCATGTAGAAGTTTCCGCCCGTCGGAACTTTATTCGTGCTAGGTGATCGATTTCGAGGGCCATCGGTATCATGATGAACCGAGATGCCGCGATCGTTATAGTTTAAACTGGGATCTTAGGATGCCATCGGTCGGAACCGCTTGTTCGCTGCACCGGGATATGGAACCCTTAGTACGATCGGCTGCGCGTCTTTTCATTGGGTGCGTTCTTCTCTTCGTTACCAGCGCCGCCGCGCAGCTGGCCCCGATTAAGCCCCCCTCCAGCTGGCCGCAAGTTCCGACCGGCACCGCTAGCTGCTCTGTGGAAAAGTCGTGCGCCGAGCTGGCCCCGGCCATGATTCAAAGCGCGCTTGGCCCCTCCCCCCTGGAAGCCAATCTACGCTATCTCACCGACAGAATCGGAGGGCGGGTGACAGGCTCATCGGAGGCCGATCAAGCCGTGGGCTGGGCTGTGGAAGCATTGCGCCATACCGGCGTGGACGATGTGCACACGGAGAAGTTCCTGATTCCGGTGGGATGGGCCGAGGGTCACACGACCGTGACCATCCTCGCTCCCGCGCCGTTCCCTGTGCGACTGGTTTCGATCGGATGGTCGCCGCCGACGCCGGACGCAGGCATTACGGCCGACGTGTTGGACGTGGGCACCGGGGACGACGCCGGATTCAAAAAGGCAGGGGCAGCGGCAACCGGTGCGATTGTGCTGGTCCATACCAACGTGCTCGAAACCTGGCAGGACCTGGCCGGTGAATACCAGACCGATGCGCAAATCATTCACCGGGCGATGAAACACGGGGTCGCCGCCATCTTCTGGATGTCGACTCGCCCAAACCTGTTGCTGTACCGTCATACGGAGGCGATCGACGGTCATCTCGAGCCTTTGCCTCAGGCCGTCGTGGCACGTGAGGATGCCGGGCGCATGGCTCGTCTGTTGGCTTCGGGTCAGAAGGTCCGCGTGCATTTGGACATGCCGAACAAAATCGGCGGCCCGGTGGAATCAGAAAACGTCGTTGCCGAAATTCGGGGGCGTGAGAAACCCGATGAGTTCGTGATTCTTGGTGCACACCTGGACTCTTGGGATCTTGGCACCGGAGCGCTCGATAATGGTTCGAACGCCGCCATGGTGATCGACGCGGCGAGGGTGATTCATTCCTCCGGATCGATTCCGCGAAGGTCGGTCCGATTCGTTCTGTTCACAGGTGAGGAGCAAGGGATGCTGGGTTCAGAGGCCTACGCCCGGGCACACCGCGCAGAGCTAGACAACATGGCAGCCGCTGTGATCTTCGACTCTGGAACGGGGCCGGTGACCGGCTACACGCTCAGCGGTCGCAAGGACGCGCTCCGGGGGGTGAAAGAAGCGCTCGAACCCATCGAATCTCTCGGCGTCAAGGAGTTCACAGTCGAGGCCCACGTGGATACCGATAATTTCGATTTCTTGCTCGAAGGCGTTCCTACGCTCGTTGTCAATCAGGAGCCTGCGAACTACGTCTTGCACTACCATGCGGCATCCGACACATTTGACAAAGTGGATATGGTCCAACTGAAACGCCAGGTTGCGATCGCAGCCGTGACGGCGTATGCGCTGGCCGATCGTTCTGAGCCGATCGCGCCCCGGCAGTCTCGCGCCGAGGTGGAAGAACTGATGAGGGAGACGGGCCTTGCAGAAGAGATGAAGGTCCTAGGTCTCTGGCCTGCCTGGGTGAGCGGTCAACGAGGCCGCGAACCGTAACCGTCCCGTTCTGTGCCGTTGAGGTTTCCGTGGTTCAGCTTCGGCGGTTGTAGGTGTGGGTTTTCGAGGCCATGGCATTGAGTGGTCGCGTATAATGTACCTAGCGATGTTTGTCGTGCGGGGGAGAATCAGCGAAATTCCCGAGGCCGCCATGAGCGAGACGGCGCCGAAGCGCGTTTTGGCCATTGATTATGGGCGCAGGCGCATCGGACTGGCGCTGTCGGACGAACGCAGGGTCACCGCGCAGCCGCTCGCTACCCTGGTGCGGACCAACCGGCCAAACGACCTTCGCCGTCTGCGCGACCTTTGCCGCGAGCGCGGAGTGGCACAGGTCGTTGTGGGCTATCCTCTCACCCTAAGCGGTGAGGCGGGTCAGATGGCGGAAGAGGTGGCGCGGTTTGCGGCGCGCCTGGAAAAGGAGCTGGGCATTCCTGTCGAACTCCAGGATGAGCGGCTGACGAGCTGGGAGGCGGGGCAATTGGCTTTGGAAATGAAGCCCAGGCGCGGACCGCTCGACCATCTAGCCGCGGCGATCGTGCTGCGCGACTATCTCGAACGCCAGCGCGGCGGCGCCCGCGCGAAGAAGGATTAGCTGAGGATGCGGCGATTGGGGTTGCTGGCGTTGCTTGCGATTTCAGCACTGGGCGCTGGATCCGCCTGGCTCGACTCTCAGATCAGCCGACCCTATCGAGGCCACCGACCGGAACGAGTGTTCGTAGATATTCCGCACGGATCGTCTCGCTGGAGGATCGCCGGAATTCTCCGCTCCGACGACGTGATCCGCAATCGGCTGGCGTTCACACTCTTTGCGGCTTGGCATTTTCGGAAGCGAATGCAGGCCGGCGAATATCTTTTCGATCGGCCCCTGAACTCGCGCGAAGTGTTTTGGAAGATCTCGCATGGCCAGATTTTCGTCCACACCGTGACCATCCCTGAGGGTTGGACGATGTTCGACATCGCCAACGAATTCAGCCGCCAGGGTATCTGCAGCCAGCAGGAATTTTTGGCCGCGGCACGGAACACGTCTTTGATCTGGGACCTTTCACCTCAGGCGGCCAGCCTGGAAGGATTTCTTTTTCCCTCGACCTATGAATTCACTCGCCATACCACCTGTGAGCAAGCCGTCAAGCGCATGGTCCAGGATTTTCGAGCTGTTTGGGAGACCTTGGTTCCTTCCGATTCGCCACCGCCCGGTGCATTGACTCCGGCCCAGGTTGTGGCGCTCGCGTCGCTGGTAGAGCGAGAGACTCCCAACGTGACTGAGCGGCCCATTGTGGCCGGGGTCTTCTACAATCGGTTGCGACGCGGCGATGCGCTGCAGTGTGATCCGACCGTGCAGTACGCGATGGCGCTTACCGGGCATCCCATCAAAGACGTGCGCCCTCAAGACCTGCGCATCGATTCCCCATACAACACCTATGAGCACCGCGGGCTCCCGCCGGGTCCAATCGCCAATCCCGGCGAAGCGTCTCTTCGCGCCGCTCTCACGCCAGCCTCTACCGAGTACCTCTATTTCGTAGCCAACGATCAAGGCGGCCATTTTTTCAGTCGAACGCTCGCCGAGCACAATCGCAACGTGGCGCGCTTGCGGCGGCTGCTGGCAACCGATCAGGCGGCGGACGCGGCTGGGAAAAAAGTGGCGCACTGAGGTTGCCGTGACTGGAAGCCCATCTGGCAAGAATGCCCATGACGAGCCCTCCAATAAGAAGGCGCTGATCCTAGAAGCCGCCCACTCGCTCGACAAGCCGCGCTTTACTCCGGCCGAGATCGAGCAGATTCGAAGGCAGCTCATCGCACAGCTCGGCGCACAGGGAAAAACTTCGCCGGATTACATCATGAGCGTGCTCAAGGAGGCGGGGTTGCGGGTGGTGTGGTCCACGCGCGCCGACAGCGAAGAGCGCTACGAGGAAGAGTTCACCGATCTTCTGCATTTCTCGACGCTCGATGAAGCCGAAATGTGCCTGGTGCGGCTGGATGAATTGCTTCGAAAATTCCTGGCTGAAGGCGAACGCGCCGAGGCGGAGCGCGTTCGCGAGGTCGCCCGTCTCGGACGGCGCCGCGCGGAGATGATCTCGCGAAACCGCAAGGTCGACGCCCGAAAACGGGCCGAGAAGGAAGAGATCGCCCACTGGTTCGCTATTTGGCTCGAGACGCCCGACGCATTTTTCGACTGGCTGGAGGTCCGCAAACAATCGCCCGCCTTCCGGGAGCAGTTCCCGCCGGAGATCGAGGACGAAGCCTAGATGTACCTTCTGGATATCGAGCGGCTGGATTTAGGCGCCGATGTGAAGGCAGTCGGACTGGATCTGGTCGAGGAGGACCAAGATCGCGAGCCAGTGCGGGGGGAAGACGCGGCGCGCATCTGGAGCCGCGTGCTGGCGGCGACCGCGGGCGAGGAGCCCTGGGCGCTTGACTTTTTCAGTCACATCGAACGCGTGCGCGATTATTGCGTCCGCCACCAAATTGGCTACCGAGAAACAACTCCACGAACGATTGTCGTACCCCCGCCAGACGCGGCCGTCCTCGAAGCGCTAATCGACCGCTTTCAGTCTGAAACGTTTGGGGCGCGTGCCGGCCGGTTGGTGTCTGGCTCGGGTGGCGATCCGGAGCTCGAGCAGGACCTAGCTCGTCGAGGCGTGGACGCCTACCATCAAGCCTTCCCCAACTACTTCTTCTGCGGCATCTGCGGCTTCGAGGACGGCTCACTGGTATTGCTGAGCGAAAAGCTCTGGGCCAGCGAAGTGATCAGGCGGGTGCGACCTGCGCTCCAAGGGCTTGATGTTGAGGTCCGGCTGCCTGCCTGAGAGTGGTTGCCTATTTGCGAAACCTGGTACATTCGTACCATACCTTCCCCCCGGCTCGATCCAGTACTTTTGGCATGTAACAGATGACGGCTTCTTCCAACTTGACCATGCCTGGGGAGTCGACCATTCCGAACGCCCGGGCGTTTGTGCGGAGCCTGAACGTGCTGTTTAAGTACGCTCGGCTCTACGGGTTAGCGCATAGCCGCTCGGCCGCCCAACTGGAGATCGCCTGGAATGAGCTAGGGGAGGCTGTCTCCGCCTCTGGCGAAGCCGGGCTGCTACTTGGATCCTCTGGCTCGCAGCTGCTGCTCGACGGAGTGCCGCTTGAAGGGACTGCTTCCGAACGCAGTTTCGCCGAGCTGCTCAACGGAGCAAGCGTGGCGAGCATTTGCTTCCATCGCAACGTCGAGCGAGACGAGTTCGTTACCCTGGTGAAAGCCTTCACCGAGGCAAGCCCCAAGACCTCCACTCTGAGCGACCGCCTCGAGCAGTACTTTGGCAAGAGCAGCGTATCTGGGATTCGCGTCAACGAGATTCGCTTTGTCGCGGAGGACGCGGGCTTCTCCGAAGCGCGGGTGGCTGCGCAGCTGACCGCGAAAACTCTCGGGGCCGATGCCGATCGCGTTCAGGAGTGGTTCCGCAGCCCGGAGAAAATGATCCAGCTCATCGCAGCCGCCGAGGGCGCACATGGCGGCACGGGCACTGCGACCCAGGGTGGTGGAAGCGGAACGAGCACCGCCCAGGGAACGGGTCAAGAAACAGCCGGTTCCCTAGCAGGGGGAGGTTCGGGCCCCGGCGTTGGCTCTGGCACACCGCAGCCACTGTCGGAAGCAGAGATGCAGAATCTGCTGCGTTTGGTCGCACAGTTCGGTGAAGCCACCGCCACGAATCCGAAACAGCTCGATCCGGCAGCCTGGCAGCAGAAGCTGGCTTTGCTGCCGCAAAATGCGCAGGTGACTTTGCGACAAGCCCTCGCCGGCGTCGCGTCCAAGACGCCATCGGCGAAGGTGGACGAAACCATGCTGCTTCGGCTGGCGGAGGACCTGGCCATCCGGTTTGCGCTCGACCGCTTTCAGCGCGGTGAGGTGCGTGTCAACGCCGTCCGCCAGATGCTCGACAAGATGGGTCATGAACTTGAGACGCTGCGGAAGTTGCTCAAAGCGCGCGAAGACAAAATGGCCGCCGCTGGGCTTTCCGTTGAGTCGCACGCCGACGTGCTCGATCGCCAGTTTTGGGCCGCCGTGCCGGAATCGGGAAAGAGGGCTGTGCTGACATCGGGCGAGGCCTGGTGCATTCCTCCGCGCAACGTGCAGCAATATGTTGAAGAGCTGATGGGTCGGGGTGAATCGGACGCGGCCGCAGACATTTTGTTGAAATACGCGTCGTGCGTGCGAAACAAGGATGCCGAGGCGCGCAAGAAGGCGGCGATCGGCCTGGGACAACTCGCCGAGCTTTACAGCAAAGCAGCCAGCCAGCGGTTGCAGGACGCACTATTGCAGATTGGACAGCAACTGGCCGCCGAAAAGGACGCCGAGCTGCAAACCTTGCTGAGCGCTGCTTTCGTGCGGCTCAGTCAGGAATCGGCTGCGCGGCGATACTACCGCGCCATGCAGCAGGCACTGGATTCGCTCGCCGATCTCGAGGAGCTGCGGCCCACTTGGGCGCAGAGCTTGCGGCCGCGCGTGGGAGTTGAAAACCGCATCGCGGAGTTCGTTGAAGAGGCTTTGACCGCCGATGCGATGCCGGAAGGGCTCGTAGGCGTATTGATGCGCGTCCCGCAGTCATCAGCCGAGCACTTGGCTGTGCGGCTGGCACGTTCAGGCAGGCGCAGCGAACGCGAACGGATTGTGGAGTTGGCCAAGACGGTCGGGACCGGCTGCGCCCGGCATTTGAAGGAAGTGCTGAGGTCGGAGCCGCCGGCGAAGGCTGCCACTGTGGTCGGGCTATTGAGTCGACTCGACCCGGGCGGCGTCGAGGACATTCTGCCGGACCGCTTACGGCATGCTGGACGCGGTTTTCACGATGCCATCGTGCGGCAACTCTCGATCGCCGGAGCACCGGAACGGGGTCAGCTGCTCTCGAACTTGATGGAACAGCTCGATGAGGTCGTTCTGCCTCAGGCGCTCGATGAGATCGGGATGTGCGGCGATCCGGCGACGGCGCCGAAGCTGTTGCGTCTGGCGGAGGGAGATATCCTTCCGAAGGGTTCCGACTACCTGCGGGTGAAAGCGATCGAAGCCTTGGGCCGGATGCGCGCGTCGACTGCCGGTGGGCACTTGCGGCGGTTTGTGGAGGCACGCAAGGCCTTTGGGTGGTCCTATCCGGAAGAGATTCGTTTAGCGGCGGCACAAGCGCTGATGAAACTGGATCCCGAGTGGATCGAGGCATTTTTGCCGCAATCGGGCCTCGACACCAAGGTGATGGCACTGGCTCCGCTCGATCCGATCCCGGGCCGCGACGTAGTTCGACACCGTAGGTACCGGCGGATTCGGCTGCCACGCAACGTGCCCGCCGTCGTCACCTCACAACGAGGAAAATATTCATCGGCGATCAGCGTTCTCAGCCTCGAAGGAGGCTTGCTCAGTGGCGACATTCAGCTCGCCGTGGGGACCGAAGCGACGCTGAAGATTCCCGCTGGTCTACGTTCGATCAACATGCAGGCGGTGGTGCGGTTTGTCCGCTCCCATCAGGCTGGTTTTGAGACCGTAGCGATGGGGTTGGAGGACCGTATGAAGTTGCGCCGATTGCTTGTCTCTCTGGGCGGACCCGATCCAGCGGTCGTGCATTCTCCCACCGGTGAGTGAGAGGGGTTTGACCCGCTCCGGGGAGACCCCCTTGGAAGCCTGCCGCAGTTCCGCATACTCTTCGCTCGCCCTGAGTCAAGGATCAGCGACGTTCTGTTCTGTATAGGAAGCCATCGACGGAACAATGCGTCGGTACGGGCGAACACTAAAGAACTTTTCTCGGCAGGGATCACATCGAAACGCCGGAAAGCCAAGGTGCCGCTGCAGGAAAGTCTGAATCCCCGGCCCGACTCGTTCCCGGGAAATGTGCTCGAGATCGAAATTCCCACAGCGGGGGCAGTGGGCAAATCCGGCAAAGGAAACTGCCACGCGCCAGGCATAGAAGCGGAAGTCGCAGGTATGGCACCGCCAAGGCCTCAAGCCAGCAATGGTTCCAAGAAAATCGAGAACTCCGCCTCGGTGCGATCGAAAACAGTCCGCACTGCGGCACTGAGGACAGATCATTCCCCGAACCCACCTCCCAGAGAGCGGGTAGCATAGCCAAAACCTCCGGGCACGGCAAGACAACAGTCTGGAGAGGGGGCCGGGCGTGCCATAATACGGTTGGAAGGAACGCGGGATTCCCGGATCTGAATCTCCCGACGCGCGCCGGCATCGTTCGAATGGGAACACACGTCGTGCGAAGCGATAGACTTCGTGCCCCCGCTCGGCGATAATCCGGCCAATTTGAGCGCGGCTGCGGCCGCCCTCTAAGGAGGATTGATGAGTTCGAGTCCGAGTACACCTTCTGAGCCCCCTGTCGTCGAGGCGGCGGTGCTGCCTCGGTGGGTGACGATCCTTTTTGTTGTGGCGTTTGCGCTGGTGGGCTACCTGCTCTACGCAAACTACGAGCAACGGGAAGCCTTGCGCAAGAGCCAGGAAGAAGCGAACAAGAAAACGCAGGCGGTGGTTGCCGAGCTCGATAAGACCAACTCACGGATCGCCGATTTGAAAGGGCAGCTGGACGTCACCTCGCAGAAGCTCGGTTTGACCCAAGATGAGCTGGCCCGTGCACGCGGTCTCGCTCAAAGCCTCAAGTCGGAGCAGCAAAAGAGCGACGCGCAGCTGCGCGAGCAGATCGGGGCGGTCCAGGCGGACACCACCGCGAAGTTCGGACAAATGTCGACGCAGCTGAACGGAACTCAAACAGATCTCAACGCAACGAAGGCAGATCTTGCAGCCACGAAAACCCAGATGCAGAGCATGAAGGGCGACCTCGGTGTGCAGAGCGGTCTGATTGCCCGCAACCATGATGAAGTGGAAGAGTTGAAGAGGCTGGGCGAACGCGACATCTTCGAATTCTCGCTCAATAAGTCCAAGAAAGGCCTCGATCATGTCGGGCCCATTCAGGTGCAGCTCAAGAAGACGGATCCAAAGAAATACCAATACACCCTCAACGTGGTTGCCGACGACAAGACGATCGAGAAGAAGGATCGGACCGCGGGCGAGCCGATCCAGTTCTACGTGCACGGCGTGCGCGCGCCGTACGAGATTGTGGTGTTCGACGTGGGCAAGGATCAGGTCAAGGGCTACCTGAGCACGCCGAAATCGGCAGCCGCCGCTCCACCGTCGGGACAATAGAACTCGCGCGTTATTAGCTCATAGCAAACTCTCAGGTGACATTCCAGCGCGCCTTCGGGCTCCTCCATGGCATGCTGGCCTGTAGGCGAAACCCCACCCAACTCAGAGTCCGCTTCGGCCGAGCGGATCGGCAAGCGGCGGAGGAACCGTTGAAACGCCAAGGGTATCACTACCGTGTGTGGCGTGATGGCTGCCTGCCCGTTCTTTTGGCCTGCCTGGCGTTCGCCGCAGGCTCACCGCTCTACGCTCAAGCGCGGCCGATTGTAGACCGCTTGTCGCCAGAGACCGTCTTTTATCTCGAGTGGCGTGGTAACGCGTCTTTAGCTGGGGCCGAGCAGAAAAACCATCTCCTCCAGCTTTTACATGATCCGGCCGTCGCCCCCTTGTGGCTCACTCTGACCAGCCAGATCGAGCGAAGTGCGCCGAAAGGGGCAAGCCCGGTCACGGCGCTTGTTGTGCCCGATCTCATTTCACTCCTGGACAATTCGGTTGTATTCGGCGTCACGACGAATCCGGACGCGAGAAAGACTTCGACCCCGGGCAGGACCATTCCGCAGTTTGCAACTTTCCTGGTGTATGACCTAACGGGAAAGGCCGACCTCGTCCAGAAGTGGAGGGCCTTAGCCACTTTGAGCGCGAAGACGCCGGCGGAGGTGACGAAGTACGATTTCGGAGGAACCTGGGTGGAAGCGCGGACCACGCGCACTGGCGCGTCCTACACCGCTCA
>Ga0187780_10003615_pt1 | contig 11650 bp, 11 predicted proteins | sample 1015_Q2_SP10_20__FD_132429 | JGI IMG/M metagenome (GOLD analysis project Ga0187780, IMG submission 132429) | Tropical peat soil microbial communities from peatlands in Department of Meta, Colombia - 1015_Q2_SP10_20_MG | ecosystem: Environmental > Terrestrial > Soil > Wetlands > Peat | place...
CATCCTCACGGCGCTCTACATTGCGGTCGCCGAGGAGGACGGTGTCCCGAGGGCGCGCCTGCAGGGGACGGTCCAGAACGACATCCTGAAGGAGTACATCGCCCGCGGGACGTACATCTACCCGCCCGGCCCCTCGATGCGACTCACGGTCGACCTCATCGAGTTCGCGACGCGGGAGATGCCCCAGTGGAACTACATCTCGGTCTCGGGTTACCACATGCGAGAGGCCGGAGCGACCGCCGTCCAGGAGGTGGCGTTCACGCTTGCGAACGCCATCGCGTATGTACGAGCGGTGCGGGAGCGCGGGCTCGACCTCGACGAGTTCCTGCCGCGACTCTCGTTCTTCTTCTCCGCGGACCGGAACTTCCTCGAGGAGGTCGCGAAGTTCCGCGCGGCCCGTCGTCTCTGGGCTCGGATCGTCGGGGATGAGTTCGGGGCGAAGAGCCCTCGGTCGAAGCAGCTCCGCTTCCACACCCAGACCGCGGGCTCGAGCCTCACCGCCCAGCAACCGGAGCTCAACGTGGTCCGCACGACGCTCGAGGCGCTCTCGGCCGTCCTCGGCGGGACCCAGTCGTTGCACACGAACGCGCTCGACGAGGCCTTGGGGCTGCCCACGGAGTCGTCGGCCCGCCTCGCGCTCCGAACCCAGCAGATCCTCGCCGAGGAATCCGGGGTAGCGAATACCGTCGACCCGCTCGGCGGCTCGTACGAGATCGAGTACCTCACCGATCAAATCGAGACCGGGGCCCGGGAGTATCTCGACCGGATCGATCGGATGGGTGGGGCGCTCGCCGCGATCGAACGCGGTTTCGTCGCGGGCGAGATCTCGAAGGAGGCGTACCGGGTCGCTCGGACCCGCGAGCGCAGGGAGGAGATCCTGGTGGGCGTCAACGAGTTTACCGAGGGGAACCCGCAGTTCTCCCTCTTCCCCGAGGCCGGTGGCACGGGCGTCCGCAGCCAGCGGATCACCCCGGCGGAGGAGCGCCGTCAGGTCTCAGGAGTTCGCCGCTGGCGGTCCGAGCGAGACCGCTCCGTCGTCGAACGCGCGCTCGACGAGCTCCGCCGTGAAACGGAACGGGGCGCCAACGTGATGCCCGTCGTGCTGGGGGCCGTGAAGGCGAAGGCGACGCTGGGAGAGATTGCCGACGCGTGGCGCAAGGTGTTCGGCGAGCAACCCCCGTCGCGGGCAATTTAGCGGGCTCTGGGAGAGATCGATGAAGCTGGACCATGTGGGAATCGTTGTCGCGAACCTCCCCGAAGCGATCGAGCGGTGGCGTCCTCTCCTGGGGGCACCGACCTCTCCTCCCGAGGAGGTTCCCGGCGGCGGGGTCCGCGTCGCGTTCCTGACCGCCGGCGAGCCGCATGTCGAGCTCGTGGAGCCCACCGGCCCGGACTCCCCGGTCTCGAAGTTCCTCGCGACCCGTGGCGGCGGGATGCATCATGTCGCGTTCGCCGTCGCGGACGTCGACAGTGCGCTCGCAGAGGTCGCGCGTCGCGGAGGACGGCTCCTCGATACGCACGGCCGGCCCGGGGCGCGGGGTCGCCGCGTCGGATTCTGCCACCCCTCGGCGTTCGGGGGTGTGCTGGTCGAGTACGTGGAGGAGCGTCGATGAGCCGCATCGTTTCCGCCGACCTCTTCGGGGTGTACGACAGCCGGGGCCGGCTCACGGTGGAAGCCACCATCGCCCTGAGTTCGGGTGCCCGGGGTCGGGCGGGCGCCCCGAGCGGCGCCAGCACGGGAGCGCACGAGGTCGTCGCGTTCCCGAAGGGAGGGGTCCCGGAGGCCCTCGCGACGTTCCAGTCGCGGGTCGCCCCGAAGTTGAGGGGCCTCGATGCCGAGGATCTGCGCGATGTCGATGCGGCGCTCCACGAGGTCGACGGGACGCAGGACTTCTCCTCCATCGGCGGCAACACGGCCACCGCGGTGTCGGTCGCCACGGCGATCGCCCGGGCCGAAGAGACCGGAAGGCCCCTCTGGCAGTTGCTCGCCCGGCGGGGAGTGGATGGGCGTTCGTTCCCCGCGATCGTGGGGAACTGCCTCAACGGCGGGCGCCACGCGATCGGGGGTCCGGACATCCAGGAGTTCATCGCCTTCGCCTCCTGCCCTCGCCCCGAGGACTCGATCCGGGCCGCGGTCCGTGTCCACACGCTGATCGGAGAAGAATTGCACCGTCGCTTCCCGAAGTCCGCGCTCGGTCGCGGGGACGAGGGAGGGTGGGTCGCGGCCGTCTCGAACCTGGAAGCTCTCGAGATCCTCACCGAAGCGTGCGCGAAGGCGCGCGATGAACTCCATCTCGAGGTGCATCCGGGCCTTGACCTCGCCGCGAGCGAGTTCTTCGAGGACGGCAAGTACCGCTATCACGAGCAGACGTTGGACACGGAGGGCCAGATCGGCTTCGTCTCGAAGCTCGTCGACCGGTTCGACCTGCGCTACGTCGAGGACCCGTTCGATGAGGAGGCGTTCGAAGCGTTCGCGGCCCTGACCAAGGCCATCGGCCACCGCGCTCTCGTGGTGGGCGACGACCTCTATGTGACGGACGAAGTGCGCCTGCGAACCGGGATCGCCCACCATTCGACCAACGCGATTCTGATCAAGGTGAATCAGGTCGGAACATTGACCGACACGTTCCGAGCGGTCGACCTCGCGAGAGGCGAGGGGATCGCGACCATCACCTCCCACCGGTCGGGGGAAGTGCCCGAGGGGTGGCTCGCCCACGTGGCGGTGGGCACCGGGGCCCGGGGGCTCAAGTGCGGGGTTCTGGGGGGAGAGCGTGTGGCAAAGCTAAATGAACTCCTGCGGCTCGGCCGCGCCACCGGAAACTGACGGCATGCCCGACGAAGAAACGATGAGCCAGGAGCCCGTGACCGCGAGCGACGGCCAGGACATCCAGCCGGGCGAGCTCCTGATCCCGGAGGACACGTACCTCACCTCGGGCGTCCACATCGGGACCCAGCAGAAGTCGGCGTCGATGCGCCGGTTCGTCTTCAAGGTCCGTTTCGACGGACTTCACGTCCTCGACGTCCGGGAGACGGACCGCCGGATCCGGCTCGCCGCGAAGTTCCTCTCGCGCTTTCCGGCGGAACGCATCCTGGTCGTCTCTCAGCGCCAGTACGGCCAGAAGCCGGTCCGGGTGTTCGCGAAGACCCTCGGTGCGGTCTCCTTTGCCGAGCGGTTCGTCCCCGGCTGTCTCACCAACCCGAACCTCGAGGAGTACTTCGAGCCGAAGGTCCTCGTCGTCACCGACCCGGCGACCGACCAGCAGGCGCTCAGCGAGGCGGTCTCGATCGGGATCCCGGTGATCGGTCTCTGTGACGTCAACAACGAGACCCGGAACGTCGACCTCGTCATCCCGGCGAACAACAAGGGCCGGGTCGCGCTCGCCACCGTCTACTGGCTGCTCGCGCGCGAGGTGCTGAAGGCGCGCTCCGGCGCCGCGGAGATCGACTACCCGCTCGCGATCGAGGATTTCCAGGCGGCCCTCTAGGCTTTTCCGTCTTCCGGTCCCCCCTCGACCAGCGCGGCTCACCTTCCACCTTTTATCGGGTGGCCGCCTGCTTTCGCCGTGGGAGCGCCGAAGCCGGGCCTACTCGAGCTGCTCTCCGAGCACGGGGTGCCGGAAAAGGGGGCCCGTGTCTATCTCGCCGCGTGCCGCGGTGGGGCGATGACCGCGAGCGAGCTCGCGCGCGTTTCCGCGGTGAACCGGGTCGAGGCGTACCGCTTCATCAAGCAGCTCACGGGCGAAGGGCTCCTCCGGCCCACCGGTAGCCGGCCGCAGCGCTTCGAGGCCCTCGCACCGGACGACCTGGTCGACCGGTGGATTCACCGCGCGTCCGAGCGGCTCCGCCAGCTCGAGAACGACCGCGACCGCATCCTCGCCGAGTGGGAAGAGGGACGCAACGAGCTTGATGAGCACGACCCACGGAAGTTCGCCGTCCTCGAGGGGACGGAGGCGATCCGCCGGTTCCTGCTCAAACGGATCGGGGCCGCCGAGCGCGAGATCCTGGTGAGCGCGAGCGACCGGGCGCTCTCGCGCTTCGTCGACCTCGGCCTGGACCGCGCGTTCCGCGAAGCAAGCAACCGGGGCGTGAAGGTCCGGGTCGTGACCGAGGTCCAGCCGCAGAACCTCGTGGAGGCGAAGCACTTCGCCGGGTTCTCCGAGCTCCGGCATTCGAGCCACCCGGTGGCCAATCGGGCGGTCGTGATCGACCGACTCGGCTCGCTCGTCTACGTGTCGAGCGAGGACGGGCTCGGCCGGTCCGGCGGCGAGCAGGTCGCCCTCTGGTCGTCGGCGCCGATGTTCCTCCGCCTGGCCCGGGACTATCACCGTCGCCTCTGGACCCCCGCGACCCGGGCCGAGGCCCGGTTCGTCGAGATCGAGACGCCGCCCGAGGCCGTCCTCCCCGTGGTGGCCGGCAAGGAGGCGGTCCCGTTCCAACGTCTCAAGGAGGTCGCCAAGCTCGGGATGCGGGCGTCGGGGGTCCGCGAGTTCCACCTCCACCTTCCGGACCTCATCGAAACGATCGCCCGGCAGCTCGGCCGGGAGATCGCGGAGAAGATCGAGGGCCGTTCCCCGGAGGAGGTCGCGCGCGCGCTCGGCGTCTACTATGAAACGCAGACGATGGGCCACCTGACCACCGTGCGCGAGCGGCCGCTCACCCTGAGGGTCACGGGCTGCTTTGCGTGCACCGGCGACTCGCCCGAGATCGGCCGGGTGATGTGCCCGGAACTCCTCCGCACGGTCCTCGAGACCCGGCTCGGCCAACGGTGGGAGGTCTCGAAGCCAGACCCCACCAAGCACGCGAGCCGCGGATGCGTTTTCACTGTCACACCGGCCTGACCGGGCATGCTACGCCGGCGCATGGTGTAGCATGTGTAGCATACAATCGATACATGGAACGAACGAAGCTATAAATAGGACTCCCCATTTTGGGAAGGCTACTAACCATGAAGACCAGCTCTCCCGCCCCTTCGGGGCGACACCCGCGTGCGTCCAGTGTAAAGGCTCCTAGCCGGCCCCTTTCCGTCGAGGAAGGGTCGGTCGTTCCGGCGGCTCCTCCGGTCGCGGAGGTCTGCTCGAACTGTGGCTCCTCGCACCTGATCCGCGACGAGATCCGGGGCGAGATCGTCTGCGCCGATTGCGGCCTGGTGGTCGACCAGAGCGCCCTCGTGAGCGACCGGGGCCAGCGCGGTTCGAAGGAAGACACGGGCCGTGAGGCCCGGGGCTGGGGACCGGTGATCTCCCCGCTTATGCCCGACAAGGGGCTGTTCAGCGAGATCGGGGTCCCGACCCGCGACTTCCAGGGGAACTCCCTCTCCCGCAACACCTCGCTCAAGTTCTATCACCTGAGGAAGCTCAACCACCGGTTGCGCGCCGCGCGCACGCACCAGCGGAACCTCGTGGTCGCGCTCGGGGAGCTGAACCGGCTCGCCGGGGTCCTGGGCCTCTCCCGGGAGGTCAAGGAGTCCGCGACGTACATCTACCGTCGGGCGCTCGAGCACAAGGCGACCCGCGGAAAGAAGATCGTCGCGCTCGTCGCGGCGAGTGTCTACGCCGCGTGCCGGCAGTGCCACGTCCCGAGGACGATGAAGGAGATCATCGCCCACTCCAAGGCGACCAAGATCGAGGTGGGCCGAGCGTACACGTTGCTCGCGCGCGAGCTCAAGCTCGGTCTCAAGCCGGTCGAGCCGCGGGACTACCTCGTCCGATTCACGCAGGACCTCAACCTCTCGAAGGAGGTCCGCCAGAAGGTCCTCTCGCTGCTCGAGCAGGTCGAGCAGGTTTACTCGACGAGCGGCGTGCTCCCGAACGGCATCCTCGCGACGATCATCTACATCGCGTCGAACCTGATGGGCGAGCCGAGGAGCCAGGACCGCATCGCCGCGGTCGCCAACGTGACGCCGGTGACGATCCGCAACCACTACAAGGAGCTCCTGGAGCTCCTGGGGCTCCCGAAGAACCTGACGAACCCGCAGGCGCGCGGGACGCTTCCCGCCGAGACGGTGGAGACCGGTGAGAAGGCGGACCTCGGCGCTCCGGCTGCCGGTCACTAGACTCGGACCGCCGAATCGGCCGTGGCCGCGCCGGGGCGACGCCCCCGGAAACCAGATGAACCTCCCGGCCGCTCGCGGGCCGTGCCTGCGGTCCCGGCGCTGAGCTACTCTTCGTTTCGAACGTACGAGGAGTGCCCGCTCCGCTGGCGGTTCCTCTACGTCGAGAAGCTCCCCGAGGCTCCCCGCGGGTACTTCACGTTCGGCCGGGTCATCCATTCTGTCCTCGAGGAGCTCGTCGGTCCGCTGGTCGTGCCCTCGGCGCGTCGCGCCGGGGAGAACGACCGACAGCGGACGCTGGACGAGTGGCACCGCCACACGGGACCTCCGAGCCCCGAGCGGTGGATGACGGCCGACGAGCTGTTGCAACTCTACGACCGGGCGTGGTCGAGCGAGGGGTACACTTCGCCGGAGGAGGAATCCCGGTATCGGGCGCTCGGGCGGGAGCTGCTCCTGCGCTACTACGAGTTCCTCGTCCGAGAGCGGCCGGTCCCCGTCGCCGTCGAAGAGCACCTCGAGGCTCGATGGGATGGAATCCCCGTGCACGGCTACGTCGACCGGATTGACCGCACGCCGTCCGGCGGTCTCGAGATCGTGGACTACAAGACGTCGCGCGACCTCTCGAACGAGGACGCTCGCGACTCCGACCAGTTGAGCCTCTACCAGGTCCTGGTCGAGAGCAACTACGCCGAACCGGTCCACGGGCTGACCCTCTACCATCTTCGGTCGCTCACGCCGCTCCACACCGCGCCCCGCGAACCGGCCGCGCTCGCCGGTCTCCACGACCGGCTCGGGACCGTCCTTGACGGGATCCGCGCCGAGGCGTTCGAGCCGACCCCCGGACGGCACTGCAACCGTTGCGATTTCCGGGACCGATGCCCGGAGTTCCGGACGGTCCCCGCGGCCGAGGGCGAGCGCTTGCGCGCCCTGGTCGACCGGTTCGAGGCGCTCCGCGCCGAGGAAGGTCGTCTCGAGTCCGAGCTCCGCCGGACCGCCGAGGAACTGCATCGCGCCGCGGAGCAGCTCGGGGTCCACCGGGTCCCCGGGAGCCGTTCCGTCGCGGTCCGCCGGCGCGAGGAGGCCTGGCAGTACTCCCTCGACCACGTCCGACCTCTCCTCGAGCGCTCCGGACTATCGGCCCGGGTCCCTTCCGGGACCCCGGAAGAGGTCCGACGGCTCGTGCGGGACCCGGCCGTGGACCCCGAGCTTCGGAGGAAGGTCGCCGAGACCGGGGCTCGCCGCGTGAAGTGGTACTGGGAGCTGGAGAACGGCGCTTCGGAGAGCTGAGCTCCCTCCTCCCGCGCAAAGGCTATGTTGCGTTCCCGGTACCTCCCCGTATGGGGATTCCCCTCGCTTCTGAGTCCCGCCTCGCGTCGCTGAAGGGGCGCAAGCCCACCATCGCGACGTTGTGTTCCCACTCGTCGCTCCAGATCTTCCACGGCGCCCGGGCCCTTGGGTTCTCGACCCTGGGGATTTCGGTCGGCCCGCCCCCGAAATTCTACGACGCGTTCCCGCTGGCGCGACCCGACCGGTTCCTGTCGGTGCCCCGGGCGAAGGACCTTCCCTCGGCCGCCGAGAAGCTACGCGAGGCCGGGGCGATCGTGATCCCGCATGGCTCGTTCGTCGAGTACGTCGGGCCCGAAGCGTTCGGTGCCCTCGACGTTCCCGTGTTCGGGAACCGGGCCGTTCTCGGCTGGGAGTCCGACCGGGAGAAGGAGCGGGAGTGGCTCGAATCCGCCGGGGTCCCGATGCCGCGCCGCTTCGAGGGGCCCTCCGACGTCGACGGGCCGGTGATTGTGAAGTACTACGGCGCGAAAGGCGGCAAGGGGTTCTTCCTTGCGAAGAACCGCCGGCAGCTCGAAGAGTTCACGCCGACCGGGCCGCACGTGATCCAGGAGTACGTGCTGGGCACTCGGTACTACATGCACTTCTTCTACTCCCCGCTCTCGGACCGCGGCTACCGGGTCGGGCACGGCTCGCTCGAGCTCCTCGGGATGGACCGCCGGGACGAGGCGAACATCGACGAGCTCTACAAGCTCGGCGCTCAGGAGGAGCTCTTGAAGGCCGGGATCCGCCCGACGTTCGTCGTGACCGGGAACGTTCCGGTGATTCTCCGCGAGTCGCTGCTCCCGAGCGCCTTCGATGTCGCGGCCCGGATCGTGGAGCGGTCGATCGAGCTGTTCGGGGGCATGGTCGGGCCGTTCTGCGTCGAGGGGATCATGACGGAGGAGCTCGAGTTCAAGGTGTTCGAGATCTCGACGCGGATCGTGGCGGGGACGAACCTGTTCATCTCGGGAAGCCCGTACTCGGACTTCGTCGAACCCGGCCTCTCGACCGGCAAGCGGATCGCCCAGGAGATCGCTCGCGGAGAGTCGCAGCAGCGGCTCTCCGAGATTCTCAGCTGAACGGACGGCGGACCAGGGCCCGAGGGAAGCACATCTGGTCTCGAGGAGGGGTCGATGCCGTCCGCGATCTCATCGGTGCACCTCGGGAAGACGTACCCGAAGGCGCGGCCCGGTAAGTTCGCGCTCGACGACCTGTCCCTCGAGATCCCGACCGGCCGTGTCTACGGCCTGATCGGACGCAATGGCGCCGGGAAGACGACGTTCGTCCGGATCGCGGCGACGCAGCTCGCGCCGACCGAGGGGACGGTCTACGTCCTGGGGCACGACGTGCGGCACGAGGAGCGCGCGATCCGGACCCAGATCGCCTGCGTCCCCCAGGAGTCCCGACCGCTCTACTTCCTGAACTCCGAGGAGGTGATCTACCTCTACCTCAAGCTGCGCGGGCTCGACCCCCAGGACGCGCGCCGCCGGACGCAGGCCGCGATGGAGGAGCTCTCTCTCCTCGAGATCCGGCGGACCCTTGTATCGCGCCTTTCGGGCGGGCTTCGCCGCCGTCTCCTCTGCGCGATGGTACTGGCGTCGGACGCCGACGTCATGTTCCTCGACGAGCCGACGACCGGCCTCGACCCGCTCGCCCGTCGGGAGGTCTGGCAGGCGATCCGGCGAGCGAGCCGGGAGAACCGGACGATCGTCCTGACGACGCACTACCTCGATGAAGCGGAGGCGCTTTCGACGCGGCTCGCCCTGATCGAGTCCGGGAAGCTCCGCCTCGAAGGGTCGCCCGAGGACCTTCGGGGCCGGGTGCGGTATCCCTACCGGGTGACGATCCAGGGGTCGTTCCCCCGGGAGGAGCTCGCGTCGTACGGTAAGGTCTCCGAGATCGAGGGCGGGACGCTCCTGTTCACGCGGGAGCGCGAGGCGCACGAAGTCGCCCAGCGGGCGCTCGAACGGGGGCTTCGGATTTCGATGGGCCCCGTGAGCCTCGAAGACATCTTCCTCGACGTCGTCGGGCGGTCGATCGACGAGGACACGGAGACCTCCGAGACGGAAGAAGAGCCGGCGGGGGCCAAGGCATGAGCGAACGCAACCGCCTGCGTTCGGTGCTGACGCTGGTCCAGCTGAACGGGATCATCCCGATCCGGACGACGCCGCTCTACATCCTCAACACGCTCGCCTCTCCGCTCTCGTTCCTCTTCTTCATCTTCATCGTCTCGCGCGGCACCTACCTCGACTACGGAATCACGGGGGGGATGGTCCTCACCACGATGACCGTGGGGACGAGCCTCCAGTCGGACCTCACGCACTACCGTCACGACCTCAAGTTCCAGGACATCGTGGTCGCCTCCCCGGTCGAGGCGCCGACGTACGTCATCGGGATGGCGCTCAGCGAGCTCGTCTACTCGCTCCCGTCGCTCGCCGTCTTCGTCATCCTGTTCGTGGCGTGGGGCCACCCGACCGTCACGAACCTCGCGGTCATCGCCGGTGTGTGCCTCCTCGTCTGGGCGTTTGCGAGCGCCCTCGCGTTCACCCTCGCCACGTATTTCCAGGACGTCCGGGAGACGTTCCTCTTCAGCCCGATGATCTCCCTCGTCCTCACCGTCCTCCCTCCCGTCTACTATCCGCTCGCCGCCCTCCCGCCCTGGGCCCAGATCGCCGCGCGGATCTCCCCGACGACGTACGCGGCGGGGCTCGTCCAAGGCTCCTGCGGCCTCGCTCCCCTCACGTTCACGGGGGCCGTCATCGACTGGGCCGTCCTCCTCGCGTTCACGGCCGCGCTCTTCGTGCTCGCCGCGCTGAAGGCGCGCTGGAAGGAGCCCTGAGGGGCCGACGGGCCGTCCGGCACGCGCCGGGCAGGGCCCGACGCGCGAGGACTTATGTATGGGCCGACTGGTGGAGACGCGATGCTTTCTTTTGCGGACAGTCGGAGCTTCGACTTGCCCGATGAACGGTTCTCCCGATGCCTTTTCTGCGGGAAGGAGATCGTTCTGCTTCCGGACGACCGGAGGGGGGGTGCCTGCTACGACTGCCTCGCCCTCTCGGTGCGTCCCGCGGCGCCGTGTCCGAGCTGCGGGGAACTGATCCCCGGCGAGGAGCGCGGCGTGGGTTGCGCGAACTGTCGGTGGTATCCCCTGCGCGACTGAGGACGTCTACCCGCGCTCCGCTAAGCTTATCGGGATAAACCGGTCCGTCGCCGTAGGGCGTGCCGAGGTGGCTCAGTCCGGTACGGCGCGAGTCTGGAAAGCTCGTGGCGGAATACGCCTCGGGAGTTCAAACGTCGAAGACGGCCGAACCGTCGCGGCGGAGATTCTCCCCCTCGGCGCTCCCTTCGCTCTTTGTCCCCGACGGGACCGGGGTTCCGGCCGAACATGACGGTACCTTCGCGGGCGACCACCCCCGCCCTCCTCCAGGTCGACGCGATCCTCTCGCGGCTCACGGGCCGGCAGGCGCTCGAAGAGGTCTGTCGGTTCCTGAGGCATTCGTTTTCCCACTATCCCTGGGTCGGGATCTACCGCGTGGCCGGAACGGACCTCGTGCTCGACGCGTGGGACGGCGCTCAGGCGACCGAGCATACCCGGATTCCGATCGCCCGCGGGATCTGCGGACAGGCCGTCCGTGAGAACCGATCGGTCGTCGTCGACGACGTGCGGTCCGACCCGAACTATCTCGCCTGCTTCCTCGAGACCCGGGCGGAGATCGTCGTGCCCATCCACCACGAGGGACAGGTCGTGGGCGAGATTGACATCGACGGCACCACCGTCAGGGCGTTCGACGCGAGCGACCGGGGATTCCTCGAGAGCGTCGCGGTGAAGCTCGGCGCCGCGGTGGAGCGATCCGGCTCCGAGCTGCCGCTCGGGTGAGCGCGCGGACGATCGTCGCAAGCGCGTCGCCGAGCGTCGCCCGGGCGTCGAACGGCGTAAAGCGAGACGGGCGAGCGGTTCTACGCCGTCGTTCGGCCTGCTGGGCGATTTCGCGGAGCGCTCGCCGGACTTCGTCCACCACCGGTAGGTCGGCCGCCCGGCTGGTCCGCGAAAGTGGGTTCAGGTCGACCGAGATCACCCGCTTCCCGAGCGCCCGCAGCGCTTCGGCGCGGTCCCCGTCCTCGAGCGGTACGAGACAGACGTCCGCGACCAGGATCCCCCGCCGATCGACCTTCGCCCGGTCGGACGGAAGGTGGGGGATCGTAGCGGTCGGGTGCACTCCCAGCACCTTTCGAATGCCGGCCGCCCGGAGCGTGTCCGCCACCTGACGGGCCCGC
>Ga0187780_10003616_pt1 | contig 11648 bp, 12 predicted proteins | sample 1015_Q2_SP10_20__FD_132429 | JGI IMG/M metagenome (GOLD analysis project Ga0187780, IMG submission 132429) | Tropical peat soil microbial communities from peatlands in Department of Meta, Colombia - 1015_Q2_SP10_20_MG | ecosystem: Environmental > Terrestrial > Soil > Wetlands > Peat | place...
AGTGATCTTGGCGACCAGTTCGCGTTGCTCCTTGGCCATGTGGTCTTCAGCAGAATCGAGGAAGATCTGATCGTCCTCGTGGCTCGAGAGAACACTACGCCAAATGAACAGGATGACAAATACGGCGGTAGCGATCCCCCAGGCGATCAGAAGGTACAGAACCGGCCCGTGAAGCGTAGATTCCATGGATTCCATGGTGACCTCCCGTTGGAACCGTTCCGCGGTGTCAGCCCCGGACCAGGCTGACAAGGGGTAATGGGTTTTTCTAGGCGCAGTATAGCACCGTAAATATAGAATTCCAGTGACGAGCATCACTTTCCTCGATGCGCCCCCAAACCAGCCGAGTCGGCCTTTTTCTTCTTGTTTTGACCGCCCGAAGCCTTCATTGACACGTTTCTGCGGGCCCGCTAGACTGAAAAGGTGACGTGCGCTCCTGCCTGCGCAGTTCCCCGGTAGCTCAATGGTAGAGCATTCGGCTGTTAACCGAAGGGTTGCAAGTTCGAGTCTTGCCCGGGGAGCCAATTCTTTCAATTAGTTAGCGCGAACACCCGCCGATCCGTTTCCAGGGTGTGCCCTATTCTGTGCCCCGTCACCTTGAAAAACAGGCTCACAGAGAGCGTCTACTGCGAGCCGCTGAGCGTTCTGCCCGATGTGCCCGTATCGCTTGGACATGCGCACCGTCGTGCTCGCGCTCCATCCCATGATCGTAGCAACCACAGAGAACGGTACGCCTGCTTCCAGCATTCGCGTGCATCCCGTGTGACGGAGATCGTGGAATCGGCATTGCACGCCCGCGCGAATCTTGGCGGCTTCCCATGCTTCTTTCCATCGGCCAATTGGCTTTGTCGCGTCGGTGCTGTGCACGCAGGTGCGCGTTGAACCCTTTTTCTCATCCTCGCGCTGAGCAAGCCCGTACTTCTCGCAAGGGAAAACATAGTGGTTTGGCTCACGGTTCGGGAATAAACCTGCCCAGAAGCTCAGGATGCTCAAAGCACGGGCATTTAGCGGGATTACGCGACCTGTCCCTGCCTCTGTTTTGGAAAGGCCAACGGTGATGGTCCGGCCGGCGAAATTCACCTGTTCCCATTTCAGCAGACGCAGCTCTGAGTAACGCATGCAGGTATTCAGCGCAAGCAACACGGCTGTGTGGAGAGAACGCGAACGGCTCGACTGGCAAACCGCAAGCAGCGCGGATTCCTCTTCGCGGCTGATAGCCCTGCCCGCATCATCGTTTGCCCTGAGCATCCGCACGTCCGGTTGAATGGCGAACCACAGGCGATTCTTCCGCATTATTGCCCGAAGGGTTCCAATCTCTAGGTTCACCGTCTTAGGTGCGGCCTTTTCCTGCAATCGTGCGGCCTGATACCGTGCAACGTCATCGGAGCGAATGTCGCAAAGCAACATCTTGCCGAAAAAAGGATTCAGGTGTTTTAGATTGGCGCGCTCGATGGCTACGCTGCGCGGGGCAAGGTGCGCTTTCTTGGCGGCAAGCCAATTCTCTGCGGCCACGGAGAATAATTGCGCTGCCCGCTGCTTCTCGATCCGATTGAAGCCCTGCTCCAGTTCTCTGCGCCGCGCCCGCTCCGCCTCCTTTGCGACTGTCTTGCTGTTGCTCTTCGAGGTTTCGCGGATCATCTGCCCAGCGAAACGGAATTTGTACCACCATACATCTCCGCGCCTGTAGAGGCTCACTTTGGTGCTCCCTTTTTGGGCCTGCCGCCCTTTTTGCCGTTCTCCCGCGCAATCTCGCGGATGCGCTCTATACCGAGGCGTTCCACACGCACCTGGTAGCTGCGCTTCCCAAGCCAGCTAGTGAACATCCTTAGGTCCGCCTGATTCATTCGATTATCCTAAACAGCTTAGGTTTCGTTGTCAAGCGGGAAATAGTAGAATCGGCATTGCGACTAGGCTACGCGAGCTAGAAGGCGGCACAGTTTCCCGATATGCTCTCTCTTATCACCAAGACTGCACGCGCGACGGGGTGGTATGGGAAATCGTAAGGACACCAGCAAGACAGTTGGCAACAAGGACCGTGGTCCGAACCCGTGGGGACACTATCGAAAGCCTCCTTCCCTTCCCGAGAATGTGCGTAGTTTTCAACTCAAGGAGGTAGACGGGATCAAGGTTGTGGAAGAGGGGAGCAACAACACCGTTTCGGCAATCTATTGCGAAGGACTTGCATTGGAGCAGGAGATCAACCAGGCCATGACTTACTCTCAAAGGTCAGCGGCCAAAAGTGGGAGCGTTGTTCCGATTGCCACAATCCGCTCCAAGTTTCCTATGATCTCGAAGTACTGCGACGACGACCAAGTCCAAGCTATTGCATGTAGCGAAGCCGGAGGAATAAACGCGCGAAAAGAAGCCGTCATCATCTTGGCCGAAAGACTTCAAATCAACCCACACACAGTCGAGAGATATCTCAGGAAGCCCGCCACGAGCAAGAAAACGAAAAAGGAGTAACCCCGGGTCGTTAGGCACCTTCCGCTTTCCGCTTTTTCCGCTTTTCCCGTTTCTCCCGTATTTCCCGCTAAGTCTCGTAGGCGCAATACGCGAAATAGTTGATAGTCGCGCGTGGAGGCTAACGCGATGACGAAACTACTCTCAGTCAAAGAAGCGAGCGAACTACTTGCTCTCAAGCCCGCTACGATCCGCGCTTGGCTGCTGCGAAGGAAACTCCCGCGGGTGAATTGTGGCAGGGCCGTCAGAATCCCCGCCGATGCGATCGTGCAATTCATTGAACGCAACACGATACCGGCGAGAGAGAGGCGGTAGATGAACGCAAGGTTTACTTGTGAAGGTGTCGCACGTGCCGCGCTCGGTGAGCCAATAACGCATGAAGGTGTGGAGTTGCTCTATCGTTGCCCGCAGCCAGAGCGGCACAGCAATGGCGATGCGCACCCGTCTCTCAAAATCAATACCAAAAAGAACGTCTGGAGCTGCTTCCCCTGCGATGCGAAGGGCACAGCCTGGGCGCTGGCGGCGTTTGTTGCGCACCTCGATCCTGCAGATAAGCCTAAAGTGACAGCTTGGTTGAAAGAACGCGGGCTGCTCAACGGGACGAGAAGTTCGAGCAAGCAAGACGCGAATCGCAAACCTGTAGCGACCTACACCTATACGGATGCGGACGGATGCTTCGTCGCCCGAAAGCTTCGTTTCGAGCCTGGGCGGGAAGGGCGGAAAAAAGATTTCGCCTGGCAACGATGGGGAAACGATGCATGGGTTGACGGACTTGTTGGTCTGAAGACGCCGCTGTATCGCTGCCGTGAAATTCAGAATGAACAGATCGTCGTGTACGTAGAGGGAGAGAAGGCAGCGGACGCAGGCGCAAGGCTCGGGCTGGCGACCACAACAGCGGGTGGCGTGAACAGTTTTCATCCTGACCATGCCGAAGTCTTGCGCGGGAAAGACGTTATTATTCTCCCGGACAACGATCCCCCGGGACGTCAGCATGCATACAGTGTAGCCGTCGCGCTCCACGAAATAGCTAAATCCATCCGGATCGTGGTGTTGCCCGGCCTGCCGGAAAAGGGCGATTTGTACGACTTCAGCAAGGGCGGCGGAGCGTGCGATGCGCTCTTGGAACAGGCCCGCAACACAGCTGAATGGAATCCTACGAAACACACTCCTGAACCACGAGCCGGCGCCCTGCTGCGTTGCTTCAGTGACATTGCGCCTAAGCAGCTCCGTTGGCTCTGGCCAGGACGTATCCCGCTCGGCAAACTGACGCTACTGATCGGTGATCCGGGGCTTGGGAAGTCTCTGCTTACGGCTGATATTGCCTCGCGTGTCACTCGCGGTGCATCTTTCCCCGATGGCGCGAGGTGTGAACCGGGGACCGTAATTTTCTTGAGCGCGGAAGATGATGCCGCGGACACGATCCGTCCGCGTTTGGATTCGGCAGGCGCAGATGTGTCTCGGGTGCACACTCTTGAAGCCGTACGCGTCCAACTCCCAAACGGTTCACTGGCAGAGAAAACATTCAATCTCGAGACCGATGTCGCCGCCTTGGAAGCGGCGCTCCGCGAAAACCCCGAAGTGCGGCTCATCGTGATTGACCCGATCAGCGCCTATCTCGGCGGCGTGGATTCTCATTCCAACGCTGAGGTACGCGGCGTCCTAGCGGGGCTGGCAAAACTTGCTGCTCAACACAGTGTTGCAGTTATTTCCGTAACCCACCTTCGGAAGTCTGCCGGGGCAGCGGTTTATCGCGCTACAGCGTCAATCGCGTTCACGGCCGCCGCACGTGCGGTTTGGGCGGTCGCTCCTGACCCGGAAGATGCAGACCGCAGACTACTACTCGCTGTCAAACAAAACCTAAGTGCAAACGTGGGCGGTCTAGCCTTCCACGTTGAGACGAGTGGTGCCGCGCCTCGTCTTGCTTGGGAGTCGGGCGCAGTGACGTTGGAAGTGAACGATGTGCTAGGGAACGTCGAGGTGCAGCAAGACCATAACGAGAGACGGGAAGCAAAGGCATGGCTCCAAAACTTGCTTGCTGATGGACCCGTCGTGGTGAAGAACATTGAGCAAGACGCCAAAGCCGCTGGACTGTCGTGGATGACGGTGCGTCGAGCAAAAGAAGCGTTGGGGGTAGTTACAAGTAAGAGCGGTTATCAAGGCAAGTGGGTGTGGCGACTCGGAGATGCTCACTCCAAAGATGCTCACCCTATAGATACGCAGGTGAGCACCTTTGAGCAGGCTGCTGAAAACGCAAACTTTAACGGCAATGGTAGAGCCAAAGATGCTCACTTTCCTGCCAGTGAGCATCTTCGAGAACCCAGCAGCAATGGTTTGGACGATAGCGAGGTGCGTCTATGAGTCAAGGCGTGCCCCAAATCTTAGTCGAACTTCAGCGACGCGGCGTGATTGTTGCCGTCGAGGGAGACACTCTCTGTCTAAAACCGAAGCGCGCTCTCGACAGTGCGCTGCTGGCCCGCGTGCACGAAGCGAAGTCCGTAATCCTCGAAGCCTTGCGGAACCGTCCGGCCACTTGTTCGCACGATTGTTACGAGATCGAGCCAGGAGTTTGGATTCACTGGCCCTGGACCGGGTGCACAACGGTCGAGCCGGAAACGAAGGGGTCGCCTTGCAAAGTTGCAGCGACGTGCTGGCATTGCCGTGGCGAGAAGAGATGCTCATGCATCGCTTGCTGGCAGGGCGGCCCTAGAGAATGCGTGGCGTGCAAAGGGACCGGACAAGTGTGGAGGTGGATCCAATGAAAGGCTCTAAAGGTTTAGAAGCACCCACGATGCGTTCGACTAAATTGCGAAAAAGAGGGCGGAAGACTAACCAGGAATCCCACGCGGCAGAGTTTCGCCAGAAGCTCGTGATATGGAAGCAGACGCCGGTATTTTTGCGGCCTTCGCTACGGGAACTTGCCCGTCAGCTTGGTACTTCACACCAAATGTTGACGCATTGCCTCAAGGGGCTTGAGAAGTGGCAGGCAAAAGAAGACTGGCGGCGCATGAGGGAGATTTACGCTAACGCCCGCGCTGAGAACCGTCCCCTGACGCCTTACGAGGCGCGGGAAGCTGAGGCTTACAACAGAAGAGCCACGTGTCGCTATGTTGGTTCCGTGCTGCGCGACCAGCTCGAACAACTGAAGCAAGAGGCCAGACGTGGCCCATTGAACCACTACCAGATCAAAATGCTCAAGCTCCTAGCCCGCAACTTCCCGGAAGCACAGGAACTCTTACCGACGTGCTCGCAGGGTAGCCTGAAGAAAAAGAGCTTTAGAAAAATCGTGATGGACACTCCGCGCTTAGAAGGCGAATCCAACGTTGCTTGGGTAAGACGCATTTGGGATGAGTGCGTGAAGTACGGCGCTAGGTGTCCCCAGGTGATAAGAGTAGAGCGTCTAGAGAAGTGGTCGCGGTAAGGATGAAAAACCGGATGAAATAATTTGCCAGCAATCCCCTCTCGCAGCGCTAAGTCCTTTAGATTCGCATAGGGGTAGCTGGCAACTCCGCAAAATGGCTGGGAGAGAAGGCATGGGAACATATGAAGCAGCGGTGGACAATTTGGAGAAGGCGATGATTAATTGGCGGCCGCCCCGGCCTTGCCGCAGCGCCGAGGAAAGTGAAATGATTCGCCGGCTCGTGTTTTGGTGGTTTACGGCTTGTGGTGAGAAGCCTTCGGCCCGCGCATGGGCTAGAGGGCTCGGGATTTCACATACATGGATGCAGAAGCTGATCCGCGAATTTAAGGCCAACCCAAACAAGGGGTGGGAACTCCAGGCGGGTCATGGTGACCCCACTTTAAAGGAACTTGAGTACGCGAGGGAGCGCACGGAAGAATTGCGGACGCGCGGAGAGATACGCCCCTTCAGCAGACGTGCGTCGAGATGACAGGGTTTTTGAGGCTCTGGCGTAGCTGAGCATGGTAAGCGTGAGATAAATTCCGGGAGGTAGAGGCTTTGCACTTCGATCGAACCGCCCAACATGCGTTGTCTGCACAGACACAAGGATTCTAGAAGGACTCGTAACTGTCCGGGCTCCCGCCGAGCAAAGGTACGTCGTCTTCGTCGGGCAAAAAAAGGTATCTCTCGCGCAGCATCTCCCAGGCCGCGTAGTAATCCATCCCGTTCTCGATCGCTGAGTGGAGATCTTCTCTCGTTTGGTCCGCCGCTCTCTGCGCCGCTTCGTCCAGCGTTCCCGCCTTCTCCAGTTCTGCGTACATTTTCGGACGGCACTGCTTCCAGTGCTCTTTCGCCTGTTCCGCCCAGGGACTCAGTTGCCGGTTGGATAAAAGGAGTTTCGGCCCCTTCGCTTGCCGCTGCACGTTAGGAAGATGCTTGATTTGCTCTGTTTTGTTCTCACTGGTTTTCATTGTGCTTTCCTGTTTGTCTGGCTGGTGAGACAGCGCCCCTCACGTGCTTCTCGGTTTCTCGTCACGCGGCGTGTCCACTCTTTCCGGCCCATCGAGAATGGCAGGGACGAAACTGATCAAAAAAGCCGCAATGATTGCCCCTTCTGCTTTTGCGGGCGTGGACTGATAGGACGCCACCATTCCTCCCCCCATGAAGGCAGCCACAAGGCTTACGGTCAGAATGCTCCCCAAAGCTCTAAGCCAAGACCGCGACTTTCTGCGGATCTCGTTCCCATACTTGTGCGCGACCCAAATCCAAGACGCCACCAGAAGATACTGGACTGCCCACGCAATGCCATGTTCAATTCCCATACGAGACATCGGTTCGGAGCACCCTGCGCGGTCTGCTCAATTTGAGCGGATGTAGTCTATAGCCGATTTATCGGCCAAAGCCTACAGCCATAATCGCCCTCGTGTCCAGCGACATCTGTGTGCGATTTGGCAAGAGGATACGCGCCCTCCGCAAAGCATGCGGGTGGACACAGGTCTATATGGCGGAACACGTCGGAATGGACCGAAGTTTCATCTCAGATTTGGAAAACGGACGGAAGGAAATCTGCATTCGCAATTTGGAACTACTCGCCACTGCTTTCGGCATGACCATCTCAAAACTCATGTCACGTCTCTAATCGTATGCTTAAAGAGCACGGGCCCTGCCTTTGATGACCTGACCCAGGAATTCCAACCAGCCGAAAAGGACTGTGTGCCCTGCGTTTGCCGTTCCCGCGTCGATACCTTAACTGTGGTATAAAAAAGGCTCAACGAGACCCACTTCAAAAAGTCGCTCCGTTCGGGGGAATCTAAGAATGGCCAGTAAGAAATTGGGCGTTTTACGTAACAAAATGAACGGCGGGGCGAACCTCGGGTTCGAGGCAAAGCTCTGGCAGGCCGCTGACAAGCTTCGCGGTCACATGGACGCCGCCGACTACAAAGACGAAGCGTCAATGGATTCCGTGTTAGTCGGCCAATGACAGACGACCGAGACCTGAAGCCGTCCGACGTCCAATCACTTTCCAGTAGGGAGGGTATCGCTGCTTTCTTTGGCGACCTGGGATATCGCGTGGACGCTCGTCTTACCCAGACTCCACAGGCGATGGGGATTACCTCTGAGAGCCTTCAACGACAGATCTTCCACATTGAACGCTTGGCGGATCATGAGAACGGCACCCTCCAGGTTTACCTGGTGGAGCTCCAGTCCGCTACGCAAGCCAACCTTCAAGGCTTAGCGCGCGCTTTGCGTAACCGGGCGGGGCAGTATTTCTTGGTTCTGACGAGCGATTATGAAGAGTTGGACTTTGTGCTCCTGGAAAGGGCTCTCCCAGGTTCAATCGAGCAAGGCTTAGGGATACGGCAGGTAAGCATCCGGCCCCGCACGCTGACGGTCAATCGCCGCAACCCAGGTCTGGTCGCGCTTCGCGTGCTTCGGCGGTTCACATTTACGGAGGCCGACGCCGATGCCCAGTATGACAAGCTTCTTTCCGCATACACTGTCGCTGACTGGTCGGAATGGTTCTTCAACAACCGCGCCCTTTTTTCGGACTATTACCTAAACGACCGGTTGCGTTCTCTTCCCGAATGGTCAGAAGATCCGAAGCCCGCCTACAAACGGCTTCGTGAGTTATATGGGGGGTCCCCGGCGAAATTTGCGGGGAAAGAGGAATCGGTTCTGCGCAAGGAATTGTTCGAGCCCGCGCTGGCTGTCCTCGGCTTCGAAGCCCGCCAAGGCAAGGCGAGCTCCAGCGACGAAGTGGAACCTGACTATCGCCTCTTCGCTCAGGGAGCCAAAGCTGGTGACAAGGCCCTGGCCGTCTGCCTCGCATACATATGGGGCCGCTCGCTCGATGGCAAGGACGAGAGGCGCGACCTACAGACTCCCGAAGAGAACCCCTCGTTTGCCGTAGTGAGTCTGCTTGAGAAGGCAGAAGCACCGTGGGCCATCGTCACCAATGGCAAGGTTTGGCGGCTTTATTCCGCGAAAGCTCATTCCCGCTCCACCAACTACTACGAAATCGACCTCGAAGAGGCGCTGGCTTCTTCCGATCCCAATGAGTTTTTCCGATACTTCTGGCTTCTTTTTCGGGCGGCGGGATTCGAGCCTCGTCCGGTACAACGCGAGGGACAAGCTCAAAACCTCTGTTTCCTCGATAAACTATTAGACGAAAGTGAAGCCTTCGCCAAGCGCCTGGGCGACCGCTTGAAGGATCGAGTCTTCGAAGAAATCTTCCCCCACTTTGCGGAGGGCTTTATCCAGGGTTCTGGCGGCACGGCGCGGCTCCTCGCCCCGCCGGATGCAGAACACGAAGCCGAACTCGCCACCATTTTCCAGGCTACGCTCACCTTCCTTTATCGCTTGCTTTTCCTACTCTACGCCGAATCACGCGATCTCTTGCCGGTGCGGGAGGCGCGAGGATATTGGGAAGCCAGTCTTACACGCCTGAAGGCAGAAGTGGCGAAGGCGGGAGGCCCTCTTGAGGACGAGGTACGAAAGAACCTGGAGAAGGCGTACAGGAACGATTCCGTGGCTCTTTACGACCGGATCTTCAACCTTTGCCGCATCGTGGATGACGGCGATCGCGACTTGAACGTACCCCTTTATAACGGCGGCCTGTTCTTGACCAAGGTTGCAGGGGACGATCCGAGCGAAGAAGCAAAACACGCCCGATTCCTGGCTACGCATAAACTGCCGGACCGTTTCTTGGCGTTTGGGCTTGACTTGATGGCGCGTGACATCGACGAGAAGCGTGGCGACCTAGTTTTCATTGACTACAAATCGCTGGGTGTGCGCCAACTGGGTTCGATTTACGAGGGCTTGCTGGAATTCAAGCTCCGCGTGGCAGCCGAGAAAATGGCCGTCGTCAAGGGTAAAAAAACCGAAGAAGTCGTGCCCTATGCTGAAGCGAAGCGTAAAAAGCTCAGGATTCTCACCCAGGGTCGCGGCAAGGAAGCCGAGGACAAAACGTATCCGAAAGGCGGAGTCTACCTTGAAAATGACCGCCGCGAGCGTAAGGCCACGGGGTCTTACTACACGCCAGATCACATCGTCAAATACATCGTTGAGAATACGGTTGGGCCGGTGCTGGAAGAGAAGTTCGAGGCTCTCCGCCCGAAACTCCGCGAAGCACAGAAGTTGCTGGCGAAGGAGCGAGAAAAGGCGTCAGCGCTTCGGAAAGCCGTTGGGAAGAGCGACGACCCCGAACGTGAGGCTTACTTCAAGTCGCGCGGGTTGGTGGATGAACTCTTCAACTTGAAGGTCCTCGATCCAGCCATGGGTTCCGGTCACTTCCTTGTGGAAGCCGTGGACCTCATTACTGACCGCATGCTTCGGTTTCTGAACGCCTTCCCGTGGAATCCCGTGCAGTATGAATTGGGCGAGACGCGGCGGAAGATTCTTGACGCCATGGAGGACCAGGGTGTCGTAATCGACCCGGGGCGCTTGACGGACGTGAACCTCTTGAAGCGCCACATCCTCAAGCGTTGCATCTACGGTGTGGACCTGAACCCCATGGCCGTGGAGCTTGCCAAGGTTTCACTTTGGCTCGATTGCTTCACCCTGGGCGCCCCGCTTTCCTTCCTCGACCACCACCTGAAGTGCGGCAACTCCCTAATCGGCGCCACGATTGAAGAAGCGAAGAAAGCCATTGAAGGCACAACCCAACTTGACCTTTTCGGAAGCCGTTTTGCTGGCTTGATGTCCGCCACCGAGCTGATGCGCCATATCGGCGAACTGTCAGACGTGACGGCAAAGCAAGTCGAGGAGTCTCGCCGGGAATACCGCAAGGCCAGTGACGCGCTAGCACCCTTCATGCGGATGCTGGATGTTTACACCAGCCAATGGTTCGGCAACCCGAAGGCTCTGGACCTATTCAGGCGTGGGCATGCGGACGAATGGTTCCAAAAGCCCGACAGAGTAGCGGCACTCTCTCGTGAAGACCGCGCCTTAGTTGAGGGGACAATCAAGGCTACCTCCGAAAAGCGTTTCTTCCATTGGGAACTGGAATTCCCGGAAGTTTTCTTCGGTCTTCGCCCCGGAGCCGCGCGTCTTGTCGAGAGATTAGAGGATTCAGGGTTCGACACAGTCGTTGGAAACCCACCATGGGGCGGTGAACTGGATCAGGTAGAAAAGTCATGGGCGCGAGAGCGTTACAGGGCGGCCGCATACGGATTAATTGACACGTTTGCGCTGTTCATCGAGGTTGGCTTTGTGCACGCACAGGCAAGCGGGCACATCGGAATACTCTTGCCTGACATATTCCTACTTAAGAATTATCCATCCGTTCGTGGGCTGGTCCTGCAAAATGCGATGATCGATTCCCTGATTCACTGGGGCATGCCTTTCCCAGAGGTTAATTTAGACGTTTGTTCAATGGTAGCTTCAATTGTCCCAGCCCCTCCTGATCACACAGTCAAATGCGTACCGGAGGTGACCAATTCGGATGCGTACGGCTCCCCGACGAACCTCATTCCCCAAGTTACCTTCACAAAGACAAAAGAATATCGTTTCAATCTGAGGCTAGTCCCCGAGCTTGAGAAACTAATTTCTGAACTCGGTTCACTAGGACCCCGCATGGGTGCTTTATTTACAATTCGCGAGGGGGTCCATTCAGGGAATGTCCGTGAGCGCTTGTTTGTCGATGCTCACGTCGGGAAAAAATCTGAAAGGCTTTATTTCGGGCGCGACGAAATCACTCCACTACATCTGGAGTGGAAGGGTAAATGGATTCAGTTAGACTCTAGAAGCTTCAACCGGAATACCGGGGACTACTTCAACATCGGCGACCCACAAC
>Ga0187780_10003617_pt1 | contig 11644 bp, 7 predicted proteins | sample 1015_Q2_SP10_20__FD_132429 | JGI IMG/M metagenome (GOLD analysis project Ga0187780, IMG submission 132429) | Tropical peat soil microbial communities from peatlands in Department of Meta, Colombia - 1015_Q2_SP10_20_MG | ecosystem: Environmental > Terrestrial > Soil > Wetlands > Peat | place...
GGATCCATGACCGGAATTATGCTGCGGAAACTGTATCGGGTCGGTTCTGCAGCCATCGCGCTGGCGCTGGCGGCAGCCGCGTCGGCCCAGCCGGCGGTCGTCACCGTGCCGGCTTCGGCTGCTGCTCAGCAGAACACGCTCACCGCGCCGCCCGGTGGGGACATCAGCAAGGACTACAACGAGGCCAACACCGAAGACGACTACGTCAAGCGCGAATTGATGCTCCCGATGCGGGACGGCGTGCGTCTGTACACGGTGCTCGTCATTCCGAAAGGTGCGCACGGTGCGCCGATGCTGCTTACGCGAACTCCTTACAACGCTGCCAAGCGCGTCAAGCGGTCGAATAGCACCCACATGCTGGCCACCCTGCCACAGGGCGACGAGGAGTTCGTCGGCCACGGCTACATCCGGGTCTTTCAGGACGTGCGCGGCAAGTACCGTTCCGAAGGCGAATACGTGATGACGCTGCCGGTGCGCGGGCCTTTGAATCCCGCGGCGGTCGACCATGTCACTGACGCGTGGGACACGATCGACTGGCTGGTGAAGCACGTGCCGGAATCGAACGGCCGGGTCGGCATGATCGGCTCGTCGTACGAAGGCTTCACGGTGGTCATGGCGCTGCTCGACCCGCATCCGGCCCTCAAAGTCGCCGCGCCCGAGAGCCCGATGGTCGACGGCTGGATGGGCGACGACTGGTTCCACTACGGCGCGTTTCGCCTCGAGAACATGGACTATTTCGCGCAGCAGACGGGCGCCAAGGAGGAAGGCGAGGGCGTGCCGCGCTCCATGTACGACGATTACGAGGCCTTTCTGCGCGCCGGCTCGGCCGCGGCCTACGCGCACAGCTACGGGCTCGATGCGCTGCCGTTCTGGCGCCGGGTTTCGCAACATCCGGCGTATGACGAGTTCTGGCAGGGGCAGGCGCTCGACCGAATGATCACCAAGCGGCCACTCAAGGTGCCGACGCTGTGGGAACAGGGCCTGTGGGACCAGGAAGATATGTGGGGCGCAGTTCACTCCTACCTGGCGCTGAAAGCCGCCGGCACGCCCGACAGCATGAATCACCTGGTCATGGGGCCGTGGCGCCACAGCCAGGTGAATTACGACGGTTACGAGCTCGGGATTCTCCGCTTCGAGGGCGATACGGCGCGCCAGTTCCGGCGCGACGTGCTGCGACCTTTCTTTGATCAGTACCTGAAGGACGGGCCGCGCGCGGACACGCCCAACGTTCTGATCTACAACACCGGCGATTACCGGTGGGAGCGCTACAAGACCTGGCCGCTCGCGTGCGAACAGGGTTGTGCCGCTCCGCTCAAGCCGATCTACCTAGCGGCAGGCTATGCGCTCACCTTCGACCGACCGGCGGGGGACCCGCACAACGTCGACAGCTACGTCTCGGATCCCGCCAAGCCGGTGCCCTATGTGCCGCGGCCGGTTCACTGGCTCGATCGCGACGCGTGGCGGCGCTGGCTGGTTCTCGACCAGCGCTTCGTCGCCGATCGCACCGACGTGCTGACCTATGAAACGGCACCGCTCACCGCGCCGGTGCGCGTCGGCGGCGCGCCCATCGCCGATCTGTATGCAGCAACAACGGGAAGCGACGCGGATTGGGTCGTAAAGCTGATCGACGTGTATCCCGACGAGGTGCCGTCGCATCCGGAGCTCGGTGGCTATCAGCTCGGCATTGCGATGGACATCTTCCGTGGCCGCTATCGCAACGACTTTTCAAATCCGACAGCGATTCCGGCCAATACCGTCCAGCGTTACCGGTTCGCACTGCCCACGACCAATCATGTGTTCGAGCCGGGGCACCGGATCATGGTGCAGATTCAGTCCACGTGGTTTCCGCTCTACGACCGCAACCCGCAGACCTACGTCAACAACATCTTCTTCGCGCAGCCCGCGGACTTCGTCCCGGCGACGCTGCAGGTCTTCCGAGGTGGCAACCAGGCGAGCGCGGTCTGGCTGCCCGTGGTGCCGTAGCACGAAGCGCGAGCCGGAGCGAAGGAGCAGCGATGTCGAGTCGACTGACTATCTGGATCGTGACTGGCATGGTGCTGGGACTGGTAGTCGGCGCCATCTGCCATGCGCAACTGACGGCGCCGGGTGCTGCGGAAACGGTCGCCAAGGACTTGGGACTGGTGACCACCGTGTTCCTGCGCCTGGTTCGCATGATCATCGCGCCGCTGGTGCTGGCAACACTCATTCCAGGCATTGCTCAGATGGAAGCGGCGGCGGCAATCGGCCGGGTAGGCGTCAAGACGATCGGATGGTTCCTGGGCGCGTCCGTGGTCTCGCTGTTGATCGGAGTGTGGATGGCCAGCCTCTTGACGCCGGGTGCCGGTCTGCATCTGCCCATTCCGCCTGCGGACGCCGCAGCGGGACTCGCGCATGCCTTCTCCCTCGAAGAATTCCTGAACAAGGTGTTCCCGAATTCCCTGGCCGATGCGATGGCCAAGAACGAGATCCTGCAGATCGTGGTGTTCTCGATTTTTGCGGGACTGGCGCTTGGGGCGCTACGGGAACGCAGCGCCACGCTGCTCGCCGTGCTCGAGCAGGTGGGCCAGATGATGCTCAAGGTCACTGGCTACGTGATGCTGCTGGCGCCGTTCGCTGTCTTCGCCGCAATCGCAGCCACTGTCACGACCCATGGTCTTGGCATCGTCAAGACCTATGGGGCATTCGTAGGCAGCTTCTATGGTTCGCTTCTGATTCTCTGGGGCGTGCTGGTTGCCGCCGCATTTCTGATCATCGGCCGGCCGTTCGCGAAGCTGCTGCGTAGCCTGCGCGAGCCGCTGCTGCTCGCGTTCTCAACGGCAACCTCCGAGGCCGCCTACCCGCTGACGCTCGAGCGCCTGGAAGCGTTCGGCATTTCGAAACGCGTCGCCGGTTTCGTGCTGCCACTCGGCTATTCCTTCAACCTCGACGGCTCGATGATGTATTGCACGTTCGCCACGCTGTTCCTCGCGCAGGCTTACGGCATCGAACTCAGCATCGGGCAGAAAGCGACGATGGTGGCGATCCTGCTGGTGACCAGCAAAGGCATCGCCGGCGTGCCGCGTGCATCGCTGGTCGTGATTGCCGCGACGCTCGCGTACATGCGGATTCCGGAAGCGGGGCTGCTGCTGATCCTCGGCGTCGATCAGTTTCTCGACATGGGTCGCAGCGCCACCAACGTGCTCGGCAATTCCGTAGCGGCTGCGGTCGTCGCCCGTTCCGAGGGCGAGCTGGCGGACGCTGTTCCGGAGATGCGCGCCGCCTAGCCGCGCCGCCGTGGCAATGGGGTGCCGCGCGTGTAGGCGACTGTGCGCCGCGCGAGCACTTCGGTCGCATCCACGAGAGGTAGTGGGGAATTTCGCGGGAACAACACCAGCGGAAGCTCCGTGCAGCCCGCGACCAGCAGCTGGGCGCCCCGATGCGCGAGGTGATCGGCGAGGCTTACCGCTTCCGCCTGGAGCTCGCTGCCGGTATCGCCCGCCTTGATGCGATAAAGCAGCGCCATGAATCGGGCGAGTTCATCGTCCGACAGAGTCACGGTCGTGATGCCCGCGCGCTCCAGGCCAGTCTGATACACCCCGCTGGCCAGACAGGCGCCGGTCGCGAGCACCCCAACGCACCGCGGCGCCGGATTGCGGCCCGCGATGTCCGCGACCGTCTCGTCGATCATGCTCACGAACGGGATCTGGCAGGCGGCCTCGATGGCCGGTCGGAACGCGTGCGCGGTGTTGCAGACCATGACCAGGAATTCGGCGCCGGCACGCTCGAGTCCCCTGGCCATAGCCGCGAGTACTTCACCGACCGTGGCGTCGCCGGTCGCGAGCGCGACATTTCGGTCGGGAACCGCGGGATTGAGGTCGACGATCAGCCGGATGTGATCCTGGTCGCGGGTCGCGCCGCTCACCCGCTGCACTTTCTCCAGAAAATCCAGAGTCGCCTGCGGCCCCATGCCGCCCAGCACTCCGGCGACGCGCGCCACTCCGCTCATCGCCGTTCGAGCACGGACTGGTATGCGAACAAGGCGGGGGAGCCGCCGGTGTGGAGGAAGAGCACGTTCTGTCCCTTCCGGAATGCGCCGCTGCGCACCAGGCCGATCAGCCCCGCCATCGCCTTGCCGGTGTACACCGGGTCGAGCAGCACGCCTTCTTCGCTCGCCAGCATTCGTACGGCCTCGATCATGGTGTCGGTGGGCAGCGAATATCCGGGGCCGACCCAGTCGTCGCGCACCTGCGCCGCGCCTCGGCCGCGCTCAATTCCCAACAGCTCAGCGGTGGCGTGCGCCAGGCGCGTGACCAGCGCTTCCTGCTCGGCACGCGAACGGCGCACGCTGATGCCAGTGATTGGAATCGCTGCCTGGTTGCCCCACAGCCCTGCCAACAGTCCAGCGTGGGTGCCGGCGCTGCCACTCGCGCACACGATGTGATCGAGACGCAGTCCGCGGTCGAAGCACTGCGCAAGGATCTCATCCGCGCACGCCACATAGCCGAGCGCACCGAGCGCGGTCGAGCCGCCGCCGGCGATCGCGTAGCCACGCCGCCCGTCCGCCGCAAGGGCGGCGACCTGCGCCGCGAGCGTCGCGTCGAGATCGGTACCCGCGGGGACTACTGAGATGGTCTCGGCACCCAGCAGGTTGAACAGAAAATTATTGCCGCTGGCACGTGGATCGTAGCTGCCCGCTACGCGCTCCTCGAGCACGAGGCGGCAGCGCAGTCCTTCGCGCGCCGCGGCCGCCAGCGTCAGGCGGCAGTGGTTAGATTGCACGGCGCCGACGGTCAGCAGGGTATCGGCACCCCGTGCCAGCGCATCTGCGACCAGGAACTCGAGTTTGCGTGTCTTGTTGCCGCCGCCCGCAAGTCCCGTCAGATCGTCGCGCTTGATGTAGATGTCCGGGCCGCCCAGCAGGCGTGTGAGTCGCGGCAGGGGTTCGAGCGGCGTCTGGCCTGAGGTGTAACGACGTCTAGGAAACCGAGCGAGATCCATGCGTGTGTGCTCCGTCGCGATCAGCGGCGCCGACTGGGATGCAGCTAGCTTACGACGCATGCTGAAGCTCGCAAACGGATGCGGGGTTTGCTGGATCGCCGCTGGCCGGGACCGTATGATTCGTTGGCATCAGCGAGCTTTAGGTGTTTCCGGCTGCGACGCCGCGCGTACGGCGCCGCGCGGGGACCGTCGCGTGAGCTCACGCGACTGATCTGCATTCGCGAGCGACGCAGGGCGATGCGTTGTGCCCATGGAGTCGACGGTGACAGCGCAGCGCTCAATCTGGACGATGGTGCTCGCCTGCGCGGTGATCCTGGCAGTGACCACTGGCCTGAGGCTGTCGCTGGGACTGTTCGTACAGCCCCTCGCACAGACCGGTCTCGGCATCGCGACCGTCAGTCTGGTATTTGCCGTAGGGCAATTCTGCTGGGGCGCTACTCAGCCGCTCTTCGGCGCGTTGTCGGAGCGGATCGGTACCGCGCAGGTGCTGATCCTGGGCGCTGTGCTGCTGGCCGGCGGACTGGCGCTCGCGCCGATTCTGCCCGGCACGTGGGGCCTGATGCTGACGCTCGGGATTCTGGCCGCCGGTGGGGCGGGCGCGGGCAGCTTCGCAATCCTGATCGGCGGCACGGCGCAGCGTATCCCGTTCGAGAAGCGGGCGTGGGCCGGCGGCCTGATTAACGCCGGCGGATCGATCGGGCAGCTGGTTCTGGCGCCGCTGACCCAGGCGGCGATCACCGCCGCCGGCTGGGCGAATGCGCTGTCGCTGCTGGCGGCGATTGCTCTTGGCAGCGCAGCGCTCGCCGTGCCGGCCGCGGGCGGGGCACGACCGGCGGTGGCCCATCAGCGGGCGGGACGCGATTCGCGCCTGAGCACCATGATGCGCACCGCGTTCGCCGACAGGAGCTACTGGCTGGTTCACGCCGCATTCTTCACCTGCGGATTCCACATCGCGTTTCTGGCCACGCATTTGCCCGGCGAAGTCGCCCTGTGCGGCCTTCCGGAACCGGCCGGCGCCCGTGCCCTGAGCCTGATCGGCCTTATGAATATCGCCGGCACGGTGGGCGTTGGTTGGCTCGGCGGGCGCTTTCGCTTCAAAGGGCTCCTGGTCGCACTCTATGCTTCGCGCGCGGTAGCGATCATCGGCTATCTCATGGCGCCCAAAACGCTGTTGACCGTGTATGTCTTCGCTGCCGTCCTCGGAGTCAGCTGGCTCGCGACCGTGCCACCGACCGCCGGCCTGGTTGGCAAGCTGTTCGGGACGCGCCACCTGGCGACGCTGTTCGGGCTGACGCTGCTCTCCCACCAGATTGGCGCTTTCTTCGGCGCGTGGCTCGGCGGGGTCGCCATGGCGCTCAGCGGCAGCTACCTTTGGGTCTGGTACCTGGATATGGGACTCGCGCTGCTGGCGGCGGTCGCGAACCTGCCGATCCGCGAGTCGAGCCCGACGCGCGCACCGGTACCCGCGGCGGCCTGAACTGGAGAGGATCTCGTGGCACAAAAACAGCTACCGGACCAGGCACGTGTGGTGATCATCGGTGGCGGCGTGATCGGCTGTTCGATCGCCTACCACCTCACCCAGCTGGGATGGCGCGACGTCTTACTGCTCGAGCGAAAGAAACTCACGAGCGGCACGACCTGGCATGCCGCCGGGCTCCTGACCACGCTGCGTGACACCGACGTACAGACCAAGCTTGCCAAATACAGCCAGGATCTCTATCGGCGACTGGAAGCCGAGACCGGGCAGGCGACCGGGTTGATCGGCTGCGGCTCCATTCAGCTCGCGATCACCCCGGACAAGGCGCACGAGATGCGCCGCGGCCTGAACATGGCGCGCTGCTTCGGCGTCGAGGGACATGAGATCACTCCCGCCGAGGTCAAGAAGCTGTGGCCGCTGGCCGACGTTTCGAACCTGAGCGCCGCTTTTCATTTCCCGAACGACGCGCGTGCCAACCCGACCGATGTCACCCAGGCGCTCGCCCGTGGCGCGCGCAACGGCGGGGCGACCATCATCGAGGACACTCCGGTCACCGGCGTGATGCAGGAACGCGGCCAGGTGACTGGCGTCAGGACCGCGCGCGGCGACGTGCGCGCCGAATACGTCGTCAACTGTGCCGGCATGTGGGCGCGATCGGTCGGGCGGCTCGCGGGCGTCGACGTACCGCTGCAGCCCGCTGAACACTACTACCTAGTGTCGGAGCCGGTCGCGAGCGTGCATCCGATGCTGCCGATCCTGCGCGACCCGGAGAATTCCGCGTATATCCGTGAAGAGGCCGGCAAGATTATGGTCGGCCTGTTCGAGGCCGTGGCAAAGCCCTGGGCGGAGAACGGGGTACCGCAGGATTTCAGCTTCGGTGAGATCCCGCCGGACTGGGACCGGATGTACCCGTACATCGACCGGGCGATGAAACGCGTGCCATCGCTGCTCGAAACCGGCATCCGGGTGCTGTTCTGCGGGCCCGAATCATTCACGCCTGACCACAACTACCTGATGGGCGAGGCGCCGAACCTTCGCAACTTCTTCGTCGCGGCCGGGTTCAACTCGCTCGGCATTCTCTCCGGCGGCGGCGTCGGCCTGGTGATGGCGAACTGGATCGCGCACGGACACCCGCCGATGGACATCTGGTCGGTCAACATCCGGCGCATGCACGCCTGGCAGAACAACGATCGCTATCTTTGGGACCGCACCGTCGAAACGCTGGGCATCGGTTACCAGCACCACTGGCCGTTCCGCCAGTGGCAGACCGCGCGTGGCGTACGCAAATCGGTGCTGCACGAGCGCCTGGCGGCGGCGGGCGCCTGCTTCGGCGAGTCCGCCGGCTGGGAGCGGCCGAACTGGTACGGGTCACCGGGCGAGAGGCCGGAGTACCGCTACAGCTGGGGTCGGCAGAACTGGTTCGAGAACAACGCGCGCGAGCACCGCGCAGTGCGCGAGCGGGTCGGCATCTTCGAACAGAGCTCGTTCGCGAAATTGCGGGTGGAAGGGCGCGACGCCGAGACCGTGCTCAACCGCCTGGCGACGGCCGACTGCCGGGTCGCGCCCGGCAAAGTCGTCTACACGCAGTTCCTCAATGCGCGCGGCGGGATCGAGGCCGATCTCACCATCACGCGCCTCGACGCGCACACCTTCCTGGTGGTGACAGCCGCGTTCACGCAGACCCACGTCGAGGCCTGGATCCGCAGCCACACCCCGCCCGACGCACAGTGCCTCGTCACCGACGTGAGCGCCGTGTACGCAATGTTGAACCTGCAGGGCCCGGCCTCACGAACCGTGCTGGCCGCGCTCGCCCGCGAGGACGTGAGCGACGCGGCGTTCCCGTTCGCGACCTGCCGCGAGCTGCACGTCGGTTATCAGAACCTGCTCGCGCTGCGTCTAACCTATGTCGGCGAACTCGGCTACGAGCTGTATATCCCGAGCGGATTCGCGGTGCCCGTCTATGACGCGCTGATCGCTGCCGGTGCTGCGCACGGCCTCGCGCACTGCGGCTACCACACGCTCAATTCTCTGCGCATCGAGAAGGCGTACCGGGACTGGGCGCACGACATCGGCCCGGACGACACGCCACTCGAAGCGGGACTGGCCTTCACCTGTGCCTGGGAGAAGCCGGGCGGATTCGTCGGGCGCGAAGCGCTGCTCGAGAAGCGCAAGAGCGGGATCCCGAAGCGCCGGCTGGTCCAGTTCCTGCTCGAGGATCCGGAACCGCTCCTCTACCACAACGAGCCGATCTACCGGAACGGCAAGCTCAACGGCATCACGACGTCGGGCATGTACGGCCACACGCTCGGGGCGGCGGTCGCCATGGGCTATGTGCAGAATCCCGAGGGCGTGACGCCCGAGTTCGTGGCCGAAGGCCGCTACGAGATCGAGGTGGCGGAGCGGCGCGTTCCTGCGCGCGCGTCGCTCACTCCTCTCTATGATCCCAGGAACCTGCGCATTCGCTGCTAGCCAGGATCAATGCGCGGGCCGCGCGCTGCGGTCCAAGAGGTTGGAGAGTTCCGGCTGCCACAGCTCCGCCCACGTGTGCGTGCCGTGGCCGTGGGTCCGTTCGCTGGCCGGAATCAGCACGAACCGGCCGTGCTTCAGACGCTTGGCCTCGCGCTCGGCGATACCGAGCTCGGGTGGGTTGATGAAATCATCCGCCGAGTTGATCCAGGTGACTGCGGCGGCGATCGATTCGAGCCTGGCGGACGGGTCGTAGTCTTTGGATGCGCTCACCTGATAGAGGAGGTCGTTGGCATCCATCCCCGCCATCGACCGCGTGATGCTCTCTTCGACGAACCGGTCCGCAGCGTCGCGAGTGGGCAGCGTCTGCTGGGCGACCAGCGGAGCGGTGCCTGCAAGCAGCAGAAGGTCCGCAGCCGTGCGCAGGGCCGTTTGCGGCTCTGCTGGATAGTCGCCGCCCTGCCATGCCGGATCGTTCCGGATGGCATCGATCAGCATCTTGCGCCACATGCGGTTGCGGCCGGCGATCTGCACCGGCAGACACGCAAGCGGCATCAGCGCGTCCATGGCGTCCGGATAGGTTTCGCCCCAGACGAATGCGTGCATGCATCCCATCGAGGTGCCGAGGATCAGGCGCAGGTGATCGGCGCCGAGTCCGCTGGTCACGAGCGCGTGCTGCGCGACGACCATGTCCGCATAGCCGTATTCGGGAAACCTGGCCTTAAGCCCGTCGCTCGGCTTGCTGGAGTGACCATGACCGATGCCGTCGGCCAGGATGATGAAATAACGCGCCGGGTCGAGCAGGCCGCCCGGCCGGAACAGCACGTCGGCGAACTGCGGGCGCAGGAACTGGCGCCCATCGCCACCGGTGCCGTGCAGTATCAGGACGGCGTTGGTCGCGTGTCCGGCACGGTCGCGGACCAGGTGCCCTAGCGTCATGTAGTGGAGCCTGAGTTCCGGCAGTCGCGCGCCGGAACGGAATTCGAAGTTGTGCAGGACGAAGTCGCCCTCGGCGGGTTGCAGTGCCACGTGCGGCGTTTCGTCCGCCGCGGCCGTCGTCACGGCGACCAAAAGGAGTAGGCCGAGCAGGGCAGTGCGCACGCGGATCTCCCTCGTCACCAGGCCGGATACCGGCGCGCGATCGTATCATCGGCGGAACTTGCGATCGGCCGGTGGGATTGGGTCCCGTTGAACCAAACCGGCCTTACCAGGGCACTGACAGGTGGCAGGTGCGCGCATTGCTCGATGCGGCTTCGCACGTCCATGCCGGCGATCGTCTGGCGGCAAACGATGCCGCGGCAGTCAGGGAGAAGGGGTATTGAGCGCGCGCGGTCGCTTCGCTGCGGTCATCATCGGCGCGGCCGGACTCGCCGTGGCGGGATCCGCCTCGGCAGATCCCGGATTCGGCGGCTCGGTGGTGGTGACGACGGACTACGTATTCAGGGGCCTGTCACAGACGCAGAACGACGGCGCCATCCAGGCGGATCTGCACTACCAGTGGCTCGCCGGCTGGTTTGCGGGTGCGTGGGCCAGCAATGTGCGATTCGAGGCGCCGGATAGTCCCAACCGCGAATACAACCTGTACCTGGGCTATGCCCGGCAGCTGACGGCGGACTGGTCAGGGCGGGTCGCTGTCGTGCACTACGGCTACCCGGGCGACGCCATTGACTACGACTACGACGAGCTCGCGGTCAGCACTGATTATCAGAATCGCCTCTTTCTCACGGTCGCCTGGTCCCCCAACGTCAGCCGCTACTCCTATAATTATGGTGCAGCGCACCATCGAGCTGAGATTTCCTACGAGATCAACGGCCGGCAGCCGCTTAAGTATGGTGTGAGCGCGGCCGCGGGCGGCGGGTATTACGATCTGACGGATCTGTTCGGGCGCAGCTACTGGGCGGCGAACGGCGGTCTCGTATACGGATACCGGGATTTCCAGCTCGATGTCACCTACTACTGGGTGAGCGGCGAGGCCAGGGACATATTCGGCCCGACGGCCGCCCGGGATCACTGGGTCGCGACACTGTTGTGGCGGTTCTGAGTCGGGGGTCACGGTTGCGCCAGTGAACCTGAATCCCGCCCGATGGCACTTACAAGAGCCAAGCATGCATATCGCTGGACCAGGTAACCAATGACGACCGCCATGGCGCTGACCGAAGCCATCCCCGCGACCCGACCCTCCGACTCCAAGGAGCGGGAGCTGCTCGCGCGCATTGCCGCGCGGGACCGGCAGGCGATGCGCGAGTTCTACCTGATCTACCACCGCAGGCTGGCGCGGTTTTTATCCCGCCTCACCACCCGATACGAGGTCGTGGAAGAAATCATCAACGACACGCTGGTCGTGGTCTGGCAGAAGGCGGCGGACTTCCGCGGCGACTCGCGTGTGTCCACCTGGATCATCGGCATCGCCTATCGCCGCGGCCTCAAATCCCTGCGCGCCGAGCGGCGCGCGGACGAGAGCATGCAGATGCCGCTGCCACGCGAGCTGTGCACGAACGACGAGAACGCCGCGCATGCCGAGGCCGAAGACTGGCTGGGCCACGCGCTCAGCCAGCTGCCGACGGAGCAGCGCGCGGTTCTCGAACTGACCTATTACCTCGGCTACTCATGTGAGGAAATCGCAGCGATCATGGAATGCCCGGTCAACACCGTGAAGACCCGGATGTTCCACGCGCGCCAGAAGTTGCGCGTTTCGCTGCCCGTCCTCGCGACGCCAGAGGGGGA
>Ga0187780_10003619_pt1 | contig 11642 bp, 12 predicted proteins | sample 1015_Q2_SP10_20__FD_132429 | JGI IMG/M metagenome (GOLD analysis project Ga0187780, IMG submission 132429) | Tropical peat soil microbial communities from peatlands in Department of Meta, Colombia - 1015_Q2_SP10_20_MG | ecosystem: Environmental > Terrestrial > Soil > Wetlands > Peat | place...
CCCTCGGTCGGCTGCCACCGCACGAGCGGTCTCGCCGGGTTCGTCATCGTAGACGATCGTCCGTCGAACGCACTCGGTCGGGAAGAGCGTCTCCACGTCCGCCGGGGACCTCGTGGCGGTCAGTACCACGACCGCTCTACGGTCCCAGCTTCGCACGGCGACCAGGGCGTCGGGCCGGACCTCGACCCGATATCCCGCTGCCTCGAGCAGTTTTCCGAGGAGGGAGGCGGAGGGGGCCGTCGACGCCATCGTCGCGTCGACTCGCGGACGGGAATATCTCGATTGTGTTGCTCGGGCGATGGGGGTCCAGCCGTCGGGGGGACCGAGCGCGGGCTTCGACCCCCTCGCCGGTCCGACAAAGCGGAAAAGCCTTCGGCGCTGAATGGAAACGTGGGCCGTTACTGGGTGGGCTGCTCCGGATGGGCGTACGACGACTGGGTCGGACCCTTCTATCCTCCCGGGACACCCCCAGGTGATTTCCTGACCCGCTACGCACGGGTCTTCCGGGTTGTCGAGGTGGATTCGAGTTTCTACCGTCCTCCCGGGCCGTTCCTCATTCGCCGGTGGGCCGAACGAACCCCGGAGGGCTTCCGGTTCGCCCTCAAGATGCCGCGCGATGTCACGCACGAATCCCAGCCGCCCACGGTCGACAAGGTGCTCGCCCCGTTCCTCTCCAGCCTCGAACCTCTCCGCGCCGTCGGAAAGTTGGGCCCGGTGGTCCTTCAATTCCCCGGCTCGTTCCGTGCTGGGTCCGCGGGTGTCGCCCGCCTCGAATTCCTCCTGAACGCGATCCCCCGGGACTACATGCTCGCAGTCGAGCTTCGACACCGGTCCTGGTGGACCGAGGCGACCCGGTCCTTGCTCGACGCTCGGAGAGCGGCGCTCGTCTGGTCCGTTGTCCCCGAGACTCGGCCCCCTCCGTGGGTGACTTCGGATTTTCTCTACGCTCGGTTCATCGGGGACCGGACGCTCACGAAGTTTGACCGGATCCAGCGTGACGGGACTCCGGAGATCGTCGCGATGAAGCGACTCTTCGAGGACGAAGGACGACCGCTCGAGACCGTGTTCGCCTTCGCGAACAACCACTTCATGGGGTTTGGGCCCGGCACCGCCGCCATCATCGCCGAGACTCTCGGGGAACCGCGCCCGGACCTGAGCGCTGCGGGGCGGGTCGCCGGACAGAGCCGGCTCGACGCCGGACCGGATGCCTAGCCCGGCGGTGGTCGGGGCGCTGTGGACCACCATCTAGGCTCGGCCCCTCCCGGGACAAGCTATTTAGGCCACACCGGGGTCCAACCTCTTCAGTAATGGGCGAGGCCATCACTCTGCGCGTCGCCGAAGCGTTCCAGCAGGACATCGGTCTCGGGACTGCACGACTCGACGTGCAGACCCGGCAACGGCTGAAGGTCGGGCTCGGCGACATCATCGAGGTCCGGGGTCGGAAACCCACTCCGGCCGTGGTGAGCCGCGCCCAGCAGGACGACGAAGGAAAGGGAATCATCCGGATCGAGGCAGTGGTCCGCCGAAACGCAGGGGTCAGCATCGGCGACCGCGTCGCCGTCCAACGGGTCGACTGCCCGAACGCCGACGCGATCACCATCGCACCGATCTACGCTGGCTCAGCGCGGATGGACCTCGGCCCGGGCCTCGAGAGCTTCGTCGCGAAGGCCCTCGCCCGTCGGCCGTTCGTCCGCGGGGACGTCTTCGTCATTCCCGGCGTTTTCCTGATGGGCGGCTCGCTGCCCTTCATGGTCGTCTCGACACAGCCGAAGGGCATCGTCCAGGTCGCTCCGTCCACTCTGATCACGATCAAGGAGGAGACGGTCAGCGAGACCGAGGTCGCTGCCCCCCGAGTCTCCTACGAGGACATCGGTGGTCTCAAGGAGAAGCTCGGCCGCGTTCGGGAGATGATCGAGCTCCCGCTCAAGCATCCGGAGCTCTTCGACCGGCTCGCGATCACTCCTCCGAAGGGGGTGCTTCTCTACGGGCCGCCCGGAACGGGAAAGACGCTGATCGCGAAGGCGGTTGCGAACGAGGCCGGGGCTCACTTCATCGGGATCCAAGGTCCCGAGATCATCTCGAAGTACTACGGGGAGAGCGAGAAGGAGCTCCGGGAGAAGTTCGAGGAGGCCGAGAAGAACGCCCCGAGCGTCATCTTCATCGACGAGCTCGACTCGATCGCTCCCCGACGGGACGAGGTCGTCGGCGAAGTCGAGCGACGAGTCGTGGCCCAGCTCCTGACGCTCATGGATGGGCTTTCGGGCCGTGGGAACGTGATCGTCATCGCGGCGACGAACCGGGAGGAGGCGATCGACCCCGCGCTGCGTCGCCCCGGTCGGTTCGACCGCGAGATCGAGATCGGCGTCCCGACCCAGGAGGGTCGGCTCGAGATCCTCCAGATCCACACCCGCGGCATGCCGATCGAGGGGTCCGACCGGGACCGGGAGCGGATCCTGAAGGTTCTCTCCGCGCAGAGTCACGGGTTCGTTGGCGCGGACCTCTCTTCGCTCGCGCGCGAGGCAGCGATGCGGGCACTCCGTCGATACCTTCCCGAGATCGACTTCGACCAGCCGATCCCGCTCTCGCTGCTTGAACGGATGAAGGTCACCGAGCACGACTTCCGGGAGGCACTCAAGCAGATCGAGCCCTCGAGCCTCCGGGACGTCGCGGTCGAAGTGCCGACCACTCACTGGGAGGAGGTCGGAGGCGTCGAGCGCGTCCGGCGCGTCCTCGAGGAGTCGGTCGAGCTTCCGTTCAAGAACCCCCAGGTGTACCGTCACATCGGCATCGAGCCCCCGCGCGGGATCCTCCTCTACGGACCTCCGGGAGTCGGCAAGACCCTTCTCGCGAAGGCCGCCGCCACCGAGAGCCAGGCGAACTTCATCTCGGTGAAGGGACCCGAGGTGATGAGCAAGTGGGTCGGTGAGAGCGAGAAGGCGATCCGAATGATCTTCAAGAAGGCCCGACAGGCCTCCCCGTCGATCGTCTTCATCGACGAGATCGACTCGATCGCACCCCGCCGAGGTCTCCAGACCTCGAGCGGCGTCACCGAGCGGATCGTGAACCAGCTTCTGACCTCGATCGACGGCCTCGAGTCGCTCGAACGGGTCCTCGTGATCGCGGCGACGAACCGCCCGGACATCGTGGACGAGGCCCTCCTCCGGACCGGTCGATTCGACCGGCTTCTCTACATCGAGCCACCCACGCTCGCCGGCCGGCTCGAGATCTTCAAGGTCCACACGCGCTCGATGCCGCTCGCGGAGGACGTCTCGCTGGACGACCTCGCCGCCCGGACCGAAGGGTACGTCGGGAGCGATATTGCGGCGCTCTGTCGGGAGGCGGGCCTCACGGCCATCCGGGAGAACGTCAAGGCCTCGAAGGTGAGCCGAGCCCACTTCGACGCCGCGCTCAAGCAGGTCCGGCCGTCCGTCGATGCGGAGGCGATCAAGTTCTACGAAGAGTTCGAGCGGCACCTCCTTCGGGAGCGGGTCGCGCGGCGTCGCGAGGAGCCGGTCGAGGCCATCTATCGGTAGAATCCGCACGGCGGCGCGGGCGGCGCCTTCGGCTGAAGCAAGCTATAAGTAGCGGGGCCAGGTTCGGCGCGCCGCCCCCGATAGGGGGAGACCGCCAATACGGGAGAAGTGAAGCAGTTGGTTCGACCGAAGTACCATGCCGCCGTGTGGGTCCTGGTACTGATCGCTCTGGTGACGAGCTCACTAGCCGCGATCGCCGGGACCGTGGCCGCGTCACCAGCGAACTATACGCTGACGGGCTATGTGGAGAAGGGCAACGGAGCCCCGGTCTCCGCGGGCGTGCAGGTCGACCTCATCTCCCAGGCGACCGGCCAGGTCTTCACGACCACCGTGGCTGCCGGCGGCCAGTTCACCTTCACCACCGCGAGCACGAGCGGGGCCTTGGTGCCCGGCTACTGGGGAGTCTGGGTTCCCCCACAGGGGAACGCAAGCATACCCAGCTGTAACTCGGCGAAGCCATTCTACCAGTGCGCTGTGCTTCCGTCCAACCAGAACCCGACCTTCCAGTTCGAGAACGTGAGCGCGCTCACCACCTCGTTCTACCCCACGGTCGTGTCGGGCGTCTCGGTCCTTGCCTACAACGGAACGCTCAACGGAACGGTCACCCTGGGCGGCGCGCCTCAGCCCGGTGCCCAGGTCTCGCTCCTCGCACCGGCGTACAATGGGCTCGCCCTCGTCAACAACACGACCTCGTCCTCCGGGACGTTCCACCTCAACGTGCCCTTCGGCACGTGGGTCCTCCGAACCACGATCGCGGGCTCGCCCAGCGAATTCAACCTCACGCAGGTTTCGATCCCGAACCGGACCCCGGTGGTCGCGAACCCGAAGGTCCAGGGCTATCTCGTCTACGGATACAGCAACCTTGCGTCCCACCCGACAACCCATGTGCCGACCGCCGGTAACGTCACGCTCTGGGACCCGACGAACGGGTACATCTACTCGGGCGCGACTCCGCCGGGCGGCTTCTACAACATAGGTACCTACCCCGCCGGCTTCGTCTCGGGCCCGCAATCATTCGACGTGATTCTCTCCTCGATCGGCTACGGAACCGCATGGTATCCCCTGTCGGTGACGACCGCCACGCCCGTCCAGCAGAATGTCCTCGTCTCGCCGCTGACCCCTGGTCAGTACGGTCGATTCCAGACCGTGCTCGACTTCTCTCAGCTCAACACAACGGCGGGAACCGGCACGCTCTCGGTGAATACGTCGGCCTCCCTCGGGAACGACACCGTCTTCCCGTATCTTCCGAACGCGACCGTGGGACAACTCTGGGCCCAGCTCGGGCTCGACTTCAACCACGCAATCTCGTTCTCGAGCGCTTCGCTCCCCACGCTCGCGAGTTTCGTCAACTCGACCGGGCCGTTCTTCCCCGCCGTGCAGGCGCAGACGACCGTGAACGGGACCGGGTTCGTCGGACCGACGTCTCCCCAGACGCTCTCGAGCTGGTCGTCGACCTGCTCGGGCTCCTGTGGGCTCTCTTCGGCCGCGACGCTCCAGTACCAGTGGTCGCAGACCTACCCGCTCAACGGAAGCGTACCGTTGAACCGTTCGATGTACACGATCGCGTTCAACTTCGCCCACCCCCTCTCGAGCTCGGACGTCTACAACTACACCCTGGTCCTTCCGAGTGGCTACGTTCTCGCGGCAAACACGCAGGCGCCGACCTCGACCATCCTCTCCCCGGCCGGTGTCGGAGGGACCTGGACGAAGTTCACCCTCCAGTCTCTCCCGAGCGCGACCGCCTTGGGCAGCGCGAAGTTCACGATCGTGAAGTATGCGTCCCTCACGCCGATCGTGAACGCGACCGTCTCCAACTTCGCGTTCTCCTCGAAGAACGTCCTGAACAGCACTCGGGGCAACTACACGGTCGAGGTCGGGGCGGGCCAGACGGTCACCTTCAGCGCGGTCAACTCGGTCTACCCGGCGGGAACAAACGGCACGAAGTTCGAGTGGACGTTTGGGGACGGGACCGGCACGAACACGTCGTCCGCGACCACGAACCACACGTACTCGGCGGTGAGCGGCTCGACCCCGTACGGGGGAACCCTCGAGGTGACGAGTTCGGGCGGGCTCAAGAGCTCGACCAAGTTCTTTGTCTGGGTGGCACAGGGACCGGTCACCGCGGTCATCTCCGCGAACTCGACCGCGACCGAGAACCGGACCGCCGGATCGACCTCGTACGTCTTCGTGAACTGGAGCACCGTGCTCCACTTCAACGCGACCAGGAGCACGGCCAAGGTCAGTCCGACCGCGAAGGTCAATGGAGTCCTGTCGGTCGCGTCGTTCACGCTGGTCTCGTCCGGCGGGTTCAAGAAAACGGCGAACTACTCGGTGGCGCAGAACGCTCCGTTCGGGTCGAACTTCACGTTCCAGTTCCTGGGGGCCGGGAGCTATCTCTCCTCGGGAACGGTCAACGGGGCCGCGGTTCCGTTCCACGGATGGCAGTACAACCTCTCGCTGACCGTCTGGTCGGGAGCGGGCCAGTCGGCGAGCGCATCGCTCGTCATCCTCGTGAACGACACCGAGAAGCCGACCTCCGCGTTCCAACTCTTGAGCTCGAGTGGAACCCCGATCACATCCGGTAGCGTCGTCGCGCAATCGAACCTCTCGGCACGCATCCTGTTCAACGGCGCGAACGCGACCGACCCGCACAACGGGTCGATCACGAAGTACTACTGGCTCGTGACGAACTCCGCGAACTCGTCGTTCCATAAGGGGATCAACGCGACCTCGGTCAAGGTCAACGGCGCGTATCCGGCGCTCTGGATGCCGGCATCGACCGGCCCCTACACGGTCAACCTGACGGTCTGGGACCTCAACAACAACACCGGCTACACCAAGCAGGCGCTCACGGTGTCGCAGAACACCGCGACCAGCCCGATCATGGCCGCGACCAACCTGACGGGGCCGACGAGCCTCTCGGACGGTTCGAAGTACACCTTCTGGGTGAACGTCACGGTCGGCGGTGGGAAGCAGTCGGTGGCCCAGAACATCACGGTCGCCTTCTACCTCCTCCCGGCTGGGGGCGGCGGAAGCAAGAACTTCATTGGCGGTTCTCCGACGACCGTTCTGTTTTACCGATACACGAACGGCGTCGTCAACGCGACTCCGTTCGCGACGGGGCTGATTCCGACCCTCCCCTACAACACGACCGTGCGCGCTGTCATCACCTGGAACCCCGGGATCACCGGCAACTTCAACCTCTACGCGAACGCCACCGCGTCGAATGAGTTCTCGGGAAACTACGTCAACGGCCCGAACGTCGCGAAGCCTCTCTCGGTCTCGGTCGGACCCAACCCCACGACCCAGCTCCTCGAGTACGTCGCGATCGCGGTCGCGGTGGTCGTGGTTCTTGCGCTGATCGTCCTCTACTACCGGCGACGCTCACGTCGAGGCGAAGCGAAGGGCGGAACGTCGCGCTCGGGCATCGAGCGGTCGAAGCGCGCCGCGGACGAGGACGAAGAGGACGAGGACAAGGAGTAGAGCCGGGGAGACCCCCCAACCCCCTCGTCTCACGAGGGAAGAACGAACCCTTTCCTTCTCTTCTTTTTTCAAGACCCACAAAAGAGGAACCGGGCGATGCACGCGAGGCGCGCGACCCGGGCAGTTAGCCGTACGGGCCGACCTCATCCAGGAGATCGACGTGAGTGAGCAGCATGCGGCGGCAGCAATATCGGTGGAGCCCGAGCGCGTCCAGGACGGCCCCGGCGGGCTCTCCGCGCGCCGTACGCTCCCGGAACTCGTCCCAGTGCTGGCCGATCACGGCCCCGCAGGTGAAGCAGCGGACCGGCACCATCATCGTCATCGACCCACTCTCCTCGCTCAGCGGTACGACTTCTGTCGGCGCTTACGCGCTCCGCGGCCGCCCGGGCGCTTCGGGAGCTTGCGTCGGGGGTCGTTCACGAGCAGCGACCGGTCGTAGTGCTTGAACATCTGCTTCAGTTGGTCGTCCTTGAGCCACGCGATGAGGCCGCGGGCCACGGCGGTCCTGGCGGCGGATGCCTGACCGACGAATCCCCCTCCCGAGGTCTGGACCGTGATGTCGAGGGTCCGGGCGCGTTCTCCGACCATGAGGAGCGGCTCCTGGACCTTGAGACGAATCAGCTCGGGCTCGACGAGCTCGAGCGGGCGGTCATTGAACCGAACGCGGCCGATTCCCTTGCGAACGGTCGCGCGCGCGACCGCTGCCTTTCTCTTGCCCGTCGCGAGAACGACCGGGGGAGTCTTCACAGACGAGCCCCCAGAAGCCGTGTGACCTCGGCGAGCGTGACCGGCGGGCGGAGCGTCGGCCGAGCCTTCGCGTGGTCGAGCGTGACGGTCGGGTGACCCGCGTACTCGGGAGGCACTCCGATGAACACCTCGAGTCGGCGGAAGGCGACCTTGCCGCGCGTTTGGAGATGGGGGAGCATGCCACGGACGGTGCGGCGGAAGATCCGGTCCGGGTATCGAGGAAAATGAGGTCCGCTGCGGACCGAGCCTCGGGCGCGGGTCGCGGTGTAGTGTGCGACGACCTCCGACCGACTCCCGGTGACGATGCTCTTCTCGGCGTTGACAACCACGATCGATTCCCCATTGAGGAGCCTCTTCGCGATCTGGCTCGCGGCTCGGCCGAGAACGAGGCCGCTCGCGTCGACCACGGTGGGAGTGGACGCGGGGACGTCAGGCAAAGAGCCGCACCCCCGAGCCGTCCGGCCTGGTCCTGAGAAGGTCGTGGACCGAGATCGCCACGCCGCCGGCCGCGTGGATCTTGCTCCTCGCTTCCTTGGAGTAGGAGAACGCGGCGACCGTGAGCTTCTTCGAAAGGCGTCCTTCGGCGAGGAGCTTTCCCGGGACGAGGACCGTCTCCCCGGACTCGGTGAGCCGGTCGAGGTGACCGACGTTCACCGGGACGACCTGATGGCGCGGTCGCTCCAGGCGGTTCGCGACCGTCGTCCAGATCGGAGCCTTCTGAGTACGTGCCGCGCGTCGGAGCTCGACGATCAGTCGTACGAGCTCCGAATTCTCCTTCGAAATGGGATGGGCCATACGCGGGAGCGCCTCGACCCGGGTGCCTCATATAAGCGTTGCCGCCGGGCGAATGGCGGAATCGGATTTCTGCGACCGCCGGTAGCAGACCGGCTCGCGCGCGCTTCCATTCGCTACCAACGGTTAAATACGCGCCCCCGCCATCGGCGCTCGAGGCCCTCCCTATGCGCAAGTTCCTCACCGAACTCCGAGGAAAGACCGTGATGACGAACGACGGCCAGATCCTGGGCATGATCGACAACTTCGTCGTCGACACGCTGACGGGCGGGATCGCGCACGTCCTCGTCACCCCGAGCGAAGACGTGGAGCAACGCCTCTTCCAGAGCGATGCGTCGGGCCGGCTCGTGCTCCCCTTCAAGAGCATGCGTGCGGTGAAGGACGTTGTCGTGATGGACATTGGGAAGTAACCCCACCCCTGCCCCCCTCGTTTCGATCGTCGTCACAGTTCGCAACGAGGCGCAACACATCGGCCAGCTCCTCGAGAGCCTCACGGCCCAGGCCGGTCCACTCGAGGTCGTCGTGGTCGACGCGGAGAGCCGAGACGGTACTCGGGAGATCGTCGAGCAATTCACCGCGAAGTACCCCGGCGTCGTTCGGATGATCGAGCGGCCCTGTTCGCGCGGAGCGGGCCGCAACACCGGCGTCCGGGAGTCTCGCGGGCAGTGGGTCGCGTTCGTCGACGGGGACTGCTTCGCCGACAGCCAATGGTTGAAACAGCTGCGCCCGCGTCTCGGGGACTCTTCGGTCGTGGCCGGACGGACACTCACCGTCGGCAAACCGCGCTACGGGACGCTCGAGCGAGTCGAGCTCTACCAGCAGGGGTTCGACGTCACCTTCCCCTCGTGCAACCTCGCCTATCCTCGTGCGTTGTTCGAGCAACTCGGCGGGTTCGACCCCCGGTTCGTCACGGCCGAGGACATCGACCTCAACATGAGGGCGGTGGCCGCCGGGGCGACGATCGTCTACCAGCCGGATGCGATTGTCTATCACCACATGCGCGGCAATTTTGTCCGGTTCCTCTACCAAGCGTTCTGGAACGGCTACGGGAGAAAGCAGCTCACGGAAAAGCACGGCAATCTCTGGGGCCGGTACCGGGTCCGTCAGCTGATCTCGGGTCAGCGCAGCGTGATCGCGTGGGCGCGTCTCACGGCTGCCGTCGCGGGGTACGTCACCCGGGTGGCCACTGGCGGAGACCGACGCCTCGGCCCCGGGATCGCCAGCTGAAACGAAAACGCTCCCGAACCCGACGGGTGGGATGCGGTAGGACCGCCTAGTTCGCCTTCAGGAGGTCCGCGACCTTGACGACCTCGGCGAGAACCTTCGCGAGGTCCGCCGTCTGGTCGACGACCGCGACGAGGAGGGCCTTCTTGCCGCTCCCCACGATGATCGTCTTCGAATCGTTCCCCTCAATCACGATCCTCTCGGGGGGAGCGCGGTTGAGTTCCGTGTTCGCGGTAGCCGCGGCCCCGAGGATGGTGGCACACATGATGGCGAACGTCTCCGTGTAGACTCCTGCGGGCACGTCCGCGTAGAGGACGAGCCCGTCCCGAGAGACGAGCGCGGTCGCAATCCCGCCGATGCGGGTCTTCAGGTCCTTAACGACCGCTCCAACATTCCCCGTCGCCATCATTTCCTTCCCTCCTTACAGCTCCTCGATCCGGAAGCGGCACTCGGAGGGCCCGGTGCTCGAGCACATCTCCTCAGTGCATTTAACGCGCCCCCCCTTAAAACGTTCGTAGAACTCGCGGAGCATGCCCCGAAGGCGGTGGCAGGTCGGGATGTCGCTGGGTGCGACCTCGATCGACCCCTTCACGATCACCTCGGGGTCCGAGAACGTGATCTCGGTGACCCAACCTCGCTCCTTGAGGATGTGGGCGACCCGCTCGAAGTAGTGAGCCCGGTCCCGGAGAGCCTCCTCGGCCATTCCGGAACCGATGACCGAACCTTCCTTGAAGAAGAGACCGTGACAGGCGTGAGACATCACGCTCTCGTAGAGCTCCATGATCTGGTGGAGCTCGGTCTGGTCGATCTTAACGGACCGCGTCAACGGGGGCCGCACGGGCGGGCCGACTATATATGTTCTGAGTCGAACGGACTACCGTACGGCGCTATCCTGCGTCGGCGCCCTCGGCATCCGTCGGTGTTCCGCCGGCGGCGAGGGTCGACTCGAGCGTATCCAAGGTCGTGAGCCGGCCGGTCGTCACCTTCGGCCATGCGTCGCGGCGGTCGAGCAGAAGAGCCGGGAGCCCCGCACGTCCCGCAGCCCGCACATCGCTCCAAAAGAGGTCGCCGATGTACGCGACTCGGTCGGCCGACGCCCCGAGGGCCTCGGCTGCCGAGCGGAACGCGGCGCGGTCGGGAACGCACGGCCCCGGGCCATCGCCCGACCCGAGCAAGAGGCCCTCCGGAAGGCCGCATCGATGGAGCAACCAACGTGCCGTGTCGACCGGGAGCGGAGTCACCGTCCCTACCTTAACGGCACGGGCTCGGAGTCGGTCGAGCGCGCGGGGAACGTCCTCGTACTTCTCCACTTCCCCCGCGGGATGCAGGAACCGTCGAACGACCGCCTCGGTTTCCGCAGGCGGGAGCGAATGACCCGCGACCGCGGCGAGCGTGTCCGCGAGATGTGCCCGGAGAGCGGCGAGGTCTGCCGGCGGCGCTTTTCCCGTGAGTCCCTGCCACCGCCGACGGTCCCACGACTTGAGAGCACGCCGAACGGCCGCCTTCACGCGGCGGTCTCCGAGCACGGGCCCCTGAGGGCGCCACGCCCACTGCCACGATGCCGGGGTCTGGAAGGGGACCAGCACGTCGTCCAGGTCGAACAGGACAGCGTCGACCTCGCTCGGTCCGTACGGGAGCGGCACGGTCGGTCCGAGACTACGCGCGCCCGCTCTTCTGGAGTTCGAGCAGGTCCTCGGTCGACACCTTCTCGCCCTTCTTCAAGCGGGCAAGGAAATCTTCCTCTTTCGGAGGCTCCGCCTCTCCCCACGCCGGGGGCGCACGACCCCCGCGCGCGGCGTAGAGCATCTTCTCGATGTCGCGGACCTCTTCGATGGCAGCAATGTGCGCTCGGTGAGCTTCGTC
>Ga0187780_10003620_pt1 | contig 11642 bp, 9 predicted proteins | sample 1015_Q2_SP10_20__FD_132429 | JGI IMG/M metagenome (GOLD analysis project Ga0187780, IMG submission 132429) | Tropical peat soil microbial communities from peatlands in Department of Meta, Colombia - 1015_Q2_SP10_20_MG | ecosystem: Environmental > Terrestrial > Soil > Wetlands > Peat | place...
CCCCCGGGGTGATGACGCCCGGGCAGTTCGGTCCGACGAGCCGCGTGGGATAGCTCGCGAGGGCGGCCTTGACGCGAACCATGTCGTTGACGGGGATCCCCTCGGTGATGCACACGACGAGCTCGACACCGGCATCCGCCGCCTCGAGGATCGCATCCGCCGCGCCCGGCGCCGGCACGTAGATCATGCTGGCCGTCGCACCGGTCTTGCGCACGGCCTCCTCCACGGTGTCGAAGACGGGCAGCCCGAGGTGCTTGCTGCCACCGCGCCCGGGCGTCGTGCCGCCGACCAGCTTCGTACCGTAGGCGAGCGCCTGCTCGGAATGGAAGGTGCCCTGCTTGCCCGTGAAGCCCTGGCACAGCACGCGCGTGTGCCTGTCGATCAGGATGCTCATGCCGCGTCCTTCTTCGCCGGCCGGCCGGCTGCGAGGGCGACGACCTGACGCGCCGCATCGGTGAGATCGGCGGCCGCGGCGATCTTAAGTCCGCTCTTCGCGAGCATCGCGCGCGCCTGGTCGGCGTTGGTGCCCTCGAGGCGCACCACCACGGGAATGCTCGTGCCGACGTTCTTCACCGCGTTGATGACGCCCTCGGCGATCAGGTCGCAGCGCACGATGCCGCCGAAGATGTTGACGAGGATCGCGCGCACGCGCGGGTTCGACAGGATGAGCTGGAAGGCCGCGGTGACGCGCTCGCTGGTCGCACCGCCGCCCACGTCGAGGAAGTTCGCCGGCTGTCCGCCGTGCAGCTTGATCAGATCCATCGTGGCCATGGCGAGCCCGGCGCCGTTCACCATGCAGGCGATGTCGCCGTCGAGCGAGACGTAGTTGAGGTCGTGCTCGCTCGCGCGGCGCTCCATCGGGTCTTCCTGCTCCGCATCACGCAGCGCCGCGAGCGCGCTCTGGCGGAACAGCGCGTTGGCGTCGATGTTGATCTTGGCATCGAGCGCGACCAGGTGCCCCGCCTTGGTGAGGATGAGCGGATTCACCTCGACGAGGCTCGCGTCCTTGTCGAGGTACAGCCGGTACAGCGCCTGCACGATCTTCTGGAACTCCGCGACCTGCTCGCCCGAGAATCCGAGTCCGAAGGCGAGCTTGCGGCACTGGTAGGGCTGCAGCCCCGCGGCCGGATGGACGTTGATGGTGAGGATCTGCTCAGGCGTGCGGGCGGCAACCTCCTCGATGTCCATGCCGCCGGCGCCCGAGGCGATGATGGCGATGCGCCCGCGCTCGCGGTTCAGGGTCAGCGACAGATACACCTCGCGCTCGATCTCGGAGGCCGACTCTACATAGACGTTCGCGACGGGCAGCCCCTCCGGGCCCGTCTGCTTGGTCACGAGACGCCGGCCCAGGAGGTCGCGCGCGGCGGCACGCACCGCCTCGACATCGCGCACCACCTTCACGCCGCCCGCCTTGCCGCGGCCGCCCGCGTGAACCTGGGCCTTGACGACCCACACGCGGCCGCCGAGCGCGTGCGCCGCGGCGACCGCGGCCTCGGGACTGGCCGCGACCTGCCCGGGAGGCACCGGGATGCCGTAGCTGCGGAAGACGTCCTTGGCCTGATATTCGTGCAGGTTCATGCGGGTCTGGGCCCTCGCCGGGAAAGGCGCGTATTCTGCCAAAGATGCTACAGTCGCGCCCGCACTCGAGCATGTGCGCCGAACCGTCCTTCGAGGAGCCCATCTGATGCCGGCCGCTGCCCCGGCAGCCGCGCTAGCGCCGAGCGATCTGGCCTGGCGAGTGATCGCGCTCGCCAACCTCTACCGGCTGCTGATCCCGCTGCTCCTGATCCTCATGCAGCGCCTCGGCACCACCGATTACCTGCTGCGGGCCGCGAAGCCCGACCTGCTGCTGTGGGTGTGCATCGGCTACTTCGCGGCGGGAGTGGCGCTGGTGCTCGCCCGCAGGCTGCGCTGGCCGAGCCTGCGCTTCCTCGCCCGCGTGCACGCGGCCGTCGACACGGCCGGCATCTCGCTGATCCTGTACGCGTGCTCCGGTGTCTCCAGCGGCCTCGGCATCCTCTTGGTGCTGCCGGTGCTGGCGATGGCGGTGCTCGCCGAGAGCCGCGACGCCTTCGTGATCGCGGCCATGGCTGCGCTCGGCATGCTCGCCCAGCAGATCGTTGTGCAGCTCTCGGGCGATGCCCCGTGGACCGACTACACGACCGCGGGCGTGCTCGGCATCGTGCTGTTCGTCATACCGCTGTCGATGTGGCCGATCGCGAGCCGGCTGCGCGAGAGCGAGGCACTGGTGCGCCGCCAGGAGGTGGACCTCGCGAACCTCGCGCAGCTCTCCCAGTACATCGTGCAGCACCTGCGCGAGAGCATCCTCGTGATCGACACCGAGGATCGCATCCGGCTCATCAACGAGTCCGCCGCCCTCATCCTCGGCGACCGTGCCGCCTACCCGGGCGCAATGCTCGGCGAGGCCTCGCCGCGGCTGCTGTATCTGCTCGAGACCTGGCGCAAGAACCCGGATGCGCCCCCGGAGCTCATGGACACCTTCATGGCCGCGGATGGCGGGCGGCTCGTGCGCCCGCACTTCGCGCCGCTCGGCGGCACCCCGCCCTCGCCCGTGCTCGTCTTCCTCGAGGACACGAGCCTCATCGAGGCCAAGGCGCAGCAGTCGAAGCTCGCAGCCCTCGGGCGCCTCTCCGCGAGCATCGCCCACGAGATCCGCAACCCCGTGGGGGCAATGAGCCACGCCGGGCAGCTGCTCGCCGAGTCGCCCGAGCTCGGCAGCGACGACCGGCGCTTGACGGAGATCATCCGCAGCAACGCCGATCGCGTGAGCAGCATCATCGACAACGTGCTGCAGCTGTCGCGGCGCGAGCAGACGCAGCTCGAGAGCCTGTCGCTGCGCAGCTGGCTCGCGGACTTCACGCGGGAGTTCTGCGAGACGATGCAGTGGCCGGCCGCGCGCCTGAGCGTCGCCGGTCCGAAGGAGGACGTCGAGGTGCGCGCCGACCCGAGTCAGCTGCGGCAGGTGCTCTGGAACCTGTGTGACAACGCGGTCAAGCACGGTGTGAAGGCGAGCCCAGACGGGGCGGTCGAGATCCGCTACGGTCGGCTCGTGTCGACCGCCCGTCCCTACCTGGAGGTCGCCGACCGGGGCCCCGGTGTGGCCGCCGAGGATGCGGAGCGGATCTTCGAGCCGTTCTTCAGCGGCGAGCGGCGCGGCACCGGGCTCGGCCTGTTCCTCGCCCGGGAGCTCGCGCAGACCAGTGGTGCGACACTGCTGTACGAGCCGCGCAGCGGCGGCGGCAGTGTCTTTCGGCTGGTGTTCGTCGATACGCGGCGCTGGGACGTGCGACAGCAGGAGCGGGGACCGACGAGCGCACCATGACCAAGCCTGTCGTACTGATCGTCGATGACGAGCCGGACCTGCTCGAGCTGGTGAGCCTCACGCTCAGCCGGATGAATCTCGACACCCGCACCGCCCCCGACGTGGCCACGGCGCAGCGCCTGCTCAAGAGCCAGCATTTCGATCTGTGCCTCACCGACATGCGCCTGCCCGATGGCGACGGGCTGGATCTCGTCGCCTGGATCCAGGAGCACCGCACCGGAGTGCCGGTCGCGGTCATCACCGCGCACGGCAACGTCGAGTCCGCCGTGCGTGCGCTCAAGCTCGGCGCCTTCGATTTCGTCTCCAAGCCCCTCGACCTCGGCGTGCTGCGCAAGCTCGTCGGCAGCGCCATCCGGCTCGCCTCGCGCCCGGATGAGGCGACGATCACGGCGCGCGTGCCGCGCCTGCTCGGGCACTCGCAGGTGATGCAGCAGCTGCGCGAGATGATCGGGCGCGTGGCCCGAAGCCAGGCGCCGGTGCACATCTACGGCGAGTCGGGCACAGGCAAGGAGCTCGTGGCGCGGCTCATCCACGAAAGCGGCGCGCGGTCGGAGGGGCCGTTCGTGCCGGTGAACTGCGGGGCGATCCCGACCGAGCTCATGGAGAGCGAGCTGTTCGGCCACAAGCGCGGCAGCTTCACCGGCGCGGTCGCCGACAAGCGCGGCCTCGTGCAGAGCGCCGAGGGCGGCACGCTGTTTCTGGATGAGGTCGCGGATCTGCCGCTGCACATGCAGGTGAAGCTGCTGCGCGTGGTGCAGGAGAAGACCGTGCGCCCGGTGGGCGAGTCGCGCGAGGAGAGCGTCGACGTGCGCATCCTGTCCGCGACCCACAAGAATCTCGCGCAGCTCGTCGCCGAGGCGCGCTTCCGCGAGGATCTGTTCTACCGCATCAACGTGATCGAGCTGCGGGTGCCGGCGCTGCGCGAGCGCCCGGAGGACATCCCGGATCTCGCCGCGGTGATCCTCGGGCGGCTGTGCCGGCGCATGAAGATCGAGGTGCCGAACATCAGCCCCGAGGCGATGCAGGCGCTGCAGGCGTATCCCTTCCCCGGCAACGTGCGCGAGCTCGAGAACATCCTGGAGCGCGCCCTCACCTTGAGCACGGGCGGGGTGATCGCGCCGGAACATGTCAAATTGCGGTCCACCGCGCGTCCGGCGGCGGAGGCACCGGTCGCCGCAGGACCGGCGACGAGCGGCGCGGCCCTCGGCGAGCACCTCGAGGATATCGAGCGCGGTGCCATCGTGAAGGCGCTCGAGCAAACCCGCTACAACAAGACCGCGGCCGCCAAGCTCCTCGGCATGAGCTTCAGGGCGCTGCGCTACCGCATCAAGAAGCTCGGCATCGAATAGAGCTGACGCAGCGTGTCAGTTTGTGACACTGCTGGTCGCCTGCGTCGTCAGGTAGTGACGGTCCTAAGTTAAGCGAAGGCACGAGTACACCGCTGGAATCCGCTTGCAGATCAGTCGCTTAGGTATGAGCAGAGGGATTGGCACAAGCCTTGCTCAGTAAGCTCCGCAGGCGCCTCTTTTGCGCCGCTGACGTTTCGAATATCCACTTAGGAGCATCACTACATGAAGGCTGTGCAAAAGGGCTTCACCCTGATCGAGTTGATGATCGTGGTCGCGATCATCGGCATTCTGGCGGCCATCGCCATTCCCGCGTACCAGGACTACACCGTGCGCGCGAAGGTGACGGAAGGCCTGAACCTCGCCGCCGCTGCAAAGACGACGGTTGCCGAGGGTTTCCAGTCGGGCGGTATGGCGGGCCTCGCCGCTGCGGCGAACGCCTGGACGTTCCAGCCGACGAAGTATGTCCAGACCATCGCGATCACGCCGGCTAATGGCCTGATCGTCGTCACGTTCAATGGCGGTGCGAACGGCGTCCCGCAGCTCGGTGCTGCGAACCAGATCACGTTGACCCCGAACGTCAACAAGATGGCGCCGCTGACCGATGCCAACCCGGGCAACGTCGACTGGGCCTGCTCGTCCGCTCAGGACCAGACCGCGACGGCGACCGAGGGCCTCATTGTGCTGCAGATGGGCACAGTCCTCGCGAAGTACGTCCCGACGCAGTGCAAGTAAGCTTTTAGGCTCTAAGGCCGAAGCTGACAGAAGCCCCTCCCTTACGGGAGGGGCTTCTTCTTTTGGGATGCGAGTCACACAGAGGCCAAGGTCGCTGTGCCAGCATGAGTTTTTGGGATTTCCCATATCACGATTGCCCCCGTGGTCATCTCCGGTAGACTGGGGATGGTGGGGCTGGGATCGCTTGCCGTAACTCCATGAACGATAACGCATCTTTGGCCGTCGGAGGGGGACGCTCCGGGCTGGGCGGTTTACCACAACGCCTGGTGCAGGATGGCGTCGTCGAGGAGCCGGCCATGCTCGATGCGCTGAATGCGGCGCGCGAGCGTAAGACCAACGTGGTCACGCAGCTCGTGGCGAGCGGCGCTGCCAAGGCGCGTGACATCGCGATCGCGGCCGCCAATGAGTTCGGCGTGCCGCTGTTCGATCTGGATTCGGTCAACCTCGACCTCGATACCGTCAAGCTCGTCACCGACAAGCTGCTCGCCAAGCACCGCGTGCTGCCGCTCTTCAAGCGCGGCAAGCGGCTGTTTCTCGCCGTCGCCGATCCGACCAACCTGCACGCGATCGACGAGATCAAGTTCCAGACCGGTCTCGGCGTCGAGGCGATCATCGTCGAGGACGACAAGCTCCAGCGTGCGATCGACAAGGCGATCGAGCAGGTCGACACGCAGGTCTCCGGTCTGTCCGATGAGGAGGGCGTCGATCTCGAGTCGCTCGAGGTCAGCGGCGGCGAGGACGAGGTCGACGAGCGCATCACGCGCGATGACGTCGAGGACGCGCCGATCGTCCGCTTCGTCAACAAGCTGATGATCGATGCGATCCGCCGCGGCGCCTCGGACCTGCATTTCGAGCCCTACGAGAAGACCTACCGGGTCCGCTACCGCATGGACGGCGTGCTCAAGGAGATCGCCCAGCCGCCGGTGCAGCTCGCCGGCAAGCTCGCGGCGCGCCTCAAGGTCATGTCGCGGCTCGACATCGCCGAGCGGCGCGTGCCACAGGACGGCCGCATCAAGATGCGCCTGTCGAAGAACCGCGCCATCGACTTCCGCGTGAGCACCTGCCCGACGCTGTTCGGCGAGAAGATCGTGATGCGCATTCTCGATCCCTCGCAGGCGGCGCTCGGCATCGACGCGCTCGGCTACGAGGCGTTCCAGAAGGACCTGTACGTCAAGTACCTCGCCAAGCCCCAGGGCATGATCCTGGTGACCGGGCCCACGGGCAGCGGCAAGACCGTCTCGCTCTACACGGGGCTCAACATCCTCAACCGCGAGGACACCAACATCTCGACGGCCGAAGACCCGTCGGAAATCAATCTGCCCGGTGTCAATCAGGTCAACGTCAACCCCAAGGTCGGCCTCACCTTCGCCTCGGCGATGCGCGCGTTCCTGCGCCAGGACCCCGATGTGATCATGGTCGGTGAGATCCGCGACCTCGAGACGGCGGAGATCGCCATCAAGGCCGCGCAGACCGGACACCTGGTGCTCTCGACGCTGCATACCAATGATGCGCAGCAGACGCTCACGCGCCTGGTCGACATGGGCGTGAAGCCCTACGCGATCGCGACCTCGGTGAGCCTCATCATCGCGCAGCGCCTGGCGCGCCGCCTGTGCTCGCACTGCAAGCAGCCGATGGACGTGCCGCGGGAGGCGTTGCTGAAAGAGGGCTTCGCGGAAGCCGACGTTGCGGCGGGCATCAAGATCTTCAGCCCCAAGGGCTGCGGCAACTGCACCGACGGCTACAAGGGCCGCGTCGGCATCTATCAGGTGCTGCCGATCACCGAGGCGATCGGCCGGATCATTCTCGCCGGCGGCAGCGCCGTCGACATCGGTGATCAGGCGAGGAAGGAAGGCGTGTGGGATCTGCGCCGCTCGGGACTTGAGAAGATCAAGTCCGGGGTCACGAGCATCGAGGAAGTCAACAGTGTCACCATTGAGTAGCGAAGTGGCGGGGTGAAGCATGGCTCAGGCAGCTGCAACCGCAACCGTTAAGACCATCAAGCGCGATACGCCCTTCTCCTGGGAAGGCCGCGACAAGAAGGGCAACCGCGTCAAGGGCAAGAGCCTCGCGCCCGATGAGCAGGCGCTGCGCGCGGATCTGCGCCGTCAGGGCATCGCCGCCTCGCGCATCCGCAAGCAGTCCGCCGGCCTCAGCACCGGCGGCTCCGTCAAGCCGGAGGACATCGCGGTGTTCAGCCGGCAGCTCGCGACCATGCTCGCCGCCGGCATTCCCCTCGTGCAGGGGCTCGAGATCGTCGGCAACGGCCACGAGAAGCCCGCCGTGCAGAAGCTGATCCTGAGCGTCAAGGCGGACATCGAGGGCGGCACCTCGCTGCACGAGGCGCTCGCGCGCCACCCGCTGTACTTCGACAATCTGTACACCAACCTCGTGGAAGCAGGCGAGCAGGCCGGTGCGCTCGAGAGCCTGCTCGACAAGATCGCAACCTACAAGGAAAAGTCCGAGGCGCTGAAGAAGAAGGTCAAGAAGGCGCTGTTCTATCCGGCCGCGGTCCTGGTCGTGGCCGTGGTCGTGACCATCATCCTGCTGATCTTCGTGATCCCGCAGTTCGAGAGCCTGTTCAAGGGATTCGGCGCCGACCTGCCCGCGTTCACCCAGATGGTCATCGATCTGTCGCGCTTCGTGCAGTCGAAGGGCATCTACCTGGCGGTAGTCGTCGGGGCTGCGATCTACGCCTTCATCTACTTCAAGAAGCGCTCCAAGGCCTTGCGGGAGGTGCTCGACCGCCTGAGCCTGAAGGTGCCGATCATCGGACCGATCCTCAACAAGGCGGCCATCGCGCGCTACGCGCGCACGCTGTCGACGATGTTCGCAGCCGGCGTGCCGCTCGTCGAGGCGCTCGAGTCGGTCGCCGGCGCAACCGGCAACATCGTCTACGAGCACGCGGTCCTGAAGATGCGCGACGAGGTGTCGACGGGACAGCGCCTGCAGCGCGCCATGGAAAACACCATGCTGTTCCCGAACATGGTCGTCCAGATGATCGCGGTCGGTGAGGAGTCCGGCTCCCTCGACACCATGTCCGGCAAGGTCGCGACCTTCTACGAGGCCGAGGTCGACAACGCGGTCGATGCCATGTCGAGCCTGCTCGAGCCGCTCATCATGGGCATCCTGGGCGTGCTCGTCGGGAGCCTCGTCATCGCGATGTACCTGCCGATCTTCAAGCTGGGTTCGGTCGTCTAAGCCGATCCGCGTGCTCGAGGCGCTCTCGACCGAGCCGGCGTTCTTCGTCGGCAGCTGCCTGCTGCTCGGTTTGATCGTCGGGAGCTTCCTGAACGTCGTCATCCACCGCGTGCCGATCATGCTCGATCGGCAGTGGCGCGATGAGTGCGCCGCGATCACCGGCAGCGGCACGGGCGGCGGTGCGCCCGCGCCGCGCTTCAACCTGCTCGTGCCGCGCTCCGAATGCCCGAGCTGCCGTGCGCCGATCACGGCGTTGCAGAACATCCCGCTCGTGAGCTATCTCGCGCTGCGCGGCCGCTGCGCGGCCTGCGGCGTGCGCATCAGCGCGCGCTACCCGCTCATCGAGGCGCTCACGGGCCTTGCCTCGGCGGCCGTCGCCTGGAAGTTCGGCTTCGGCTGGCCCGCTCTCGGGGCGCTGGTGCTCACCTGGTTTCTGATCGCGCTCGCCTGCATCGACCTCGACCGCCAGCTGCTGCCCGACAATCTGACGCTGCCGCTGCTGTGGCTCGGGCTCGCGGCGAGTCTCGCGGCGCCCCTGCCGGGGCATCCCGCGGTCCCGGTCGACGCGCGCTCGAGCATCATCGGGGCGCTCGCGGGGTATTTGAGCCTGTGGAGCGTCTATCACGTGTTCAAGCTCGTGACGGGCAAGGAAGGCATGGGCTACGGCGACTTCAAGCTCCTCGCGGCGCTCGGGGCGTGGCTCGGCTGGCAGCTGCTGCTGCCGATCATCCTCACCTCGGCCCTCGTCGGGGCGGTCGTCGGCATCAGCGTGCTCGCCCTGCTCGGCCGCGACCGCAGCACGCCGATTCCGTTCGGGCCGTTTCTCGCGGCTGCCGGCTGGCTCGTGCTGATGTACGGCCACGAGCTGGTCGAGCGCTACCTCGGGCTCTTCGGCCCGCACCCCTGAAGGGTGATGCCGCGGCGCACTGCCGCGCACCGCGCGCAGCGCGTAAGCTCAACCTCGTGGCGAGCACCCCTCCTTCCAAGCTGCGAATCGGCCTGACCGGGGGCATCGCGAGCGGCAAGACCACGGTCGCGCGGCTGTTCGCCGCCCTCGGCGTACCGATCATCGATGCAGACGAGCTGGCCCGCGAGGTCGTGGCTCCCGGCACCGCGCTCATCGGGCGCATCGCCGAGCGCTTCGGACCGGAGGTCATCGATGCGCACGGCGCTCTTGCGCGGCGCGTGCTGCGCGAGCGCGTGTTCGCCGACGCGCGCGCCCGGGCGGACCTCGAGGCGCTCACTCATCCGGCGATCCGGGCCGCCATGCAGGAGCGCACGGCGCAGGCGCGCGGCCCCTACGTGATGCTCGCCATTCCGCTGCTCGTCGAGACCGGGCGCGCCGCGGCGAGCGTCGACCGCGTGCTGGTGGTCGACTGCGACGAGCGCACGCAGATCGCGCGCCTGCAGGCGCGCGACGGCTCGACCCTGGAGCAGGCGCGCGCGATTCTCGCGGCGCAGGCCTCGCGCGCGGCACGGCTCGCCGCGGCCGACGATGTGATCACGAACGACGGCGACCTGAATGGGCTGCGCACGCAGGTCGAGCAGCTGCACGCACGCTACCTCGCCGCGGCACGCCCGGCGCCACCCTAGGCGTCCCGAGGCTGGGCGCTCCCGTTTACGGACATCGTCGGCCTCAAGCACAATAGGCCGATGGCCGAAGCGCAAGACCAGACCGAGCGCACCGCGGCGGTGGCCGAGGGCGGGAGCCTGATATTCGAGCAGCCGCTCAATGAGCGGCTGCGCACGTTCCTGCGGCTCGATTTCCTCTACAACCAGGCGCTCTACCATAACGAGATGGCCTCGCAGTGGGGCAGCCGCGCCGCGATGGCGAGCCTGCTGGACATCCTGTCGATCACCACGCGCGGCGATACGCGCTCGGATGTGCTCAAGGAGCTCGAGCGGCATCTGTCGCTGCTGAACGAGTATCAGGCGAAGCCCGGCGTGGATGCCGGGCGGCTGCGCACCGTCATGTCGAACCTGCTGCGCCTGCGCGCCGAGCTGCAGACGGCCGGCTCGGCCTTTCTGCAGCCGCTGCGGGAGTCGGAGTTCCTCAACGCCATCAAGCACCGCAGCGCGATCCCCGGCGGGACCTGCGAGTTCGACCTGCCGGACTACTACTACTGGCTCAGCCGCTCCGCCGAGGATCGAATGCAGACCTTCGGGGAATGGCTCGGCATGCTGCGTCCGCTGTGCGATGCGGTCGCGGAGCTCCTGTGGCTCACGCGCCAGAATGGCCGCGCCCGCGAGGTCGTGGCTGCGGGCGGGGTGTTCCACATCACCTTCGAGCGCGATGCGCCCGCGCAGCTCATGCGGATCTCGTTGCCGGCCGCGGCCGGCCTGTATCCGGAGATCAGCGGCAGCCACTATCGCTGCAGCGTGCGTTTCCTCACCTGGAACGGACTGGCGTCGCGGGCGACTCAGGCCGAGGGCGACGTGCACTTCGTGCTGAGCTGCTGTCCGTAGCCCACCCGGCGTGGCTGCGCCGCCCGTCAAATGCCCGACCTGCGGCCGACCCATCGAGTGGTCGGCGAACTCCCCGTTCCGGCCATTCTGCAGCGAGCGCTGCAGGCTCATAGACCTCGGTGGCTGGCTCAGCGAGCAGCGCTCGCTGCCCGGCGAGCGCGTCGGCCCCCCGGAGGATGCGCCGGGCGCCGGGCGCGATGACGAGGAGCGCGACACCTGAGGATGACCATGCGCTTTCGACTCAAGGCATTCGCCGTGCACCTGTCCGGCAGCGCAACGGTCCTCGCGCTCGCGCTCGGGAGCCTGTACGCGGGCTGGTATTACTGGCCCGGCTGGTACCTGACGGGCGTGGCGCGCGTGGCGGGGATCGTCGCCGGCGTGGACGTGGCGCTCGGTCCGCTCGCGACACTCGTCATCGCGAGCCCGAAGAAGCCGCGGCGCGAGCTCGCGCGCGATATCGCGATCATCGTCGCGATCCAGCTCGGCGCGCTCGGCTACGGCCTCGTCACGCTGTGGTCGGGGCGCCCGCTCTACTACGCCTTCTCAGAGGACCG
>Ga0187780_10003621_pt1 | contig 11638 bp, 10 predicted proteins | sample 1015_Q2_SP10_20__FD_132429 | JGI IMG/M metagenome (GOLD analysis project Ga0187780, IMG submission 132429) | Tropical peat soil microbial communities from peatlands in Department of Meta, Colombia - 1015_Q2_SP10_20_MG | ecosystem: Environmental > Terrestrial > Soil > Wetlands > Peat | place...
GCGCTTAGCGCTCTGCGCATAGCGTCGCGGAGGATAAATTGACATCTGATAAAATTACAATGAGTGAGAAAAACTATGAATAATATATTAGTGACGGGTGGAGCAGGGTTTATCGGTTCACACCTTTGTGAGCGTCTTTTAACCGATGGGATCAAAGTCATTTGTCTGGACAACTTTGATACCTTTTATGATCCCAAGATTAAAATCAAAAATGCGGAGGTGATCGCAAAGAAATTTCCGGATCTGTTTGACCTCGTGACAGGCGATATTCGAAACCCTGAACAGGTTAAAAGACTCCTCCAAAAAAACGAGGTCGATTTCGTCGCCCATCTGGCTGCCAGGGCCGGAGTGAGACCCTCTATTGCTGACCCCTTTCTCTACGAGGATGTGAACATCCGTGGGACGATCGTCCTTCTGGAAGCCTGCAAAGAGCGTGGAATCAAGAATTTCATTTTCGCCTCTTCCTCTTCAGTCTATGGAGAAAACCAGAGGGTCCCTTTCTCAGAAAAGGACCTCGATATCCAACCCATTTCACCTTACGGAGCCACCAAACGGGCTGGTGAACTCGTCTGCTATTCTTATCACCACCTTTATCGGATGAATATCGCCTGCCTCCGAATCTTCACGGCCTATGGTCCAAGGCAAAGGCCGGAGATGGCGATCCATAAGTTTGCCCGTTTGGTTGACCAGGGTGAAAAAATCCCGATGTATGGGGATGGTTCTTCACGGCGGGATTACACCTATATCGACGACCTGATTGATGGGATTCTCGGTGTCATCGATCACCACAAAGGATTTGAGATCTATAATCTCGGAGAATCCGAGACCACTTCTTTAAAGGAATTGATCCGATTGATTGAGGAGGCTCTTGGCAAAAAGGCGGCTATCGAAACGATGGAACTCCAGCCCGGCGATGTCTCCGTGACCTATGCGGATATCACCAAGGCGAAACGAATGCTGAAATATCATCCTAAGGTGAAGATGAAGGAAGGTATCCAACGCTTTGTGGAATGGTATAAAGAGAACCGATAAACCGCAGGCGGAAGGTTATATTGATATTGTCTTTCGTGACCAGCTTTGGTTCACGCTGTTGACATAGGTGAAAAAACTCGACCCCTGTGAGAAGATTAAGAAAGGATTCGCATCAGCATGACCGGTTCCGCCGTCTGTTAGCGATAGTTCCAGAAGAAGGTTTACCGATCACCGCTTCGTAAAAATATGGCGGATATCTTGATAAAGCGGTCGGAGCCGGCTGTACATCTTAAGATAGACCTGATGATATAGCTCATCGTAGATTTCCTGAGTTTTCGGGTCGGGCTCAAAGCTTCGGCCCTTGTGTGTCATCTCGGCTGCGGCCGTCTTGAAATCGGAGTGAATTTTAACACCCACTGCGGCATCCATGGCTGCTCCCAATCCTGAAGCCTCATAAACATGCGGCCGGGAAGCGCTCATACCGAAAATATCCGCAGTCAACTGCATGGCGGCATTGCTTTGGCTCCCTCCCCCGGCAACTCTCAGGTCCGTAATAGGAACGCCGCTTCGCTTTTCGGTGCGTCCCTTCCCTTCTCTCAGGGCATAGGCCAGCCCTTCCAGAATGGCCCGGTAAACATGAGCACGGGTGTGAACTTCGCTAAATCCGATAATCGCCCCGCGCGCCTCAGGCCCAGGATGGCGCAGACCGGGAGACCAGTATGGCTGCAGCACCAACCCCTGCGATCCCGGCGGCACAGTCTGTACCAACTCGTCAAATAATACCTCCGGTTCCACACCACGCTCCGCGGCAATCCCTACCTCGCGTAGCCCGAACTCATGTTTAAACCAGCTTATCATCCAATAGCCGCGGTAGATCTCAATTTCCAGGTTATAGAGTCCCGGCTCGGCCGCGGGGTAAGGCGGGATGAAACGGATTACTTCGATATACTTGCTGTGGGTGGTGTTGATCGCTGCGGTGGTGCCATAGCTGAGGCAGGCGACGTTCGGCTCCAATGCGCCCGATCCGAGCACTTCGCAGGCTTTATCGGCCGCAGCAGCGATGAGAGGCAACCCCTCCGGGATACCTGTGGCCTCCGAGGCCTTCCGCGTTATCTGGCCGAGCAGCTGTCCCTGAGGTATCAGATCGGGTAGCAAGCTTGGGTCCATGGGCACGGCCTTCCACTTCCAGTCCCATCTCGCTGCCCAGCGGTGGCCCTTGTAGTCAAAGGGAATATAGCCCACCTGACAACCTACCGAGTCTACGAACCTGCCTGTCAGCAGGAAGGTGAAGTAGCCGGAAAGCAGCAGATACTTATGGGTCTTCTTCCATATTTCGGGCTGGTAAGTGCGTAGCCAGTTCGCCTCAGCTTCTGCACGAAGATACGCCACGGTCTCGGCTGTTCCCACGAGCGCAAACGCCAGGCCCCATAGCCCGCCGAGGCGGGGTTGTCCTTCGGTGCGGCGCTTGTCCAGCCAGATGATTGCCGGCCGAAGAGGTTCTCCATCCCGGTCAACGTTGATTACTGTAGCACGCTGGGTGGTCAGGGCAACGGCAGCGATACCGTCCTTTAAGACACCCGGCTGCTGCCACAAGCCCTGGCAAGCTTGACAAACTGCATTCCAGAAGACTTGCGGCTTTTGTTCGGCCAGTCCAGGAGCGTATGAATAGTATGGCTCGATAGGTACACGCTGCTTCGCAATCAGCTTTCCTCGCGGATCGAACAACAACGCCCGTACGCTCTGGGTGCCATTGTCGATCGCCAGCAAATTCTCAGTCATCTTTGTCCTCACCTCTTAGAGTCAGTTTAAAGACGTTTGGCACAATCAACGATGGACAATGAACAAAAAGATAAATATACAAACCATCGTTTATCGTTCAATGTTCATCGTCCCTAAAAAACACGGGCATCTTTGCCGTTGTCTTTAGACGAATTCCTTATTCCTTAGTCTAGTGCATCCAACGCTTCTTTACATTATTTCCCGGGTCGTCATTCCCCCCCCGCATCAAGTACGGGGTAAACTCCGGCGGGAACCAAAGCCAGAAACACTGGATTCCGGGTCAAGCCCGGAATGACAAAGAAAGTAAAGGGATTTTTGACGCACCACAATAGGCCGTCACTTTCTCAGTCCCCATTGTTTCTTCTTTTGCTCCGCGGTCATATCGAGCGCCAGAGTTCCGCCCGGGTTCATGATCTGGTTTGGATCAAAGTGGTTGCGCAAGGCCCGGATCACATCGACCCACCGCTCGCCTACCTGTTCTTCGAACCATGGGGCGGTCTGCTTTCCGATCCCATGATGGTGGCTCACCGCCGCACCCGCCTTCAGGATAGCCTCCAAAATGCCATACTGCAGGGTGAGGTATTCGTTGATATCTTCGATTCTGGCGACGAAGATGAAATAAAGGTTGGCGCCCTGAGGATAGGCGTGCGACAAATGGCTCATACAGATGGTATGCGGCCGGCGCTTCACAAAAGAACGCACCTTTTCATGCACGTCAGCCATTTGCGACCAGGTGATGGCACATTCCAGCGTGTCGATCATAATGCCGTAATCCATCAGATCCTCGCGCATGAAGGGATCCGTGAAGCGGCTCCTTTCCCACGCCTGTGCGACCTTGAATGGTGTCAGAGTGAAGGCATGGTAACTCTTACATATCTGCCTGACCTTCCTGGCCACTAAACGGGTAAATTTCGAATTGCCGTCCGCAGTCCCCAGCAGCAGGCATCGCTGCATGGGCTGATAGCCGAGCCACCGCAGCAGGGTGTCCGCGGGCGTCCCATGAACGTGATAAGTGCGCATGGCTACATCCGTCTCTTCCTGATCAGAAAGACGGAAGATTGAAGGATAACCGAATTCAGCCTGCATGATCTCGCGGCAAGCGTTGCGGGCGTCTTCCCAGTTCTTGAACAGGTAGCTGAACCGCCGGGTATTCTCCGGGGTGTAGCGGCACACCTTCAGGGTGACATTCATCAGGACGCCGAAGGTACCCTCGCCTCCGATCATGATTTGGTCAAAGTCGGGGCCGGTCGCGCTCCTGGGATATTCTGGCGTTTTGAATACGCCAATGGGAGTAATATACTCCTGAGCGATTACCATGTCTTCAATCTTGCCGTAGTACGTGGAGTTCTGTCCGGCACCGCGCGTCACCACCCAGCCGCCTACGCTGGAATGGTCAAACGACTGGGGGAAGTGTCCGCAGGTATAGCGCCTTCGGGCTGCCAGCGTCTTCGGGGCGTTGTTCAGGATGCGCTCCAGTTCGGGGCCCCATATGCCGGCCTGTACAGTAATAGTTTGGTTGGCCTCGTCGAACGCTACCACCCTATTCAAGTGGATGCTCATATCGAGGCTGACCCCTCCCTTGACAGCCTCTTTGCCGCGGGTGACGGATGAACCACCACCATTCACGTAGACGGGAATTCGATGTTCATTACAGTAGCCTACGATTGCTTCCAGGTCCTGCTGATTGCGCGGGCAAAGAACCACGTCAGCGATGTTCTCAACGACTTTATGACGTAATCGCAAGGCATCGATCGTGCCAGCGCCATAAGAGGCTCGGGTGCGACTGTAGGTATCCGTAAAAAAGTTTTCTTCGCCAACAATCCGCCGCAGTGCCTGAATATGTTCATCCGCCAACCTTGGAGGGATCTCAATATCAAAGGATTCCGTGCAAAGTTTAGGCCTTTTAAAATCTTCGTCTGTCATGCCGAGGCGCTCTTTTATCAGCCTGAAGAGACCTCGATTGGGATGCTTAAATCCTTTTGGATCGCCGTATTTGATCAGGCTGCGAAAGGATTTCGGAGGAGCCTCTTGCTCGCACCACTGGGGGTAGAACTCGTCCTTTTTAGCCATCCTCTCCTCCCAGAAGCAACCTGCCTCCTTTAATCACGGCATAGCCATTCCATTCGATCAACTCGCAAAACCGCTCCGAATCCCCCCTTGCTACTGTGGCCCAATGGGGAGTTGTTGCAGAAATCCTGAAAAACGGGACAAACAGACAGTTGAGAAAGCTTTAGAGCGCAACCTTTAACCGTGAGGCCCAGGACCTTCAAAGCCATAAAGAGTAAACCTTCTTGCCACGACGACAATGACCCCTCACTTAAGCGTGCGCATTCTAAAGCTTTCGAATCCGGCTGTTTGTCCCGTTTTTCACCCACTTTCATTCGATTACGGTACAACCCCGTCCACTTCTGATCAAAGCGCCGGCTTCTATCCTGGCTTCGGGCTGCAATACCTTTGCCAGATTTGCAGGTACGCCGCTTCCTCTTGTTGCCAGCGCTCATCGCTCCATCCAAGCTCAGGCTGCACAATGGAACGGACGCGTCCGAGGAGGTCAGCCGCGCCCTTGGGTAAAAGCAGACCGAGGCGCACCCTTCGCAGAAGCAAGTCGTCCAGATGTTCCACGCCTTCTTCGCGTGCCGCCCAGCGCAGCTCAGCCCATACGTTAGGAAGCTGCCCGATGGGCTCCAGCTCGCCTTGTTTAGCCGCCGATATAAGCTGGGCAGTCTCGTTTCCGTGGCGACCTGCCAGGTAAGCAAGGCTCGATGGCTCAAGGGAGAACGACGAGAGGTCTGGCAGCGGGTTGAAGATACGCTCGCGGGTAGCCGCCTGCGGCTTACCAAGCTGTGCCAACACCCTATCCATTGTCTGCCTTGACATCACGCGGAAGGTGGTATATTTGCCTCCGGTGATAGTGATCAGCCCGTTCTCTTCCCACAGCGCATGGGCGCGCGATTCTTTAGAGGGAGATGCCGCGCCGGTATGAATCACCGGGCGAAGGCCTGAGAAAGAAGACACGATATCCTTTTCGCTTAAACCGAGGCTTGGGAAAAGGAGCGAGAGCGCTTCCATCATGTAGCTAATCTCTTCCTCGCTGGCGAAAGGTTCAAGGTATTTTTTGTCAAACGCAGGATTGTGGTCAATATCGGTGGTGCCGACAATGGTTGCACCTTCCCAGGGAATGACAAACATGGCACGGCCGTCACGCGGATGGAAGAGGGTCAGCGCCTGGTTGACAGGAAGCCTGGCTCGCCCGAATACCAGATGGCTGCCGCGTAGCCTCCGCAACCGGGCAGGTTGTCCCAGTTGGCTGCGAACCTCATCGGACCAGGCACCGGAAGCGTTCACCACCACTTTCGCCTTCACTTCAGCCGCATGGCCATCAGGAGACAGCCTATCTCTCAGCAGCGCGCCGCAAACCTGGCCGTCGCCGGTCCGTAATAGTTTTTCTGCCCTGGTATAGCTGAGCGCTGCACCGCCTGCCTGCACTGCCTCGCACAGGATGCGCAACAGGAGGCGAGCGTCATCCATGACAGCGTCATAGTACTGGAAACCCCCAACAAGTCCTCCCGCATTCAGGAACGGGCAGGCTTCCAGCAGTTTGCTCGGGTTGCACTTACGGTGGTTCCACTTCGGCGCCAGCAGATCATAAATCATCACGCCTAAACCGAGCTTCCACGGAGGGAAATGATATCGCTCGAAGTTCGGCAACAGGAAGCTGAGGGGAGTAACCAGATTCGGCGCTTCACGCAGCATCCACTCCCGTTCGCGCACGGATTCCTTGGTGACGCTTATCTGTTTGTTGCGGAGGTAGCGAAAGCCGCCGTGGATCAGCTTAGAAGAACGACTCGAGGTGCCAAAGGCGAAGTCATTTGCTTCAACCAGCAGAGTCTTCAGCCCCGCTGTCACCGCCCGGCGGAGTACTCCAGCACCGGTGATCCCGCCCCCGATAATGATTAGATCCCATGGTTGATCGATTGCGGACCAGATATAATCGCGCCACCCTTTGTGCCACATCGAAGACTCCTTCTCACCCCACCCTCTCCCCACCGGGGAGAGGGTGGGGTGAGGGGAATAGTGATTTTAGCTTATTCCTGTAGACACAGATTGTCAATTGGTAAGCTAGATGCTAGTGTAGTGCGTCAGAAGTCCCTTTACTTTGAATGTCATTCGGGCTTGACCCGGAATCCAATGATTTCAACTGGATTCCTGCTTTTGCAGGAATGACAGCTTCTGAACTTATGCAAAAAAGTGTTGGAGGCACTACACTAGAGAGGTTTGAAAAACGACCTTTCGCTCTCTTGATTACACAGATTCCCAAAAAGGATTACACAGATTTTCCTTTATTTTCGATGCATTCCTAATCGGTGTAATCGTTTTACAATCCGTGTAATCAAAGATTTCTGGGCTTCTTCAGAAATCTCAGCTATGAGAATTAGGAAGGGAGGCAGGAGAATTGCTCCGGATATTGAAGAGCAAAGACTATCGCTATAAATGGAAAGAAGGATACAATACCATCCGGCCGCATAGCTCGCTCGGTAGGGTACCCCGTCGATTTATGCTGCCACGTTTAAACACCGGAAACTCCAGTTACAAGTGTGACACTTTTAGGGGTAAGGTCGGCCTCACCCAACCTCGCGATTACTTAATCGGGAAGCATGCAGTTTCAGCCCTGCCAATCCAATACGATCACATAATTCATCCAGCAAACGCAGAAGATCCTCAAAATCATTCCGGCCTATCTCCCCGTCTGCAATGCTTGCCCGTAGATCTTCAGTAACGCGTGGGATTTCGGTGGGCCGGTCGACATCGTACCACATGGCTATAGATTCACAGCACCATCCAAATTCTTGCGACCGTTTCAGCAAGGCGTTCCGCTCCGTCCCGCTGCTCCATGGAATCCCGGAAAACCATTCCGAACATTTCGGCCATGCACCGAGTATGTGCGCTCCGCCGTCTTCGGTCGGCGCAAGGACAACGTCGGCCCCTGCATTGAGTGCGGCCATTGCATTTCGGAATGATTCCAACGGGGTTGTCGGGCAATCACTTCCGGTGATGAGACATGGGCCGGCTCTCCCAAAAACAACATGACACAATTTCGCACCGAGTCCATCACCCTTTTGCGGTTCAAGGTGGATGCCCGGGTAGCGCAGATGAAATGCTTCTCGCGCCCAATCCGGTTCATAGGCAATAACCGGCTTCAGTTCTGGTATGCAGCGCAAGCGCGCGATCAACACGTCTAAAAAGCGGCAATTGATCATGGCCGCTTCCTCAAGGCTCAATGGCGGACAGAGCCGAGTTTTGACTTTCCCGGGTTCCCAATATCGCGCAAATACGACAATATCCATTTTGTTCCTACTTGCGCAGCGGGCCCTGCAATGCGGGGGATGGTCCTTTACGTAATGTGAAGCCGGCATCACCGATCATTCGGGCGCAATCGGCCACAGTGCGGCCCCGGCCACGCGAAGTCTCGCGTAACGGATCCCGCGGATTGACTCCTGTCTCCGCCGTCATCCGGTTCGCTCCCGCCCGAAGAAATAACATTGAAGGTTCGTGCGCACCCATCATCATCAAGCTGGGCCAACTGATACATGCCAATGTGGTAACGGCCTGGATTTTCGCCTGCTCCACCTCGGTAATCTGCCCGCGTTCGGCCAGACGCGTGCCGGGAACCACAACTCGCCTCATCGTTGCCATAGAAGTCGGTTCGAATTCTTTCGCGCGGAAAATCCCATCAACCAATTCCTCCGGCGTGTGTTCGGGCCCAATCGGTTCCACGCAGTATGTAACGTCGAGCCCAACCGCCCGTGCCGCCAGAAGGGTCCGCCTGCGTTTATCAGGAGATAAGGGAGTATCCGTACCTTCCCGCAAACGGATCACATGGTATACGGCCGTGAATCCGGCATCCAGAAGGGCCCTGGCATCCGTTGGTTCGAAATCGGCGATATTCGCTGCGAGCGGATAGTCAGCAGGCAGTTCAGCCCGCGCCGCGCGACCGATTTTAAGGAAACGTTCGAACGGATAATCCGCCGTTGCCATCAGGCCCACCGCGTTCGCCCCTTCGTCGGCGAAATATCGGACACGCGCGACAGCTTCCTCCCGGCTTAAATCCGAATCCGATTTGACGGCGACGCCGAACGAACAGAAACTGCACTCAAGTGAGCAATGAGCGTAGTTCAAACCAACCTGGGAAAATACCTCACCCATATTGCGAAACCTTTGGCGAGTCACCCGGTCCGCCGCGGCGCAGAGCAGACCCATCTCCAGCGAGTTTACTTGCACTCGCTTCAGGAGTGTTAATGCTTCACCCGGTTCGATAGGTCTGTAGGAGAGAGCCTTTTCTATGATTTCCGCGACTTGCTCGTTTATTCCCGGCTTTAACATCTTTCATGTCCTGATTATCGATTTCCCCAGACCAAGACCCCGATCGATTATTTTTCCAGGGAGCCCTGACAGGATGACCCGGCGCCGGCGCAACAGGCATAGCAGTGATTTCCGAGCACGATGTGACGATTGCCCAGCCGCCCCGAATCAAAATCGCGCACATGACCCGGCACGTCGCTATTGACAGGAAGGTCAAGAACTTGGTTGAAGTCGCAATCGTAAAGCCTGCCATCCCAACCGACCGAGAGCATCGTCCGGCACATCACGTTGGGGACCGCGACCGGATTGAAAGTTTGCCGCAACATCCGCATGTAGTCGTCCAGATTACCGCTTCGAACGAGAAAATCATGAAATCGTCCGATGGGGCAGTTTGTCAGTACAAACAGCCTGTTGAATTCGACGTTGAATTTGTCCCTGAGAGTCCGCCGGTATTCCGCCTCCAGCGAAGCCTGGTTGCCTGGAAGGTATGAACCGGCCGGGTTGTGCGCAAGGTCAAGGACCAACCCCGTGCCTTCCCGTCCATAACCGACCGCGTTCAGATTCTGCAAGGCAAGAATACATTTCTTGAACGTACCGGCGCCGCGCTGGCGATCAGTGCGCTCCTCCAGGTAGTCCGGTAATGAACCGACGACTTCCACTTTACAGTCGCGATAGAGTTCCGGAAACCCGCGGAAACGATCTTCCAGAAGGATGGCCAAGTTTGTCCGTACCATTGTGTGCTTGCCGTCGTCGGCCAGAGTATGTAGCAACCATGGCAGCTTGGGGTGGAGCTCCGGCGAGCCGCCCGTGATGTCAATCGTGTTGATCCGGAATTGGCGGGCGATTCGTATGCACTCTTCAAGTACGTCGAGTGACATCATTTCCGTACGATCAGGTGTCGCCTTTACGTGGCAGTGCCGGCAGACCAGGTTGCAACACCGTGTGATATTGAGTTGCATGATTTGAACCCCTGCGGCCATCAGAGGGTTCTGTCCGATTTCAGCAAGCTTGGCCACGAAATCAACTCCCATTTCAGAATCATTAGGCGGCGCGCGCCGCCGGTCCGGGTTCATTACATTTCCTTCTTGCGGACGATCTTCCGCATCTGGGTGGCATGGGCAAGGGTGTCACCCGCCACCATCGCCGCTCCGACATGGATTGCTTCCATCATTTCATCGTTTCCAACGCCAAGCGAGAGGCACTTGTTGGTGTATGCATCGATGCAATAAGGGCAGTGTCTCACGGTTGCAACTGTCAAGGCGATCAGTGCTTTTTCGCGTTCAGTCAACTTTCCCGCCGCGGTTGCCTTGCCATAGTAATCGAAAAAACCCTTTGCGAGGTCGGGCGCGTATTCCCCAATATTGGGAAAATCCGCAAGATCTTCCGGTTTGTAGTATGCATCAGACATAATCGCTCCTTTCGTGTGTTTTTTTATTGACCGCACCGGTGGGTTCCTCCGGATGCTTGACTCTTGATCCGATTTCACAACACATCTTTTATCTCCCCAATCAGATCATTGATTGACACATGGTAAGACTTCAGCGTCTGCAGCCAAAGTTTCAGACAGTCGCGTCCTTCGGAAGTCATGCGCAGCTCTCGTTTTGCCAAACCGGATTTCGGCGTATTCCACCGCGCCTTGATCAGGCCTTCTTTCTGCATCGCTTTCAGCAACTTATATATTCCGGCCAGATCAGCGGGTTTGTCCTTGAACATTCTCATCCCCCGAAGTTTTTGCACAATGAGATACCCGTGTATCCACTCAGAGTTTCTTGCCAGGACGGTCAGAACCGCCGGCCTTATAAACCGTGTCAACGACGTCCCCGTACAGGGACAAGTGCCGGATTCATTCATGCTGGTCATGCTCCTTTATTGGACAGACTCCAGTATGGAAAACCTATAACAGGTTTATCGTTTGTTGTCAACCCTTTTTTAGCGGACCAACCATTAATTCCTTGTATGTATTCAGGGTGCAGACTGTCCCCTTCTCTCCTCACCCATGAGGCGATTGTAACCCTTGCATCTGCACTGAGGATGGCAGTGAGTTTGGCTTTAACTTCTTGTGGGGTCATGGAATCCCCCAAAGGTTAGTTGGAAGGTTGGTAAACCCTTATATTTGATAAGAGTCCATTGATCTCGAATAAGACTGTTCGGATTATTGATTACTGTTTGAAGTGTTGTATAGAAGGAGGATTTTCAAAAATCGCGAGTACAGGAAGAAAGGGTGAAACATGTGGGCTGTTTGTTACACCTTGTGAGGATCGGTCTGCATCAAGAGCTCATGATTTCCGATGAAAGAGAACAAATAAAGACTGAATAGCCTGCTACTGGTCCTGGGTGGCCAATCTGGCGGCAATCAAGCTTTGAAGAATCTGGGGGCAGCTCTTTTCAGAACTGCGCCCCATTCATTAATACTAAGATGTCGTTTTCTTCTTAATACTTATTTTCTCGGCAGCCGCATTTTTCCCGGCAATCCGCCCCAGTACAACACATCTTGCCAACGAGCCTCCGCCTATATAGTCATCATAAA
>Ga0187780_10003623_pt1 | contig 11638 bp, 10 predicted proteins | sample 1015_Q2_SP10_20__FD_132429 | JGI IMG/M metagenome (GOLD analysis project Ga0187780, IMG submission 132429) | Tropical peat soil microbial communities from peatlands in Department of Meta, Colombia - 1015_Q2_SP10_20_MG | ecosystem: Environmental > Terrestrial > Soil > Wetlands > Peat | place...
ACCTTGGGCGAGCTCAAACTTCCCCGCCTTCGCTGCCGTGGCCCCGGTAAATGCGCCCCGCGTATGTCCGAAGAGTTCACTTTCAAGCAGATCCTCGGGGACGGCGGCGCAGTTCACCGCCACCAACGGCCCGGCGTGGCGGGCGCTGTGCTGATGAATGAACCGTGCCAAGAGTTCCTTGCCTGTGCCGCTTTCCGCTTCGATCAAAGCATCGGCGTTGGTCTTGGCCACATTGCGGGCGCGATCGAGCGCCTTCAGCAACGCCGGCGCGGTTCCGATGATGGCGCCGCTCGGCGTTTTTGCGTCATCCTGGATGGTGCTGGCTTGTCCCATGACCCGGGTTACGGACGATCGCAACTGTTCAAAGGAAATAGGCTTGGTCAGGTAATCGCCAGCGCCTCCCTGGATGGCCTCGACGGCTTCCGGCACGCTAGCGAAGGCGGTCAGTACGATCACGGCGGTCGCTGGGTTCGTGCCGCGTACATTGCGCATCAACTGCAAGCCATCCCCGTCGGGCATACGGACATCGGTAACCACCAGGGGAAAACGGTCGGTATGAAATTTTTTCAGCGCCTCGACTGCCCCGGACGCAGTTTCCACACGCCAGCCTTCGCGCTGGAAGCTTGCTGTCAGGGCCATGCGCATCCCGGGTTCGTCATCCACAACCAGCACCGAATTGGCGTCCCCGGTCATAGAACGGGAAACTCCATGTGAAAAGTCGCGCCTTTGCCCATCTGGCTACGCACCGTAATGGTTCCTTGGTGCTGTTCAACGATTCTCTGGCAGATGGTCAATCCCAGTCCCGGACTCTGTCGATGGGTGGTAAATCCGGGCTCGAATAGATGGGCAATGTCCTCGGCTCGAATGCCATGGCCGGTGTCAGCGACCTCCAGGACCGCACAAGGCTGCCCCGCTCGAGGTTCCAGCCGAGCAGAAATCGTAATCAGACCGGACGTCGGCGTGTGACGCAAGGCATTACACACTAAATTAAGGATCACTTGCTGAAGCTCGCTGGCGTCCGCCGCGATCTCGGTATCTCCCAGAGTATGTTGGAACATGAGCCCGATTCCGGCCTGTCTTGCCAGGGGCTGGACAAAATTCACCGCGCTGCGCAGGACTTCAGCCAGTTTCGTGGGCTGCAGGTTGGAAGCACCCTGGCTGTGAAAGCGCAACACGTTGTTTACGGTCGCCGAAAGGGATCGTACCCCGGCCTGCAGGTGCTCAATGCACTGTTTGGAATCCTCGCTGAGATGGGAGTCACAGGCCAGCAGACCGGCCAGCAGTTCCAGGCTGCCGAGAGGATTGCGAATCTCGTGCGCCAGCACGGTCGCCACCTCCGCTAGGGCCACCAAGTTGCGAGACGTTTCCCGCTCCCTCTCCGCTTCCTTGGTGGTGGTGGTGTCACGGCAAGTGAGGATAACCCGTTTACTTTCCGAAGCTGGATCCGCAGCGACCTCCCGTTCCGCCATGGTGCTGTAACGGACGGTTACGCAGCGGCTCTTGTTGCCATCCACTCCGAAAAAGAAATCATGCTCATCACCCTGCCTCCAGGCCTGGCTGCGCGCCGGATCGAGCATGCTTCGAATCGGTCGAGGGATATCCATCCAAACCGCCGCTCGGTAGGCGGGGATCTCGAGCAGCCGCCGCGCCTCCGGATTCAACAAGACGATTTCTTCCTTGCCGGGCTCGAGAACGGCAACACCGCAAGGCAACGCATCTAGAATCTGGCACAGTTCGACGCGCATGCGGTCGTTTTCTGCCAGACTGTGGGCGAGCGCCCGATTGCGTTCTTCCAGTTGTGCGCGCAGTTGGCCGACTTCACTGTGCAATTGCCAGTGCGAACGCTCCAGCCGGTCTGCCGCCGCGATAAAAGTGGCAAAGGCGTCGGCTAGATGAGCTTCCGGAAGTGCCGCGGAGGCTTCGACACCGATCATTGGACTTTGATGAGAGCTAGGCAACATCTGCCTAGTTCGAATGCAAGGTGTCTGCCAAATAGCGCCGAACCTCCCCCTACGGTATCGAAGGTAACGCCGCAAACGCTGACTTTTGACCCCTGACACTACAGAACCAGTGCGGACCGGCCGATAGGATAGACCCGACGCGAAGCTCGGAGTCGCCCAAGCGGATCCCGACGAGCACTCGTTCGACCGACTGGTGCAGAAATTAGCGCGTGGTTAGAAACGAGGCGGCATCCTGGCGGATGGCAGGATGCATGGCCACAGCTACGGGTGAAACCGGGACTGGCAGGTCGCTTGCATCCGAAACATGAGCGCAACTTGAGGTTCAATCCAAGTGAGCAAAGAGCAGAAGAGTAGAGTTCAGGAATTCGGTTATCGGGTGCCGAGGTTTCCCGCCGATTTTCATTTGCTGCTGCAAACTGGCGATCCCGAGCCGCGGGTTCTCGAGGCCCGCTGTACGGATATAAGCGTCGATGGTCTCGCCGTACGAATGCCGGATCGCCTGAGCGTAGGCACGCGGGTCACGCTCGTGCTCACCCTCCCAGGCAGCTCAACCTCTTTACGGGTAGCGGGAAGGGTAATCTATCAGAAGAACGACGAGCACGGATTGACCTTTGTCTTTTCTTCCCCGCAAGAGCGGGAATCTGTAGGGAAACAGCTTTCTTCTGTGACTCTCCGGACCCTCAGCTCCCAACGCCCTCCCGGCTAACACCTTTGGCAGCCCTCGTGCAGAATAACTAGGCAGATGTTGCCTAGCTCTTATTTTCTTCTAACCAGCGCGACATCTAGAAGAAGGATATGGCAAGGGTTCTAACTCAGGAAGAAATAGACGCCATGGTGCGGGCGGCTCGCGGCCAAACCGATGGCGGCGGCGCACCTCCAGCCGTAGGGCAGACCATAAAAGCCTTCAGCTTTCGACAGGCAGGACAGCTTACCGGCGAGCAAGAACACGCGCTTACCATTCTGCACGAAGGTTTTGCCCGGAATCTAGCTCAATCGTTGGGAGCCTATCTACGAGTCCTTTTCGAAGCGGCCCTGGCCTCGGTGGAGCAGATTACCTACGGGGAGTTCCTGCAGAAAGTACCCAAAGTAGCTTATATGATGTCTTTCCTGGTGCAGCCCATGGGCGCTACGGCGGCGCTGCAATTGGACCACTCGCTCGTGTTCCCCCTGATCGACATCATGCTTGGCGGGACGGGACTGTGCCAGCCCATGACACGGGAAATCACCGAAATCGAAGACCAGATTATGGAAAGCGTGGCCCGAATCATCTGTCAGGAACTGACGGTGGTCTGGGCTCCCATGGGCGTCGAAATCGAAATGGAGCATCGGCTAACGCAGGCCGAAATGCAGCGGTTTCTGGCCGGGGCGGAAAAAACGCTTTGTTTAGGCTTCGAGATCAAGTTGGCCGAAGCCAAAGGATTGCTGCATTTGATTTTCCCGGTCTCGATCTCCAATACCCTGCTGCGTAGACTGTCTGCCGATCGTTCCCACGGGAAAGCCCGTGCCCCCCATCGATCGAGCCGACAACTCGCAGAGAAGATGCTGGAGTGCCCCTTTCCGATCTCTCTGGGGATTACCGCCATCAAACTTCCCGTTCGCAATCTGCTCGGACTTTCTCCTGGAGAAATATGCGATCTCGCTATTCCGGTTCGCCGGCCTGCCTCTCTGATCATCGCGGGGCGTGAGCTGTTTGAGGCCGAAGCCGTGCGTCAAGGACGATCTCGTGCGGCGCAAGTCGGTTTGCGACTAGCAAAAACCAAAGAGGAAAAGAGGCGATAGGATGTCAACCATCACGCCCGGGACGCCACTGTATTCCTTCGTGGACTCGTTTCGCAAGACACTCGGCGATGTACTTTCGCAAGCCTCGGCGTCGCCGTGGAAGGTTACGATCGGCAAGGAAGGCGTGCCCCCAGCCAGTGGCACCACGTTGTGCTTTGGAATATCCCTGTCGGGTAGCTTGCGGGGAAAGGCTGCCTTCCTCATCGAGAATGCCGAGGTTCTGCGGCTTGCACAGAAGCTGGTTTCAAAATCGTCTGATCCTGCGGCAGAACCAAACGCCGCTGGCAAGCACGCAATCGAATCAGTATTACGCAAAGTCAGCACCCTGGCGTCGGCAACTTTGAAAGAGCAGTTTGGCGACGTGAATTTCGAGTTCGCCAGCATCGAGGTTCCGAACTGGACAGGGACCAGTGTCATCCTGACCGCTTCTGAGCCTTCCACTGGCACGGTTTCTATCGGACTCCGACTGGACTCCGAACTGAGTGGTGTGCTTCCCGCGCAAGCGGATGCTACGGCGGCAGGGGTTTCGACCGACCCGCTGGCAGCGAAGGCGGCGGCATCCGGTGATAACAACCTGGACTTGCTCTTGGGGGTGGAACTAAACCTCACTCTGCGATTTGGTCAGCGTACGCTAACCTTGCGGGAGATCTTAGAGCTGAACTCCGGCTCGATCATCGAGCTCGATCGCCAGGTGCAAGAGCCCGCCGACTTGCTTCTGGGTGAAAAGTTGATCGCACGCGGGGAAGTGGTCGTCGTGGATGGAAACTATGGCCTCCGCATCAAGGAGATGTGTGAACCTCCCATAGGGGCCGACAAAGTGGGTTTGTCCGCAGCTCGACGAGAACCGAGCAAAGCTGCATCCTAGGCTGTTCGCTCATGTCGGAGGGGTAAACCGTGAAAATTGACTTAAACGGACAGGACGTAACGACGTTATCCAATATTAGTTTGCCGCAGCGCGAACAAGCGGGACCCGCCGCCGTCTCAGATTCCGACACCGACCATCCGATAGAGGATACGGCTACCCTATCCGGCGATCGTGTCAATGTCACGGCACTCAGCGCGCGAGCCCTCGCCAACCATGAGATTCGCCAGGACAAGGTTGAGGCTTTGCGCCAAGCTATCCAAAACGGTGATTACAGGATTGAACCATCCAAAATTGCCGCGGCCATGATTTGGCAATCTGAATAATCCAGAAATCGAAATACCGAGACAGAACTGCTCACGCTAGTTCATCAACCTGATGGGAGACGTCATCGTCGCCCGAAACCGGCGGTTCGGGAATTGCTGGTTCGGGCATCTCCCGTGGAGGACGGCGCCTCCTGGCGTCGCCGCGTGCTGAATCCTGCCGCCCAACATCCCTGGCGGGAGTTGCCGGTTCAGGTCGCGTGATAGAAAACTCGTCCATAACTTGTGGTGCTCGATACAGGCTGGATTGTTTACCCGAATGATCGTGCTCCAGGGATGCGTCTTCCGGATACAACTACAGGATCGGCCACTCTCGTATGTAACTTTACGAGGGAGGCAGCGAGTAATGATACCTAGGTAACCTGCCCCCGGTTGCTTGGGTTTCGTGGCAACCAAAGATGGGGTGCCGCAGTGGTGATGAAGCCCGTCCTTCTCCGGTGCGGTTAACTGGCCTGGTACCTGGCGAGATTCACCGCAAGGACACGCTTCCCCCGTAGTGCAATGATAGTTTCTGCAGGGGCCATTAGACCGCGCGGAAGAGCCTGACCAACCCAAATGTCTGCCGGGCGGGATCGTTGAGAGGAATCTTGAGCCGGACTAACGCGGACTTGAAGATCTTAGTGGTGGACAACGAACCGGCGACTCTTCAACTTGTGCGCGACACGCTGTCGGGCGAGAAGGTTCAACTGTTCACCGTCTCCGACGCCGAGTCCGCTCTCGAACAGTTCCCTGAGGTTCGACCACAAATCGTACTCTCTGATCTCAAGTTGCCTGGTATGAATGGTCTTGAATTGTTGGACCGAGTCCTCGAAAGCGATGCGGGACTCGATTTCATCTTGATGGCCGGCGATCCGTCTACCGAGCCCGCCGTCGACGCCATTCGCAAAGGGGCCTGCGATTACTTGTCAAAGCCTCTCGATAGTGCCAGGCTGCGGAGCTGTGTTCGGCGTCTGGTCGATGAAGCAAGGACCCGCCAGAAAACCTCTCGCCTCGACCAAGACCTGATCGACGTTTTCCAATTTCAAGGGATGATCGGACGTAGCCCGCTCATGTTGGAGGTGTTCGCAAAAATCCGCCGGATTGCGCCACACTTCGAGTCGGTCTTGGTGACGGGCGAAACCGGAACAGGAAAGGACTTAGTTGCAAGGGCCTTACATAATCTGAGTCCGCTACCGTCTGCCCCCTTTGCGGTCTGCAACTGTTCGGCGTTGGTGGAGACACTCCTCGAGAGTGAGTTGTTCGGCCATGTCCGGGGTGCATTTACCGGTGCCGTCGAGAACAAGCAGGGCATATTCGAATACGCCAATAGTGGCACGGTTTTCCTTGACGAGATCGGCGAGCTTGCCTTGCCAGCACAAGCCAAACTGCTGCGAGTCCTTCAAAATGGCGAGGTGCAACGGGTGGGATCACCGACGCCCCACACCGTCCATGTACGGGTGATCGCGGCTACCAACCGTGACCTTCGTAAGATGGTGGCCGCCGGGCGGTTCCGAGAAGACCTTTTCTATCGTTTGTCAGCACTCGAAATCTTGGTGCCCAGCTTGGCGAAAAGAAAGGAGGATTTGCCTTTGCTGCAGCGGCACTTTCTTAAGAAATATTCTTCGCGTTATAAGAAGGAAATCACCGGAATTACGCGCCGGGCACAGGCTCGGCTGGCAGCTCATTCCTGGCCGGGAAACGTTCGCGAACTCGAGAACGCCATCAGTGGCAGCTGCATCATGACTACGGGGAATGTCATAGACCTGGCGGACCTGCCGGAAATACTTCGCGCTCCGGTACAGGTCGCCGAATTCGAAGAGCGGGGACTGGTGACTCTCGAGATCATGCAGCAACGCTACCTGCGGAAGGTGCTCGACGCGGTGGGCGGGAATAAGGCGAAAGCAGCCGAGATTCTTGGCATAGGCAGAAATACCATTTATCAGATGTTGAGCCGGACGGGCGAGGCCGGCGCAGTATTCACTCCTCCGGACACGCCTAAGACTGCTTAATGTGGGGTTCTAATCTTTCTGCAACCCAGAGGTGTGGGATCCAGACCGAGTTCTAATCTCCCCTTAAGAAGAAACCCTATCGAGCGTTCGACACGTGCCAAGAGCCGTCCCTAAGATCCTTGTTACAGGATGTTTCCTGACCATTGCCGATTGGATCTCGGAGGGGCACCCAGCTCCTTGCGTGGCATATGAAATGCTCTTGAATCCCGGGCTCATAGCAAAATCGGGATTCTATGCGTCTCGCCTATTTCCATACAGGCACGGTTCTGTCTTCTTGGTCGCTTTTCTCCATGGGTAACACACTTCGGTCCATGGGGCATGAAGTGCTCGAAGGAACCATTCCCACCAATGCTCAGGGCGCGGTGGTGCAGCAACTCAACCACGTGGAGTACGAACGAGTGCGCGCCAAAATGCCGACCCTTGAGGGTCTCGAGAGCTGCGAGGCGATTCTCGTTGCCGGGCCGGAGTACGTTGCCACCTGGTTGAACACTCTGTATGGCCAGCAGCAGTGGTGCAAGCTGAAAGCCTGCCGGGTTGCGTTCTATCTGGAGTCGACGAAACGCCAGGATGCACGGTTCCGCTTTGAGGTTTTTACCAACTGGTTCGATCTCCACTATTTCCCCGATCCCGAAGATGCCGCTCGTCTGGGTGGAAAACACATAAAGTACTCGATCGACCTGTCCATGTTTAAGCCGTGCCCGTTAGAGGGCCAGTCCGGACACGTCTGTGACCAAGCCTGCCATGCTCGCCGCATGGCCGAAAAGAAATACGAGGCGGCATTTGTCGGAACGCTCTATCAGAAACGCATCGAGTTTCTGTCCCGGTTGCTGCCGCTCATGCCGGACGTCGATTTCCGTGCCAACGGAATCATTGTTCGCGACTTAGGAGGAGAATGCCAGCGCGAATGGGCCGAGTTGCTGGCCAAGAACATCCGGCAGATCAAGGTGCATGTCGCTCTGCCCAGCAACAACACCAGCATCATGGTTTCCCGTCCATTTGAAACCATGGCCTGCGGAACTTTTCTTCTGACCTACGACACGCGGGACAATCCCTTTCGCGATGGAGTGCATTGCCGCGTTTACGATCCCGAGAGGCCGCAGGAACTCGCCGACCTCATTCGCTACTACATCGCTCACGAAGACGAGCGCGAGGCGATCGCCCGCGCCGGCTGCGAAGAGGTTTCGAGAAACTACTCCCTCCGAGATCGCCTTGCGGAAGTACTCGACTCTATCGCTCAAAGCAGCCCAGCCCTCCGGAGAATCTCGTGAAGGTAGTCATGTTATGCGGTGGCCTGGGCACGCGCTTGCGCGAGGAGACCGAATTCAGACCCAAGCCGATGGTCGAAATCGGCGGTCGACCCATTCTCTGGCACATCATGAAGCTTTATGCCAACAGCGGGTTCCGCGAGTTTGTCCTCTGCCTGGGATATCGCGGCACCATGATTAAAGAGTATTTCCTGAATTACGAGGCGATGAACAACGATTTCACCATCTGTCTGGGGCGCAAGTCGCAGATCCAATTCAACGATGTTCACACCGAGCAGGGCTTCCAACTTACCCTGGCTGACACCGGCCAATCGACCATGACGGGCGGTCGCGTGAAGCGAGTTCAGAAATACGTCGATGACGACACATTCCTGGTGACGTACGGCGACGGTGTTGCCGACTTGGACATCGCACGGCTGGTGGACTTCCATCAAGCTCATGGAAAACTGGCTACGGTCACCGCCGTCTCCTCCAGTTCCCGATTCGGTGTCCTCGAAATGAATAAGAACCGCGTCATGCGCTTTCTGGAAAAGCCGAAAACGGAAGCGCTTACCAGCGCCGGATTCTTCGTGTTTAACCGCAAGGTATTCGACTATCTCGGCGGTGACGATTGCATTCTCGAACGCGAACCGCTGGAACGGTTAGCGCAAGAGGGACAGCTTATGGCTTACCAGCATGATGGGTTTTTCTTTGCCATGGATACCTACCGCGAATACGAGTACCTGAATCAACTCTGGAGCACGGACCAGGCACCGTGGAAAGTATGGTAATGGCCAACAACTTTTGGCGGGATCGGTCGGTTCTGGTCACCGGCGCTACGGGCCTGCTGGGAGGCTGGCTCATCCGGCGCCTGCTCAGCCATGGTGCCGACGTTGTCTGCGTGATGCGCGATTGGGTTCCGCAATGCGAACTGGTTCGGACGAAGCAGCTGGACGATGTGAAGGTAGTGTGCGGCGATGTCACCGATCGCCGCATAATCGAACGCGCGCTAGGCGAATATGAAGTACAGATGGTATTGCATCTCGCCGCCCAAGCCTTGGTGGGCGTCGCCAACGCCAATCCGGTCTCGACCTTTGAAAGCAACATTCAAGGCACTTGGACCGTTCTTGAAGCCTGCCGGCATGCACCCCATGTCGAAAGCATCGTAATCGCTTCCTCGGATAAAGCCTACGGAGCGCAGACCGAGCTTCCCTACCATGAAGGCATGCCCCTCGAAGGCAGGCACCCGTACGATGTCAGCAAGTCGTGCGCCGACCTGATCGCCCAGACCTATGCCACTACCTTCGGCTTACGCGTTGGCATCACCCGGTGCGGAAACTTTTACGGAGGCGGCGATCTGAATTGGAATCGCGTCGTTCCGGGCACCGTTCGATCCGTGTTTCGTGGAGAGCGGCCGATCATTCGATCGGACGGCGAATACATTCGCGACTATTTCTACGTCGAGGACGGAGCGGCGGCATACATGTTGCTAGCCGAACAACTGGTCTCTCGTCCCGAGCTGGCCGGGATGGCCTTCAACTTCTCCAATGAGATTCAGCTGACCGTTCGGCAGCTGGTTCAGAAAATCCTGGACAAGATGGGATCCCATCTCACGCCGCGAGTACAAAACCGACCACTGAAGGAAATTCGCTGGCAATATCTGAACGCTCAACGCGCCCGGGAGCTGCTCAACTGGGCCCCGGAATTCACCCTGGATCAGGGTCTCGAACGTACCATCGCGTGGTATCGCAACCTGTTTGAGGAGTCTCATTCCGGGGTGGAGGAGGCGGTGAACACGTTGTGAATCGAGCCTCCGATCAGTTGCGCCAGCGCATCTGTGCGCTGCTCCCGGAATATTTCCAGGCTGAGTTTCCACAACAGAAGTTTGTGCCTGGGGAAACGCCGATTCCGGTCAGCGGCAAGGTGTTTGACGTGGAAGAGCTGGAGACCCTGGTGAACGCGGCGCTCGACTTCTGGTTGACCACCGGCCGCTACGGCGATCAATTCGAACGGGAATTTGCCCGTTTCCTCGGCGTCCGGTCAGCTTCTCTTGTGAACTCCGGATCCTCGGCCAATCTCGTCGCCCTGTCGGCTCTAACATCGCCGCGGCTGGGTGAGAGCCGACTGAAGCCTGGCGACGAGGTGATTACCGTCGCCGCCGCATTTCCCACGACCGTGAATCCGATCCTGCAGTGCGGGCTTGTACCGGTATTCGTGGATGTTCAGATTCCCACCTACAACATCGATGTCGCCCAGCTCGAGGCTGCGCTCTCGCCGCGCACGCGGGCCCTGATCGTGGCCCACACCTTGGGAAATCCTTTTGACCTCGAAGCCGTCACCTGCTTTGCCCGACACCATGATCTGTGGTTGATCGAGGATTGTTGCGATTCCCTGGGCTCGATCTACAACGGCCAAATGACGGGCACCTTTGGGGATCTGGCGACGACCAGCTTTTATCCCGCGCACCACATCACCATGGGCGAAGGCGGGTGTGTACTGACCGACAACCCGCTGTTGCAGACTCTGGCCGAGTCATTCCGCGACTGGGGGCGGGATTGCTGGTGTGCCCCGGGCAAAGAGAATACCTGTGGGAAGCGTTTTGACTGGCAATTGGGTCAACTGCCGCACGGCTACGATCACAAATACATTTATTCCCATGTGGGCTACAACCTGAAGGCCACCGACATGCAAGCGGCTGTCGGGGTTGCACAGTTGAAGAAATTGTCGTCATTTATTGAAGCGAGAAAGCGTAATTTTGCGCATTTACAAGCTGGCTTAAAGGATCTGGAAGAGTTCTTCATCTTGCCCCAGGCAACCAGAAATTCCGACCCCAGTTGGTTTGGATTTCCCTTGCTGATCCGAGAGTCCGCTCCCTTCTCCCGGAACTCCCTGATCGAGTCCCTGAATGCCAAAAAGATCGGAACTCGCCAGTTATTTGGAGGCAACCTGGTCCGGCAGCCCGCCTACCGAGAGCTCAACTGTCGCGTGGTCGGAGATCTGCGGTCGAGCGACCGGGTGATGAATCAAGCCTTCTGGATCGGAGTTTATCCGGGGCTTACGCTGCCCATGTTGGACTACGTGGTTGCGACTCTGAACGAGATCGTTGGCCAAAAGCACTTTCGTAATTCTTCCCTCTGCGCTCCCTCCGTGTGGTAGGGGAATTGCATATTGGTAGTTGGGGAAATTTTTCGCCCGGCGTCGGTCAGCACACCAACAGGAGCGGCGCGGGCAGATTCTTTCGATGGGAGTACAACGCGGCGCGAAAATAACAACCAATCTCAAGAAATGACCGGGTGCGTTCGGTTGGGGTCCAAGCTGGTCGGGCGCGGACAGCCTTGCTATGTCATCGCTGAAATCGGAATCAATCACAACGGCGATATCGATCTGGCCAAGCAATTGATCAACGTTGCCGTGGGCGCGGGCTGCAGCGCCGTCAAGTTTCAAAAGCGGACGATTGACATTGTCTATTCCGCCGAGGAAT
>Ga0187780_10003624_pt1 | contig 11637 bp, 6 predicted proteins | sample 1015_Q2_SP10_20__FD_132429 | JGI IMG/M metagenome (GOLD analysis project Ga0187780, IMG submission 132429) | Tropical peat soil microbial communities from peatlands in Department of Meta, Colombia - 1015_Q2_SP10_20_MG | ecosystem: Environmental > Terrestrial > Soil > Wetlands > Peat | place...
AGGGTTCCTGCCTCGCTGGCGGTGTATATGGTGGCGACTCCGGGAACCGACTGGGACTGCCTGCTGCCTGCTATGTTCCCGACCGCATAGCCGATGGTCCCCGAGGACGCGGTGGCTCCGATGGAGGTCTTCCAAATGAGGTTCCCGTTGGTTGCATTGAGAGCGTAAAGATACCCGTCCAAGGACCCGACCAACACTTCGCTCCCATTGACGACTGGCGAAGCAACGACTGCCCCTCCTGTCTTGAACTTCCAAGCCACTTGGCTGGCCATGTTTATTCCGTAGACATAGGAATCGTTGCTCCCTATGAAGGCCATGTTGCCAGAGAGCGATGGGGAGGATTCAACGGCCCCGGCCGTGGCGTACTTGAATATCAGGCCGCCTGTCGCTTCGTTCAGGAAGTAGACATAGTGGTCATTGGAGCCGACGACTACCACCCCATTGGATACGGCGGGTGACGAATCGACGCCACCTTGGGTATCGTAGTGCCAATTCCTTGCACCTGTAGCGGCATTGTACGAAGTAATATTGCCAGGGCTCGTTGTGGTGATGTTGTCAGATCCAACGAAGACATTCCCGCCATCAAGTGCCGGCGATGATTTCACTTCGCCACCTGGCTTGGTCGCCCAAGCCCTAGAACCGTCGGCGACGTTCAACGCATAGAGGTTGCCATCATCCGATCCAACATAAACGATACCGTTCGCGACAGCAGGAGAGGATTCGATGTTCCCACCAGTGGCATGAGTCCAGATCTTATCGAAGGTACTGGCATTGAGTGCATAGAAGGTTTGTCCGGCACCCATGAACAGCACGTCGTGATAGCTTGCCGGTGATCCCACCTCAGGCCCTCTAAATGCCGAGGATCCAATCTTGTGGTTTGAGTGCGGCGCGGGCTCAACAACATACCCAGAATGTTGCGAGTCATGCAGGAACGATGACCATTCGTAGGCCGGCGGGCTCGAAATAATCTGGGTTTGGGAGTAGGCTTGGGCGGACATAGGTGCAAAGAAGGAGAAAGTAAACAAAACCACGATGGCGATTACCAAGGGGGCCCTTCGGGACAGATTCACGAATCGGGAGGCGGGACACATGAATAAATGGTTATTGGAGGGTGAGAAACGGTTCTACCATAACATTTAGCCGCTTGTTCTCCGTCACACCGCTCTCTCGCTTCAACAAGGGGTGAGAAGATTCAAGGGGGACCGCTCTCAAATGGATTATCTTCGCTTTCCTCGTGCTGACAGTAATGAGGTTCTTGATCTGCTGAGGCACCCCGGTCTGGGTCGGGGAACGAGTCTTGGTGCCCCATCACTCCCGACTCTACATGGTGGAGTACCTAATCCGAAGATAGTATGGAACAGTCTGTCATTTTTCTCCGCTAGACAGAAATATGAGAAGAATAGTCGCAATCCTCGTTGTCTAAGAAGACACTTGTGGCAACACTCGGATTCCTAATGCTGGGACTGCAAATGCTTCCCATCGGCGCAGTCTCGGCAGCCTCATCAAGCCAATCATATGCCGGTTACGTGGTGACAGCATCAGCAGGCAACAACATCACTGGGATAAAGGCGTCCTGGATTGTTCCAACACTCACCTGTACCTCCACGAACACTTACTCCAACATGTCCGCGATGATAGACGGCCTGGTCTCTCCGAATACTGACCAGATGTCAGCGGGCACCTACGCGAACTGTGTGGGAGGAAGCGCGGTGTACGGTGCGTACGTCATAATACACCCCGTAACCAAGAAGACATCCACAACCATGCCTACGATCCACGCGGGAGACACCATCGAAGTGAAAGCAAAATGGAACACGGTCACTAAAGGATGGCACGTATCCATCAAAGATCTCCAGTCAGCGGTCTCTGGAAAAGTGATCACCAAAGGCACCTTAACGCAACCAGCACTGAACTCAGCTGCTGTCCTGGTCTGGGCCAAGGCAGGGTCCTCGCTGTCTAACTTCGGCACGGTCGGTTTCGGAAGTCTCTACACCAGCGACACACACTCCGTCACCATCACGGCTGGATTTGCAGACAAGACCGTTCAGAAGTCAATCAGCCTCGGAACTCTCGGTGCCCACACCGGATTCACCCTCACCCAATACAACATGGTCGATGCCTCATCAATCACCATGGCCACTACTGCCCCACTCGACAAACACGGCAAGTCATTCACCGTCACGTGGAACGCAGCGACTTAGGGAAGAAGTCGCTCCCCTTCCTTATTATCGGCGCTTCAAGAGAGGACCCGATACTTCCGCATTCCCATTCCCTCGGGGCTTGGATACCAAAATCGAGACCTGTGTCCTCCTCAATTTTGGCGGGAGCGGCCGGCCGTCCTCTTCGGCCGTTCTGGCTGACTTACTGAGCTCTAAGAAGAGTTGATCTCCCGACAGCGAAAGAACCGCCTATGTGGTCTTGAGGTACTGTTCATACAGGGACGTCAACTGGTCGGAGCGCACAAGGACGAAGTTCGCAGGGAGGGCATTCTTCAGGGCGAGCACGAAGTCCTGCCCCGGGTTGGCGTTGGCCATGAAGAGCCAGATGAACTGGTTAGACTTTGACAGTGAGGTCAAGCTCTTGACGGTGGACGTTACAAAGGACTGCGACCATGTCGTCTGCTGGATCTTGAGGGTCATGGTGAAGATTGGGACACCCGAGACCTCCGTCGGGCTTTGGCTTTGGACGAGCTTTGTGAAGATTGCCTGGACCGAAGTCGCCGATGCTATCTGCTGATACACGCTCGTCTGAAGTGACCTTCCGTCGCCGGGGACTATGACCCACTCGAGAAGGTTCGCGTTGTTGTTGAACGGGTTTGCGATGTTCAGGTACGTGTTGAGGTTCGGGAGCTGGTCAGGGTGGACATACCCAGCCCCGCCTGAGCTCGACGACAGGAAGTAGTCGTCGGCCGACATTGTCTGGTAGTAGTACTCCATTATTGGGGGTGCAAGCTCAGCCGTCACGGGGTTGATCTGCCAGGACTCCGGGACCTCGTCCCTGATCGGAGTCCCCTTAGAGTCGGTCTGGGTCCAGAACCCGAAGTTCATCCCGAAGAGGTGCCCCAGGGAGTTGCCTTGGGAGTATTGGATTGCCACGTATGTCTTCCCCGACGAATAGGTGACGGGGGCCGGCGGGACTTGCTTCAAGTTCGTCGCTTCGGGGAGCCCCGAGTAGAAGCTCAGGTCGCTCGCCCCGTCGCAGCTTATCATGAAAAGGCCCAATCCGGAGAGGAAGTCTATGGTCTGCGTCTCTGGGCCAAAGCCAAAGAACCCGAGGACCGGCGTGCCCTCTGGGTAGTTCGAGAGTATCTTGGTGGCGGCGGTCGTCTCTGAGGCCGACATCGCCTTTGCCAATTCGTATTCGAAGATGAAGGACTGATGCTGTATCGCATAGTCGGTGAGCCCCGCATCCCCGCTCGGGGAAGTCGTAACGAACGCCCTGGTGACTAATGAGCCTACCAGGTTCCAGGCCCAGTTGTAAGCTGTTATCTTATCTTTGAACATCCCCTCAAGGTTGTAGAGCGTTTTGATGTTACCGGCTCCGTAAAGGCTCTGGAGGGCGCCAAGCTCCGACGACGAAACTGGGAGGGCGTTATAGACCCCCGCAAGGGTTCGAGCTATGTTGTACTGAGCAGGGGATATCGGGTCCTTTGAGCTGTAAAGGATGATCTTGACTTCCCCGCTGCTGTCGGTGACGAGGGATTTGAACTGGAGTAGAGCCTGGTTTTGTGAGATCGTTGTGTACTTTAGTCCGTATTGATGGACTGAGAAATTCAGCCAGAACTGGTCTCCCGAAGACGAGCCGAGGAAGAGCTGAGGACGGGTCCGAGCTGCAATCCCCTCGAGAGCGGCGACTTCCACGCTGAGGGAACCCCCTTGGACGAAGTAGAATGAGCCGGGAGCCGACGAGCGGGGGACATAGTTGGGGAGGGTCGAGCTGGCCTGAGTCTGCGCCGGCGAAGTATTAGACGAACCGGCACTCGCGTTCGAAGCGCTTACAGGGACCAAGAGATAGAGTGTCATAAGGATCGCCCCAACAATGAAGGCGCGATTCCCCACACGCTGGGTGCCCGCTACTCTCACGGGACCGATCTCCCTTTGTCAAGGACGTCTGCACGACGAGAGGTCCGAATGGCGTGGATCCGGGCGCGAGTTTCCAACAGCTGATTGGTATTTGGAGTAAGGATTTAGTACTTCTCTGTAACGCGATGGCAACGTCCAGACTTCACCAGTTATTGCATAACATCGCTATGAAGGGGGCAAGCGAGCCCAGCCTTCCAGCCCCCTTCGGAAGGCGCGTTTTGCTCTTCTCTTGGGTCGTCTCATTGCGGACATCTGCTTGGGCGTATCACCTGAGGGCCATCATGTGGGAGTATCATGGGAGTTGAGTCGAGCATTCTCAGCTCTATCGCTGAAAGACAGAGAATGTGGATTCTGATGCTATTTGCCGCCGAAAGGGTAGGTTGGTCCTGCGATCTGGATCTTCTTAGAAAGTGGACGCTACGAAGTAGACGTCCCCTCCCCCGGTTGAAAGGTCCTCCCAGACGAGGTAGACGTGATTGCCCCCTACCGCTGACAGCGGGCCCTGATCGTGCATTGTGTTCGAGTCTGCCATCCCGATCACGCCGCCCGTCGACTGGCTCATCTGCTGTGCTCCCTGCCAAGTGTCTCCTCCGTCGGTGCTTGTTTGGAGCCACATCTGGGCAATCGGGCTATTTGCCGGTTTGTGGACCCATTCCACGAAGACGTCAGACCCGCTTACGGAGACCCCTCCGAATCCTGCCTGTCCCTTTTTCTGTACCGCCAGATCTAGCGGCTTAGAGAAGGTGGCTCCGTTATCGTTAGACACAACGATGTACTGGTTTACAGGGCCACCAGCCGCTGATTGCGCCCTGATGGCGAGATACACGTTCGAGGTCCCCGTGCAAGGGACTGGGTCGTTTGAGCCGGCACAGGCACCAACCTGGGTCTCCCTCACGCCAACGAGGTCAGCCGAGGATGTGACGTTCTTGGTTGTCCAGGTACTCCCATAATCGTTGCTTATTGCCAACCACGCCTCATAGGTTCCAGGGCTATTGGGCGATGTTATGTTGAAGTTGGTGGGGAAAGCCACGTAGACGTTCGACCCAGAGGCTGTTATCATCGGCTCCCTGGAGATGCAAACCCCTCCCTTTGTGGGGGAGACACAGAGAGGGTTCTTGACGTTTATGGGAACCGTGAAGGTTTTGCCCCCGTCGTGGCTGACCGTGACGTAGATTGAGTCCCAAGTCACGTAGACGTTGTCGCCCTCAGCGGCGATCTGGAGCTCCCTGATTATCAGGGGAGGCGTGCCTATGTCCTTCAGGGGCATAAATGTGGAGCCGTTGTTGTGGCTTATCGCAATCACCGCATAGCTCGAGCTGTTGATGCTGGAGTCAAACTGCCAAGCGACGTACACGCTGGTCCCGTTGGTTGCAAAGGCCGGTTCCGACACCTTCCCGTTGGCGAGGGTCAGTGCCGTCGTCTTCCATGTCATGCCGAAGTCGTTGCTCGCGGCGAAGGCCGTCTGCCCACCCTGTTTCCATGTGAGATACACGTTGTTCCCAGTCGCGGCTATTTGAACGGCAGTCGCTCCTCCCGTAAGCCCGGTGAACTCCTTGGTGGCACCCCATGATGCTCCTGCGTTGGGACTCTCTTTGAAGAAGACCTGGGGCCTACCGTTCAGACCGTCCTCCCATGCTACGTAGACGTGGGACCCTACGGCCGCGATGACAGGCTCTTGCGAAAGCTGAGGGTCACCGCTGAGGTTCTGTATAGTTCCCACCGTAACAGCAGGCTGGGCAGCGCTGACCTCCGCCGGGATTGACAAGAGAACTAGGATCGCGAACAATGACATGACAGCAAAGACACTTGATTTCTGGAATTGCATTAACAAGAGTGCCAAGAACAGATTGCATATTAGGGTTGTGGAGCTTCTTGGGCCCTAAATTCATAACAGCCGCGAAGGGTCGTATTCGAGAGACGGAGCGATTGGTTCATTGGAGAGCAAGGAGGGACTGAGATAATAGGGCTGAGAACGGTCAGGTCTTAGAGGGGCCAAACGTCAAGTCGTCGCTGCGAACCAGGCACTTTGAGTCTATCTGGTCTGGCCTAACTCACCACAATGTTGCTGTTGCTGAACGAAACGTTGGTGTTTGTTCCCTCCCAAACGACGTCGTAGATGTCTTGGAAGTTACCGACGGTGTGAGATATCGTGTAGTCGCTGCCGAGGGTCAGCGGGTATAGGGAGGCCGTGAGCGTGTTTCCGCATGCCATGGGACCGTATGTCTTTGTGAACGTGGAGTTTGACACGGTTACAGTGAAGGACGTTGCTCCGTGTTTTGTGCAGAAGCCTGTCGTGTCCTTGGCGGTGATCTGGATGCTCGAGGGCTGCTTCTGTGCGATAGCGCCGGCTGCAAAGTAGACGTCACCGCTGCCGGTAGAATCGTCCTCCCAGACGACGAAGATGTGGCCTGCGGAGGCAGAGCTCACCGGACCCTGGTCGTGCATCGTGTTAGAGTCCCCCATCCCCACCACTCCGACCGTGGAGTTGCTGACCTGGGCCGCCTGGTTCCCAGTCATGTTTCCAAGCCAAGTGGAAGCTGAGTCGTTGCTTGCAGCCGCGTACATCTGGATGAGTCCAGTACTCTTGTCGGCGTGAGGCCAGACAAGGAAGACATCAGCCCCGTTCACCGAAACTCCGCCGAATCCGAGCTCGTTTTTCTGCTGGTTGGAGACGTCGACAGGGGCCCCGAAGGTGGCGCCGTTGTTGTACGAGGTCACTAAGTACTGGTTGACGCGGCCTCCGCCCGGAGCTTGTCCCCTGAAGGTGACGTAGACGTCAGGGGTGGTCCCGCATGGGATCTGGTCGTTGGAGCTCGCGCAGGTCGCGATCTGGATCTCGCGGGCGCTGGTGAAGCCAGACGTCACCTGCTTGGTCGTCCAGGTCGCCCCATAGTCGGGGCTGATGGCCACCCAGGCCTGGTAGCTCCCTCCTAGGTTGCTCGGGAACGACACGTAGACGTACGAGCCGGAAGCCGCTATCATGGGCTCCCTACTGCGGCCTCCAGGGTCAACTGCCACAGGTTTCGCCCAGGTCTTCCCCCCATTCGCACTCGCAGCGACAAGAATGGAGTCCCAGACCACGTAGACGTGGTCGCCCTGCGCGGCCATCTCGATCTCCGTCGCGCTGGAACACCTAGTCACAGGCTTGCCGTGGCTGATAGTTGTCGCCCCGAGGCACTTCGGGGTGGCAAACGAGACGCCGTAGTCGTAGCTGACTGTGAACATGGCCATCTTCGAGTTGTTGTTGCTTCCGTGATATTGCCACGCGAGGTAGACTGCGGTACCGTTGGTGGCGAGCGAAGGCTCAGTGATTGTGCCGAGAGGCTCAGAAAACACCACGGTGGGATTGAACGAGACGCCATAGTTGTTGCTTGAAGCGAAGGCCGTCTGCTGTCCCTGCTTCCACACGAGATAGACGTTGGGGCCCCAGGCATCGATCTGGACCGCCGCGGCGTCGAGGGTCCCCGTGAACACGGTCGTCCCGCTCCAAGTCGTACCATTGTCGGGGCTCTCTCTGAAGTAGACCTGCGACCTCCCATTGGTGCTGTCCTGCCACGCGACATAGACGTGAGATCCCACCGAAGCGATGACCGGAATCACCGACGCTCCTGAGTTGTTGCTGAGGTTGACAATGGGGTTGAAGCTGAGCGGAGGTGGAGGCGGGTTCGCGGCATCGACCGGCAACACGCTGGCGACCATGAGAGTGAGTGCCAGTGCAACACCTAACTTCAGGGCAGCACCGTGGATAAATTTCATCAGAACTGCGAGTACAAAGAGACAGATATTAGTATTGTGTGGGATAGCGAGGCGATATTCCTGATTATCTCGTCTTTTTCTACATCACATTTTGGGATGCAAACGTGATGAGGAGTGCTGGGGAAGCATGGCGGCTCGGCTCAACTGCAGATTGAGGAATTCTTGGACCCGCCCCCCCGCTTTTCAGTTCTACTCGCGTTGGTTGGGGCCCAGCTCCTGATCGAAGATGCGGGAGGGACTCCTGCGGAGCCAGACCTCGTGGACCACATTGACCTCGTTGCGCCTGTGCCTCAGTAGCAGGAGGATTGGTAGGATAACTAGAGGTATGATGGTCCCCATCACAGGGTAGCTGAGGTCAACCGTCAGAGTCAGGGAGTGGCTCCCGACGCTCCCCTGCCAGACTGTGCTCGAGATGCCCAGGAAGTCTGCGCTTGCGTAGTAAAGTCCGAGTGGGACGTCCAATGTGGCGACACCGTTGGCGTCAGTCACAGCAGACAGTACCACGCCTCCCACAGTCGAGATGTGGACGTTTACCCCCGCCAGAGGTATGCTATATGGATCCTCCACCTTTATCGATTGAGGGTAGACCATAAGTGGAAGAACGTTGATTGAAGGTGAGTCGACCAAGAATGTGTCCGCTGCTCCTGATTCAGCTACCTCGGTCCCCTGCCATATCGCCGAGGACAGGACGTACTTGGTTCCATAGCTCAGCCAGGCGGTAGAATTCTCCGGCAGCGTCACGGTTGAATTCCCCCCGTGTAAAGTCACTTCCAGGGGGGATATTCCGTTCCCGACCGCATCTTCGAAGGACAGCCTGACCTTGTACTGAATCCGATAGTCGAGGGAAAGATTGGTGGTCCCGTTTACGGTGAAGCTGATAACTGGGTCTCCGGAGTGGATCGTCCCCGTCCATGAGGAGAAGGCCGCCCTGGAGGCTGAGCCCTCGATGGTAGGCGGGGCTGATAACGTGTGAACTGAGCCCGTCGGCCAGGAGAACGAGACGAATGCAGGGTAGGGAACACCGTCAATCGTGATCGTGACTCCACTTGGCTCGTTGGTGTTGAGGTAGACCGTGCTGGGAGCCGCGCTGCGGCAGGAGTCCGATTCACACCCTTCGTCGGAGGAGACCGAGATTGCCACCTTCAGGACATGACTTGCACTCATGTTTGGAATTGCCACGTTGAACGAGGAGCTGGGGCCCACGGGGGTCAACGGGCCGTCGTCGACGCTCCATCCGACCACTTGGACCGCCCCCGCAAGGATCCGTCCGACGTAGGTCACTGCTTCACTTGAGTCGTACCAGTAGTCATCGCCTTGGATTGTGGGTGGCGTGAGGGACAATTGAGCCAACTGTGCGCCATAGTCGAGCGACAGCTCATGCTGAGGGACCTCATTGAACCTGACGGTGTGCGATGAGTTCATCGCCACCTGCAGAGCTAGAGCTCCATCGGTGGAAACGGGGTGCGCGTTCCCTCCGTCAATGGCCCACGAGGCGACCCTGAATCCCGTCCCGTTGTCCCTCTGGCAGACCCCTGACGCAGTCACACTGACAATGGAACCTGCTGGAAATGTCCCCCCCATGGCCGATGCGCAACTCCCTTCGATCGCAAGAGAGTAGGTTTGCCCTCCGATGGTCGTGGAGCCCGCCGAGGTGCGAGAGGAAGTCGACCTCGACGAAGACGAAAGCCGGCTTGTGGACGATGACTGCGAAGTGCTGGAAGAAGACGAGGAGTTCGTGGAGGAGGTTGTAGAAGAACTCGTCGAGCTTGACTGCGATGTCGTCGAGGAGGTAACTGGTGGAGGAGGTTGTAGAAGAACTCGTCGAGCTTGACTGCGATGTCGTCGAGCTTGACTGCGATGTCGTCGAGGAGGTAGAAGTAGTAGAGGTAGTCTGGACCCCATCGTATAGAGAGATGAGGCTCTCGATCAGCTTGAGAAAGGACTGTCCATTGGGTTGAACGGCCGTATTCGCGTCCCAATTATACGTCGTCCCGAGGAAGACCGTATAGGTCATGACCGGGTATGCAAAGATGTACCCATCATCTGCCTGCTGTGCAGCCAGGTTGTCGAGGGCGACAACCTGCTGTGCTGGGGAGAGCTGCTGAAGAAAGACCTGCAGGGACGTTTCGTCGTTAGGATTCTCCTTGTTCTGACGGTCGAAATAGAGGAGATGGACCTGGTTGTTCGGCATCTGACTGATCATACTGGTCTCCGGGACCATGTAGGGCGACTTCGTTTGGTTCACCACGTTCGCTCCCTGTCCGGCGGCAGAACTGGGGGGAGCGAAGTATCCGGGGCCGATTTGCTTCACAAGGATGTGCTTCCAACCTTCGTTGGTCAGGTTCTGGAAGATGGCGTTGGCTCTGACGTACGCGGTAGAGTTCCTCGCGAAGGTGTCCCAAGAATCAAGGAAGACGGTCCTCTGCGGGTCGGAAGATATGGCACCTAGAGATAGGAAGGAAAGGGAGGTCTCATAGAAGAAGTGGGGGCCGCAATCGGTCCGGTCTCTCGGATTGCAGTATGAGGTGGGGGAGCCTGCCCCCTGATCTTGAGTGTAGATGTCGAGATTCAAGCTCGGAATAATCTGACCTCCTGCGGCTGACCTTACTGAGTTCAGGTACGAGTCCATAGTGTATCCTCCCCCGACACTTTCGGTTGCTACCTGAATGTCCTTGACGAATCCGATGAGACTCATGGAGGCCCCAGTCGAAGCTCGAATGTTCTGGATCGTGGTGAGCACAGATTGAGGGGTCTCTCCTTGGATCTGCCAGTTGCCGTACTGCTGAAAGGCACGAATATCGACGTAGACGCTCGCGCTCCAGCCTAGCTCGCTCGCACCTCCGGCAGTCGTCCCTGTGACAGCGAACATGGTCCCCGAAGTCGAGAAGAAGCCGAGCGCGAGTATGGTCAGAATGGCCGCAGAAGCCAGCCTTCTCTCTTGTCTGGGCACATAGTCTTCCGTTATCCAAATAATAATACCTTTTGTGTAGGGAAAACATGAGTTCTGATTACAGTTCAGTCTCTCGAGAAGCTCTTCTCGCTTTCAGAATCTGGATTTAGATCCACCGAGCCACCACTGACCGACATCTGATCATGAGCGCAAAGACTACGGTGCCCCGGTCCCAGATGGAAATGGGAAAAGCTGAGAACTGAGTGACACCAATATCGGAACGGAGAATCCGACGTTGTTGAATTCGTTATTGCCAAGAAGATGCCTTATGAATAGCGGGACTGCATCGATACGGGAACGAGGGCTACGAACGAGAGCCTCTATGCTGGCGGCATCCCAGGTCCTATCCGATTCGTGAGAACCCACATCGCCCCCCATCGCGAACAGGCAGAAAGCGATGGAAGGGTCAGGCATGCTACTGACATTGAGGTTCAGTCCGTCCAAGATATGGTCTGCGTCAAGCCCGACCGCGAATCCCGCTGATACGAGGGATGCGTCGATTCTCAGGAGGGGAGCCACGAGAGGAACCGGGAGAGAATATCCGTGGGGGTGGATGGTTGGCTGCTGGGCGACGAACCCAGCTGTGCTAAACGCAAACGCCAAGGCCGCACAGGCAGGAACCTAAAAAGCCGCCTGGCTACTTCGGCTTCTTCCCGGCGCCCTTGCCTCCCCGTCCATTTGTTTAGGTAATTATCAAAACTTGGCGAGATATATACCAACAATCGCACTTGTTCAGTTAAACAAATATAGGCCGGCGGAGGGGACAAAAACCAGTTTGTCAGTGCAGGTCGCGGAAACCGAGCAGAGAATTGTAGTTTCACTCCCGGCGCCTCTAGTAAAGAAGGTGGC
>Ga0187780_10003626_pt1 | contig 11635 bp, 13 predicted proteins | sample 1015_Q2_SP10_20__FD_132429 | JGI IMG/M metagenome (GOLD analysis project Ga0187780, IMG submission 132429) | Tropical peat soil microbial communities from peatlands in Department of Meta, Colombia - 1015_Q2_SP10_20_MG | ecosystem: Environmental > Terrestrial > Soil > Wetlands > Peat | place...
CTGTGAATCACCGTTTCTTGACTTGGCTGCTAGCCGCCGATACACTCAAAAACGTTCCTGGTAGAGGAGCGGAGACCATGAGTAGCCGGGCCGGCGGTTCCGAGCAGCTTCGGACGGCAGGGCGAAGAGGGAGTTTCTCCGCCGAAATCGTTCCGACGGGCTGAGGTCGGCACGGTTGGGGGATGGGCTGAAAGGCCAATCCACTGTCATTCCGGCAGGCCGGGATGGAGCGCTATCGAGGAGAGAGACGCGAACCTCTCGCGTGTCCCTTCCCTCCGCTTTCCCTCCATCTCAAGCAGGTAAGCGATGAACATCGTCGAACTGACTCGAGCGCTCGTGGACATCGAGTCGATCACGGAGAATGAAGGCAAGGTCGGGTCGTACCTGTACCACTGCCTCTCCGAGATCGCGGCGAAGACGGGCGGACAGGTCGAAAAAATGGACGTCGAGCCGGGGCGTTTCAACGTGTTCGCACGTTGGGGTGAGCCGGTTGTGACGCTATCGACCCACATGGATACCGTGCCGCCATTTTTCCCATCGCGGGAGGATTCCGAGTTCATCTGGGGGCGTGGCGCGTGCGACGCCAAAGGAATCATCGCAGCGATGGTGACAGCCGCCGCGGAGCTGCTCGGCCAAGGGGTAAGACGGTTTGCACTGCTGTTCGTCGTAGGCGAAGAGCGCAACAGCGCCGGAGCGGCCGTGGCCGCACGCACACCTCGCGGGTCCAAGTACCTAGTGAACGGAGAGCCCACCGAGAATAAGCTGGCGCTCGCCTCCAAGGGGACCCTCCGCTTCGAGCTTGTGGCGCAGGGGAAAATGGCGCATTCGGCGTATCCGGAGCTTGGCGAGTCGGCCATCGAATCACTACTCGATGCACTCGAAGCGATTCGCAAAGTTCCGCTGCCCCGAGATCCGCTGCTTGGTCCCTCAACGATGAACATCGGAACGATTTCTGGTGGCCGAGCGCCCAACGTGGTTGCTGATGCCGCAAAGGCTGAAATTCTTGTGCGAATGGTGGGCGATGCGGCGCCCGTGCGGGAAGCGTTGGCGGAAGCTGTTGGTCGGCGCGCGCAATTGATCGAGGTTCTGTTTATTCCGCCCATCCGTTTTCAGAGCGTTGATGGGATGCCGACCACGGTGGTTTCGTTCACGACCGACGTGCCCGTGTTCGGGCGCAGCTGGGGTGAGCCGCTGCTCGTCGGGCCCGGGAGTATCCATGTAGCGCACACCCAGGACGAGCGAATCTCGAAACGCGAGCTTTCCGAAGCCCCCGGAATGTACGTGAATGTGGTAAAGAGTCTTCTGGCAAGGCCCTGAGAAGGTCGAGATGAATCTGGCGATCGTCGGGTACGGCAAAATGGGGCACCTCATCGAAGAGCTGGCTTCCGACTACGGCTGCGAAGTGAAGTTGCGCCTTGACATGGAGAACAACGCCAACTTCGAAGGACTTACGAAGGAGAATTTCCGCGGTATCGACGCAGCCATCGAATTCTCGACTCCCTCGGCGGCGCCAGAAAATATCGAGCGCGTGGCGCAACTTGGCGTAAACGCGGTGGTTGGCACGACGGGGTGGTTTAGCGAAATGGATCGCGCCAGAAAGGCGGTCGAACGCGCCGGGACTGGCCTGGTCTGGAGCCCGAACTTTAGTGTTGGTGTCAGCATCTTCTCCCAAGTGGTTGCGGAGACGGCGCGACGGATGAGTCACCAGCCCGAATACGGGGCGTGGGCATGGGAAATCCATCACGCGACGAAAAAGGATGCTCCCTCCGGCACGCTGCTCGCGCTGGTCCAAACCATGAAGCAAAATGGCTACGACAGACCCATTGACATGTGCGCAAGCCGCGCCGGCGCGCACCCGGGAACCCATGAAATCGGTTTTGACTCCTCGGCAGACACCATCACCGTTCGACACACGGCCCGGAGCCGGGAGGGGTTTGCGCGGGGGGCGCTGCGGGCAGCGCGCTGGGTCGTTGGCAAAAAGGGATTTTTCGATTTTCGCCAGATCGTAAGCGAGCTGGCATAAACAAGATTTCCGAGGGAGGTACACGATGTTTACAGGATGCGGCACGGCGCTGGTGACCCCGTTTCAGAAAGACTCGTCGCTTGATGAGCAGGCTTTCCGCCGTCTGGTGCGGCGGCAGATCGAGGCTGGAATCAACTTTCTCGTCCCCTGCGGCACGACAGGTGAGAGCCCGACGCTCTCACGCGCCGAGCAGCTGCGCATCGTAGAAATCACAATCGAAGAAGCGCAACCACGCAAAGTCCCTGTGCTAGCCGGTGCGGGTGGCAACCACACCTCCCACGTGATCGAAATGGCGCGCGAATTTGAGGCCATGGGCGCGAACGGAATCCTGTCCGTCGCGCCGTACTACAACAAGCCCACGCAGGAAGGACTCTACCAGCACTACAAAGCGATCGCTTCCGCGATTTCGTTGCCGATCATCCTGTACAACATCCCGGGACGCACGGGGGTCAATATCGAAACCTCTACGCTGACACGGCTTGCCGAAATCGACAACATCATCGGCGTGAAGGAGGCCTCCGGCAATATTTCGCAGATGGCCGTGGTGCTGGACTCGGTGCCCTCGAAGTTTCTGGTGCTTTCCGGCGACGACGCGATCACGCTGCCACTGCTGGCGCTCGGCGGGAAGGGCCTCATTTCGGTGTCATCGAATGAAATCCCCGCGGAAATGACCCGTATGGTCGAGCTCGCCCTCGAAAACGATTTCTCAGCGGCGCGTGAAGTTCATCGCCGTTACTTCCGACTGCTGGAGGTGAACTTCATCGAGACGAATCCCGGTCCGGTGAAAGCCGCCTTGGCGTTCATGGGGCTGCTGGAGCCGGTTTTCCGCCTTCCGCTGGTCGCGCCAAAACCGGAGAACATGGCCAAGATCCGCAGCGCGCTTGAAAGTGTTGGCTTGGTTCAGCAGGTCTATGCTGCGCGCTGAGCTCCACCGAGACATCGAGCAGCTGTTCGATGAAAATCCTGCGCGCTACACCGATGAGCATGTGCGGCTGTTTCAGCAATTCAAGGACGCGCTCAATGCGGGCGAAATTCGCGCAGCGGAACCGGAGGCGTCACGCGCGAACGGTTGGCGGGTCAATGCCTGGGTAAAAAAGGGCATCTTGCTCGGATTCCGCATGGGCGCGATTGTGGACATGTCGATCGACCGGGCGCGCCAGCCCTTCTTCGACAAAGCTACCTTCCCGGTGAAGAAATTCGACGCTGCCTCGGGCGTGCGCATCGTGCCCGGCGGATCCAGCATCCGTGACGGCTGCTATATCGCGAAGGGCGTTACCTGCATGCCCCCCATGTACGTCAATGTAGGCGCATTCGTAGACGAAGGAACGATGATCGATTCGCACGCGCTGGTAGGCAGCTGCGCCCAGATCGGGAAGAAGTGTCACATCTCGGCGGCATCGCAGATCGGGGGAGTGCTCGAACCGGTTGGTGCGATGCCGGTTATCATCGAGGACGAAGTCCTTGTTGGAGGAAACAGCGGCGTCTATGAGGGAACGATCGTGAGGCGCCGCGCGGTGATTGGTACGGGCACGATTCTGAACCGGTCGACGCCCGTGTACGACATCGTGACCGGCAAGATTTTGACCGCAACGGACGACGAGCCACTCCTGATTCCTGAGAATGCCGTCGTGGTCGCAGGCTCGCGAGCCATTTCGCAAGGCCGCGGCCAGCAGTGGAATCTGTCGCTGTACACTCCGGTGATCGTGAAATATCGCGACGCCAAAACGGACCTCAAGGTCCAGCTCGAAGACCTTTTGCGGTAACCATTGACAAAGACGACGGCCTATCATAATTTCGATAGCGTTATGAAGCTGCTGCGGGCGCATCATCCTCATCATCACCGAAAACCGTGCCCGCGGCGGTGTGCCTAGTTCGCGTAACAGGAACTGCACTCTTAAGCCCGCTGGCGCGGTAAGCGCTGGCGGGCTTTTTGTTTCTAGGGGGAATGAAATGGAACTGGATTTTGGAAAGGAAAATGGATTGATTCCGGCCATCGTTCAGGACGCGGCGAGCGGGGAGATCCTGATGCTCGGATTCATGAACCGGGAGGCTCTGACCAAAACGCAGCAAACCGGCTTTGTGACGTTTTTCAGTCGTTCGCGCCAGAAACTTTGGACCAAGGGCGAAACCAGTGGCCAAAAATTGCGGCTGCGCGAATTGCGGGTCGATTGCGACAAGGACGCTTTGCTTGTCCGCGCCGAGCTGGAAGGTGGCGCTGTCTGTCACGAAGGGTATCGGAGCTGTTTCTTCCGGCGGCTGGCTCCAGACGGCTCGGAGACGGTCGTCGAAAAGCGCGTCCTGTCGCCAGAGGAGCTCTACGGGAAAGGAACGAAGCCATGAGCCGTTTGAAACTTGGCATCCCCAAAGGCAGTTTGCAGGATGCGACGATCGAGCTTTTTGCCAAAGCTGGCTGGCGGCTTTCGGTCAATTCGCGCAGCTATTATCCGGGCATTGACGATCCGGAGATCGAATGCATGATGGTGCGCGCGCAGGAAATGGCGCGCTACGTGGAAAACGGAGCGCTCGATGCCGGCCTGACGGGCAAGGACTGGATTCAGGAAACCGGCGCGGACGTGGAGGAGGTCCGAGAGCTGGTGTATTCGAAGACAGGCTTGGGTCGCGTCCGCTGGGTGCTGGCAGTGGCCGAGGATTCCTCGATTCAGACGGTGCGTGACCTGGAGGGAAAAGTCATCGCCACCGAAGCTGTCAAGATGACCGAAAAATATCTTGCGAGAAACGGAGTGAAGGCGCGGGTGGAGTTCTCCTGGGGCGCGACGGAAGTCAAAGTGCCGCAACTGGCTGACGCGATCGTGGAGGTAACGGAAACCGGTTCGTCTCTGCGCGCCAATCACCTGCGCGTCGTTGACACCCTGCTTGAATCGGCCACCTGCTTCATCGCCAATCGCAGGGCGTGGCAAGATCGGTCCAAGCGGGAAAAGATCGAAAACATCGTGCTGCTACTCGATGGTGCCATCCAGGCCTACAACCGCGTAGGCCTGATGATGAACGTGCGACGCCAAGATCTCGAAAAAGTTCTGTCCACGCTGCCGGCGCTTCGAAACCCCACCGTAGCGCAATTGAGCGATCCCGGCTGGGTGGCGATCAATACCATCATCGAAGAGAAGACCGTGCGGCAACTGATTCCTAAGCTCAAGGCAGCGCGCGCGGAAGGCATCGTCGAATACCCACTGAACAAGGTCGTGTATTGATGCGCATTCTCCAGCTCACCAGCGCCACGGAAGAGAAAGTTCTCGCCTCCCGCTCGACCCGCGACCGCGACGGGGAGCGAGTAGCCGCTCGCATCGTGGAGGATGTGCGTCGCCGCGGCGATTCGGCGCTTTTCCGATGGATGAAGCGACTGGATCAGCGCGTGCTCGGCCCAGAGAACCTGTGGGTCTCGCGGACGGAACTCTCCGCCGCGGCCCAGCAGGTCCCAAAGCAATTCGTGGCCGCCATTGACCACGCCGCACGGAATCTTCGCCTTGTCGCGCGCCGACAGAAACCAAAGGAGTGGACTCTTGCCGTCGAGCCGGGGGTGCGGGTTGGACAACGAGTATGTCCGATCGAGTCGATCGGATGCTACCTTCCCGGCGGCCGCTTCTCGCTGGTTTCTACACTGCTCATGACGGTGATCCCGGCCCAAGAAGCCGGCGTGGACAAGATTGTCGTCGCGAGCCCGCAACCCGGCCGAGCCTTGCTGGCCGCGGCCGAGCGGCTTGGTGTGAAGTGGGTCGCACGAGTGGGTGGCGCACAGGCCATCGCTGCGCTTGCGTACGGCACGGACTCCATTCCGCGGGTCGAGAAAATCTGCGGACCGGGCAATCGCTTTGTCACGGCCGCGAAAAAGATCGTTAGTCACGATTGCGCGATCGATATGCTTGCCGGTCCCACCGAAGCGCTGGTTTTCGCCACCCGCGGCAAGGCGCGATTCATCGCGGCGGACTTGATCGCCCAGGCCGAGCACGATCCTGACGCGATTTTGCTTCTGGTCACGACCTCCGCTCGCCTTGCTCGTGCCGTCGCCGACGAGATCAGGAGCCAAGTTTCCCAGCTCCCGAACACCAACCTCGCCCGCCGCTCGCTCAAACGGAACGGTCTGGCGCTCGTGGCGCGCGATCGGGCCAGGGCGGCTCAATTCATAAATCGTTTCGCCCCCGAACATCTGACCCTGGCCGGGGGCACCGACGCCATCCTTGATCAAATACAGGCCGCTGGCAGCATTTTTCTCGGTGACTGGAGCGCGCAATCGTTCGGCGATTACGCAAGCGGAACCAACCACGTTCTGCCGACGGGCGGCGCAGCGCGCCTACGTGGCGGTCTTTCGGTCGCCGACTTTGTGAAATGCATCAGCGTGCAGGAAATATCGCGGGCCGGCTTCCGCCGACTGGCCCCGGTCGTCGAGCAGTTCGCGCGCGCAGAGGGCTTGCTCGCGCACGCGCGCTCAATCGAGGTGCGCACATGAGGGGGATTGTCATCCGACGCGCCGTTCAACGGATGCGCCCCTATCATCCTCCTCTCGAAGGACGCACGGACAAGCTGCGGATGGACTTCAACGAGAACCCGATCGGCTGCTCGCCTGCCGTACGCCGCGCGCTTGTCAAACTGGCCACCGCCTCGATCTCTAGCTATCCGGAACAGGAGACCGTTCGCCGCCAGGCAGCTCGGCATTTTGGCGTTCGGCCCGAAGAGCTTCTGCTGACCAACGGCACCGACGAGGCGCTGAGCTTGGTGGTGAACACGTTTGTCGAATCGGGTGACCGCGTGCTATTGGTCGAGCCGACCTACGCGATGTATCGCTTTTATTCCGAGCTGGCCGGCGCGCGGGTGGTGGCGCCGCGCTATGACCGACAGATGCGCTTCCCATGGAACGCTGTGATGGCCGAGCTAGCAACGGGGCCTCGCGTCTTCTTTCTTCCCAATCCCAATAGCCCGACCGGAAATCTGCTGGCGCGCGCCGAGGTGGGGCGAATCCTCGACGCCGCTGTTGGCACCATGGTTGTGATCGACGAGGCCTACTTCGAATTCTCGGGAGTCACGGTGATCGGGTGGCTTCGGCGGCACAAGAATCTGATCGTCACGCGTACGTTTTCGAAAGCGGCCGGTCTTGCCGGGTTGCGCCTCGGGTGCCTGTTTGTTCATCCGGAAATAGCGGCGCACATGCGGAAAGCACATTCGCCCTATCCCGTCAATGTGGCAGCGCTCGCGGCGGCAGAAGCGGCGATGCGAGACCACGGATTTATTGCCGAAACGGTACGCGAAGTTCGCCGCGGTCGGCGCGAACTGGAGCGCGGCCTGACACGCCTCGGCGTGACATCATTCCCGAGCGCGGGCAACTTCGTGCTGGTCTATTTCGGCAAGCGGACCAAGCAGATCGTCGCCGCGCTCGAGCAGAAGGGGATCTTGCTCCGCGATCGATCGAGCGATTTCGGCGGCGAAGGATACGTGCGCATTACGTTTGGCACTTTGCATCAAACGCGGCGACTGCTGCGGGAGTTGGAACACATCGTATGAGACGAGCGAACCTGCGCCGGGCCACGAAAGAAACGGAGATCCGGGTGCGGCTCAATCTCGACGGCCGTGGAAAGTCGACGATCCGAACCGGCATTCGCTTCTTCGATCACATGCTCGAGCAGATTGCGCGCCACGGCGCCCTCGATCTGGATCTTACCGCTCGGGGCGATCTCGACGTCGACCAGCATCACACCGTGGAGGATGTGGGAATCGCATTCGGGGAAGCAGTAAAGCAAGCGCTGGGTTCGAAGCGCGGGATTCTGCGCGCCGGATATTTTCTGATGCCCATGTATGACTCGCTTGCAGCCGCAGCGCTCGATTTCTCCGGCCGCCCCTATTGCGTCTGTGACTTTAGAATCTCCGCGCCGCGCGTTGGCGATTTTCAAACCGAGTTGATGGAGGATTTCTTTCGTGCCTTCTCGATCGCCGCCCGCGCGAACGTGCATCTGCGCCTCGTGTATGGCCGGTCGTCCCATCATCAGGTCGAATCCATTTTTAAGGCGTTTGCCAAGGCACTTCGATTTGCCGTGACCCGCGATAAGCAACTTCGTCGCGTGTTGCCATCCACCAAGGGGCTGCTATGAGAATTGCCATCATCGATTACGGCGCGGGGAACCTACCGTCGGTCGAACGCGCACTCAGAAAGCTCGGCGCGGAGACCGAGCGCGCCGTGGCTGGCGAACAGCTCGCCTCCGCCCACGCCATTGTTCTGCCCGGAGTTGGTCACTTCGGCGCTTTCGTCGACGGACTCAGCCGCCGCAACCTCACGCCAGCTCTCCGTGCGGCACTCGATTCCGGCAAGCCGATCCTGGGAATCTGCCTGGGCCTTCAGGCCCTGTTCGCTTCGAGCGAGGAGGCGCCCGGCGAACCGGGACTCGCATTTTTCCCGGAGGAGGTCCGCGCTTTGCCCCCTCATGTGAAATCTCCCCACATCGGTTGGAACCAGCTGCGTCGCATCCACACGAGCAAGCTCCTCGACGGCATTGCTGACAACGCATACTTTTATTTTGCCCATTCGTATGCAGCACCCGCCTCGGCCTCCCATACCGTGGCGGCGTGCGATCACGGCGTCCCGTTTGCCGCCGTGATCGAGCGCGACAACCTGGCTGCGGTCCAATTCCATCCCGAAAAATCGGGTGAAACCGGCGCACGGGTGCTTCGCAATTTCGTGGAGTCCGTCCTGTGACCCTGGCGCATCGGATTATTCCCTGCTTGGATGTGGATGCCGGACGCGTTGTGAAAGGCATTGAGTTCGAGGGTCTGCGCGACATGGGGGATCCGGCTAGCCTAGCAGGCCGTTACAACACAGAAGGCGCCGATGAGCTCGTTGTCCTCGATATCAGCGCCTCCTACGAAGGCCGCGCGACGTTTCTCGACACCATCCGCCGCGTCGCCGAACAGTTGAATATCCCTCTCACCGCAGGTGGCGGCATCCGCTCCATGGAAGACGGCCGTGCCGTGCTGCGCGCGGGAGCAGACAAGGTGACCGTCAACACGGCGGCCGTCCAGAGACCCGAGTTGCTTTCCGAACTTGCCCAGCAGTTCGGCGCGCAGGCCGTGGTTCTCTCAATCGACGTAAAGCGCAAGGGACACTCATGGGAGCCATATACGCGTGGGGGGCGCGATCCGACGGGTATGGACGCGGCCGAATGGGCGGCGGAGGCCGTATCGCGCGGAGCCGGAGAAATCCTGCTGACCTCCATCGACCGCGACGGCACGTGCAGCGGATTTGACTGTGAGCTCACCCGGAAGATTGCGTCCACGGTTCCCGTGCCCGTCATCGCCTCGGGCGGAGCCAACACCTTTGAGGATTTTCGCGCGGTCTTCACCGCTGGCTGTGCCGATGCCGCGCTTGCTGCTTCGATCTTTCATACAGAGACCCATTCGATTGGCGCGTTGAAAAAATTCCTGGCTGAGCATAGCGTTTCGGTCCGGCTGAGCCGGTAATTTCATGATCATTCCCTGCATCGATCTTCAGGATGGCCGGGCGGTACAACTGGTACGCGGGCGCAGGCGCGCCCTCGCCGTGGATGACATTCTTGGTCTGCTCGATCGCTTCCGCGAGTATCCGATCCTCCACGTCATCGATCTCGACGCCGCGCTGGGAAAGGGAGACAACCGCCACTGGATCAAGCGGATCTGCCGCCAGGCGAAAAAGGAAGTTCGGGTCGGCGGCGGCATTCGCACGGTTGCTCGCGCGCAACAAATTCTCTCCTGGGGTGCGGAGAAAATTATCGTTGGCAGTGCCGCTTTCCAAAAGGCAGAAGTCAATCGTGACTTCCTCGCCAAGCTGGCCGCGCGTGTTGGTCGAAAACGAGTCATGGTCGCTATCGATACGGACCGTGGCCGGATCGTCGTTCGCGGCTGGCGCGAGCGCCTGACCCTGCGCCCAAGTGACGTCATTCCTATGCTTGAGCCTTTCTGCTCGGGCTTCCTTTCCACTTTTGTGGACAACGAAGGAACCATGAAGGGGACCAACCTTTCCTGGTTCCGAATGCTCCAAGACTTGACTCCGCTGCCTATCACCGCCGCGGGCGGCATCCGCAGCATGCGCGAGGTGCGGGCCTTACAAAGGGCGGGGTTGGACGCAGCCGTGGGGATGGCCATCTACACCGGGAAGCTCGCAGGCGATCGCACCGGCTTGGGCAAGCCCTAGCGGAGGAGTTTTCCGAGCTCTTGCCGCAGCTGCTGAAAGTTCATTTCCGCCTCTTTATCGATTCCTACCCGAACCTTGGTACCAGTCGATTGTGAATCTTGGCCTATCGCCCGGGACTCGTCGGAGCCCTACGCTGTCTTCGTCTGAGCAGGGCCGAAACACGGTTTCGGCAAACCAGACTGCTGAGGGAGCAAGATGGCCACTGAGGGATTCCGTAAGACTCGAGCGAGTCTCTTCATTCTCCTAGCGGCACTAACCTTGTCCGGGCCCACTTTCGCCCAGCACGTCTTCACCGTCTTGCCGCGGCACGTCGAGGGTGACGAAAACCCCGTCACTTTCATGCGGCCTCACTACCAGATTCATTTGGCGGCGGCCAGCACGCAGGCGGGCCCTCCTTCCACGGCATTCAGTCCGTCTCAAATCCGGCATGCCTACGGCTTTGATGAGGTCAGCAATCAGGGTGCGGGTCAGATCATCGCCATCGTGGACGCCTATGATGATCCCAATGCCGAGGCGGATCTGGGCGTGTTCGACACACAGTTCGACCTGCCCGCCTGCACCAGCGCAAACGGCTGCTTTCGCAAGGTCTACAGCAGCGGCCAGAGGCCCGCGCTCAACGCCAATTGGGCCGTGGAAATTGCACTCGACATCGAATGGGCGCACGCCATCGCTCCGCGGGCAACGATCCTGCTCATTGAGACGCCCACAAATAGTTTGACCAACCTGCTTGCGGGTGTGGAAACCGCGGTGAGCGATGGTGCTTCGGTGGTTTCGATGAGCTGGACGGTTGGCGAATTTTCCGGCGAGTCAACCTACGACAACTACTTCGTTGCGAGCGGCGTCACGTTCCTCGCAGCTGCTGGCGACAGCGGCGCCGGCGTGTCCTACCCCGCCGCTTCCCCCGATGTGGTCGGTGTCGGCGGCACATCCTTGTACGTTACCCCGAATGGCAGCTACCAGGCCGAAACGGCCTGGAGCGGAAGCGGCGGCGGTCTGAGCCAATTTGAGCGCGAGCCCCTGTTTCAGGCACAGTTTCCGATCCCTGACGACGCAAGCGGATACCGAGGTACGCCGGATGTCTCCTTCGACGGTGACCCGGGCACCGGCGTTGCTGTCTACGACTCGGTCGGCATCGGCGGTTATGCCGGGCGGTTCCCGGGTGGTGGGACAAGCGCCGGCACGCCGCAGTGGGCCGCGCTGATCGCCATTGTCAATGCCACGCGGGCGGCCTGGCACAAGGCCCGTCTGTCGAGCGCCGACACGCGCCTCTACACGGTACCGCACACGTTGTTGGCACCCGGTTTCCACTCCGTGACGACAGGTGCCAACGGGAGCTGTGGAACGCTATGTACCGCCGGGGCCGGCTACGATTACATCACGGGTCTCGGCACGCCAGAAGTGCGCACCTTGATCGCTGCGCTCGCCGTCAGGTAGCGTTGGCGAGA
>Ga0187780_10003627_pt1 | contig 11632 bp, 10 predicted proteins | sample 1015_Q2_SP10_20__FD_132429 | JGI IMG/M metagenome (GOLD analysis project Ga0187780, IMG submission 132429) | Tropical peat soil microbial communities from peatlands in Department of Meta, Colombia - 1015_Q2_SP10_20_MG | ecosystem: Environmental > Terrestrial > Soil > Wetlands > Peat | place...
CGCACTTAGGGACCAGAGAGTAGAAGCGGAAGAGAATGGGAGTCGAACCCACCCAGAAGCGCGTAGCGCCCCTAACCGGGTTTGAGGCCCGGCCGCCCCACCAGGGACGTTTCTCTTCCTCATAGCGCCCTCTTCCCGAGGGCCCCCCAATTCCCGCCCGCGACATTATTTGCATCGGCGATGTTTCGGCGGGCCGCAAATAGTCCATCGGGCCGCACCAAATGCCTATCGCGCACCCGGCGGGTAAATCCAACCCGGTCGAAGAACTCCAATATCTGAATTGCCCGCTTGCGACCCAAGCCGATCCTATCCCGAAATGCCGCCGCGCTGACCTCCCCCTTGCTCCGGTACAAGTCGCTTGCCGCATCGGCCAGCTCTTGGAGAACGCACGGGTGGTAAAACAAATCGCGCACGACCTGAAACGCCTCTCCGCGACGCGACGCCCGTAGCAGGGTTGCCCGAACAACACTTTCGCTTTGACCGGCACCGTTTGCCAGCTCGCGCACCCAAGGCGGGTCGAAACGTCCGTCAAGAATCCGTCCAAGTAGCTCCTCGCATAGCGCGCGCTCCCGCGCGGATAGCTCAATTGAACGCTCGGGAAGGTGCAACCAGGGACCGCTTTGTCGGATTTTTTTGCTCTCAACGAGCTCTGCGAGTAACTCCGCAATGATCGCCGGCTGCCATCGAGGAAAGGCGATTCGCCGAAGTCGAGCGATGTCCGGACCCAGCTCGTCGGGATGGGCATCATGAAAACCCGAGACTGCCTCCGCGGCACTTTGCTGCAGAACTTTCCAGCGATCGACGTGCACCCCAACATCGAGCCCGGCACGTGCGATTCGCCGGATCGGGAGGCTTGCCAGCAATACCCCGGTATCACGAATCTTCGCGGCTTGGGCAAATTGTGCAAGATCCACGCCAAACGCGGCGCGCTGAACCAATGCGCTTAGCCGGGCAGCCGCCCCAACGTTTCGCAGTGCGGCGAGTACAGACAATCGATCAGAGGTTCTTCGATAGCGCGAGGGTGCAAAAGGATCTAGTACTTGGCCACCTCCCATGGTCCGTTTCGCCGTAGCATCGCGCAAGATGAAACGATCACCGTGCCAAGCACCAACTGGAGTTTGAAACGACAGCTGCACCAGGCCCTCTTTGCCGGGGGCAAGCTCGCCGGCGTGTTCTGCAGCCGCGCCTTCGGAATCAAGAACGACGATTCTCGCAGAAACATGCGCGGCGCCAATGTGGAGATGCACGATCTTTCCGGAGACGAGCGGTTTGGTCTCCTCCTGCAATAAACGAAGTACGGCGTCAAGACGCTGGGTTGCCAGGCAAATTGGCCGCGCTACGATCCAGTCGCCACGCCGTACCACATCATGCCCTACGCCAGCCAGATTCAAGGCACAACGCTGACCGATTCTGCCAACCTCTGCCGGCCGGTTCTGCGCATGAATGGTCCGCACGCGCACTTCGCGGTCCCTCGGAACAAGCGCTAACTCATCCCCGACATGAACCTCACCCGAATGCACCGTCCCTGTGACTACGGTACCGATGCCCGGAAGTGAGAAGGAGCGATCGATTGCAAGGCGGAAATGCTCTGCTTGCTCCTGGCGCTGATATCGCGCGGCGCAATCGACGAGATACCGTCGCAGCGCGTCCATTCCCTGCCCCGTTCGGCCCGAAACGGGAAATATGGGGCTGTCTGCGAAACGTGTCGGCACTACAAGCTCGCGAATCTCGCGCTCGACATCTGCGACGCGCGTCGCTTCCGCCGCATCGATTTTCGTCAGAGCGATTGCACCCTGTTCGACGCCCAACAGCGCGAGGATGTTTAAATGCTCGCGGGTCTGCGGCATGATTCCATCGTCAACCGCAACCACGAGCAAACCAAAGTCGATGCCGGTGGCACCCGAGAGCATGGTATGAACAAAGCGTTCATGCCCCGGAACATCAACAAATCCCAGCACCGTCCCGTCCCCAATGGGCATGTAGGCATAACCGAGTTCGATGGAAATGCCGCGCGCCTTTTCTTCCGGCAGTCGATCCGTATCCACGCCCGTTAAGGCACGCACCAGGGTCGTCTTGCCGTGGTCAATATGGCCAGCGGTTCCGACGATCATGGGTCAGCTGTCATAGCGCGAAAGTCTTGCACCAGAATTTGCAGCCATGAGCGTCGGAAACTGCGCGGTAAACGCTGCCTCATCGGTCAGCGTGCGCAAATCCAAAATGAGCGCACCGTCGGCCACGCGGCCGATCACCGGAACGGGCAAGTCGAGCAACACTCGAACGAGCCGCTGCAATCGCTCTGCCGAACCACGACCTGGTTTGGTGCAGCGTATAAAAAGTCCCGCGCTTGGCAGCACCTCGCCGGGCAGTGATCCACTGCCGATCTCGCTCTTAACAGGCCCATGTGAGACGACAAAATGGGGCCCGATGGCTGCTGCTAGAGGCGGTGCGATTCGTTCCGCGAGTGCGGCAATCTCCTTCTGCGGCCGCGTAAGCAGCCGTAAGGTCGGCAAACGCATGCAAAGCTGTTCAGGATGTCGGTACAGGGACAGCGTCACATCCAGCGCCGCCATCGTGAGCTTGGAGATGCGTAATGCGCGCCGTAAGGGATGCTTCTTGATTTTCTCGACCCACTGACGCTTGCCCACGATCAGACCGGCCTGCGGGCCGCCGAGTAGTTTGTCGCCGCTAAAGGTCACGATGTCCGCGCCGCGAGCGATCATCTCCTGAGGCAGCGGCTCGTGTGGTAATCCGTAGTTCGCCAGATCAACCAGGCTGCCGCTTCCGAGATCAACGACAAACGGGATTTGCGCGCGATGCGCGATCTCGGCCAACACCGCCTCGTCGACAGAGGCCGTAAAGCCTCTCACGACAAAGTTGCTAGTGTGTGCCCTCATAATCAGCGCACTTTTGGGCCCGATTGCATCGCTGTAGTCGTGCGCATGGGTGCGGTTGGTAGTTCCGACTTCGATCATTTTCGCTCCGGCACATTTCATAACATCCGGCATGCGAAAGGCCCCACCAATTTCTATGAGTTCCCCGCGCGAGATAATCACTTCACGCCGACCGGCTATGGCGGCGATCGTGAGCAACACCGCCGCCGCGTTATTGTTGACGACGGTTGCCGCCTCTGCACCGGTGAGCTCGCACAGCAAGTCCTCGATGAGCGAATCACGATCGCCACGCTCGCCGGTCGTCAAATCAAACTCCAGGTTCGTCGCGCAGCGTGACGCCCACGCAAGCGCCTCCATCACCTGCTCGGCCAGTGGTGCACGCCCCAAGTTGGTATGTAAGACGGTACCCGTGAGGTTGAAGACTTTCTTCATTCGGGGTGCAAGACGCTTTTCGATGCGCGCGCGAAGCGCATGCGTCAGTTCTTCCTCCCCCGCTGCTGTGCTATCCAACAATGCGCCCCGGCGTCTTTCTGCCAAGAGTCCCCTTGCCTCGCCTCGAACAAACGTACGACCGTATTGCGCGACCAGAGGAAGCACACCAGGCCATTCAAGCAAGCGATGCACCGATGGCAATTTCCGATGCTGATCCTGGTTCCGTCCGACCGCGAAGGAATTGCCCGAAACCGTCATGCCGACTCCGATTCGCCATGGATTAACAGCAAGCTAACGCCCGAGCAGGATTTGCCCGTGCTGGCGACCAGCAGATCAAGCGGAAGTGATGCCAAATCATCGGCGAGCGGTTCAACGAGCGGGTCGCGGTCCATATAACAGATCTTCAGGTAAGTCCCGCACTCCTCGCATACCTCGGCGGCTACGGGGTGCTTTTGAGCTGGGGATCCATCATCGAGGTGTTGATAAGAAATGCCGCGCGTGCTTTCACAATTGCTGCACTTGATGCGCACCATATGCCACTGCGCGTTGCACAAGGCACAATGCAAGAATCGGTAACCGCCTTCCGTTCCGCCGATGCGTATCACGCTTGCTGTCGGCCGGCTGCCGCAACAAGGGCAAAGCGTTGCAACGTTGGTGCGCGGAAAGGCTTGTTCCCCCAATTCGATGACTAGGTGCGTGAAATACGCCTGCAGCGCGGCGCCGATGAACGGCGCGCTTGCCACGTCCAATCCCGAGCCAACACCGGCCAGGAGCTTGCTTGCCTGCGCCTCGTAAAACTCCTCCGACTGACGCTCCAGGGCACTTGCCACCTCATATTGCCTTCCTGACGTGCGCTCGGTAAGCGAATGCAGCAAGCGCCGCAGCCCGTAACGCCACTGGGCGCTGCGCGTGTGGTTCTGAAAATTCAGCGGTGGCAGACCATGGCCGATGCGCCGAGGCAAGATTACGGGCGAGGTAAACGGACCCGACACCGCCTCCTGGAGCAGCGATTGCTGGGCATCCGCTAGCAGTGCGCAAAATTCCAGGTAACCGGCCATGGGGTGGGCCGCCGCCAGATAGCGCAAACGAGTCGCCCGGTCGGCAAACACGCTCGAACGCTGGGGCAGACGCAGATCAGGGATGGCCGTTTGCGCCTGGGTCGCAATTTGTTCCGGCGACAACAGCTTTTGTTGCATGAAGGTCCCGTGCGACACGCGCAACAAGGTAATGCCAAGACCGCTCGAGAAGTCCCAGCAAAAATTGGTATGAATCAGCCCTGCTTCATTTTTTCTTGCGCCCAAGCCCGATGATGCTTCATAGCCCAGCGGGTGGAAACCGTACCGCGCATCATGGCGCGAATCGAACCCCTCGTCCAGATCGAGGCATCGACATGAATAATGACAGCAAGAATCACAATTGTCGCAATTGCTGCATGGGCCAGCGTCGCAAGGCGCACAAGAAAAATCGGGAAAGAATCGGCAAACCAGGGACGCCAGAACAGGATTCCCGTTACAAGAAGCGCGAGCATACAAACGACCAGCACCCAAAAGAGCACCTTCTGCCCGGCGTTATACCGACCTACCGCCGGCAGTTTGTCCTCCCGATTGTCAACAACATCACGCCACTGACGAAGCCACTGGCGGTCGCGCTCTTCAATCCGGTTATAGCCCCAAAACCGCGCCATCATGACGACAAACGCCGCAACGGCCGCTACCCCGAGGAACGGATGCAGGATGCGCGTCCAAGGGCCGCCCCCAAAAAGGTTACTTAGCCAAAACAGGGCTGGGTGAAATAGGCTCAAGCCCGAGAGTGCAACAAGCACGAACAAAATGGCAACAGTCCAATGAGTTATGCGCTCACCATCGGAGTAACGCTGAATCGGTGCGCTTGGATCAACGCTCATCGCTCCTCCTGTCCGAGCTCCATACCCGCTTTCTTACTTCTTGCGTCTTCGCCTTCGTCTGCGTCCGCATCGTTGGGTCCGACTTTCACGTAATGGAAGAAACCCGTCAACACGGCGGCACCCATCGCAAGCAATGCGATTGGTTTTAGTGCACCCTTCCACAAGTTCACCAACGGACTGATGTGCGGGTCACGTGGAAGGCCATGATAGATCTGAGGTGCGTCGGCGTGTTGCAGCACATACATGACATGGGTACCGCCCACCCCCTTCGGATCGTACAGACCTGCGTTTTGAAACCCACGCTCCTTCAGATCCTGTAAGCGCTCCGTGGCATGTTCGATCATGTCCTGCTTGCTACCGAAGGTGATCGCTCCGGTCGGACAGGTTTTCACGCATGCCGGCTCCATGCCAACGGAAACCCGGTCAGAGCACAGAGTGCACTTGTACGCCTTATTGTCTTTCTTGGAGATGCGCGGAATATTGAAGGGGCAGCCAGTGATGCAAGAGCCGCAGCCGATGCAATGCTCCTCGATGAAGTCAACTATTCCGTTGGCATACTGCACGATGGCGCCGGGTGACGGGCACGCTTTCAGACATCCGGGATCTTCACAGTGCATGCACCCGTCCTTACGAATGAGCCACTCGAGCTTGCCGGTTTCAGTTTCGTGCTCGGTAAAGCGCATTACTGTCCAAGTGCTCGCCGTAAGATCGGGGGGATTGTCGTAGAGCCCGACGTTGCGACCAACAACGTCGCGTATATCGTTCCACTCGCCGCAGGCCACTTGACATGCCTTGCAGCCGATGCATTTTGAGATATCGATCAGCTTGGCGACCTCCACTGTCGAACGAATCGACGGCGAAGGCGAACTCGTGGCCGAGCGCTGCTTGATATCGAGAGATTGCAAAGATGACATGGTGGCCCCGGTTAAGCCTTGTCGATCGACACCACAAACGCTTTGTACTCTGGCGTCTGGGTATTTGCGTCGCCTACGAAGGGTGTCAGGGTATTTGCCAAATACCCCAGTTTGGCGACGCCTTTGAAGCCCCAATGATTGGGAATACCGACCATGTGCACGGTCTGACCGTTGCACTTGAAGGTCTTGATGCGCTTGGTGACAACTGCCACGGCTTCAATGTGTCCGCGATTGGAACGCACGCGCACTTTGCTCCCGTTGCTGATCCCCTTCTCCCTGGCCAGCTCCTCTCCAATTTCCACGAACTGCTCCGGCTGCAAGACCGCGTTGGATTCCACGTGCTTTGTCCAGTAATGAAAGTGCTCGGTCAAGCGATACGTTGTAGCGGCGTAGGGAAAGTCCTTCGCGGAACCAAAGGCTTCCCGGTCTGCCGCGAAAACCCGCGCCGCCGGGTTGCTCTGCGCCAAGGGGTTTTGTGGGTGCAGCGGGTTGATCCCAATGGGAGACTCAAATGGTTCGTAGTGCTCTGGAAGTGGGCCGTCGACCATGCCGGTGGGGGAAAAGAGTTTGGCCACGCCCTCGGGCGCCATGATGAAGGGTCCAATCCCCTCTTCCGGCGCGGCATCTGGCCGCATGTCCGGAACATCAGCTCCGGCCCACGATTTGCCATTCCAGAATACAAGCTTGCGCTTTGGATCCCAGGGTTTGCCCGAAGGATCGCTGGAGGCGCGGTTGTACAGGATGCGTCGATTGGCCGGCCATGCCCATGCCCAATTTAAGGTTTGGCCATCGCCATACGGATCACTGTTGTCCCGCCGCGCCATTTGATTGCCCGCCTGCGTCCATGCGCCAGCATAAATCCAGCAACCGCAGGCAGTCGTTCCGTCGTCGCGCAACAAACCGAAACCTGGTACCAACTCACCGGCCTTCAGAAGAACCTTGCTCGGGTCCTTCGGATCAGTGAGGTCGGCGAGCGCCTTGCCGTTGTATTCCATCGCCAGCTCCTCGGGCGAGGGACTCGTGGGGATCTTGTACGGCCAAGTGAGATTGACGATCGGATCGGGGTAAGCGCCCCCATCCTTCAGATAAAGGTCTCGAATTCGGACGAATAGCTCGGCAATGATCTCCGGATCGCCGCGGGCCTCTCCCGGTGGCTCCGCGCCCTTCCAGTGCCATTGCAGCCAACGGCCCGAGTTGGTCAATGAACCGTCCTCTTCCGCAAAACAGGTCGAGGGCAAACGCAGCACCTCCGTCTGGATCTTGCTCGGATCAACGTCGTTATAGGGCCCGAAGTTTCTCCAGAACTCTGAGGTCTCCGTCGCTAGCGGATCAATAATGACCAGAAACTTGAGTTTTGCTAAAGCGCCGATGATCTTTGCCTTATTCGGGAAGGAGCCGACAGGGTTAAACCCCTGGCAGATATAGCCATTCATCTTTCCCTGGCTCATTAACTCGAACGCCTGCAAAATGTCGTAAAGCTTGTCAATCTTGGGTAGATAGTCAAAGGCCCAATGGTTTTCTTTACTAGCAACCTTGCCGTACCAAGCCTTCATGAGACTGACGTAGAACTTGGGAAAGTTCTGCCAGTAGCTCATTTGGTTCGGTCGGAGTGGCTTGAGCGTGCGCGCCTTAACAAACTCGTCGTAGGACTGCTCTTTTTGAGACGGTAGATTGAAATACCCCGGCAACGCGTTGGAGAGCAACCCCAAATCTGTCAATCCCTGAATATTGCTGTGCCCACGCAACGCATTCATGCCGCCGCCGGAGATGCCGATGTTGCCGAGCAACAGCTGCATAATCGCTGCCGCTCGAATCATCTGCGACCCCGTCGAGTGCTGCGTCCAACCCAGGGCGTACATGATCGTCATGGCGCGGTTTGGTGGAGCTGTCGACGCGATCGCCTCGCAAATCGTAAGAAACAATTCTTCGGGCGTGCCGCAGATCTTCGACACCATTTCCGGCGTGTAGCGGGCGTAATGCGCCTTTAAGACCTGAAAGACACAGCGCGGGTGCCGCAGTGTCTCGTCAACAACGGCATACCCGGATTTGTCCTTTTCGTAGCCCCAACTGGCCGGGTCATATCGCCGCTTGGCTTCGTCGTAGCCGCTGAAGATGCCGTCCGTGAATCGATAGCCCTCTTGCAGTAAGAAGGAAGCGTTCGTATAGGACTTGACGTACTCCTTCTGGATCTTGTCCTTGGTAAGCAGAAAATTGATGACGCCGCCCAAGAAGGCAATGTCAGTACCCGGCCGTACGGGCGCATAAATGTCGGCCATCGCCGCGGAGCGCGTAAAGCGAGGATCAACGACGATCAACTTGGCCTTGTTGTGTGCCTTGGCCTCGGTAACCCACTTAAATCCGCACGGGTGCGCCTCGGCGGCGTTTCCGCCCATGATTAGAACGATGTCGGCGTTCTTGATGTCAACCCAGTGGTTGGTCATCGCTCCACGGCCAAACGTCGGGGCCAGACTGGCCACCGTCGGGCCGTGTCAGACACGGGCTTGGTTGTCGAATACTAGTGTCCCCATGCTACGCATTACTTTTTGCGTGATGTAGCCTGATTCGTTGCTTGAGGCGGAAGCGGCGAGGATGCCAGTCGTGAGCCAGCGGTTGACGGTCAGACCGTCGTCGGTCTTGGTCACAAAGTTCGCGTCGCGGTCCGCCTTCATTAAGCGGGCAAATTTGTCAAACGCCTCTTCCCAAGATATGCGTTTCCATTCACTAGACCCTGATGCGCGATACTCGGGGTACCGCAGCCGGTTTGGACTGTGAATAAAATCAAGCAGACCGGCACCCTTGGGACACAAGGTGCCCCGGTTTACCGGATGGTCCGGATCGCCCTCGAGGTGGATGATCTGTGACCGTGCATTCTTGGCCCGGTCGCCGAGGCTGTACATCAAGACGCCACAACCAACTGCGCAGTACGGGCAGGTATTTCGCGTCTCGACCGTGCGAGCCAGTTTGAAGTTGCGCGTTTCGGCCAATACGGGTTGGGGTGAGAACCCTAGCAGCGCAAGACTCGATCCGCCAAGGCCGGCCGCGCAAGCCTTAAAAAACTGCCGACGACAAACGTCCATAAACGTCACCTCTTGCAATTGTTATACCTATGCCATTTTATTGTTCGCGCCGCGCAACCGCGATCCAATGATCGAAAAAACAACGGCCCGCGACCACCTTTGTCTGACGTCACTGACACGCAAGCACTATAGGTCCCGCTGCTCGCGTTGACAATTGAACGTACAGACGCTTCAGGGCTTTTGATGGAGGGGGGATCGCCTTTTACGTATTGCAGCGCACCACGGAAAAGACTCTCTCACGGTGGTCATACTGCGCCGTCGGGGATGGCCCCGTACGGCAGCGCCACTAAGGGTTGCGTTTGCCCGGAACAAAGCAAGCCAAGTTTTTCCTGCATTCTTCGCAAGATCTACCTGCTTTGCGTCCTTGCGAATCTCGCGATCGATTCACATCGCGCGGCTACCGGGGCCCCGGTCGCCCAGCGGGTGAAGTCGCCATCGTTCAAGCCAGGTTATTGCTGGGCATAAGCACCGCTGCCGCGGTCACGCTTCGGGTGACGTTGCCGCCCGTTTGTGTGCCGTCGGTTGCCATGCCCTTGCCGTCGTTTTTGTATCGCGCGCTTGCACTTTTTGTTAGCTCGGTCTTGCGCGCCAGGAGCGGCTGCTCGTTTTGGCGCAACTGCGCTCGGATTCTGATGGCGCGCATTTCGCCTCGAGTAGGGCGTAACGCCCTGGGTTGGCTGGAGACTGAAACTCGTCGACACGTCTTGCGTAGCAAAGGCTCCGCATGGGTCAGAGCTTCGCGTAAACCGCTACAGACTCAGAACAACGATACTCGTTGCGCTCTGATTTTGTCGCCAAAAACAAAAGATCTGCTTTCACCCTGTCACAGCGGGTCGGTAACTGCAAGCTGCTGCTCAACACGTTTTAAATTCTGAGGCGACGACAGGCTCTAGCACGGCCCGCGCGCCCGGGCGCGCAGCGCATTGCGCCTGGCGATTACGTGTTACTGTCCAAGGACAGACGTCGGCTAGCGGCACCGTACGACCGGCTTTGCCTTTCGTTTGCGTGTGGCGAAGAAATGCATTCGACTTCTGAAGCTCTCGGTTTTCACACGAGATGCCGTTTTTATCTCGACGTTAGAGAAACGAGCATTCGTTCAGAAGTAATGGCATCGTCGCGATTGGTTCGTTTGGCGCGAGTCCTAACGTCGGGCGCCTTACTCCTTTGCTTCTGCGCCTGCGGTTACGCGCAAAGTACTGACTCCGAAACTTTTACAGAGAAGAACAGTTTCGCAACGCAAGTCGAAGCACTTGCACCTTTTGCGCGGAACTTTACAACGCCGACTTTACGCGTCGGCGGTTACCTCGGCGCCCTTTTTCAACAGGGCTTCCTCAATACGCTGTATGCGCCGTGGCGAACTCACCTTGAACCGAATTATCTTGGCGATATACATGCCGTCTACACGGTCGACAGATGCACCCGCCTGCCCCTAGATATCGAAGTCGAGGGCGGAATCGCCAAACGCTTCGGGGAGGATCACCAGATCGAGGTCGACCTAGCTCCTGTGGCCCGGTGGAAGCAGTTCCCATGGAACGAGTACCTCTACACGAACTTACGCGTGGGGCTTGTGGGAGCAAGCTACGTAAACAGCATCTCTAGCTGGGAACTAGAGAATTCTGACAACGGTCGGGGTTCCAGATTTTTGAATTTTCTGGTTCCAGAGCTCACTTTTGCGTCCGCTGCCGACGCCTCATGGGAAAGTCTCATTCGCATACACCACCGCTCTGGCATCTATGGAATGATCAACGGGGTGCAAGGTGGATCGAACTACATTTCTGTAGGCATTCGGTTTGTAGCGTTTTGAACTAAGGCCCCGTCGGATTGAATTCCCGGGCAGCCGTACGCACGGTGCATGGTGGCGCTGCGGGACGCGCATAACGACCCACTCTGTTCCTGGGTCGGAAGCTACAGTTCACTAAGCTACCGCATTCTTTTTTCTTCGGTGAAGTCGCGGTTATTTCGCAATCGCCGCATGTATTCACAACTTGCATGACCCTCGGGACGGCTTCGCAAGCAGGCCGCCTATGCTGGCCCCCGACGCGGTATATGTCAAAAAATTGACTTAAGCTCCGACCTCACCATGGTCGCATAAATTCAATCGCAATTGTGCGAAGTCCAAACAGATTGGGAAGGTCGCGCCACCATGTAGAGAGCTTGCCTGTGGCAATTACGACGGTTCGGCAAAAAGTGATCATGATGTTCCTTCTTTTTCTTGCCCATCGTCCTACGCAAAGCGCCTGGCTAATGAAGAACTGAGATCCAGAACAACAGCCCTAGTTGTCGCGATGAAGGGCTTTACTATCTTGAGCTCACTGGCAAGGGCTGTTAACCACCAAGCAAAAATGGTAATGGTTTGGCTGTGTGTGCGGGCGTTGACGCCAATTTACTTCGTTTGTGCACCGGGAGCGATGCCGC
>Ga0187780_10003628_pt1 | contig 11632 bp, 7 predicted proteins | sample 1015_Q2_SP10_20__FD_132429 | JGI IMG/M metagenome (GOLD analysis project Ga0187780, IMG submission 132429) | Tropical peat soil microbial communities from peatlands in Department of Meta, Colombia - 1015_Q2_SP10_20_MG | ecosystem: Environmental > Terrestrial > Soil > Wetlands > Peat | place...
ACCCGGCGTAGTAGGCGGCGTCGTACGGCTCCGGCTTAAGACCGCGGCGCTGACGGATCTCCGCCACGACCTTCGGCTGGAGCTCGCTCGGCACGGGCTCGAACCCCATCGACTCGGTCGCCCAGAGCACCTTTCCGGCGGTCGCGCTGCGGATGTCGGAGGCGAACCCGAACATCTCCGCGACCGGAACCTTCGCGACGACCGTCTGGAGGTCGCCGACGCTCGTCATGTCGAGGATCTCTCCTCGGCGTCGCTGGAGCTCTCGGGTCGCGCCCGCAAGGACGTCCTGGGGGACGTTCACGGTCGCCTTCTGGAACGGCTCGAGGAGGAGTCGGTCGCCGAGAACCATCGCGCCGTACATCCCGGACCGGGCCGCCGGGATGGTCTGCGCCGGCCCCCGGTGGATCGAGTCCTCGTGGAGCTTCGCATCCACGAGGCGGACCTTGAGCCCGTAGACCTTCTCGTTCGCGAGCGGGCCTCGGTTCATCGCCTCCTTGAACGCGTCGACGATGAGGTCCATCGTCTCGTTGAGATACTGGATCCCCTTCGTGACGTCGAACAGGATGTTCCCTCCCTCGACGGCCACGATCCCGCGCCCCTCGTCCCGGGGGATCCCGAGCCCTTCGAGCTTGGTCACGAGGGTCTTGATGTCCTTGAACGACTTTCCTTGTGGGATCTCGCCCTCTTTGATCGCGTCGACGACCGCCTGCGGCAGTGCCTCGACCTCGAAGTAGAACCGGTTGTGCTTGTTCGGCGACTTCCCCTCGAAGGGGCCGCCCGGGTGCTTCACGACCTCGCGGTAGACGACGATCGGCTTCGACGCCTCGATCTCGACCTTGTAATCGTTGACGATCCGGTACTGGGTGATCTCGAGGTGGAGTTCCCCCATTCCCGAGAGAAGGTGCTCCCCGGTTTCCTGGTTGATCTCGACCCGGAGGCTCGCGTCCTCCTTGGCGATCTTGCGCATGACCTCGATGAGTTTCGGAAGGTCGGCCATCCGCTTCGGCTCGATCGCCACCGTCACGACCGGCTCGGAAACGTGGCGGATCTCCTCGAAGGGGACCATGTCGGGGGCGTCCGACATCGTCGTGCCGGCGAACGCGTCCGAGAGGCCGATGACCGCGGCGATGTTCCCGGCGGTGACCTCCTCGACCATCAGTCGCTCGGGGCCCATGAACAGGGAGACGTGCTGGATTCGGTTCTTCGCCTTCGACCCCACGACGTTGAGCTCCATCCCCTTCGTGAGCCGGCCCGAGAACACGCGGCCCGTCGCGATCTCGCCGGCGCTCGGGTCCATCGTGATGTCGGTGACCATGAACGAGGTCGGTCCGCTCGGGTCGGTGTTGACCATCGCCTGACCGACCGACGAACTCGAGTCCCCGTGCCAGATGTTCGGGATCCGGTACTTCTGCGCGACGCGAGGGCTCGGGAGGTGTCGGACGACCATGTCGAAGATGACGTCGTTGATCTTCGCCCGCTGGGCGATCTCGCGCGAGCGACCGGTCGAGACATACTCGATGATGTCCGGGAACTTGACGCCGGTCTTCTGCATGTAGGGGATGCTGATCGCCCAGTTCTCGTACCCCGAGCCGAACGCAACCGACCCATCCCGTGGGTCGACGCTCCACTCGTCCACGAACTCCTCGGGGGCCATCTTGCGGATCAGCTCGTTGACCTCGGAGATGATGTTGAGGAACCGCTTCTGGAACGACTCGGGCGTGAGCTTGAGCTCCTTGATCGCCCGGTCGACCTTGTTGATGAAGAGGACCGGCTTCACCTTCTCCCGGAGCGCCTGCCGGAGAACGGTCTCCGTCTGGGCCATCACGCCCTCGACCGCGCAGACGACGACAATCGCCCCATCGACCGCACGCATCGCGCGGGTGACATCCCCCCCAAAGTCGACGTGTCCCGGCGTGTCGATGAGGTTGATGAGATGCTGCTCGCCCTCGAACTCGTGGACGATCGTGACGTCCGCGTTGTTGATCGTGAGGAGTCGGGCCTGTTCCTGCTCGTCGAAGTTGAGGTAGAGCTGCTTTCCCGCGAGTTCGTTCGAGATCATTCCCGCGGCGGCCAGCAGATTGTCGGAGAGCGTCGTCTTCCCGTGATGGATGTGGGCGACGATCCCGATGTTCCGGATCTTGTCCACATTGTGCATCATCTCGGGAATGGCCTTCGCCAATTCCGCTCGAATATGCGTCATCGCGAGCTCCTCCCGGCCTACCGAGCCGACTGGGCGACCCGTTCAACCTCTTCCTTCCGGCCGACGGCGAACGAGGTCAAGTCGCCTTTCGCCGCGAGGCGGATCTCGTCCGCAAGGCAGGAGTGAATTGGCTTCGTGGACTTGTGGGACGCTTGGATCGCTCCGAGCGCGATGTTCCGGATCGCGACGTTGAGGCGTCGTGCGGGCGAGGCATCGACCGCGCGGGGTACGGAGATGCCCCCGAACTGGAGTCGGGTGACCTCTTCGCGGGGAGCGGCGTTCTCGACCGCGTCGACGAGGAGCTGGAGCGGGTTCTTCTCCTCCTTCTGGGCGATCTCGTCGAACGCCTTCCGGATGGTCGCGAGCGCCTTCGACTTCTTGCCGGTGAACTTTCCCCCCTTCATGAGGTGGTTCGCGAGCCGCTCGACAAGGTGCATCCGGGTCTTGAGGAACGGCTTTCCGGTGAGCTTCCCCTCGGTGTGCGGCGCGTAGATCGGGTGCAGATAGATGTACGGGAGCAGGCCGGGGTCGTGGACCTCGACTCCCTCGAACGGGTACTTTCCGAAGAGCGGCGGGAGCGGGAACGGTGGCGGAGGCGGCGGTTGGGGCCGGTGGACGACCGGGCCGGCCTCCTCCTCGGATGGCTCGGGAGGCCGGAGGGACTCGGGACCTTCGTTCATCGGGCTGGCTTCTCCTTGCGCCCGCGCACGAGCTCGTCGAGCGAGACGTTGTTCACCTGGATGACCTTGTAGCGGACCCCCGGGATGTCCCCGTAGGACCGACCCATCCGGCCCCCGATTCCCTCGACGAGAACCTCGTCGTGCTCATCGATGAAGTTGATGGCACCGTCGCCGACCGCGAAGGCGGTCACCTGACGACCGTTCTTGATCAACTGGACCTTGATGCACTTTCGAATCGCGGAGTTCGGCTGCTTCGCCTCCACCCCGACCTTCTCGATGACGATCCCGCGCGCCTGCGGCGCCCCCTCCAGCGGGTCGGAACGTTCCTTGAGGTGAAGAGTACGCCTCTTGTAGTACCGGTCGGACCAGCGTCGCCGCTGACGGAGCGATGCCAGACGGCCCGCTGTGTTCAGTCCGGAGGGTGGCGACATATCGGCGGAGGGGCCGAGCAGAAGGGTAGCGGTATTTAAGGTCCGTGCCGAGTGGTGCTCGGCGGCGAGCCGAATGGCGCCCGAATCGGCATCATGAACAGGTCGAGCGTGCGCCCGTCCACTCCCCGAAGCGCGCTGCCCTCTCGCCGGCCCCGGAGGGCGTCCGATGCCCTCCGAGCGGAGTGGGAGCAGTTGTCCAGAGAGATTCACGCTTGCCGAAAATGTCCCCTGGGGGCCATCCGGACCCACGCTGTGGTCTATCGCGGAGGGCTCGCCCCACGTGTCGTCTTCGTGGGAGAGGCGCCGGGAGCAGAGGAGGACCGCCTCGGTGTTCCGTTCGTCGGACGGTCGGGTCGGCTTCTGGACCAGGGCGTCGCCTCGCTCGGGCTTGCGGGCGGTGAGGTCGGTGTCCTCAACGTCCTCAAGTGTCGTCCTCCCGAGAACAAGTTCGACTCGCGCGCCGCGCGGACGTGCCGGCCGTACCTCGACCGGCAGCTCCAGCTCCTTCGTCCCGAGGTCATCGTCACGCTCGGCGCCCGCGCGCTCGCTGCCGTGGAGCCGCTCGCCCCGCCCGTACTCCGGGCGGCCGGCCGCCCTCTTCGACATGGACACCCGCCGCGGTTCCCGCTCCTCCATCCGGCGGCCGCGCTGCGGTCCCGGCGACTTCGAGAGCGCTGGGACCGTGATTTTCGGGCCCTCGGACGCTGGCTGAGGAAACGTACCGCGTAAACGGCTATAACTCGGCCCTCGCTCGGTAGACCGTGCGCACGGTCGAGCTGTTCCTTCTGGAAGGTTCGTACCAAGCAGTCGAGGACGGAGTCGTCGTCGAACTGTTCGGCCGAACTCGAGACGGGTCGTCGCTGGTCGCACGATACTACGGCTTCCGACCGTACTTTGTCCTCAAAGAGCCAACCGAAGACGACCGGTCCCGACTTCGGGAGGACAAGGAGGTCATCGAGGTCCGGGACATCACAACGTGGGTGGATGGTCGCGACCACCCGGCGGTCCACGTCACGCTCCATCGGCCCTGGCTCGTGCCGGAGTACCGGGAGCGATACCGAAAGCGCGGGGACGAAACCAGCGTCCTCGCCTGCGATATCCCGTTCGTCCACCGGTTCCTGTACGACAAGCACCTCGGTCTGACGGTGGAGTTCGAGGCCGAGGACGAGCCCGAGGAGATACGGTCCCGCTACACCATTCCGAACGTCGTGCGTGTCGTGACCGACGGGGGTCACGACATTCGCCCGACCGAAGCATTCCGTCCCGGACTCCGCGTCCTGTCGTTCGACATCGAGAACGCGATCCGGGAACGGACGATCTTCACGATCTGCGGCGTGTCGGAGGGCGGAGACCGTCCGCGGCGGACGTTCCGGATCTCGGGGCCGGGCGAGAGAAAGATCCTCGAGGAGTTCGTCGCCACGGTGGTCGACGACGACCCCGATGTGATCACCGGGTACAACATCGGCGGATACGACTTTCCGCTGCTTCTCGAACGGGCGGCTGCCACGGGACTCGGGCCTCTTACCATCGGGCGCGAGCGCACGGCCCCGCGGGAGATGGGCGAGCGGCTCTGGAAGGTGACGGGCCGAGCCGTGGCCGATGCGTGGTGGTCGGTCCGACGGGACCTCAGGCCGAAGCAGGAGACCCTTCAGTTCGTTGCGCGGACCCTTCTCGGGGACTCGAAGCTGGACGTCGACCGGAGGGTCATCGAAAAGGAATGGGCGGACGACCCCCAGCGCGTGATGGAGTACTGCGAGCACGACGCCGACCTTGCCCTCCGGATCCTGCAGAGGCTCCGGACGGTCGAGAAGGCAGCTGACCTCGCGACCGTCGCTCACCTGCCGCTCGAGGAGGGGATGAACGGCCGCACCTCCCTCTACGTCGATTCTCTCCTGATCCCCCGCGCGGACACGGAGGGCGTCGGCGTACCGATGAGCCACTTCGCGGGACGCGAGAACCCGATCGAGGGCGGCTACGTGCATCCCATTCGCCCGGGAATGAGTCGGTGGGTGGTCGTGCTCGACTTCAAGTCGATGTACCCCTCGATCATCATCTCGCGGAACCTCTGCTTTACGACCCTCTCCCCCGACGGGACGACGGTGGCGCCGTCCGGGGCGAAGTTCCTGGCGCCCTCCGTCCGTCGGGGGATCATCCCGCAGATCCTATCGGACCTGCTCGCCGAGCGCAACCGGTTCCGTCAGGCGGGGCACGTCGCGATGAGCCCCGAGATGAAGCAGTACTACGACGGCCTCCAGAACGCCGTCAAGGTCCTGATGAACTCGTTCTACGGTGTCCTCGCGTCGAGCTTCTATCGATTCACGAACAAGGAGATCGGGGCCGCGATCACCGCGTTCGGCCGGGAGGCGATCACATCCATCATCCGCGAACTCGAGGCGGACGGCTACGAGGTGGTGTACTCCGACACCGATTCGGTGTTCGTCCGATCCCCGGTCGCCTCGCTCGAAGGAGCACGGGAGTTCGGGGAGAGGCTCGCGAAGCGGTTCACGCACGAGGGGGTCACGTTCGAGTTCCAGTCGGTCTTCGAATCGTTCTTCTCCCATGGGGTGAAGAAGCGGTACGTCGGCCGGACCGCGTGGCCGGAGCAGGACCTGGTCGTTCGGGGCTACGAGACCCGACGGACCGATGCCTTCGACTTCCAGTCCGAGGCGCTCCTCGAGGTCTTCGAGCTCGTCCTGAAGGGTGACACGGACGCCGCTCTCCGTCGGGCACGCGAGCTCGTCCAGTCGGTACGGAATCGCGAGGTCCCGGTCGAACGGCTCGTGATCGCCCGGACCGTTCGGGCCGAGAGCGAGTACAACGAGTCGACGCGAGAGTCGCTCCCGTTCCTGCGCGTCTTTAAGCAGCTCCGGCAAGAGGGCTACGACGTCATCCCGGGCATGCGGGTCTCGTGGATCGTCACCGACTCGCGGAAGAGCCCTCAGGAGATCGAACCGTGGGTGGACGGCCGGCCGTTCACGAAGGAGCCGGACTGGGAGTACTACGCGGACCGGGTCGCCCAGACTCTCGCTCGCGTGACGGAGGTGTTCGACTGGGACGCGGCGGCACTGCTCCGGGGAAGCCATCAACGTAGGCTCTCGTCGCCTCCCGAGGCACCGCGGGCACCGGAGACGAACGGTCCCCCGGCGACCCTCGACACTCCGCTCAGTGAGGTCGGGAAGCCGGCGAAACGAAGAGGGTCGACTCGAAGCCTCACCGACTGGCAGTGACCACGGGCCGTCCTACGAACCCGACGAGGCTGCCGCCGGAACCTCGTCGGCCGGCGTCGCGGACTGGCCCCGGAGCGCGAGGATTGCTCCTACGACCGCGACCGGGATTCCGAGCACGCCGACCAGAGGGAGCGCGATTCCGAGAACGCTGGACGATAGGAAGAGCGTGAAGACCGGGATCGCCGTCATCAACATCGGAGGGATCACGAGCCCGACGTCCTGAATGGCGGCGAAATATAGGGCGGGGGCGAGGTAGAAGCTCGTCAGGCCGCAGAGCGCGAGCAGCAGAAACGGAAGGGGCGCCACCGTGACGAGACCGTTCCAGCCGCCCGGGAGGAGTGGAGCGGTCACGAGGAACAACAGCGCACCCGAGAGCGTCGAATGCGCGACCACAGCCGATGGCGCCGTCGTGCGGTTCGCGCGCGCGGCCCAGAGGAAGTACGTCGCAACGAAGAGCGGGAGCGCGGGGACGCAGAGCCATCCCCACCCGTGAACGGACGAGAGGCTCTGTCCCCCAACGATCGCCATCGTACCGCCAAGGAGGCTGATGACCAGCCCGACCGCGAACGTCGGGGTCGCGATGTGGGCCCGATACGACGAGATGATCGTGGCGACGATGACCGGCGTGAGCACGACGTCGCCGATCAGCGAGAGGAGCGAAGCGTCCACCGGTCCCGTAAGATAGGTGGCGGCGAGCACGGACGCCTGCATCCCATAGAGGAGAGACGCTCGACCGTATGCCGCGGGGTCGCGCCACAACCGGACGAACTCGGGGCCGTGGCCGGTGGCGAGTGTCCATCCCGTGTACGCGACCCCGCCGACCAGGAAGGGATAGACGAGGATTGCCGACGGTGCGGTCCCCGGCGTCACCCAGAGGACGAACACGTAGTAGGTGGCCCAGAGGAACGCCGAGAGGATCGACGCGGTGATCGCCCATACCAGCGTCCGCTTCGGGACCGGCACGGGCGCTCGGTAGTAGCCCTTCCCGATAATCGTTGCCCGGTTCCGGTCGCCGGCGAAGGACGAGCCCGACCGCTACGAGTACCCTTCGAACGAAAGGCCGTGGCTCGGGACCGTGACCCCCATTCCCCGTTCGATGTGGCCGACCTCGACCGCATCGGCTCCTCCCGCTCGGGCGAGTCGTCGTCGCGTCTCGGCGAGCCGAACGGGACTGACCACGAGGACGAACCCGATTCCCATGTTGAAGGTCTGGAACATCTCCTCGTCCGAGAGCCCGCCGAGCTGCTGGATCCATCCAAAGAGAGGCGGGACCTCGGGCCACCGGTCCAAGACAAATCGAACCTTCGAGTGCAATCGAACGAGGTTCCGGACCCCTCCGCCCGAGATGTGGGCGAGGCCGTGGGTCGCGCCGTGGTCGGCGAGAGCGTCCCCGATGCCCGAGTAGATGCGGGTCGGGGTGAGGATTTCCTCTCCCACCGGGCGATTCCCTCCGGGACGCGGCCGAAGGAGGTCGACCGACCGCTCCTTGAGGAGTCGACGAACCAGGGTGAGGCCGTTCGCATGAACGCCGGACGAAGGGACTCCGAGGAGCCGGTCCCCCGGTCGGATCTTCGCGCCCAGGATCGGTCGGCGGCCCCGGGGGAAGAACCCAAATGCCGTCGCCCCGAGGTCGATCCCGTCGACCACCTCCGGTACGACTGCGGTCTCGCCGCCCAAGAGGGAGCAGCGCGCGATCTTGAGGCCGCGATTCAGTCCCCGGCCGATGGCGCGGAAGGCCTCGGGGTCGGGTCGCGCGCAGAGGATCGTGTCGACGAGACCTGCGGGTCTTGCACCCACCGACGCGAGGTCGTTCACGTTGACGCCGACGATGTCCTCTCCGACCTCTTCCCAACGTCCCAATTCGGCCGCCAGTTTTACCTTCGTCCCGACCGTGTCGGTCGTCACCGCGATCGTCTCCCGACCGATGCGGACCATCCCGGCATAGTGCCCCGGGGCATCGACCGGCCGTCCCGCGGAAGGGGGTGGTCGGTACGATACCTCGGAGAGGAGAGACGCCAGCGCGGAGGAGACCTCGGAGCGGTTGACCCCACTGCGCGCGTAGGTCCAGAGGCGGTCGCTCAACGTGGAAGAGGCCATACCCGGCCGAGGAACGCCGGAAGAAATACCCTCGCCCCCCGACCAGGGTTGAGCTAATTACGCCCCTCTCGCGTCCGCGAGAGGCATGCCGAGCTCCGCTCGCCGACGAAGGTCGGGAGCGGGGCCACGTCCCGCCGCGTCCACCCACCTTGTCCTCGCGGGACGAGCGTTCGTCCGCGGCCGTCTTCAGCCGGTGGAGATCGCGATCGGAGACGATGGTAGGATTCAGTCGGTGGGTAAGGTCCGCGGGGGCGGGCCACGGCGCGATGTCGGTGACGCGGTCATCCTGCCCGCGGCCGTGGACCTCCACGTTCACATGCGCGACCCAGGTGGACCGGAGGGGGCGGAGTCGATCGCCTCAGGGACAGTCGGTGCCGCCCTCGGAGGGGTCTCTCTCGTGGGAGAAATGCCGAACACCCGGCCGCCCGTCACCACCCTCGAGGCCTGGGAAGAGAAGGTGCATCTTGTCGAGGGACGGGCCGCTGTGGATGTGCTTCTCTACGGGAGCCCGATTGTGCCGAACGCACTTCCCTCTCTCGCTCGGAGCGTCGGCGGATTCAAGCTCTACCTCTCACCGACCACGGGGATCGAAACACCGGTCCCCCACGGAGAACTCCCGAAACTCTGGGGGCAGCTCTCCGAGTATTCTCTCCCGATCTCCGTTCACGCCGAAGACCCGGGACGGTTCGTCACCGACTTTCGCCCGGAGGACCCCGAAGGATGGAATCGTCATCGTCCGGTCGCCGCCGAGATCTCCGCGCTCCGCTGGCTGACCGAGGCGCCGCGGTCGCTCCGACTCAACGCAGCCCATGTCACGACGGCCGAAGGGGTCCAGCTCCTTCGAGAAGCGGGGATCTGTTTCGAGGCAACTCCCCATCATCTCCTCCTCTCCGACCGCTCGGGCTCCGGCCCCCGGTGCAAGGTGAACCCCCCGCTCCGGACCGAGGCCGAACGACTGGGCCTTTGGGACTCCTTCCGGCGCGGAGAGGTTCCGATCCTGGCGAGCGACCACGCGCCTCATCCCGCAGACGCCAAGGACCTTCCCTTCGACCGGGCACCAAGTGGCGTGCCGGGAGTGGAGACGATGCTTCCGCTGATGCTCGCGAAGGCCCGCGCGGGTGAACTCGACCTAGGGCTCCTCGTGGTCGCCGCCTGCGACCGCCCGGCCCAATGGCTGGGTCAACCGCTCGGCCGGATTGCGCCCGGCCACCGCGCGAACCTTTTGGTGGTGGACTTCACCAAGCGATCGACCGTGGTGGGAGAAGCTCTGAGTTCTCCTTGCGGCTGGTCCCCGTTCGAAGGATGGGAGGTCATCCGCCCGCGGGAGCACTACCGCGACGGGCAGAGGATCGTCGAAGCAGGGGAGTTCGTCGGTAGCTCGAACGGCCGGGTTGTACGGCCCGAGTTCGCGCCCGGAGAACCGGGCAGCGCGGCATCCGCCTCCGACTGACGGATGGGGGGAGAGACCGGGCGGAACTCAGGTTCCCGACGGCGGTCCGAATACGAGGCGAAACGGCGTTCGAAGCTGGCTGTTCGTCCGAGCCGGGATTCCGTCGAATTCAAGAGGGTTCTGGCATCCACCGCAGGAGACGACCGTGCGCTGTCGCCCAAGCGCGATCGAGAGCGCGATACCGACCTCGATCTCGCGGGGCCGCTGAGGTGCGTGCTCGACCGCCCGACGCAGCTCATCGAGGAGCGTCAGGTCGTTCGAAGACGGGTCCGCTCGAGGCATCGAAGAAGAAACGCGATGGGTCCTTTTAACGAACGCCGTCCGGGCGGAGGGATGGGCTCTAGGACTAACTCCCACCCTGGTCTGTCTCCCCGCCGGCCTCGCCGCCTTCCTTTTCCTCGGCTCCCTTCTTGGGCGCCTTCTTCAGGATCTCGGTGCTGATCTTGTCGAGCTCGGCCATCAGAGAGTCGATGTCCGAACCCGACTCCGCACCGGCAGCGGCGCCCGCGGCCGGGGCGGCCGGGGGAACCTGCGGGGTCACGGTCGGGGGTGCGCGCCCGACATCTTCGGGAGTCTCGATGTACGGGGGCGTCGGCGGCGCCGCGGGCGCTGCTCCCGCGGGCGGACCTGCCCACGGTGTCACCGTGGCGGGCGCGCGCGGAGGCCGCCGGCGGCGCATGATGAACAGAAGGGCGACGATAGCGCCGGCTGCGATCACGACCAGAATCGAAACGTACTCCCAGACCGGAATGGAAGAAGAGGTCGAGCAACCCCCGTACGGACACGAGGACTGGGCCTGTACAGTACCCGCGTTGGGGAACAATCCCGCGGCCAGCACGACCGCGAGCATGGCGATTCCAAGAGTCAGCGGAACGATGCGGGACCCTCGACGATTTGCCACGGCACGAAAGGGCTCCGCGCCCCTTTGAATCTCGATGCTAGGAGCCCTATGTAAACCTGGCGAGCCCCCGTCTCGCGGGTTATACGTGCCCTTCTGCCCGACTCGCCCCGAGGTCCGGGGACGATGAATCGACGACATACGGTAATACTCCGGGTTCCCTCGCCACGATGGTCCGATGGACGTCCCCTACACCCCGATCTTCGTCGGTCTCTTGCTCGTCTACATGGGCTACTCGGTCTGGGCGCGGCTGGATGGCCGGTACCCGATCGGCGCTGCCCTTGCGCTTCTGGTCGTAACCGCTGTGGTGGACGCGAGCGGAAACGTTAGCGCCGCGAACACGCTCGCCGAGTTTGTCTTCTTCCTCTTGGGGGGCGGGGTGGTCCTCCTCCTGATCGAGCACCTCCGGGAAAAGCCGGCCGCCGATTCCTCGGGCGGACTACGTACGGAGGGCGTACCGTCCGATTCGGCGAAGGATCGGAAGGGGGCGTCCGAGCAATCGCTCGAGGGCCTCGAGCAGCAAACGGTCTCCTTCGTCGACGGAGCGGGTGAACAGGACCGCGAGCACGAACCAGAGGGCGATTCCCACTCCGAGGACCGGAAGCAGGAACCAGGGAACGGAGGGGTGGACAGCCCAGAGGACGGCGCC
>Ga0187780_10003629_pt1 | contig 11626 bp, 10 predicted proteins | sample 1015_Q2_SP10_20__FD_132429 | JGI IMG/M metagenome (GOLD analysis project Ga0187780, IMG submission 132429) | Tropical peat soil microbial communities from peatlands in Department of Meta, Colombia - 1015_Q2_SP10_20_MG | ecosystem: Environmental > Terrestrial > Soil > Wetlands > Peat | place...
CACGAGGTCGATCATAAGCAGGGGGCCGCTGCCGTGCGCAGCTTGTAGCAGGAACAAACCGTAAAAGGCGCACGCTACGATGAGCGCCGCAAGCGGAACACGCTGCCACCCTTCCTCAAGCGGATGGAGGAACGGAAATCGCTCGGTCCATGTATCCGGTACGCGCACGGCACCTTGGGTCATCGTAGCATCGGCTCCCGACGCGCAAAGCCGCAGCAGGAAGAGATGAGTCGTGGAATACACTCCTGCCACTTTCGACTTTCTGACGGAAATCTAGCGGCTGGAAACCCCAGCGACCCATGGAATGCCGACGAGGCCGCTCTGCACCTTTACGTTCACGATGTCGCCCAGGCGATATCCGTCGAAATCGCTGCGGTCGATGGGAACACGCTCGACGAAGTGACCTTCGCGCCAGGACGTTACAACGAGCCTTCGAATCGGCAGCGCTCCTGCCATCGCAAATTTGCCCACTACGCGCGCCTCTTCTATCTGCGGCGTGCTGCGATCGAGCGCGCCGTTTACGAGCAGCAAGACGGCAAGCAGCCACGGCACCGGAACGAGCCCGTAATACATGCGCTTGAGAGCTTCGGCTTCGGCGTGACGCAGCGCCCGCCGCTCGACCCAGATCGCCAGCCCGAGCGTCGGAAAAAAAAGCGCTCCAATAAAGATCAACACGCTGTCCAACTCTACGGGAGGATAGCGCACGCTCGCTGCCACGAACGCCAGTGCGCCGAGCACGAACAGAGCCGTGCGATTCAGCAGTCGCTTGCGCAGGGACAATTCGGCGGCGGCGGAACCAAGGCCGCAGGCATCGCAAACATCTGCTGAGCGCTCGGCGCCACAATTCAAGCAGCGCGTCATTTTGCGGGTCGAATGCTGGTGGGTGGGTTATCGAGGCATACCATGTTTTCATCGCGGCCGTTTGCCAGCAACTGACAGTCGATTTCTTGCGCGCTACGCACGGCCTGATCGTACGTCGACCCCGTCGCCGTGGCGCAATGCGTCGCGCCTTTGAAGCTCACGCACACCTCATATCTCTCGTGAGTCTGCTGCAGGGATGAATAGACCAGCACGCCTACCAGCAAGACTCCGCCCAGCGCCATGATCCAGCGAACGTGGTTTGGTTTCTGTGCCATGAAGTGCCGCGCGCCCTCTCAATTCTACTTCTTCATCCTGTGACCAGCGCTGAGAATCATCCTGCGTTCGGCCGAGCAGACTTCCCGGTCGCCTCGGCCCGCCGGGCTAACTCTTCGTGTATGTGTTTCTTTAGATGCGACGCCAGACCGTCGAGCGCAGCTATGTCTCTCAAATCCCGCAACGTCAGGTTCGGCAGGAAAGCACGAATGCAGGCAGCAGGCGTATGCGGGTTACGAACCAAAGCCACGCGAACGTTGTACTGGCAAGACCATTTCGGATGGCGCGCGATCGCGGCGACGACGCGCTCCGGCACGCCGGGCTTCGCGAGCGCCTTCAACACCTGGCTCTCGGTGAGAAACGCATTCCCGAGAGCCAGTTTGATTGCCTGCGGATGGCCCTCTGCCAAAATCGCGCCGGCTACCCGCGAGGGACCTCGACGCGCGAGCGTCAGTTTCTCACCGACCGGGAGGTGCGGGACTCTCGTCAGAATCACTTCCTCCGCCACGCGGCGAATATCCGCCGGCGCAGAAGGCAGCAGGCTCAAGCGAACCAAGTCAAAAAGGTAGAGTTGCCGCACCGCGGCCAGTGCGAAACGCTTCGGCGTGCGCGGGTGACGCGCAAGCCGCAGCCGAATCGCCTCACTCGACGTCCACTTCCCCGTCCCGGCGATGACCCCGATCACGCTCGCCGGCAAATCGAGGCGCTCGAGCAACAGCGTTACGTGAGGCTCTTCCAGATTGCGGTTTTCCATCAGCGCAAGCAGGATCTCTTCGCTCGTTTCGTGCACGAGCGATTTCAGCTCCTCGCTCGAAGCCGATCGCGCATGCCCAACACGTTCTTCCGAATCAGGCGGCATTTCCCTTTGCAGTCACAAGCCGCATCGCCATTCGAACCGCGGCCTCCGCGGGCGAACTCTGCACCGGCACCGCGTGCGCTGCGGGCAAGCGACGCGCCAGCTCCGTTTCGATCACAGCGTCGAGAAATTTCGAGCGGCCATACACACCGCCGACCTTGGCGAGCCCGAAGCTGCGGTCCCGCCAACCAAGCTCATTTGCCACAGATGCTGCAAGTTCCGCCAGTTCCGCTGCAGCGCGCATCATGATTTCGCGGCAGACGCCGTCGCCCTTGTCGGCCAGCTCCGCCACCAGAGGAAATGTTCGCGGGAAAACGTCGTCGGGGTTCTTCGCAATGTGTTCAGCCAGAGAGTCCCAACCGCTGCATTGATGTAAGGGGAACAGGCGCTGCGAAAGCTCCGTTTTGGGTCCACGGTGCTCTTCCGCGAGCGTCACGGCGCGTACCGCACGCCGTCCAATGTCAAAGGCGCTGCCCTCATCGCTCACCCACGGACCGCGGCCACCCGCACGCGCCGTTTTACCGGAGGCATCACGGCCGAATGCCGCCGACCCCGTCCCAGCCAGCAGGACGATTCCCTCACACGCACCAAAAGCTGCCTCAAGCGCGAGTTCCAGGTCTGTGGTCACCCGGATCTTTGCGTTCGGATAACTGCCCTCAAGGAACGTCTTTACGCGGCGCACAACGCCGGGCCGTCCCGCTCCTCCCAATCCCGCGCAGACCGCTTGAACGTGGCCTGCGCGAATTTTCTCGGCAGCCAGAACTCGATCGCCCGCTTCGCTCAGTGCGAACCACGCGCGCGCATAGCCCGTACGCAGCGGGTTCGACGGTCCAGCCGTCGCCCGCGCCACAACGCGGCCTCTGGCATCCGCTAACACGCATTCTGTCTTCGTCCCGCCGCCGTCCAGCCCGAGAAAGTACGAAGCATCCGAGGCGAGAGTCTTTTGCTCCATCGGTCTCCTTCAGCCTGCTTGACAGTTTTCAAACGCGGCAGTTAGCATCCCGCGACTCGCCGTACGTCGCCATGCGGATTCACCCAATCGACTTCGCGATCATCCTGCTCTATCTTGCCGGTATCACGATCTTCGGCATTCGCTTCCGCCGAAAGCAGCAAACTCTGCGGGACTATTTTCTGGGCGGACGCTCGGCTCCTTGGTGGGCGATCGCGTGCTCAATCGTCGCCACCGAAACCTCGACGCTCACGATCATTGGCACGCCCGCCATTGCGTACGACGGGAATCTAGGCTTCCTACAGCTCGTAATGGGCTACTTGGTCGCGCGGGTGATTCTGTGTGTGGTTCTGGTCCCCCAGTATTTCCATGGCGAATTCTACACGGCCTACCAGCTTCTCGAAAAGCGGTTTGGCAGCCATCTGAAACGCGCTGCGGCGCTCGTCTTCATGGTTACGCGCGCGCTCGCCGAAGGCGTGCGGATCGCCGCGATCGGCAAAGTCGTGAGCGTCGCTTTTGGCACTGGCGACCGATGGTCTATCGTCATCGTGGCAGGCCTTACGCTCCTATATACGTTTGAGGGCGGAATGAAGGCCGTTATCTGGACAGACGTCATTCAACTCGTGTTGTACCTCACCGGATCCGTTGCAGCCTTCTTTCTTCTGCTGCACAGGATCCCTGGCGGCTGGGCCACAGTCGCCCAAGTTGCCGCCGTCAGCGGAGGCAAGCTGCACGTCTTCGATTTCGGATTCAGCCTGACACGCAGTTACACGTTTTGGTCAGGCCTGCTTGGCGGAACATTCCTCACGATGGCAAGCCACGGCACGGATCAGACCATGGTGCAGCGCCTGCTGGCGGCGCGAAGCGAGCGCGATGCCAAGGCCGCGCTGCTTTCGAGTGGCGTCGTCGTTTTCGCCCAATTCGCACTTTTTCTGATTCTCGGTGTGATGCTGTTTGCCTTTGCCCAAGGCATGCCGCTGATCATGCCCGGCGGCGATACCGACCGCATCTTCCCCGAATTCATTGTTCGCGAAATGCCCGTAGGACTGGCTGGACTGGCGCTCGCCGCGATCTTCGCCGTCGCTATGTCCAACGCGAGCGGCTCGCTCAATTCGCTCGCTTCGTCCAGCATGATCGACCTCGGTGCAGGTCAAATTGCCGCGTCGGCGGGGGAGCAGGTCAAACGGTCACGTTACGCAACACTGGTCTGGGGTCTGGTGCTTGGCGCCCTCGGCCTCGCTCCCTGGGGACACGTCCTCGAGGCTGGTTTGACGATCGCGTCAATCACGTACGGCGGACTCCTAGGCGTTTTCCTGCTGGGCCTCTGGAATCGGCACGCGAACCAGACCGGTGCGTTGGTCGGCCTTTTCACTGGAATTATCGTGATGGTGTCCGTCCGATTTGGGACCCATCTCGCCTACACGTGGTACGTCCTTACAGGAACCATCCTCACCTTCGCAGTGGGATCGCTAGCGAGCTTCTTTGGGCGCAGCTCGACACGGACACGGAACTCCGAGAAGTAGCGAAGCCAGGTCGCGATGACTCAGGCGCGCCTCGAAGACTCAGCGGTACAGGAGATACTTTTGGCGCATTTCCCGAAACTTCTCGAGATCAGGCGACCAGCTAGCTACGATATCGGCCGGCGCGCCTCCGCGCTTCAGACGGTCGATTGTGGATCGCGAGCCGAGCAGATCGTTGATTTTCTCCAGATCGAAGTGCTCCGCGTACATGCGGTGCAGGACATCGGCGATCTCGAGGCCCGTCCGTATCGAACGAAACGAACCGCGGCCTTTGAGCGCGATACGCACACCGCGGCAAACCTGCCCACGATAGAGATCGCTGCTCGGTGTGAATTCCGCGGGTGCAAAGCTGACGCCCGGAATCCTGCGGCGATTCAAGGCCGCCGCGAATGCATCCGCCCGTACCCATGGCGCCCCAAGAATCTCGAACGGAGTGTCTGTGCCGCGCCCGGCGGAAACTCCCCCCGCCTGCAGGATTTCAATGCCCGAATACAACAAAGCTTCGTTGACCGTGCGCAGGTTCGGTGATGGCGGAATCCATTTCAGACCAGTTTGATCGTAAGTTTCCTCGCGATGCCAGCCTTGCATGGCAAACACATGCAGGTCCGCGCCGATGTGATTCTCGCCGTTGAACATTCGCGCCAGTTCGCCGAGCGTCATCGCGTATCGCACCGGCATTGGGAAATAACCCGTGAAGGAGATGCGGTCCGCATCCAGCATCGGCCCTTCGACTACCTCCCCACCCAGTAGATCCGGCCGGTCAAGCACAAAGAACGGAATCTTGTGTCTCGCCGCTTCCTCCATACAATAGGCCATCGTCGTGATGTAGGTGTAGAAGCGCACCCCTGCGTCTTGCATGTCGAAGACGAGGGCATCCAGATTCTGCAGCATGACCGGATTGGGACGCCGCACATTGCCATAAAGACTGTAGATGGGCGTGCCCGTCGCAGCATCGGTCGTGTCAGTTACGATCGCATCGGTAGACGTGCCGGCGATACCATGTTCCGGGCTGAAAAGCGCGACGAGCCTTACGTCCGGCGCCTGCGCCAGAACATCAATCGTTCTGCGCCCGTCTTGATCTATCCCGGTCTGATTCGTAATCAGCCCCACACGCTTCCCTCGTAAGGGCGCGAAATGCTGTTCTTCGAGGATGTCGATACCAACTCGGACGTGCGCCGAACCAGCCCAGGCAGCTCGTATCGGACCGAAAAGCGCGACGATTGCTAGCGAGGATAGAGCACAGTGAGAACGGAAACGAAACACGCTCGACGACGCTCGATTGTGCCGCATGAACGCGCGTGCTATATACAGCTACGGGATGCAGGCGTCAACAACGCGGGCCCGAGGCGGAAATTGTGCGTAAATGTGGGCTGCTCGCGCTGGCGCTCGTCCTTCCCGCTCTATTCTCTCTCATGACGCCTTCCGTCCGCGCTCAAAAAACTGCTCGCGGCAGGACGACGGCCGCTGCCTCGTCCAATTGGGTTGAGCAAACTCTTAAGAAAATGACCGTGCGCGAGAAGCTGGGGCAGTTGCTCATGGTCCCCTATTTCGGCGTCTTCAGAGCCTCCGACAGCCCCGAATACAAAGAAATCCTTCATCAGGTCGAAGAGAACCACGTCGGCGGGTTGATCCTCGTGACGGATCGCGGCCCGCTCGGCCTCGAACGCAGCCAGGTCTATCCGACTGCGGTCATAACGAACGAGCTGCAGCGCCGGGCGAGGGTCCCGCTGCTCGTGGGCGCGGATTTCGAGTCTGGCACGGGAATGCGGCTCGACGAGGGCACGTCCTTCCCCTCCGCCATGGCCATCGCGGCGACGGGTGACTCGAAGGCCGCCTACGCGGCGGGCAAATACACGGCGCTCGAGGCGCGCGCCGCCGGCGTGCAGTGGATCTTCGCGCCGGATGCCGACGTGAACAACAATCCCGACAACCCGATCATCAACGTGCGCTCCTTCGGCGAGGATCCCCAGGATGTCGCCGCCTATGTCCGCGAGTTCGTTCGTGGCGTGGAAAAGAACGGCGCGCTCGCCACGGCAAAGCACTTTCCGGGCCACGGGGACGTTGGAGTCGATTCGCATATTGCTCTCGCGGTCGTCCCCGGCGATCGGCAGGAACTGGAGTCCACCGAGCTCGTGCCGTTTCGTGCAGCCATCGACGCGGGCGTAAGCTCGATCATGCCGGGTCATCTTTCCGTGCCTGCGTTGGAGCCCGAACCTCAACTTCCCGCGACACTTTCGAAGAGTATTTTGACAGGTGTGTTGCGCGATGAACTGAAGTTCCGGGGCCTGATCATCACGGACGCTCTGGACATGGGCGGCGTGACCTCGCTCTACACTCCGGGCGAAGCAGCCGTCCGATCCGTCGAGGCCGGCGCGGATGTGCTGTTGATGTCGCCTGCTCCCGACGCCGCTCTCGCCGGCCTAGAGGACGCAGTGCGATCGGGCCGTCTCACCGAAAAACGCATTGACGCGTCCGTGCGCCGAATACTCGCTGCCAAGGCGCGGCTCGGACTCGATCGAAACAGGTTCGTCGATGTCGGCCGCCTCAACGAAGGATTCGCCCGTCCTGAGTATGAAGCGCAAGCGCAAGACATCGCCGACCGAGGCGTGACCCTGCTTCGCGATGAGACGCACCTGCTGCCGCTCGATTCGACGCGCCCTCTCCGCGTGCTGCTCCTGGCTCTCTCGGCTGATCCCGATGCCTATCCCGGTGAGACGATCGAGCCTGAACTGCGGCCGCGCGTCGATTCTCTGGTGGTGCTTCGGGCAGACACGCAATACGCGCGAGTCAGCGCTGTCAAATTGCCTTCTCCGGATGCGTACGACGTCGCAATCGCAGCGCTGTTCGTTCGAGTTGCCGACCGCAAGGGCGACATCGGCTTTCCCGATGATCAGCGCGCGCTTGTCGATCAGCTGATTGCAGCCGGCAAGCCGACTGTGGTGGTTTCCCTCGGCAGCCCCTACCTCATTGAACGCTTTCCAAACGCGAAGACTTGGGTTGCCGAGTTTTCGTCAAACGACGTTTCGCAACGGGCTGTGGTCCGCGCTCTTTTCGGCCAGGCCGCTATCAGCGGGAAGATTCCTGTCACTGTCCCCGGCATCGCACGCCGCGGTGACGGTCCCCGTGTCCCGGCAAATCCGATGACGCTTCAGCCCGCGCCGCCGTCGATAACCAGCGCGCTCAAACCGGTCTACGCCCTGCTCGATCGGGCTGTTGCGGACGGCGCGTTTCCGGGCGGCGTCCTCGCCATCGGATGGAACAACGAGCTTGCCGTGCATCCCTTCGGCCAGCTCGAACGCGAAGGCGAGGCCTACGACGTGAACGAGGATTCCATGTACGACGTGGCGTCGCTTACAAAGCCCATCGTCACGACAACCGCCGCCATGCTGCTCGTTCAGCAGGGGCGTCTCGATCTAGATTTGCCGGTCGTTCGTTACCTTCCCGAATTTGCGGCGGCGGCGAACTCCGACCCGGACCCCAGTTGGCGCGCGCGCGTTACTGTTCGCATGTTGCTCGTTCACGATTCTGGACTCCCCGACCATCGCGATTTCTATAAGGAAGCCAAAGGGCACGATGCGATTCTCGCGCGCGTCTTTGCCGAGCCGCTGATTCGTGAGCCGGGGACGCAAATCCAGTATTCCGACCTTGGCTTTGTTCTCCTCGGCGAAATCATTGAACGCCTGACCGGAGAATCGCTCGATGCGTTCGCGAAGGAAGAGATCTTCTCTGTGCTCGGAATGGACCGCTCCATGTTCAATCCGCCACGCCGCTTGCGCGAAGACATTGCCCCGACTGAAATGGACGCCGATTACCGCAAGCGCATGGTCTGGGGTGAGGTGCACGATGAGAACGCCTGGGCAATGGGCGGCGTTGCAGGCCATGCGGGTCTCTTTTCAACGGCGCCAGACATCGCGGCGTTTGCCCAGATGATCTTGAATGGCGGGATCTACGGGCATGACCGCTTGCTTCCCCGCTCGATCGTTCGCGAGTTCACGGCACACGTCAAAATTGGCGATTCCGCCCGTACTCTGGGCTGGGATGTGCCAAGCGAACCGTCTTCGTCCGGGCGCTATTTCTCCGCCAGGAGCTTCGGCCACACGGGTTTCGCCGGAACTTCTCTCTGGATCGATCCCGACCGCAAGCTCTTCGTGATCCTCCTGACGAATCGGGTGCACCCGACGCGTGCCAACGAGAAGATTCGGCAGGTACGCCCGGCGCTCCACGATGCGATCTTCGAGGCTCTAGGCCTCGCCACAAGTCAACCCGCCGCCCGGTAACACGCTCGTCACACGCGCAGCCGGAAATCTCTGTCGGCGCGCTATCCTGCTATGACCAGCCGCTATAATTGAGCTAGGCGTGGGGCGATCCTTGAGGACAGCTAAGACGGAGCAACGGAACGCGCGTTCGCGCGGCCTTGATCGTAAGCCTACGCTTGCGATTTTGCGCGCGCTGAACCGGGAGGATGCTCGCGTGGCACCAGCCGTTCGACGCCAACTGCCGAACATTGCCCGCGCCGTCGACGCCATCGTGAAATCTTTGCAAGGCAGCGGAAACCTTTACTACGTCGGAGCGGGCACGAGCGGGCGCCTCGCGGTTCTCGACGCGGCCGAATGCCCACCTACCTTTGGCACGGCCCCGCGAAGAGTACGCGCCGTCCTGGCGGGCGGCGCGCGAGCTTTGCAGCATGCCGTCGAAGATTCGGAGGACTCGGCAGCGAATGGGGCGCGCGATCTGCGCCGCGCGGGCGCATCGAAACGCGATGTCGTTGTGGGTCTGTCGGCAAGCGGCATGACGCCGTACGTGCTCGGAGCACTCAGCTTCGCGCGACGGACGGGTGCCGTAACGGTTGGCGTCACATCGAATCCCAACTCGCCGCTCGCGAGGCGCTCGCACATTGCGATCGCGCCGGATACAGGTCCGGAAGCTATCACCGGCTCGACCCGGCTGAAAGCTGGCACCGCGCAGAAGCTGGTGCTGAACCTGCTCTCTACCGCAGCGATGGTGCGACTCGGCAGGGTCTACGACAACTGGATGGTTTATGTCGCGTTGGCAAATCAGAAGTTGCGGCAGCGCGGCGCGCGGATTCTCGAAGAGGCCGCGGACGTCGCCCCGCGTGCGGCGAAACACGCTCTGCGTCAATCAGGCTACAGTCTGCCCGCGGCACTGGTCATGCTGAAGACGGGAGCAAGCGCCCGCGACGCGCGGCGGTGGCTCGCTGAAACTGACGGAAGCGTTCGCGGCGCGTTGATGAGGGCAACGAAGCGACCGTCGAAAAAGAAGGTTCAGGGCTAGCGATGGACAGGTTCAAAATCCAAGGCGGACGCAGGCTCGAAGGCACCGTTCAGATCAGCGGCGCCAAGAACGCCGCGCTGCCCGCCATGGCGGCGGCGCTTCTGACCGCCGAGCCGGTTCGACTCGCGAACATTCCTCACGTTCGCGACATCATCACCATGGCAAAGCTGCTGGCGCACATGCGCTGCCGCGTCGAGAGTCCGGACATTCCGCCCAGCAAGTTGATCGTCCAGGCGGAAAACGTTTCGCACGCCGAAGCTCCCTACGAATTGGTAAGGACAATGCGTGCTTCGATTCTTACGCTCGGCCCGCTCGTGGCGCGATTTGGCTACGCCCGAGTTTCACTCCCGGGTGGTTGCGCGATCGGCGCTCGGCCAGTCGACCTGCACATTCAAGCGCTCGAAAAGCTTGGCGCCACAATTTCGGTCGACCATGGCTACGTCGAAGCCCGCGCGAAGCGGCTGTGCGGCGCCGCCTTCCGCTTCCCGAAGATCACGGTGACCGGAACGGAAAACATTCTGATGGCGGCAGTGCTGGCCGAGGGAGAAACCACTCTTGAGAATTGCGCGCTCGAGCCCGAAATCACTGACCTCGCAGAATTGCTGGTTAAGATGGGAGCGCGGATCGAAGGAGCCGGCACTCCCACAATCCGCGTTCGGGGCGTCACGCAACTCCACGGCGTCACGCACGAAATCATTCCGGACCGCATCGAGGCGGGCACGTTTCTCGTCGCTGGCGCCATCACGGGAGGTGAACTTCTGCTTACGGCCTGCGAGCCAAAGCACCTCGGCGCGATCATCGACACGCTCCGCCAGTGCGGCGTTGAAATCAAATGCGAAGGCAACGGGGCATTAAGGGTCCGCGCCGCGAAGAAGCTTCTCGCTGCGGACGTCACCACCGAGGAATATCCCGGCTTCGCCACCGACATGCAGGCGCAGTTCATGGCCCTGGCGACTCAAGCGCACGGCGTCTCGCACATCCGCGAAACAATTTTCGAAAACCGCTATCTGCATGCGAGTGAAATGATGCGCATGGGCGCCAACATCACGATCGACGGCAACCTTGCGACCATCACGGGCCCGACGCCTCTCAGCGGTGCGCCCGTGACTGCATCCGATCTGCGCGCCAGCGCCGGCCTCGTCCTCGCGGGTCTGGTGGCGAACAACACCACCTGGATCGACCGCGTCTACCACATCGACCGCGGCTACGAGCAAATTGAGCTGAAGCTCCGCGATGTCGGCGCGCGGATCGAACGCATCACCAAAACCAGATAAGACCGATGCGGCAGCTTGCTCTTGCACTTTCGCTGATCGTCGGAGTTCTTATTTGTGTGCCACCTCCGATGTCCCCTCAGGGCCCTGTCGATCCAGCCGTTTGGAAAGCATTTCACAAGAAAGACGTTCGTGATTGGGCAGCGAAATCTGGGTTGTCAATCCGGACCATCGAAGCGCTGCTGAGCGCCATTGGAAGGGATAGCGATGTCGACGAGGACGGCGAAGGCGATGTCTATTCGATTCAGCGCATTGACGTTAGGTCTTTAATCAACCGAGGACAAATCTTCATCGCGATTACTGGCCCTGCTACCGGGCATGCACTCGCCGCTTATGTTTTGCGTTCAGCGCGTCCCTACGGCCTTATTTGGGAAGCTTCGGACCTCGACGCACAGGGAGCTTGCCCTTCAGCTACCCTTGCCACCGAAAGCATTCTAGGTGAAGCTACGGCTTCTGTTTCTCCACGTGGGCAGATACTCGTGAAGATACCTACATGGAATGGCCAGCCCGATGATGAGAGCGGACACAAGTCCGTGTTGATCGTCGCTACCTACGGGTGGAACGGAAAAACGTACGAATTGAGGACTGAGCAAAAATTCACGCG
>Ga0187780_10003630_pt1 | contig 11625 bp, 7 predicted proteins | sample 1015_Q2_SP10_20__FD_132429 | JGI IMG/M metagenome (GOLD analysis project Ga0187780, IMG submission 132429) | Tropical peat soil microbial communities from peatlands in Department of Meta, Colombia - 1015_Q2_SP10_20_MG | ecosystem: Environmental > Terrestrial > Soil > Wetlands > Peat | place...
AAGATGTCGTCGTCAAGCACAAGGAATCGTTGCCGGGGGTAAATACCGCGCGAAGCTACGTGAAGTTCTCCGACCTGAATCGGTTGCCGCTGGACGTCGTCGAAAAGATCGTCCGCGATTCGGTGGCTGCCCGGCGCACGCGTGCCCAACAAGGCTCGTTGCCGACTCAGGCCGAGCTGCTCAAGTTGTGGGCCATCAAGGAAGAGGCGGTGCAGGTACCCGCGCCCGTCGCGAAGGTGACGGCCCCGGCGGCAAAGAGCAAGGCACCAAAGGCCGCCGGACAAAAAGCGAAGTCCACGCGCGCCTCCTCGGCGGCAAAGTCCACCCGATCGGTGGCAAAGTCCGGCGCAAAGGCGGCTGGCGCCGCGTCTGCAAGAAAAGCCGGCGCCGGCCGCTGAGCGCTCCGACAACATTGCCGGCGGCGTGCCCGATCAGGCAGGGGTAGCGTGCGCAGGGCGTTGCGTTTTGCCATTGTTTTGCTGGGGATATTCGGCGCAAGCCTGCATGGTGCCGAGCGGGGGAAGGTTTGCCTGCAATGGTATGGCCACTCCGCCGTGCGCATCACCTCCCCCGGTGGCAAAGTGCTTCTGATCGATCCTTATCTGACAGAAAACCCCAAAACGCCGACAAAGTTCAAGAGCCTCAGCGCGATCGGTCCCATCGACCTGATCTTGGTCACCCACGCGCATGCCGATCACCTCGGCGATGCGCCCGCCTTGGCCCGCCAGTACAACGTTCCGATCATTGCCCCAGCCGGGCTTGCCAGCTCCTTGGCTGCGCTCGAGATTGTCCCTCCCGAGCTTGCGCCGCACATGAACAAAGGCGGAACGGTTGCACCCTTGGGCCCCGGGATCCGGATCACGATGGTCCACGCGGAGCACAGCTCAGAGCTCATTTGGCGCAACCCGGCTACCGGCAAAAACGAGGTGCACGTCGGCGGCGAGCCCGTTGGCTTTCTCATCGAGGTGGAAAACGGCTTTCGCATCTATCACATGGGCGACACGGCTTTGTTTTCGGATATGCGGCTTATCGCCGAACACTACCATCCGGACCTGGTTCTCGTTCCCATCGGCGGGCACTCTGTAATGGAGCCGGAAGATGCGGCATTTGCGATTCGCGAATGGTTCAAACCCGCCTACGTCCTGCCCATCCATTACGGTACTTTTTCCATGCTCAAAGGCACGCCAGAACAATTTCGGGCGGCGCTCAAAGCAAACCGCACGCGCGTGCTCTCGCTTGAGCCGGGTGATTCGGTCGATTTATAAAACACCCGCGCCGCACGAGTGCGGCGCGGGACAGCACAGTAAATCGACGCTTTCGAATTATTCGCCGACTATGCTCCCATTGAGCGTAGCGCTGGTCGTGCTGCGAAGATCGATAAAGCCGTCCAGCGGCACGATAAGACGCGTTGCCTTGCCATGGCCCGTTTCCCACAGGCGCACGTAGGCGTAGTAGTAGGCGCCCGGAACCGGCGTGGTGGAGTCGCCCGCAGGCACCCCCGTCAGCGCAAAGCTACCACTATTGCTTCCGCCGTTCGTGCTCAAGAAGCTGTTGCAGTCGTAGGTGTCGATGATGCTTGCAAAGCGCGCCAGTACCAGCTCGCAGTTGTTCTCGACCTTGATGTTGCTAAAGTCCAAAGTGACGTTGATGGTGCCCGACTGCACACCGCTATCAAGCGCCGGGGCAGCGGGCGCAAAAGTCTGCGTCGCTCCCGCAGCAACCGGCGACATTGCGCCAGCCGTAGCCAGCGTGTAATACGCCACCTCGTTGTCGCCGACCGTGAAATTGCCATCCCCGCCAGTTCCGTCGACCGGCGTTTGTGGGAGGAAACTTAGCGACGAAGATGAGTACGCAGCGACTTGAATCGGGGAGGTTGCACCCTGCAGCGCGATCGGGTTGCGGAACTCGCCCGTGAACGGATCCGTGTTGCGCCACCGAACTTCATAGGGCACACCGCCGGCGAGGGTCTGCTGGAAGATCGCGTAGCCGCTCGAAAGTGGACTCAGGGCGGAGCCGAATTGCGCAAAATACTCATCGCTGTTCAGAATCGGGGTGACGGTGCCCGGAAGTGTCGTCGGGCCCGCAGCGCCGGTGCCGGCCGGGCTCGTGCCGGCGGTGACAGGCACGCCCGTCACCAGCATCGTCTCCATCTCTCGGCCGCGAATCAGCACGTCATAGGACGTGATGGGATTGCCGCTTGCGTCTTTGGTGGCAAGCGGATAAAGCGTGAAGGCCCCCGTGAGCGGATCAACGGTAGTCTGGCGGGCGACGTAGTGCCGGCCGCCCGTAGGTGTTAGCAGTTCGGCCTTGACAATGAGGTTGTATGCGCACGTAGCAGTCTGGCTTACCGCCGCGGCCACCGTTTGGCAAAGCTCCGCGGTATTGATCGTGCCGGTGATGGCGCCGACCTGCGCCATGTCGAAGTACTGCAGATTCGGCCGCATGGTGAAGTACGTCATGCCATCGTGATTAAACGGGACGATGTCATGCTCCAGGTCAAAATCGACCGCAACCGAAATCGTTCCATTTTGCGGAACGTTGAAGGTTCCGACGAGTTGGATCCCCTGTGTCGGATAGGCAATCTCTAGCGGAGACTCTAGCAGCGTGGTTTTGCCAGTGGGCAGATACTCGACTTGATCGTTCCACTGCAGTGCCGCGCCGTTAGAGTCCTTGGTTGCCAGGGCCGATGCATCCAGCGGCGCATCGGGGCCATCGAGCAAGAAGCGCACCTGGCGATACGTGCCTGCCTGAAGATTTAGTCCCATGAACAAGTTGTTCAATGAGCCATTGTTCAGGGTCGCCAGGTTAATTGTCTGCGGACTGGAGAGCTTGATCACCTGCCAGGTCGCATCGGCCGGGTTCCACTGCGCGTTCGGATCCATGTGAAACGCAATCGCGGTGAAAGTCACCCAGACGTTTTGGAACTCGTCGCTCGGGCCGTCGGTCACCTGCACGTTGACCGTTCCCATCGGTGTGTTGCTACTGCTGGCGCTATTGCCGCCTCCGCAGGCCGCTAGCGCCAGGCCCACAGCCGCTGCAAGGGCGCATAACTGAAACGCATGCTTTCTCATTGCAAACTCCCTGTTTCCGTTGGTCGGGTTGCGAGGTTCGTCCGGCGGCGTTGCCAAGCTGCAAGCCCGGTTCCCAAGCGCGGCGCCAGTCTATGCAGCCAACCGACATCGCATCTAGGGAATAAATTGCAAGTTCGGTAACAGACTGTGTGAAGCTCGGAACTTTTTCGCGTGCGGCGCGACGCGGCTATTCGGAAGTCGTTCGGAAAACTTTAGTAACGAGCTTGTCTTCACAGGTAGACTCGCCATCTTCGTTGTAACGACGCGTTACTGCGCTGACACCTCCATGCTTGCTTGTGCCGCGATCCGACGCTTTGCGATGCCGCGCGTTCTCACCAAATTGCAAAAGCGCTTGCGTGCATTTGGCACCGCTCGCCGATTTGGTGCTCTGTGTGCGGTTTTTGCGCTAGGCAGCTGCACTTCGCAACCGGCTGCGCCCCCGGCACAGGCCGTTGACGCGGCGCTATCGCGTATCGAACGCGTGGTGGTGATCTACGGCGAAAACCGCAGTTTCGATAATCTGTATGGGAGTTTTCCGGGAGCAAACGGCATCGCCCAGGCAAGCGCGACGAGCAAAACGCAGCTCGATCTCGATGGCAGAGCGCTGCCATTTCTTCCGCCTGTGTGGACCGGCCCAGGCGACGATGTGGACCTCGCATTTGGTCGAAGTTTGCCTAATGGGCCCTTTGCCATCGACGCGGCTCCCGTCAACTTGCCTTTCTCCGTGCCTACACGCGACCTCGTGCATCGCTACTACCAGAGCATCGAGCAAATCGACGGAGGGCGCAACGATCGCTTCGTCGCGTTTTCTGACGCGGGCGCGCTCACCATGGGCCACTACGACGGCAGCAAGCTTGCGCTGTGGCAACTGGCGCGCGAATTCACCCTGGCCGACAACTTTTTCATGGGAACATTTGGCGGCTCGTTCATGAACCACATCTGGTTCGCCTGTGGCTGTGTCGCGCGCTTTCCTAACGCCCCAGAGCCTCTCAAGAGCAAACTTGACGCCGATGGCAAACTGCAGCGTCGGGCCGATTCACCAAACTCGGTGCTGCTTGGGCCCGTTCGCTGGGAGCGCGACGCAGCGCTCTCTCCCGACGCTTACGCCGTCAATACCATTCAGTCCTCGTATCAGCCAAGCGGCATTGCGCCGGCCGCTGGGGGCGATGTGCGCTTTGCCGATCGCGGCAAGTATCCCCTACCTCCGATTGACCAACCGACAATCGGTGATCGCCTAAGCGATCGGGGTATTACCTGGGCTTGGTACGCTGGAGGGTGGAACCAGGCGCTGGCAGACAGCGCGCAGCCCGGCGGCGCGACTCGCGGCGTGATTTACACCAACCGGCCCAACAGCGTCGATTTTCAGCCGCACCATCAGCCCTACAACTACTTTCGCCGGTACGCCCCTGGAACACTGCTGCGCCAGCAGCACTTAAAAGACGGCGAGCAACTGTTGTCGGATATTGACCGCAACGCGCTGCCGCAGGTGAGCTTTTACAAACCCTCGGGCGACTTAAATGAGCACTCCGGCTACACGGACGTAGCTTCGGGCGATGCCCACATCGCGCAGATCATCGAGAGGATTCGCAATAGCCCGGCTTGGCCCACGACGTTGATCATCGTTACGTACGACGAAAACGGCGGCTACTGGGATCACGTGGCTCCCCCCAGCGGCCCGGGCTGGTCCGATCGCTGGGGACCGGGCACGCGCATTCCGGCAATCCTTATCTCGCCGCTCGTTCGCAAGGGATTTGTGGACCACACGACGTACGACACCACGTCGATCCACCGCTTGCTGATACGTCGCTTTGGATTGGAACCCTTACCCAGTGCGCGTCCAAAAATGGGCGACCTCACCCACGCGCTCGCTCTGCCTTAAAGGTCGCTGCTGCGCCCTGGCGCGCACGCAAATCCCGTGCTTTTTTTTCGGCCAGCGCCGGACGCACCAAGATTGTGCATAACTCGGCTCGCCTGTTGCCTGCCGGCCCGCGCAAAGCGGCTGGCTTAATACAGATTAGCTAGTTGGAGCTTGGCACAACAGTTGCTAATAAAGTTTCCGTTTGTTTTTTCGGAAAAAAGTAAAAGACGTATATGCCCTTTTGTTGCGTTGGAAGACGCGCTCGACGCGGCGGCCTGCGCGATGGGCACGCCGCGTGGCCGTGCGTAGGTAAACGCCCATCGTCGGCAATACCTTGGCCGCGGCGCACTTGGACCACAGCGCCCTTTGCGCCGTCGCTGTAAGAAGAGAGGAAACCAAGATATGACAAACGCGACGCGTCGCGTGGGAGGCGCCTTGGCCGCACTTTGTTATCGATTCGTATTGAAGCGCGGGCTCGAACGGGCAGGCATTCAAACACTGTCGCCTCGCAAAAGCGGTCGATGGCTCGCAATGGCGCTGCTCGAGATTCTTGCAATCGGGTCGTGCCAGCAGGCGCTAGCGGTTGATATGCCCTGCGACCCGTATCGCAAATTCGAGTGCCTGGACGACTTTCTCGGCATCGGCTTTTGGAACCGTCTTATCAATTACTACGCGTTGGAATGGGGTCAGGTAACTGCTCCGTCGGATCCAACCGCGCCGCCATCGCGCCGCGAGGACTGGCCGGCAACTCCAATGCAAACGCCGCCCATGCCCTTTACTGAGTGGCCCTACGGCGGCACAACACCTCTGGGTGTTACGCGGCCAAATTCCGTCGACAGTCCCCTGATGGCCGCAATTAGCAACACCGGCTTGGGCAGGTGGATGGGGGAGAACAACCTTCAGCTGTATGGTTGGGCCGATGTAGGTGTCAATATCAGTTCAAGTACGACCAAGCCGGGCGGCAACGCTCCCGCAGCGTATTTGTATACGCCAAATACCGTGCAGCTTGACCAATTTGTGGTTTACCTAGACCGCTTTCCGGACACCGTGCAGAAGGACCACATCGACTGGGGCATGCGCCTCTCGGCGATTTATGGTGAGAACTATCGCTACACCACCGCGTACGGTCTTGACAGTTGGCAGCTTCTTACCCGCAACCGGGTCAACGGCTACGATTTTCCGATGTTTTACGGCGAGATCTTCTTTCCCCAGGTTCGAGAAGGTTTGATGATTCGCGCGGGGCGCTACATTTCGCTGCCCGACATCGAAGCGCAGCTTGCGCCCAACAACTACATGTACACGCATTCGATGACCTATACCTATGACAACTACACCAACACCGGTATTCAAAGCACGCTTGCGTTGAGCACGCAGTGGATGGTGCAGTTTGGTGTAGGAGTCGGTACCGAAGCATCATTTCAGCACTTGCGCGCTTTGATTCCCAATCCTCACCCCAACTTGCTTTATCCCAGCGCGACCATGAAACAAGATCCGGGCTCCATGCCCACGTACACCTTCTGCGTCCGCGGCAACAGCCCAAGCGGCGATGACGATTTCAATGCCTGCGCCAACGACATCAACACAGGACAGTGGGGTTACAACAACCTGCAGTGGTACGGAATCACCGCGTACCACAAATGGAATGAGCACTGGCACATTTCTTTTGAGTCCTATCACGAATCCCAGCGTAATGTGCCGAACCTAAACAACCCGTATGTGCAAGGGCTCAACACCTTATACGGGACCGACGGCGGAACCCCGTTTTCCTCGGCGCAAGGATTCTTGTTTAACGCCCCGAGCGAGGCGCAGTGCTCCAACCCAAACGTACTCACTTGCACGGCGGGCTCTTACGGAACAACTTTTTATTTGAATTATTCACCCGACCCGCTCAACAACTTTTCCCTGCGACCCGAGTTCTACTGGGATCCTCAGGGTCAGCGTACGGGTACTGCGACGCGCTACGGCAATCTCGCCTTAGGCTGGCAGCACTGGTGGTCGCGCCAGGTCGAGGCGCGACCGGAAGTCGCGTACTACCATTCCTTTAATGCCCCCGCCTTTAACGGCAATTCCAACGACAGCCGGTTTCCCCCCAATAAGTCCAACGAAGTGATCGTCTCGGGCGACATCATCTGGCACTTTTGACCTGGTCTGTGCCGCACAGCTACGGTGGTCGCCAGGGGACCCCGGGCGGACGCTCGCTCTTTAAGGAACCGCTGACTCCAGCTGGCCACGCCCACTGCTAGCGCCATCGAATCGCCCCACGCATGTGCGCGGAGGCGGCGGGCCAGCACCATATTGGTGCGCCGAGCCCACGGCGAAGCACCAGAACTTCCTCTTCCGCAAGAAAAACGCCTGTCGGTTGGTTGTACGACTCATGGCACGGGAGTTGCTTATAAAGATTCCGTCTGTTTTTCTGCGTCGCACGTAAATTTATTGTGTTTAAAAGGCCCGCGGGGTAAACAGCCAGTGGTTTTTTCGAAATACACATAGTTAGCTGATTTCTAAGAAAAGTTTCTAGCGCACGGGAACCGCGCCCAGCTCACGTGGTGATGCTCAAACTCATTTCATTTATTTTCATCGTGGGCGAGCCAGGCGCAGTCTCTCGCCCGACCAAAAAGAGAGAAGGGGATTTTGGCAATGGGAACTCCTAAAAAGCGCGGTGATGCGTTGGCTGTAACTCTTTGCTTTCATGGATCGGCGCGCCAGAAGCCGAAAACTTGCAACCTACACAGCGAGGCGCGTTCACCGAAGAGCGTCCATCTCGCTGTATTGCTTGCAGCGGGCCTCGGGGCCCTGGCCTGCGGGCAGCAAGCAGGCGCAGCCGACGCCGCACCGGGCGCCACTGCGTCCGCTCCCGCACAAGCATGCGATCCGTACAAGAACTACGAGTGTCTGGACAAGTACCTAGGAGAAGGCTTCGGGGAGCGATTTGTGAATTATCAGAAGCTCGAATGGGGTCAGCCCGCAGGCCCGGCGGATCCCAAAGCTCCCTCGCCTCGACGCGAGGATTGGCCGGCCACACCGATGACGACGCCCCCCATGCCCTTTACGGAGTGGCCCTATGGCGGCACGGAGTCGCTCGGTGTTACCCGCACGGGCTCGATTGACAGTCCGTTAATGGTGGCTGTGAGCAATACCGCGCTGGGCCAATGGATGAACGACAAGGGCTTTCAGGTCTACGGCTGGATCGATGTCGGCACCAATGTGAGTTCGAGCACGACCAAGCCGGGCGGCAACTGGCCCGCAGCATATTTGTACAACCCGGACGAAATAACGTTGGACCAAGCCGTCATCTACTGGGACCGCTTTCCCGACACGGTGCAAAAGGACCACATCGACTGGGGCATGCGCATTTCAGCAATCTACGGAACGAATTATCGCTACACCACTTCGTACGGGCTGGCCAGCTACCAGTTACTGCACGACAACAAGGCCAATGGATATGACTTCCCCATGTTATGGGGCGAGCTCTTCTTTCCCCAATTTGGAGAGGGACTGATGGTTCGCCTGGGCCGCTTCATCTCCCTGCCAGACATTGAGGCTCAACTGGCACCGAACAACTACATGTACACACACTCGATGACGTACACGTATGACAACTACACGAACACCGGTCTTCAGACTACCTATGCCGTAAACAAACAATTTTTCGTGCAGGCAGGTCTTACGGTCGGCACCGAGGCATCCATTCCACACCTTAAGGCCACCATCTCCAATCCTCATCCGAACCTGTTGTATCCAGATGCCACCTTCAAACAGGATCCTGGCTCGATGCCTTCGTTCACACTCTGCGGCCGCTATACCACCATGAGCGGCTATGACGACGTTAACGTCTGCGCGGATGCGATCAATAAAGGCACCTGGGGTTACAACAATCTGCAGTGGTTCGGCGCAACTTACTACCACAAGTTCAACGAGCAATGGCACGTCGCCTGGGAGGGCTATCACATCTACATCAAAGGCGTGCCGAACCTGAATAACGCCTACGTGCAGAACTTGAACGCCCTCTACGGCACCGATGGCGGCACGCCCTTCTCTTCGGCGCAAGGGATCTTGTTCAATAACCCCAACGAAGCGTATTGCACGAACGCCAATGCTCTGACCTGCCGCGCAGGCTCATATGCAACGGTGGCGTACTTTAACTATTCGCCAAACCCGATGGATAATTTTTCGATTCGACCCGAGTGGTTCTGGGACGCCGAAGGACAGCGCACTGGCACGAAAACGCGCTACACCAACCTGGGCCTGGGCTGGCAACACTGGTTTTCACCGCAGGTCGAGGTGCGTCCGGAGATCGCCTACTACCACTCATGGAACGCACCCGCGTTTAACGGCAACTTCAATGCGCTGCCAACGCCGATCGCCCCGAACAAGAACAACGAGACCATTCTCTCAGGCGACATCATTTGGCACTTCTAGGAGGCCGCCTGAGACATCGCGCGGAACAAAACGCCACGCCATTCCGTGTGGCGTATTTCCGCGGGTGAAGCTTCAGGTTAAACGGGAGCAAGCAAAGTGAGATGGATCTCGGCGATCATCAAACCGTTCAAGGTTGACGAGGTGCGCGAAGCGCTAGGCAAGATCGGCGTGCAGGGGCTCACGGTCACTGAGGTCAGGGGTTTTGGCCGACAAAAAGGGCACACCGAACTGTATCGCGGTGCCGAGTATGTCGTGGACTTCTTGCCCAAAGCAAAGCTCGAAATGGCCGTTCCCGACGACCTGTACGAGCAAGTGATCGAAACAATCGAAAAGTCCGCGCGCACCGGAAGTATCGGCGACGGAAAGATCTTTGTCAGCGATTTGCAGCAGGTCATTCGCATCCGCACCGGCGAGAGCGGTGCGGATGCGCTCTAAGGAGAAGTCGAATGAAACATCTCGCCGTTTTCACGCTGGTCGGCGCGCTGGCACTTTCGGCTGCCAAAACTTACGCCGAGGAAAAGCCTGCCGCGCCGGCAAGTTCGGCGACCGTCGCAGTGACGACTGCGGTCGCGCCAGCGCCCGCAACGACCCCACCTCAGGCATCGTCCACCGAGCCATCTGTCATCCTGAATTCGCAGATTAACTCCGGAGATACCGCGTGGATGCTGACGTCCTCGGCGCTTGTACTGATGATGACCATACCGGGGCTTGCGCTTTTTTACGGTGGCATGGTGCGCAAGAAAAACGTGCTTGCCACACTGATGCAAAGTTTCGCCATCACCTGCCTGGTGACAATCCTCTGGTGGGCAGTCGGGTATAGCCTCGCATTCACGCCCGGCAGCACACCATATCTGGGCGGGTTTTCCCGCATGTTCTTTGATGGTCTGACCTACATAAAGGATGTCGCCGCGGTTGAGGCCACCAAGGATGCTCCGGCGGTCGCCGCGGTCGTCGGCAAGGTCTCCGTCAGTCATTTGGGAACGACGATTCCCGAGAGCGTGTACGCGATGTTCCAGCTGACATTCGCCATCATCACGCCGGCGCTGATCTGCGGCGCTTTCGCCGATCGTATGAAGTTCTCCGCGATGCTTTGGTTCATGGGCCTATGGTCGGTCCTAGTCTATTCACCGATCGCCCATTGGGTCTGGGAACCTAGCGGTTGGCTTGCTTCGCGCGGCGTTCTGGACTTTGCCGGCGGCACGGTGGTCCACATTAATGCGGGTATTGCTGCGCTGGCGGCCGCGCTCATTCTGGGAAAGCGCATCGGCTACGGCAGGGAGCCGATGGCGCCGCATAACCTCACGCTCACCGTAATTGGCGCCTCACTGCTGTGGGTGGGCTGGTTTGGCTTTAACGCCGGCTCCGCGGTGGCGGCAGACGGCCGCGCGGGCATGGCCTGGGCGGCGACGCAGATCGCCACGGCCGCTGCAGCACTTTCTTGGATGTTCACGGAGTGGTTGGTCAAGCGCAAACCAAGTGTCCTGGGCATCGCTTCGGGCGCCGTCGCGGGCCTCGTGGCAATTACGCCCGCCTCGGGCTACGTGGGAGCCAACGCGTCGGTAATCATTGGGTTGGCTGCGGGCGTCATTTGCTTTTTCGCTGCTACAACCGTCAAAACCATGTTGGGCTATGACGACTCCCTCGATGCCTTTGGGGTGCACTGTATCGGCGGAATCGTCGGCGCCCTTTTGACCGGCGTATTCGCGAGCACGGACATTGACGGGGGACAAGCGGGCAGCCTCTCGACCCAGGCCATAGGCGTGGCCTCCACGCTGATCTATGGCTTTGTCGTGAGCAGCATCCTGCTCAAGCTGATCGACATGGTAATCGGTTTGCGGGTCACGGAAGAACAGGAGCGAGAAGGCTTGGACCTGGCGCTGCACGGTGAGCGGGTCGAGTAACAGCGTCTATGCGCGTACCAAATTCCCCTCGGGCGACCGAGTTGTGGGGTGACAAGTGTCACCCCATTTTTTTGCCTCGTTTGCTGCATAAAGGTGAATATGTAAAGATCTCGGCGAGTTTGCCCGCAAAAGGGTAAAAGACTCTCGATCGAATCTCAGCGCACCGTGCACTCGATGGACCGCACGCGGCTCCCGCGAATCAATGGCACAACTACACCTAGGCAGCTGCATTGATCGCTTGCCGACCGTCGACGAGCCGCGAAGCAGACGTGGCTCCTTCGCCTGGCTGGCACTAGGGAGCAGCGACGACGCCATCTTGCGTTAGCTCACTAGCTCATTGCGTTCCTTGCGCCCAGTGAACTTGGACACAATACAA
>Ga0187780_10003632_pt1 | contig 11620 bp, 11 predicted proteins | sample 1015_Q2_SP10_20__FD_132429 | JGI IMG/M metagenome (GOLD analysis project Ga0187780, IMG submission 132429) | Tropical peat soil microbial communities from peatlands in Department of Meta, Colombia - 1015_Q2_SP10_20_MG | ecosystem: Environmental > Terrestrial > Soil > Wetlands > Peat | place...
CCAGGTAACCATAGGCCGTAGCCAAGTCGAGCGGGTCATAGGTAAGCCCGCTGTAGATGTCGCCTGGGTGGATCACACCCGAGGTCGGGAAGAACTCCGTGATGCCCGCAGTTCCAAGGCCGAGCAACAGATTCTGTACGATCTGTTGCCTTGGGACGAGGAAGCTCATGGCGGTCCTGATGTATTTGGCGTAGGTCGCCGCGTGAGTCGGGTCACTCACTCCGTTGGGAGCGGTGACACCGGTGCCCCACAGCGGGTTGGCGTCGTTCAACGGCATCTCCTGCCATCCGTTGGCAGGGTCGTTGACGTACGCTACGTGCGCGCCGAGACCAGCCATCTGAGTAGCATCGTTCTTGTTGAACGTGTACTGGGCATCATAGAAGTTGATTGGGCTGCCATAGGCCGCGATTGCGGCGTCCTTGGCAGGGATGGACACGATGTTCACCGTGTTAACGGTGAACTCGTGCATCGATTGAAGTCCAGTTGCATTGTAGAAGTTCGGGTTCTTCACCAGTAACCCGGTCTGGGTTGTTGGGTTGTAACCGTGGTACACGTACGCTCCATCACCAAGCGGACCCCATGACTTGCCAGTGCCGTTGCCTCCTGTCGGAGTCGCGCACTTTGCGCATGGGTAGGTGAAGGTGAAGCTGTTCTGAGACAGGCCTCCTGGAGAGCATGTCGTCCAGGAGCCACCGTTGCAGCCGCTAGTAAAGCCGCTGAACGGGCTGGTCTGCCATTGACCCCACGGTACCTGTTCGTAGATGTGCATTGGCATTGCGAAGCCACCAGAAACTAGTGGGTCAGCGAAAAGGTATGCAGCGGGCAGAGTGAATGTGAACACGGTCGGAGAGACCGCTGTCCACACTGACGATGCCGCGCCAGACCAAGGTGCTGATCCGCCGTGCTGGTAAACACCCGCATTGACGTAGTCAGTGGTCCCGTTCAGGAATGTGAACGAGTCCTGGTTGCCGATGATGCTGAGAGTGGTTCCACCTGCCACGTAGGCTACAGCAGTGATTGCTGTTGCCATGTTGGTGAACACATAGTCGTCCGCTGTCACCGTGGTCCCGTCTGTGAACTTCACGTTCGGGTTCAGTGTCACTGTGTACGTCAGGTGGTCTGAGGATACGGTAACGCCTGTAGCCGCAGCGTCATAGTAGACGCCGCTGCCCCTGGCATCTGGCTCTTCGGCAGGTGCGAACGGAATTCCGTACAGGTACCTGTCGTAGAACGAGTTCTGCGCTGGGTTGGGGAGCGGGTTGACTGCGTCAAGGCCACCGGTTACGGCAGCGTTGATCGTAGTAATCGACCCAGTTGCCCAGTGCTGCCAGTCGAGCCCTGCAGTGGTCGAGGTAATAGCGTTGTTTGTTCCCCACGGCGAGAACGCCGGGTTCCAAGCATAGACCTCAAGCGGGTAGTCGATTACGACTCCCGGCCTCTGGTCCGCGACTATCTTCACCATCTGCTGAGCGTCTGCAAGCCTTGCGGCTGCGTTGAAGTTGTTACCGTAGTCAGCTGCCAGTGAGTTGTAGGTGGAGTTTGACCACCAGTAGTAGTTGCCGCCGTTGGGCGGGAAGTCGTTTGCACTCGCGCCTCTGTAGAGGACAACGTTCTGTGTACCGAAGTCAGGCAGAGTAGTCCCACCACCGTTGCCGACGAACCCTGCATCCCATCCGCCATTAGCGAAAGATGGCTCAGGACAGTTCTGTGCGCCCGAACCTTCGACCGGCAGCGGCGCTGGCGTGTTGGTGCCCTTACCGCACGTGGTATTGCCCAACAGCAAGCCCAGCCACTGGCCGAAGCTCATGTACACAAGGTTGGCCTGTATGTTAGCGGAGATGAACGAGTTCTGGATAATCTGCGCCCACTGCCTCCTCACCGGGTTAGAGGTGGGTGCTATGAGCGTGATCGAGAAGTAAGGTGCGCTGGCCGCCTTTGCGATCGGCGCCGGCACCACAGAGAAGACAAGGATGAATGCGAAAAGACCGAGCATTATGCCCTTAGCAGTGTCATCAAATTGCGAATTTCGCAATAGTTTTCGGGCTCAAGCGACGTATGAGCGTATTTAACGATATTTACCTCGGAAGACCGTCTCATGTCAACCGAAACAAGTCATTTTTCCGGCGCAGTGGCCTTACGGAATTCTGCCTACTTTACGAACTTCTCAGCGTAGTGGCAGGCGACGAAGTGGCCAGGCTTGACTTCCCTCCAGTCTGGGTCCTTTTGAGAACAGAGGTCGGTCGCGTACTGGCACCTAGGGTGGAACCTGCACCCTGAAGGCGGGTTGATGGGGCTCGGGACGTCTCCCGGCAGGACTATCCTGCTCGTTTTCCTTTCTGGGTCCGGGACCGGTACCGCTGAGAGCAGGGCGATAGTGTAGGGATTGAGCGGGTTCTGGAACAGGTCGTCAACCGCGGCATACTCCATCAACTTCCCCAAGTACATCACTGCGACGAACTGGGTGATCTGCCTGACCGAGCTCAGGTCGTGCGAAATGTAGAGGAAGGAGATTCCCTCGCTCCTTTGGAGGTCCTCTAGGAGCGTGAGGATCTGGGCCCTGACCGACACGTCGAGGGACGAGACGGGCTCGTCCGCGACTATGAACTTGGGATCAGTCGCCAGCGCCCTGGCGATTGAAATCCTCTGCCTCTGCCCTCCAGAGAACTCATGAGGATACCTTTCGGCATGGTACTCCTCGAGACCCACCTGCTTGAGGAGCTCGTACACCCGGTCCTTCCACTGGCTCTTCGGGATGTGCTTGTGCACAACGAACGCCTCGCTCACAATGTCAAAGACAGTCATTCTGGGGTCAAGGGAGCCGTAGGGGTTCTGGAACACCATCTGCATCTGCCTCCTCATTGCCTTGCGCTCCTCCTGGCGTCCCCTCTCCAGCGTCTCATGGACCGGCTTGCCTTCGAACATCACTTCGCCCGAGTCGCGCGGTATCAGGTCGAGGATCACCTTCCCTGCTGTTGTCTTCCCGCATCCGCTCTCCCCGACCAGCCCGATGGTCTGCGCCTTGCCCACAGTCAGGGTGAGCCCGTCGAGAGCGTGGACGTCGCCTACCTTCTTCTTCATTACGATTCCTCGCTCGAAAACCGGGAAGTACTTGTAGAGGTTCTCTACGCGAAGGAGTTCTTCAGCCATTACGCCGTCTTCCCCAGGCTGATGTCCTTCCATCTATAGCATGCCACCAGGCGCCCGCTCCCGCAGGGCTCCAGGGGGGGCTGTTCACCTGCGCATTTGTCGACCACGTAGGCGCACCGCGGGTGGAAGCGGCACCCAGTCGGCGGTGTGATTAGGTTCGGTATGTTCCCGGGAATCGGTACAAGGTTCTTCTTTCTGTCAATCCTAGGCACCGATTGAAGCAGGGCGGCGGTGTACGGATGCTTGGGGTTGTTGTAGATGCTGCTCGTGTCCGCAACTTCCGCAACCCTTCCGGCGTAGAGGACCACCACCCTCTTGGTCATCTCGGCAACTATCCCCATGTCGTGGGTTATCAGGATGAGAGTCATCCCCAGGTCCCGCTCGAGGCTCTTGAGCAGCTCGAGCACCTGTGCCTGTATGGTTACGTCGAGGTTGGTCGTCGGTTCGTCGGCGATCAACATGTCCGGGTTCGCCGCCAGGGCCCTGGCGATGGCTATCCTCTGCCTCATCCCTCCACTCAACTCGTGGGGATAGGCACCGAGCCTGGCCTCAGGCTCCGGTATGCGGACAAGGTTGAGCAGCTTCAGGACCCTCGCCCTGGCCTCTTCCTTGGTCATCTTCTCGTGGGACATGATGACTTCGGCCAGTTGGGATTCCACTGAGAACAGCGGGTCAAGCGAGGAGTTCGGGTCCTGCGACACGTACCCGATCCGCCTCCCCCTTATCTCCCTCAGATCCTTGTCCTTCTTGCCCACCAGGTTCTGGCCGTCGAACGTTATCTTCCCTGAGATGATCTTGCCCGGTCGGGGAATGACGCCCAGGATTGAGAGTGCCGTGATGGTCTTACCGGAGCCTGATTCCCCCACGAGCCCGAGGGGCTCGCCGCGGTTGACGGTGAAGCTAGTCCCATCGACCGCCTTGACGACCCCGGCTTCCGTGAAGAAGTAGGTCTTGAGGTCCTCTACCTCGAGGAGGGTGTCCGCCATGGGGGATTACTCCCTCAGCCTCGGGTTCAGTGCGTCAGATAGACCGTCGCCTAGGAGGTTGAATCCCAACACGCAGAAGACCACCGCAAGCCCAGGGAACAAAGACACCCACCATTCATGGATGTTGTTGAAACCTTCCTCGAGCATGTTCCCCCAGGTGGAGGCGTCTGGGCTCCCGAACCCGAGGAAACTGATGATCACCTCTGTCAGTATGTTCCCCGCGATCGCCAGAGACGCGATTACTATGATCGGCGAGAGCATGTTCGGGACAATATGCCTGAACAGGGTCCTGGTGTTCGACGCCCCCAGGGCCTTTGAGGCCTGGACGAACTCTAGCTCCCTGATCCTCAGGATTTCGCCACGCGCGATGAACGCGATGACAGGCCAGCCGAATATGCCCAGGGCTATCACTATGAGGTTGAGCCCAAGCCCGGCCGCGACCAAGAAGAGGAAGATTTTTGCAAACAGAAGGATGATGATCAGGATCGGGATGACGAAGAAGACCTGTGTCACACCGAGCATCAACGCTCCAGCGATCCCTCCCCTGTAGCCTGCTATGCCCCCGACAACAATGCCGATTATGACAGAAATCAGCGTGGCAGTAACACCAACATAGATATCGCCCTGGGCGCCGTGGGCGATCTCGCTCCAGACATCTATGCCGTTGAGCTCGGTCCCGAGAGGGTGGGCCCAGCTCTGGAAAGGAGGCAAGTCGGCGCACCCCTGATAGAAGCAGGTGAATGCCCCGGCGCTGCTCCTCGGAGGGTACGGGGCCGCGAAGATCCCGTACAGCATCAGTATCATGAACGCTCCGACGACGGCTACGCCGGCGAGCCCCGACTTGTTGCGCTTGAACCTCCTCCAGGCGACAGCCCATTGACCCGCAGAGCGTCTTTTGATTGGCTTTGACACAGCGACTGGGGCGCTCAAAGCCTCACTCGCGGGTCCATGTAGGCATACACGAGGTCGGTGCCTACGTTGGCAACTAACACCATGATAGTGATTATCATGGTGATCGCTTGGATAACAGGAAGGTCCAGGGTGTTCGCCACCTGGACGAACTCATACCCCAAGCCCGGCCAGCTGAAGGTGGTCTCCAGCCCCGGCGCTCCGGCCAGGAGGGTCCCGAAGCTCAGCCCGACGACCGTCACGACAGGGGTGATGGCGTTCTTCAGGGCATGCCTGTAGGTCACCCTTGACTCTGGGACTCCACTCGCCCGGGCAGCGAGAACGTAGTCCTGCCTCAGAGCGTCCAGCATGTTGGCCCTCACCAGCCTGACAATGGCAGCCAGGGAGACGAAGGTAAGCACGAAGAGTGGCAGCACCAGGTGCGCGAGCGCATCAAAAACTATGTTCCCACCTATGTACGGCTGGGTGTTGATGTCCGTCAGCGCCCCATAGGCTGGGAGCCAGTGGAGCGTCGAAGCGAAGAGAATTATCAGCATGATACCGATCCAGAAGGTTGGCATCGAAACCCCGAATATCGCGGTCGTGGTGACCGCGACGTCCGACTTCGAGTATTGGCGCTTCGCCGAGTAGATCCCCACTGGGATCCCGATCCCCAGCGACAGCAGTAGTGCAGGTATCTGAAGTTCTAGGGTCGTCCAGATCCAGGGGACAACCTTGGATGAGACTGTCCCGCTGTAGAGCGACTGCCCCCAGTTGCCTCGGACGAAGTCCGCGAGCCAGTAGAAGTATCGGATGTACACGGGCTGGTCGAGGTGGAAGTACGTTCTCAGCTCTGCGGCCATCTGTGGGGTCATGTTCTTGATGCCAAGCCTCACGATGGCGACCGGGTCCATCACGGTGTTGGTAATCAGAAACGTCACGACCGACACTACTAGGAAGACGGGAATGGCAAACAGGATTCGCCTCACAAGGTAGCTGAGGATGCTCGCCATTGAATGCCCACGCCGCCCTTCTGATAGATATAAGTTGTTACCAGTGCTTCAAGGGGTTTGCCGCGTGGTAACTTCGCTTAAGAACACGGCTCCTGGCGACCCAATCCTCGCCGATGAATCCCGTCCGTTGGAAGCGCCTGGCCCTTGTTTTTCTGGTCGCAAGTTCTGCGGTCCTGTGCGCAGACATAGTCCTTCCTGTTTGGAAATCGCCGCAGAGGGCGGTCTATGTCGGTCCAATCACCCGCCCCGCTAGCGACGGCTCGACCATCAGCGGGTTCTATGTCCCAACCGTGGACAACAGTACCACCATCACTGTATCCGTGGACGACTTCATCCCCGGGGCAGTGGACATAACGATCTTCCCGAGCCAGACGGGGACCGTCGCTCCCTCCGGGACCCCTGTTTACACCAAAACCCCACAGTTCAATCTAACGTTCTCATTCACGACTCAGGCGACCCAGGCCTATGGCATCTTCATCTACTCTCGCAATTTCACCAAGTTCACGCTAATAGTGCAGGCGACCTACTCGCCGTACTTCTGGGTGTCTAACTACACGTCCATAGCGATAGCAGCAGTCTTCGGGTCTGCGGTGCTCCTCTACTACTACACTTTCAATTCCAGGCGTTGGGTTCTGGAACAGAAGGCGATAAGGGAAGCGAAGAACGAAGAGGATAAGGGTCGTTAAATCCGCCTCCTGATTTCGAAGGCATGATTCCTGCCCCCGACCAGTCTCTCCTCGGCCTTCTGAGAATCAGAAAGCCGTCCCTGGCTGCTCAGGGGAAGCTGCTGAACGAGGCCCGGAACGAGCTTGGGCTGGGGGAGGAGGACCTCCTCTCCCCGGTCTGCGTGGCCTATGCCCTGATGAAGCTCAGGGTCCAGCCGGAAGAAGTTTCGAGGCTCCTCACTTGGCGCGAGTTCGAGAGGCTCGCGGGTGCTCTCCTTCGCGCGTCGGGATACGAGGTCCGAGAGAACGTCTTTCTTACCAGGCCGAGGGCGCAGATAGACGTCGTGGCTAGCGGCCCATCGTTGACGCTGTGTATCGACTGCAAGCACTATGAACGAGGGCCGGGCCCGTCGTCCACCGCGAGGTTCGCCGAAGCCCAGCTAAAGCGGAGCGCCCATCTGAGGCGGAAGGTCGGAGGCACCAAGCCCATCGCTTCGGTCATCCTCAGCATGTCCGAGCCCGAGGGGATGTTCGTCGAAGGGGTGGCCGTCGTTCCTGTGCGCACGCTCAGGAGTTTCCTGACCGACATAGACGCCTACGTAGGGATGCTGGAGCTGAAATGAGCGCATCTTCGGGTCAACGACTATAAGACCGCACAAGGTTCGCTCCTTCCGTGGTCAGGGTCGTCCTCTGCGGTATGGGGGCCATCGGGTCCGAGATTCTGCGTTATCTAGTCGAGCGCTCTCACGAGGTCGTTGCCGTGGTCGACAGCGACCCTGAGAAGCTCGGGAGGACCGTGGCGGAGCTCACCGGCCTTCCTTTGGGGATACGGGTCGTCGGGTCCATCAAGGAAGTTTCACCCGGCAGTGCGGACGTGGCCGTCTTCTCGACGAAGTCTCACATCCCAGACATCGCAGATGACATAGCGACCGCAGTCTCGGCTGGCCTTGACGTGGTCACGACTTCGGAAGAGATGGCCTACCCTGCTTTCGCAGGCGGTGAGTACCCGGCGTCGCTGGACAAGCTCGCCCTAGAGAAGGGCGTTACCATCGTCGGCGTCGGCGTCAACCCCGGCTTCGTGATGGATCTTGTCCCCGCCGTGGTCGCGACCGCGGCCAAGAGCCCGAGAAGCATACACGTCGTCAGGTCGGTGGACGTGAGCAGGAGGCGACGGCAGCTTCAGGCCAAGGTCGGAGTGGGCCACACTCGGGTGAAGTTCGAGAACGAGTTCAAGGAGGGGATCCTGGGCCACGTGGGCCTTGTCGAGTCCGCGCACTTGATCGCGCTCTCCCTGGGGAAGCCGCTCGAGGGGCTCAAGCACGGGGTCTTCCCCGTACTCGGTTCAGAGGATTACGTGATGGGGGTGAGGCAGTTCGCGGAGGGGAAGGCTGGGAACTGTCAGATCAGGCTCGACCTAGAGATGACCATGACGTCGGCTGACTTCGACGTGGTCGAGGTTAAGGGGGACCCAGACCTCAAAGTGAGGTTCGAGAAGGGAGTCTTCGGAGACTCCGCAACCGTGGCAGTCGTCGTCCACTCCGTGGAACGGGTGGGCAGGGCAAAGCCAGGGCTGATCACAGTCCTCGACCTCCCATTCAGCGGCACCCCAAGCTAATCGAAGTGCCCTCTCGGTCTAATGCCTTCAGGACATTTGGACCTTCCCGTAACTCTGTTACGTCATCGAGGGCACACCCGATTGGCACGTGCGCTCACTTAAACACCCTCCCTCCGCTTGGTTCGAACTTGGCGTGGTCTAGGTCTTGTAGATCACGTTCAGTCCAAGTTCTTTGTTGAACTTCCTCAGCGCCCTGTTCGTCGTGGGCGTTATCACAACCTCAAGGATCGGGAACACACTTGCAGACATTACGTGTCCGCCGAGGACGCTCAGGTCCCTCCTTCCAAAGTTCCCATGGACGTGGAGGAACGGCTTCCCTTCCTTCTGGGTTATATTCCCGAGAAGACTCGTAACTTCGAAGAACTCTTTGAAGTTGTGCTCTTCATACTTCTTGCTTGATCGGTTGAAGTAGGCCAGCTTGAGCCTGTCGACGCCTCCGATGGCTTCGACCCGAGCCGTTACTATCTTCTCTTTCGCAGCTATTGCGACGATGTCATCAGGGATTGTCGCTCCAGCCTTCAAGCTGTAGAGCTTGGCCACTACGGGATTGTCACTACCGCTCGTTAAAAGGTTGATTTGGGACGAGGGTACAACCCGCTGCCGTGCCTCTTCACCTGAACAAGCCTGGCATCCGAGCCCTCGGTGTGGCCGAGAGCTTCAAGCAGGGGCAGAAACGCTCAGTGCTTGCAGGTGTGGTCATGCGCAGCGACCGCGTCATCGATGGGGTTGCACTTGGGAGAACGGCAGTCGGAGGTGATGATGCTACCTCGTCTATCCTCTCTCTGCTGCGCAAGTTCAAGCGCAACGACGTCAACCTGATCATGGTTTCGGGCGCCATCCTTAGTCTCTACAACATAATCGACGTCGACTCTCTCGCCGCCCGGTCCAGGCTGCCAGTAATCTGCCTGACATACAAGGAGACTGCGGGCATCGAAGGTTCCATCCGAAGGCACTTTCCAGAAGGAGCCGATGCCAAGGTGGAGGCGTACAAGAAGCTGGGTAGGCGGACCGCTGTGACCCTCCGCACGGGCCACCGAGTCTTCGTACGCACCTCCGGAATCGAGAAGGAAGCGGTCAAGCGGGTGTTGGATTCTTTCTCGTTGCAGGGTTCGATACCCGAGCCCGTCCGTGTCGCGAAGCTTCTTGCCAGGGCCACTTACTAGGGGAGTTTGACTCCAGGGTTCAGGATTCCCTTGGGGTCGTAGATGTCCTTGATTTCTCGCATAATCCAGAACGTCTTCGGGTACTGCCTTTCCACGAATTTGGCTCTTAGCATTCCGTCACCGTGCTCTCCGGTCATGGAGCCCCCCATCTTCCAAACCTCCTCGAAACAATCCTCCATGAGCTCGTCGAGAACTCTCCTCCCCCCTGGTTCCGAAATGTCGAGCAGCGGTCGCGCGTGGAGGTTCGCGTCCCCCGCGTGACCATATGAAATGTACTCCAGCCCCCTCCTCTCGAACTGGTCCATGAGCAGCCGGACCAGGTCCCCGAGCCTATCTGGGGGAACCACGAGGTCCTCGACCCCTGGGACCAGAGTCTTCGTCTCTTTTCTGATCTCCTGGGCAAGCGTCAGCGTTTCGTTCCGGGCTTCCCACGCCGTGGCGATTTCTGAGGCGCTGGATATCACAAGCGGGTCGTACCCTCCGGCCTCTGACCGGGCGACCTCCGCCACCTGAGCCGAACCGTCCCCCTCCGCCCCGTCTAGCTCGCAGAACACCATGAAGGGGCTCTCGGAGCGCGAGAACCTGGAGATTCTGTCCCACCTGTTCATGGTGCGGAAGACTGACTTGTCCACAAGCTCCAGGGCAGCGGGAGAGTGCACCCTGAATGCGCCGGCCACCTCGTCGAGCTCCTCCAGACTGGACTCGACAATGAAAAGGGCCTTCCACTTCGGCCTTGGAAGAACAGAGAACCCGACCCGCGTGAAGACCCCCAGGGTCCCCTCGGAGCCCACGAGCAGCCTCGGATAGTCGAACTGCCCGTCGTGGATCACCCGCTCGAGCCGATATCCCGACGAGTTCTTTGTCACCTTGGGAACCTCCGCCCTGATCGACTCCTGGTTCTCGAGGATCAGCGAGGCGACTTTCTTAGTCCTGCGGTCCCCTGCAAGAGCCTCTTCGACCGTCATCGAGGTCACCATGGTGGCTTCGTCTCCGGGGACGACCACCCTGATGTCTCTGACGTAGTCGATGGTGGAGCCGTACTTCGGCCTCCGGATGCCCGACGAGTTGTTCGCAACCATCCCGCCAACGGTGCAACTGGCGTAGCTGGAGGGGTCGACTGGCATCCACATTCCCACTTCAGCGAGCGACCTGTTCAGGTCGGCCTTGATCGTGGCCGGAGGGCAGTGCACCACATCTTCGCCCAGAGAAATATCTCGACCCCCTTCCTGCAACAGGATAATCCCCCTCCCCACGGACTGGCTCGGAATCGAGGTTCCACCCCCCCTTGCGGTCACGCTCTCTCCCATTGCGGCTTCTCGAATCAGGACCTCCGATACGTCCGCCTCGCTCTGGGCGAGCAAGGCTGCCCTTGGTCTGATCCTGATTATCCCTGCATCAACAGAAAGTTGGTCCAGCTCTGTCTCGCTGGAGATGGAACGCAACATCCTCAGTCCCGTTGTTGCGCTATATGCGCGTTATCTGAACTAGGCGCTCTTGACTATGATGGTTCCCTGCATCCAGGCATGATAGGTGCAGTGGTAGGTGTAGGTCCCAGCCGAAGTGAAGGTGAACTGAAACGTCTGCCCCTGGTTCAGCGGCCCCGTGTCAAAGGCTCCCGCCGTGTCAGAGGTTGCTGTGTGTACCGATGCGTCGTTGTTGGTCCAGAGGATGGTGTTGTTCACGCCGATTACCAAGGTGATTGTATCGGGTGTGAACCCGTAGGTCGTCTTCCCCGAGCCTGTCCAGCCTGATGGCGGCGTTGCTGCTCCACTGGTCATGTTGACTTCCTTGCAGGCGCTGGACGGGCAGGTCACAGCGGGTCCGGTGGAGGTGCTTGTGGTCGATGTCTGCTGTCCTGCAACCTCAAACTGGTAGTATCCCAGGGTGCCTACGGCACCAATGATGAGAACCGCCACAACCACGCCGACTAAAGCTGAGCCTTGGGCAGAGCCCTGAGCGCTCATGGATTATTCGGCCTGCTCGACGCTGAATGGCTTTAAGCGTTTTTCGAATTGGCTCAATATTGGGCCAGAGAAACGAAGGTTAAAAACCGCTGTCGAGAGCCTAGCGGTCGAAATAGATGGTGGAGGACACCCAGGAGAAGGCACCCTCCCAAAAGTCTCCTTCTGATGCGGAGAAAACA
>Ga0187780_10003635_pt1 | contig 11613 bp, 9 predicted proteins | sample 1015_Q2_SP10_20__FD_132429 | JGI IMG/M metagenome (GOLD analysis project Ga0187780, IMG submission 132429) | Tropical peat soil microbial communities from peatlands in Department of Meta, Colombia - 1015_Q2_SP10_20_MG | ecosystem: Environmental > Terrestrial > Soil > Wetlands > Peat | place...
AGCGGCCGCTCCAGCTCAGGCTCCTCGCCGGCGGGCGTGCAGGAGCTCGAACCACTCCTCGAGGCTGCGCCAAGCGAATTCGTGATCGAGCCCACGGACCCGGAGGCGCCGGCGCTCCTGCACTTCACCAGCGGCACCACCGGCACCCCGAAGGGAGCGGTGCACGTGCACGCGGCGGCGGTGATGCACCACCACACGGGCCGCTACGCCTTGGATCTGCACCCGGACGACGTCTTCTGGTGCACCGCGGACCCTGGCTGGGTGACCGGAACGTCGTACGGCATCTTCGCGCCACTGCTTCACGGCATCACGATGATCGTGGACGAGGGCGAATTCGATGCCGAGCGCTGGTACGGCATCATCGAGCACGAGCGAGTCAGCGTGTGGTACACGGCGCCCACCGCGGTGCGGATGCTCATGAAGGCGGGCACTGAGATGGCGCGTGAGCACGATCTCACCAGCCTTCGGTTTGTTGCCAGCGTCGGTGAGCCGCTGAATCCGGAGGGCGTGGTCTGGGGCCAGGAGGCGCTTGGACTCCCCATTCACGACAACTGGTGGCAGACAGAGACGGGCGGCATCATGATCGCCAACTACGCCGCGATGGACATCCAGCCGGGATCCATGGGCCGGCCGCTGCCCGGTGTGGAGGCCACCGTACTACGCCGGGACGCGCGCGGACGCGTGGTCGTCCGCGACGGCGTTGCGGAAGAGGCCGCGGCGGGTGAGGAAGGGGAGTTGGCGCTCCGCCCGGGCTGGCCGTCCATGTTCCGTACCTACCTCGGTGATGACGAGCGGTACCGGACATGCTTCACCGCAGGCTGGTATCGGACCGGAGATCTGGTGCGCCGGAGCGACGACGGCTATCTCTGGTTCGTCGGCCGCGGCGATGACGTCATCAAGTCGGCAGGACACTTGATCGGTCCCTTCGAGGTGGAGAGCTCGCTGATGGAGCATCCCGCGGTGGCCGAGGCGGGTGTCATCGGGGTGCCCGATCCGGTGGCAGGCGAGGCGGTGAAGGCGTTCGTCTCGCTGCACCGTGGGTATGCGCCGACTGAGGAGCTTCGTCTGGAGCTGCTTGGCTTCGCACGCTCGCGACTGGGTGCCGCGGTGGCTCCTAAGGAAATCGCGTTTGACCCGGACCTCCCGATGACCAAGAGCGGCAAGATCATGCGGCGCGTCCTCAAGGCCCGCGAACTGGGCCTGCCCGAGGGCGACCTTTCCACGCTGGAAGAGGCGTCATGACCACGCGGGCACCGGCGACACGACACCGGACCGAGGAGGTGAGGCCCGTGTCGAAGGACCACGGGCTGGATCTGTTGCACAGCATGCTCCGAGTTCGACGGTTCGAGGAGCGCTGCGTCGAGCTGTACAGCCAGGCGCGCATCCGGGGCTTCCTCCATCTCTGCATCGGTGAGGAGGCGATCGCCGCAGGCGTGATGCCCGCGATCCGTCCGGACGATGCCGTCGTCGCCACGTACCGGGAACACGGGCATGCACTGGCGCGCGGCATCGAGATGAACGCGGTGATGGCTGAGATGTTCGGCAAGGTCGAGGGCTGCAGCCGCGGTCGGGGCGGCTCGATGCACTTGTTCGACGCCGCCACTCGCTTCTACGGAGGCAGCGCCATCGTCGGTGGCGGGATCCCTTTGGCTGTCGGCATCGGGCTCGCGGAATACATGCAGCAGCGGGGGACGGTGACCGTCTGCTTCTTCGGTGACGGCGCTGTTGCCGAGGGGGAATTCCACGAGTGCCTCAACCTCGCAGCCCTATGGAAGCTGCCGGTCCTCTTCCTCTGCGAGAACAACCGCTACGCCATGGGGACCGCCATCGACCGAGCACTTGCCAACACGGACGTGAGCGCCAAGGCAGCCGCGTACAACATCCCTGCGGAGGTCGTGGATGGAATGGACGTGCTGGCGGTCGAGGACGCCACGCAACGCGCCGCCGCCGCGGTGCGACGCGACGGACCGCGCTTCCTCGAGCTCCAAACCTACCGATACCGCGCACACTCGATGTACGACCCCGAGCTCTATCGCTCCAAGGAGGAGGTGGAACGCTGGCGCGACCGCGATCCACTCGTGACCTTCCCCGCCCGGCTACGGGCCGCCGGTTTCCTCGATGACGCCACGCTGGCTCGTATGGAACAGGAGATCACGGCCGAGATCGACGCGGCGGTCGCCTTCGCAGAAGCAGGCACGCTGGAGCCGGTGAGCGATCTCACGCGATTCGTGTACACCGAGAGGGAGACGCCATGACGGACACTACTCTGGCCCCGCCCGCGTCGTCCCCGGTAGCGACGGTGCACTGCACGTACCGAGAGGCGATGCGCAACGCGATACGTGACGCGATGCAGCGAGACTCGCGCGTATTCCTGATGGGGGAGGACGTCGGCCGATACGGCGGCTCCTACGCGGTCAGCCTCGGGTTGCTCGCGGAGTTCGGCCCTGAGCGAATCAGAGACGCGCCGCTCTCCGAGTCCGCGTTCGTCGGCGCCGGGATCGGGGCTGCGCTCGCAGGCATGCGGCCGATCGTGGAGATCATGACGGTCAACTTCAGCCTTCTCGCGCTCGACCAGATCCTCAACAACGCAGCGACGATCTCCCACATGTCCGGCGGACAGTTCTCGGTGCCGCTGGTGATCCGAATGACCACAGGTGCGGGCCGGCAGCTGGCAGCGCAGCACTCGCACAGCCTGGAAGGCTGGTTCGCACACATTCCAGGGCTCAAGATCCTCACCCCCGCCACCCTCGAGGACGCGCGTGGGATGTTGTGGACCGCACTGGAAGATCCCGACCCCGTGCTCATCTTCGAGAACGGCCTGCTCTACAACATGGAAGGCGAGCTGCCTGCAGATGCAGGGCCTGTGGAGATAGCGCACGCCGCGGTGCGCCGCCCTGGCGCCGATCTGACGCTGATCGCCTACGGCGGAACGCTGCACAAGACGCTGGACGCCGCAGACCGCCTCGCCAGCGAAGGCATCGACTGTGAGGTCATCGATCTACGCACGTTGCGTCCGCTGGACACGGATGCCATCATCGCCTCCGTGAGCAAGACGACTCGGGCGGTGATCGTTGATGAGGGTTGGCGCAGCGGCGGCCTCTCCGCCGAGCTGTCGGCACGGATCCTCGAGGGGGCCTTCTACCGGCTCGACACACCGGTGCTTCGGGTGTGCAGTGCTGAGGTCCCGATGCCGTACTCGAAGCACCTGGAGGACGCCGCGGTTCCGCAGGTCGAGACGATCATGGGAGCTGCTCGACAGAGCGTGAGTGGCAATGGGTGAGTTCCGCATGCCCTCGCTTGGGGCAGACATGGAGCGGGGCACGCTCACACGCTGGAAGGTGAGTGTGGGTGACCATGTGACGAAAGGCGACATCATCGCCGAGGTCGACACTGACAAGGCCACCATGGAGGTGGAGGTCTTCGAAACCGGCGTCATCGAGCGGATCGTCGTCCAGGAAGGGGAAACGGTACCGGTCGGGACGGTGCTTGCAGTGCTCGCCGCTGGAGAGGAGGGTGCTGCCGCCGTGGCGCCGGCTGCCGTGGCGCCGCCGGCAGAAGAAGTCACGCCGCCCGCCACCCGAGTAGAAGCCTCACCGCTGGCTCGACGGCTGGCGGCAAAGCTGGGTGTGGACCTGGCAACCGTGCGTGGCAGTGGCCCGCAGGGCGCGATCACGCGTACCGACGTCGAGGGAGCGGCGGCCGCCCCCGAGGTGGCTCCGACCGTGCCTGCGGCGATGCCGGCCCCGGAGGCTGAAACGCCTGTACCCGCACCCGCTCCCGCTCCCGCCGGCGCTCCGGCGCCCGCTCCGGCTCCGGCCGTGGCCGTGGCGGAGGTCCCACCCAGGCCCGCGCCCACACACGGTGCGGATGCGGACCGCCGTAACGCGATGCGCCGCGCGACCGGCGTCCTCATGGCTCGCTCCAAACGCGAGATACCTCACTACTACCTGGGCATGCATCTCGACGTCAGCCACGCGCTGCGGTGGATGGAGGAGGCCAATCTGGAGCGCAGCGTTGCCCAACGACTCGTTCCCGCGGTGCTGTTGCTGAAAGCGGTCGGTCGCGCTGCGCGTGATGTTCCGCAGATGAACGGCTTCTGGGTGGATGATGACTTCCATCCGTCTGACGGCGTGCATCTCGGGGTGGCCACCTCGCTGCGCGGCGGGGGTCTGATCGCTCCGGCCATCCACGATGTGGACCAGAAGTCGCTCGATCAGCTGATGGAGGATCTTCGCGACGTGGTGGAACGGGCGCGCACCGGCACGCTGCGCAGCTCCCAGATGTCCGACCCCACCCTCACGGTCACCAACCTCGGTGACCAGGGCGTCGAGACCGTCTATGGCGTGATATACGCGCCTCAGGTCGCCCTTGTCGGTTTCGGAAGAATCATGGAACGCCCGTGGGCCGAGAACGGCCTCCTCGGGGTCCGCCGCGTGGTGCACACGACGCTGAGCGCTGACCACCGGGTCAGCGACGGTCACATCGGGGGCAGATTCCTCGCCGCCATCAACCGCTACCTTCAGGAGCCCGCATCGCTATGAACGAATCGGATATCCGTGCCACCGTGCTGGGCATCCTGGCCCGCATCGCCCCCGAGGCAGACCTGACGACACTCGACCCCGACGTCGAATGGCAGGAGCAGCTCGACCTCGATTCGATGAACCTGCTGTCGATGATGGTGGAGATCGAGCACGCTACCGGCATCTCGGTCCCCGAGCGCGATTACCCCAGGGTATCGACCCTCAATCAGTGCGTCGATTACCTCGCGGGGCGAGCAGCCGCCGCATAGACCCAAGACCCGGGATCGCGTAGCCTCGAACCTCACCATCGTCCCGTAAGTCGCGAAAGCTTGCATGCCCGAAACAAACCGGCTCCTGCCTGTTGAATGGTTCATCCGAGAGCAGAGATGAAGAAGAAGATCCTCCTCCACGACGAGATCGCTCATATTCTCGTCAGCGCCCACGATGCGGCTCCGAGCGTCGACCAAAACAGCAGCCAGGTCGATTCGAGAGTCCTGGCTCGATACACTCGGGCGCATATCGACGCGCTTGAGTCCATCGTTCTCCGCCTTGCACGAGAGCTGGATTCACTGAAGAGCGCCTGATGCCGCGTCGAGAGGGGTCGCAGTAGGTCGCGTCAGGCGATAGCCGGGGGCACGCCGGGCGCGGACGCAGCGCTCACATTGCTGCCCTCGCTCCCGTAGGTGCGTGACCGCCAGGTGAAGGGGTCGCGCGGCTCACCGATTCGGTGCCCTCGTCCTCCTTGTGCACATATCGCCCGCCACGCATCCATGAAGCCACCGCGGCGATGAGACACATGACGATGGAGAAGCTGAGGACGATCACGAGGCCTTGCTTGAAGGGTGCCGCGATGAGCCCGGGGAAGAACGTCCTCGAGGTGAGCCGGGCCGCGTTAGCCGCGGGCAGCGAGCTCAGCACGTGCGGACCGAGGAGCGTTTGCAGTGGGTTGTACCCAAGGAATGAGGCGAAGAGATAGCCCACAGGTGGCAGCGCGGCCAGTCGCGCGGCCAGCGAGGTGGGGACGTGGTTTGCCGTGAGCCCGGTGAGCAGGGCGTGCGGCACTGACGCGGTCAGCCCCACGATCATGAGCGAGAAGAACACGCCGATGGAAAGCGGCGTCCCCGTGTTCTGGAAGGTAGACCGCATCCCGGAGGCCGCGCCGCGATACCGCGCGGGTACCGAGTTCATGATGCCTGCGGTGTTCGGGGCTGCGAACATGCCGAAGGCGATGCCGTTGAGCAGCAGCACGAGGGCGAAGACCGGGTAGGCGAAGTCAGCCGGAAGCAGCATCATCAGTCCGAACGAGGCTGCAGCCAGCAGCATCCCACCGGTGGCGAAGGGCCGTGCCCCGTACTTGTCGGAGAGCCAGCCGGAGAGCGGGCCCGCGATGATGAACCCCACGGTACTCGGGATCATGTAGATGCCGGACCACAGGGGCGTGACCCTGAAGTCGTACCCGTGGATCGGCAGCCAGATGCCCTGCAGCCACATGATGAGCATGAACTGCAAGCCGCCGCGGCCGATGGCGGACAGCAGCCCGGCAAGGTTGCCGGCCGCGAACGGCCGGATGCGGAACAGGCTCATGTTGAACATGGGCGCTGCGACTCGCGGCTCGATGAAGCAGAAGGCCAGCAGCACGAGCACGCCGCCGCCGATCATGCCGATCACGAATGGGTTGGTCCACCCCATCGCGCTCGATCCGTACGGGCTGATCCCGTAGGTGATGCCCACCAGCAGCATCGCCAGCCCCGCCGCGAAGGTGACATTGCCGAGCCAGTCGATGCGCTGGGGCGTATGGATACCGATCTCGCGCAACCTCCAATACGCCCAGGCGGTTCCGAGGACTCCGATCGGAACGTTGAACAGGAAGACCCACCGCCATCCCAGCTGCGAGATCACGCCACCCACAAGGATCCCCAGGAACGAGCCGGTCAGGCCGGCCATCTGATTGATCCCCAGCGCCATCCCGCGCTGGGTGTCAGGAAATGCGTCGGTGAGGATCGCGGCGGAGTTGGCCATGAGCATGGCGCCACCGACCGACTGGAGCATGCGCATCGCGATCAGTTCGATCGCTCCCGCAGAACCGGTGCTCCATGCCGCCGAGGCACCAATCGCGCCGAGGGTGAAAATGACGAAGCCGAGGTTGTACATCCGCACCCGGCCGAACATGTCGCCCAGGCGCCCGAGCGTGACCACCAGCACAGCCGTGACGAGCATGTAACCCATCAGCATCCAGAGCAGGTAGCCGAAGTTCGCGGGGTCGAGCGGGTTGAGCTGGATCCCACGGAAGATGACGGGGAGGGCGATGATCAGGCTGGTGGCGTTCAAGGTCGCCATCAGCATCCCCAGCGTCGTGTTGGAGAGCGCGATCCACTTGTACCGACTTGGTATCTGGGGAGCGCCGGTAACCGCTACGCCAGGCACAGACTGCCTCGGGACGATCAGTGTTCAGTCGGCCGGCTCAACGCAGCCGGTACTCGCTGTTCGTGTCCGTCTCCGTTTCCACGCGTCAGGACCCCAGGTGCCGTCCGCGCCGCGTTCCCTTCACGGCCAAGGAAACCCAGCAGATCTTGAATGGTGCTCATCAGAGGTGCTGGAAAGACCACGGTCGTGTTCTTGTCGACGCCGAGCTCGACCAGTGTCTGCAAGGTGCGCAGTTGGAGGGCGACGGGATGAGCCGTCATGACGTCGGACGCCACTGCGAGCTGGTCGGCTGCCAGGGCCTCGCCCTCGGCGGCGATGATCTTGGCTCGTTTCTCGCGCTCGGCCTCGGCCTGCCGCGCCATGGCGCGCTTCATGGCTTCAGGGAGTTGAATGTCCTTGAGCTCGACAAGCGTCACGACGACACCCCAGTCCTCGGTGATGATGTCAAGGATGCTGCGAATGTTCTGATTGATCTTGTCGGTCTCGGTCAAGATCTCATCGAGTGTATGCTGGCCCACCACCTTGCGCAGCGTGGTCTGTGCGATCTGCTGGATGGCGGCGGCGACATCCTCGATCGCGATCACCGACTTCACCGCATCGACGATGCGGTAGTAGGCAACGGCAGCCACGCCAATGCTCACGTTGTCGCGCGTGATGATCCCCTGCGACTGGATCGGTAGCGTCACGATCCGCAGCGAAACGTGCCGCAGGGTGTCGATCACCGGGATGATCGGCCGCAGTCCCGGTTGGCGAACGGCGTGCAGCCTGCCGAGACGAAACTGGACGCCCAACTGGTACTGCTGAACCAGACGAATCGAGAACAGCCCGAAAACGAGCGCAATCAAAACGAGGATCACGACGGTGATCAGCAGTGCGACCACTTGGCACCTCCAGTGGGCGCCGGCAGGCGCTCATCTCCAGAATAGGACGTGCCCGGATCGCTGCCAGAGCCGAATGTCCCGGATGCCCAGGGACAAAGGGTGGCCGGTTCAGACGGATTCAGGCCGATCGTATCGCCCCGTCCCTGGCGGCGCCGGCATGCTCGCGTCCTTTGCGCCGGCGCTCGAGCCAGAAGGGCACATCGAGGACGGTGAACAGGAGCAGTGCCAGTACCGCGGTTGCGAGGACATACCAAGGCCACGGTCCGAGCAGCGTGAGGAGGCTGCCCGCCGCTGGAGTCCGCAGGAAGTTGTAGTTGCCGCCCGTGGCGGCGTCGACAGCACCGACTGCCGCCATGTAGGCGGCTGTTACCGCAAACACCCGGCGGACAGCACCGCGCTGGGGATGAATACCCCGCCCGACGACGAGGACCAAAGCGCCAATGATGACCCCGATGTGGCCACCGTAGAACTGCAGCCAGTCGTAGGAGGGAAACGAGACATCCTGATTGGGGGTGATCACCGCCTGGAGCGTGCCGGCGAGGGCCCAGAACCAAGTGATCTCCACGAGTCGAGGTGCCGGCCACAGGAGGGCGACACCGACGACGAACTGCGCGATATCGCAGAGGTAGAGTGGCAGGGAGGAGGCGACCGACCAGGCACCATTGTGAATCACCATGCCCTGGTAGACCAACGCATTGACGATGAGGAACGTTCCAAGCAACCAGCAGAACGCTGCGACCACGGAGTCGGGGGCAAGGCGCGCGAGAGGGACGATGACCACGGCCGCAACCACCAAGGTGGCCATGGCGATGAGGTGCCCAGGATGACCGAAGATTCCTGACGCAAGCACGAGGCCGCGGTCGCTGAACGGGGTGAGGAACCTCATGTCAGATGACACCCGCAACCCCGGGAGGAGCACACCGGCGAGACGCGCGCCTCGTCGTGCACGAAACAGGACATCAAGTCGTTTGACTCGCCGCTCTCAGCCACTGGCTGCCCAAGCCAGGAGCGCATCCGCGCTCAGCGTGTTGACCACCATCGCCGGGTCGGCGCCGCACTCGACGGCGCGCTCACAACCGTTGATCTGCCACTCGAGCTGCCCCGGAGCGTGCGCGTCGGTGTCGATGGCGAGCCGGCAGCCGGCGCCGATCGCCTGACGCAGGAGGCGGCGCGGGGGGTCGAGGCGCTCCGGTCGCGAGTTGACCTCGACCGCGACACCACGTTCGCGGCACGCGGCGAAGACGCGATCTGCGTCGAACTCCGATTCGGGACGCCCGCGTCCGACGACGATGCGGCCGGTGCAGTGGCCGAGGATGTCCATGTTCGGATCGTGGATGGCGGCGATCATCCGCGGTGTCATGCTTGTCGAGGGCATGCGCAGCTTCGAATGGACGCTCGCCACCACGATGTCGAGCTGCGCGAGGAGCGCAGGATCCTGGTCGAGGGCGCCATCCTCGAGGATGTCGACCTCGATGCCGGTGAGGATGCGGAAGGGAGCGAGTTGCCCATTCAGCGCACGGACGACCTCGAGCTGCTGGATCAGCCGCTCGGCGGTGAGGCCATGAGCGACGGTGAGCCGCGGCGAGTGGTCGGTGAGCACGATGTAGTCGTGGCCGAGCGCTCGCGCGGTCAAGGCCATCTCCTCGATGGGGCTGCCGCCGTCGGACCAATCCGAATGCGTGTGGCAATCGCCCCGCAGGTGCACACGAAGGGCCTGGGCATCGGCGTCGATCCTGCGGTCGTCGGCTGTCTCGAGTTTGCTCAGATAGGCCGGGATCTCGCCGCAATACGCCTCGGCGATCACCTGCGCGGTGACCGGGCCTATACCGGGGATGCCGCGGAGTGTTCCTGCCGCGACGTGCCCCCCCAGTTCTGCGATCCCGAGCTCGCGCACGCGAGCTGCAGCCGTACGGAACGCACGCGACCGGTAGCTCGGTTCGCCATGACGCTCGAGGATGTGCGCGATGCGGTCAAGTGCTGCTTCTGGTGACAGGGCCGTCGACTCGGACCGATCCATGATTCGTCGAGGATAGGGGACGTCGCCGCCGAGTTCTCGAACCTGACCCGGCGAGGTTGCGGCAGCCGGCCCGCGAATCAGCCTCGCATTCCGGCACACGACCTGATCGCCGTCCGATCACGCTTGCTGGAGCGCGACTCCCTGAGTGGCGCCGACCGGAAGCACGCCGGTCACGGTCGTGCCATGACCCGGCTCGCTCCGAATGTGCAGCCCCCCGCCAATGGCGTCGAGCCTGTCCGTCATGTTCGTGACGCCGCTGCCCCGGCGCATGCTCTCCACGAGGAATCCGCGACCGTCGTCACGGACCTCGAAGCGGAGCGCCCCATCCTGCTCACGAACGGTCACGGTCACTCGTGACGCTTCCGCATACTTCTGTACGTTCTGGAGCGCTTCGAGGACGCAGAAGTAGGCGGTGGCCTCGGCATCCTGTGAGTAGCGCCCGACGCCGTCGCCGTCGACACTCACCGGAAGCGTGGCCTTGCGGGCCTGTGCCTCGAGCGCTGTGACGAGCCCTTTGTCGGCAAGCAGCGGCGGGTAGATCCCCCTGGCGAGGTCGCGCAGCGTCTCCAGTGCTTCATCAGCGTCCGCCTTGAGCTGCTGGATCGTGGCCTTAGCCTTGTCGGGGTCGCGGTTCGCGAACATCTCCGCGAGGCCCAGCTTCACCTTCAGCGCAACCAGGTGCTGCTGCGCACCGTCGTGCAGGTTGCGTTCGAGGCGACGTCGCTCGGTGTCCTGCGCGGCGACGAGCCGCTGGCGCGATGCGCGCAGCTCCTCCAGTCGATGCTGGAGGTCGGCGGTCAACCCGACGTTCCTCAAGACGAGCCCAGCCTGGTTTGCCAGATCGTCGACGAGCTTCTTCTCCATGGGAGTCATCGACTCGCCGCGTCGCTTGACCAGGCTGAGAGCACCGAGCACCTCTTCCTGATGCCGCACCGCGACACAGAGCGTCGCCCCGGGCATCGCCGGGAGCGTTCCGTTGCTCATTGTCAGTGGATCGTGGCTAACTGCGGTGTCGGGTGAGGTCGCGACCGGACGCAGCTGGATGCCGGTCCGCAGCCACACCGTTGCGGCCTCTGCGCCCGTGCCCTCCTGCAGCACCCGTGCCATGCGGGGCAGCACCACGTCCGCGGCGTACGACTGGGCGACGTGCTCGGAGAACGTCGAGAGCACCTCGTATGGAGTGGCGCGCCTTCCGTAGACGAGCCGGTTCGCAACCCGCTGCAGACGCTGTCGCAGCGGCTGGAAGCCTACAGCGACGATGGCCGTGGCAACGATGGACAACCCCAGGTTCGGCTTGCCGCCGCTGCCGACCAGAACGCCGACGCCGACAGCGATGGCGACGTACACGGCGGTGATGAAGATCGCGAGCACGCCGTAGACGAGCGCGCGGTTGATGATGACGTCGATGTCGAAAAGGCGGTATCGCAACATCGCAACCGCTACCGCCACCGGGATGGCCAGCACACCGATGATGCTGACCGTGATCTGAAACGCGAAGCTGAGCGCGCCTGCGTTCACGGGCGAGATGCTGCCGAAAGCGAACCCGGCGATGCTCACGACCGCTCCCGACGCGAACCACTTGATCTGCTGGCGCCGTTCGGCGTCGGCGCCGCGGAGGCGCAGGAAGACGGATACGACCGCGAGCACGATGATCAGGAGTTGAATAGATGTTGTGTCGTTGTTCACGGTATTGGTGAAGCCGGTCAGCGACGAGATGGCGAGCGGGCTTGTCTGGTTGACCCCCTTGACCGGCACGTAGGTAATCCCGAGC
>Ga0187780_10003637_pt1 | contig 11611 bp, 15 predicted proteins | sample 1015_Q2_SP10_20__FD_132429 | JGI IMG/M metagenome (GOLD analysis project Ga0187780, IMG submission 132429) | Tropical peat soil microbial communities from peatlands in Department of Meta, Colombia - 1015_Q2_SP10_20_MG | ecosystem: Environmental > Terrestrial > Soil > Wetlands > Peat | place...
CGATCGATTCATCGGTACGCAAATACGTGGTTGTGGACCGCAACGGTGCAATTCCTGCGGTCACTTAACGTCCCGCAGAAGGCGCCGGAGGAGATAATCGAGCAATTCTCGGAAAATGGCGTACCGCTCGCTCAAGTTTTGAACCGCTTACTGGCCCTGAAGCTGTTTCTAGCAAGTCTTTCAGACCGCATCACCTACTCAGCAGGAGCGCCCCGCTGCCAGATCGGGTCGCTACCGTCAGTCAGACCCTTTGGCTATGGTTCCAGAAGCAACTAAACGTGCCAAGAGCTTAAAGTTAGTGAGTGATCGAGGCGAACCCGGCGAATCCAACGGTTTCTGCTGCCTGGGACAAACTTTGCGCAATGTACCCAAACGATGGAAATCAACGCCCAGAACAGCCAATAAAGAGCGACATCGTGATATGAATAGTCAACTGAAGTTCGTGCTCTTTTCCATCGTTTGCCCTGCCGCATCATGTGCAGGCTCCCAAGTCACTCCTCCTCCGCAGGTTCCACTTTCCGTTACTATCAGCGCGCAGTCGCTGCAGGTGAAGGCGGGCTCGGAATTCAAACTGGACGTCGTGACCACCAACACGTCGGACGAGCCAGTCTATCTTTCTTTCTATCCATGGGACTTCAAGGTGGATGTGCGCGATAGCAATGGCAAAGCCGTTGGCAAGGTCAAACAGGCCGAAGAGAAGGATGCAGGGGGACATACCAATATGGCTCAAGCGAGACAGCTAGCCCCCCACGAAGTGGACCGGTGGCAAGAGACGCTCGATAGGAACCTCGATTGGAGTAAGCCGGGGAAATACACCATCCAAGTCACGAGGATGTATGGCAAAACGGCTGTGAAATCGAACACGATCACAATTACCGTGGTTCCGTGAGAGAGGGTACAGTGAACCTGATTCAGCGTGTTTCGACAACCCAAGAGAAGGCAGTTCGCCGTCCAAATGTCCTTGTGCGCCGCTAGTTCTTGCGCAGCCAGTTCTCGAGCCGAAGACCGCGGACCCGAGAAAATTCACGTTCGTTGTCAGTTACGATCGTATGACCAAGCGCAAGTGCCTGAGCGGCGATGAGCAGGTCATTCGCGCCGATCGGCTTGCCGGCTTGCTCTAATAAGGAACGCAACGATCCGTATTGGACGTCGGCTGGTGTCTCGAAAGGCAAGACCTCAAGAGCCGCTAACACGGCGTCCAGTTGGGACGTGAGCCGCGATGAACCCTTCTTTGCAGCTCCATAACGTAATTCGGCCGCAACGATAATGCTAGTGCAAACTTGCGCCTCACCAACCTTGCGAATGCGTTGAGCCACCCTTCCTTGCGGGTTGCGGACTAGATCGGAGACTACATTCGTATCTAAAAGAAAGCGCATCAAAGATCGACTCGGTCGGGGGGTGCATCACGAATAGGTGGAAAATCCTCGGCCAAGGGTTTTAGCGCTCCAAGGACAGCGAGCAGAGACCTTGGCGGAGCCGGCTCGATGATTAAGCGATGGCCTTCCTTTCGCATAACGGCATCCTCTCCCGGAAACTCGAACTCGCGCGGGATCCGAACTGCTTGATTTCTGCCGTTCTTAAAGAGTTTGACATGGCGTTCAAGAATCATGACTCTCCTGCCAGCCCTGTGACGTAGCATATGCCTTAGCATATGCCAGCAGAGATCAGAAGTCCAGTGTTGAAAAGAAGTATCGTGGAAGTCTTTTGGATTGTTGGCGTACCACTCGTACAGATTTTGAACCGCTTACTGACCCTGAAGCTGTTTCTAACAAGTCTTCAGACGGCACCACATACTCAGCAGGAGCGCCCCGCCGCCGTATGGGATCGTTACCGTCAGTCAGACCCTGTTGGCTGTGGTTCCAGAAGCAACTACACGTGCCAAGAGACTAAAATTAGCGAGTGATCGGGGGCGAAACCGTCGAATCCGACGGTTTCCACTGCCTGAAGCGACATAGTGATATGAGAAGTCAACTGAGGTTCGTGCTCTTTTCCTTCGTTTGCGGCCTTGCTGCGCCATGTACAGGCTCCCAAGTCACGCCTCCGGCGTGGGTTCCACTTTTCAGTTACTATCAGCGCGCCGTCGCTGCAGGTGAAGGCAGGCTCGGAATTAAACTGGTCGTCGTGATCACCAACAGGTCGGACGAGCCAGTCTATCTTTGCTTTCTACCCATCTGACTTTACGGTGGATGTGCGCGATAGCAATGGCAAAGCCGTTGGCAGGGTCAAACACGCCGAAGAGGGGGATGCAGGTAAGCCATATAACATTGTATTGGGTCAAGGGAGACAACTAGGCCCCCACGAAGTAGACCGGTGGCAAGAGACACTGGATAAGAACCTCGATTGGAGTAAGCCAGGGAAATACACCATCCAAGTCACGAGGATGTATGGCAAAATGGCTGTGAAATCGAACACGATTACCATTACCGTGGTTCCGTGAGAGAGGGTACAGTGAACCTGTCAGCGTGTTTCGCGAACCCAAGAGAAGAGACCCGTGGAAAGCAGCCGAGGAATGGTAGAGCGGTTTTCAGAAAATGGCGTACCCAACGTTCAAATTTTGAACCGCCTGCTAGCCCTGAAACGGTCCCTGGCTAGTCTTCTGGATTCATTCGGGCGCTGGGAAGGCGCTGACAGGGCGCAGGGGACGAGGAGTGGTCTGACAGTCAAAAATAGCGAAGCCAATTTTCGCCCAGGGGTACTATTAGGTCCCCGTGGCCTGAGCGCTTATGGAACGAGATTCTCTCGTCGTTGTAGGTCTTGCTCTGTTAGTCGCCTTACTTGTTTCTGGCTGCAGTCTTCTTCGAATACATGCGCTTAAGACAGGGAGTTACGGAAAATGGCGTCGCATTGGCGAGCGCTGCATCCTTTCCCTCCTCATGGTGACTGCCATAACGGGCGGAGCGAGCGCCACATTCAACGCCGTTGCCAGCCATTGTTACCGTGCACAACACCCGCCCCTCGGAAGTCTTTACGTGGTGGACGGCTACAAGATGCATCTGTATTGCACGGGCCAAGGCTCCCCCACCATAGTCTTGGACGCGGGCTTGGGGAATGATTCTCTGATCTGGGCAAACGTTCAACCCGAACTGTCGAAGACAACTCGTACATGCTCCTATGACCGGGCCGGATTCGGTTGGAGCGACCCGCAACCTGGGCCGCGCGACGCAGACCATATTGCCGATCAACTGCATAAACTACTGACACAGGCAGCAATTACAGAACCGGTTGTTTTGATGGGACATTCGATTGCGGGCTTATACATACGCGCTTACGCTGCCCGCTTCCCAGACAGTGTGTCGGGACTCGTTTTCGTCGACAGCTCAACCCCTCTGCAGGAAGAGCGCCTTCCGGTCGATCCCGAGGACGCAAACTGGCGGGTTGAGCTTTTGGAGCTTAGTTGGCCATACGTCCTCGGTATACCACGAATGATGGGGCAATGCACCCATGAGGCGGGCTTTAGTGAAGCTATCGGGAAGATGATCGCAGAAGATCAATGTCGTCCTTCACTTTGGAGAGCTATCGGACGTGAGGAAGAGGACTTTACACAATCGGGCAAGGAAACGATACATACTGGTCCGTTTGGCGATCTCCCACTGTTGATCTTTTCTGAGGATACGCGGCAACCTTCTGGTTCTACAAGCACGGAAATTGAGTTCGCAAGAATCTTTAATGAAATGCAAGAGAGTCTCAAGAGCTTATCAACGCATAGCAGAAGAATCATCGCCAACGGTAGTAGCCACTACATTCAAGTTGACCGTCCCGATGTGCTGAACCGGAACGTGCCTAGCATGATTCGCCAGATTCGCGGCGAGGTGTTACAGCCGAATGACTATGGGTCCACGAAGGTTGAGTAAGCCCCTGTTTCATTGTGGTGCAGGAGATAGCGTGGAACCTTTTTCCTGATGGTCTGGTCTTCAGCCGAGAGAAGGGGTTCTTTGAACCGCGTTGGGACGGCATGATGGAGTATTGTTCCAATCGTTTGGCGACCCGCAGAAGGCGCTACAGGTCGTGATAGAGCGGTTTCTAAGAATGGCGTCCCCGACGGGATTTGAACCCGTGTTACCGCAGCTTGGCTCGCTGATTCCACAGGACTTAAAAGAAACGAGCGGATCAATTTAGGCCCTAAGAGAAGTAGCTTTGCGGCGAAATCCGGCGAAGGGCGTGTCCCAATTCCGTTGCCATTGCGTTCGATGCGCTCTATCAAGAAAAGCGTCGGGAGTGACCATACGATTCTTTAGACATCTCCTATCTATCGGTTGGCTGAAGCAGAGAGGAGGAACATTGGTATAGTCAACCAGCCTCTATGCTATTGCAGTTTCGCGTACTCGGCTTTCGCTTGTTTCAGGATGGGTACGTCAGGTTCGGCCTCTTTCCAGAGGGTGAGAAAGTCCTTGTAGGCAGCGAGGGCACGGACACGGGCGGCATCTGCATCTGCGCTCTGCGAGGTTCTGGCTTGCAACGCATTCGCACGGGCCACACCTAGATGCGCCAAGGCTCCCGTCCAGCAGTTCCACACGATGCCGCTGTGATCGATAACTTTCTGAAATTCAGCAGCCGCGGCGCTCCCTTGCCCACTCGCCAAGTATGCCTCACCGCGGATATAAGTCGGATACAGACAGGAAATATTGGCAAGAAATGGAATCTGTCCGAACTCAAGGGGAGGGCCCACCGTCTGCAGAGTGTCAATCGCCGCGGCCGGATTCCCACGCTCCAGAGCAACTTGCGCGCGAATCGCAGGCAACCAAAGAGCCTCCATTTGTGTATCCAGCGGGAACCGCCTTTTCAAATCGCGAGCTAAAGATTCTGCTCGCGTGAGATCACCAGCCATCGCAAACGCGAGAGAAGCTTCTGCCGCAGCACCAGGACTTGTGGGAGCGAGCTTGATGCCTGTGTCCGCTGCCCGCTTGGCAAGGACCGAGTCGCCGAACACGGCTTCCCGCTGGGCTGCAATTTCTTGCCATATGGCCCCGGTCTCCTTACTATCCGCGCGAATGGCCGACTTCACTGCCTGCTCTGTTATTTGCTGCGCCTTTCTCAGATGCCCAGCGTATGCCTCAGTGTCGGACGCCAACGACAACCCAAAGTTTTCTTCCGGCGTTTCCATGAGCCACTGTCGCTGGGCCTCGACGGCACGTGTATCCGAAACCAGAAAGCTCATGGCGTAAAGCGCATTGTGGTGCAGAAAAATATCGACCTTCTTCGCGATTGCCTCCTGAATAATCCGTTTTGCATCATCGAAACGTTGCAGGGCCATAAGGCTATTAACCAAGTCGCTGCTTGCGCCGGCATTATCAGGCGCCAGCCGGAGACTCTCGCTGTAGGCAGTCCTAGCTTTATCGTGCTGCCCCAGAAAGCTAAAAGCGGTCCCAAGATCGAGGTATAGCCGGTAATCGCGGGGGTACATCTCGATCGCCTCTTGATAGGCCTGTGCCGCCTTCTCCTGCTCTCCCGTAACCGTCGAGTAGTAATCCGCGGTGATCGCCAGCTTTTCCCGCTCGCTGGTATGGTCGCGCAGACTAAAGGCCCTGCTGAAGTACGCGCCCGCGCGTCCCACCTCGCCCAAAACGTAGTAATCAACACCGACACCCTGATAACCGATCGCAAATGTGGGATCAACTTCGATGGCTCGCAGGTGATAGGGCAGAGCGGCGGCTGTACCTATTTCCCGATGTGCCTTCTCGCCCAAGCTGTATGCTTTCAGTGCTTCCAGAGAGGACGTTGTTGCCTGGGCCAATGGAACATCGAAGTTTTTCACCGTAGCTAACGACTCCCCTAATTCTCCTCGCAAATGCGATGCCGCATTGCTAAGCGCACTGAGCACTTTCTCTTTATTCGTCGCAGTCTCCTGGCTCTGTGCCAGCGTTCGTCCATCCTCACAGTTCACCGACCTCAGCGACAGCACATATTGCTGTCCAAGTTCCGCGATTGAACCGCTTATGTATGCCTTGCTGCCGGCACGCTGACAAACCTCGCGGGCAACTGTAGGCGTGAGAGGCGTGGTAGTAGGGCGGGCCATCAGACGTAAGCTCTCAGTGATCTTGTCCTCGGAAAGGACATTCAGAAAAGGCGACTGTCGCAGCGAGACAGTAAGCGCAGTCTTGAGAGCATCATCAAAGACTGGGTCGCCCGTGGTGTTCGCAAAGTCCGCGAGCACGACCGTATCTTTCTCGGTGAGCGACCCTGGTTGCCTGAACAGAAAGTAGCTTAGGAAAACGCCGGAGATGATCACCAACAACGCTCCGGCCGTCCACAGGATGCGCTTATTGCGAGCAATAGCAGCTTGTCGCCACTCAGTGCATTGCCTAACCCGCCTCAGATCGTCGGCAAGTTCGCCAGCCGTTTGATATCGTTGCTCGCGATTTTTTTCCAGTGCCTTGTTAATAACTGCATCAAGCTCGTTGGGGAATCCCGGGTTGACACTACTTGGCGGTGCAGGACTTGAATTGAGAACCGCATCCAATGTGAGACTACGGCTTTCAGAGGCGAACGGCTGGTGGCCGGTCGCGAGTTCGTAAAGCACGGCTCCCAGAGAAAAAAGATCGCTGCGAGCGTCGATCTCTTCTCCTCGCGCCTGCTCAGGAGACATGTAGGCAGTTGTGCCGGGAGTCATCCCCTTCTGAGTGAGTGACTCATCTTCCACGTCGTTCTTCTCAGCGGCTTCTTCAGAACCTGCCGCTATTTTTGCAATACCGAAATCTAGAATCTTCACTCGCCTTGCGCCGCCGAGGAACATGTTCGCCGGCTTGATATCGCGGTGGATAATCCCCTTCGCGTGTGCAGCTTCGAGAGCGTCGGCTGCCTGCGTGCCAATTTCCAGAAGCTCGCCCACCGAGATCGGCCCCTCACGCAGTCTCTGTTTCAAGCTCTTTCCTTCGAGCAGCTCCATCACGATCACGGGCCGATGATCGTGCTCCTCGACCTCATAGATTGTGCAGATGCTTGGATGGTTTAACGAAGATGCGGCACGGGCCTCCCGCTCAAAACGCTGAAGGGCTATTTGGTCCTTTGACATTGCCGCCGGCAAAAATTTCAGGGCCACCCGACGTCCCAATCGTATATCCTGGGCCTCGTAGACGATCCCCATGCCGCCGCTGCCGAGTTCCGAAAGAACGCGGTAATGCGAGATGGTTTGCCCCTCGAGTCGATCGCCATGTGTGGTTCCAGCGGGGGATCCCTGGCGAGCAAGCGCCTCTCCTTTCTCCAGTACTGGCGCTTCCAGAAAACTGTTGGCCTGTGTTTCGAAAGCAAGCAGAGATTCGACTTCGCGGCGTACATCTTGCTCGCTCGCGCATTGTTTTTCCAGGAAAATATTTCTCTCGTTTTTTTCCAGCTCCAGTGCAGCGGAGACGAGTTCATCAATTCTCTGTTGTCGCTCAGCCTTCAATCCTGATCTCCGCTCAGTTCCCGCAACAGCCAGAGCTTGGCCATTTTCCAGTCGCGCATCACCGTTTCGGGCGAAACTTTCAGAATGTCCGCCGTTTCTTCGACGCTCAAACCGCCATAGAAACGCAACTCGACCACCTGAGCTCTGCGAGAGTCAACTTCTGAAAGAGCATTCAGGGCGTCATCCAGCGCCACCAAATTTGGATTGCGCTCGGGTGAAACGATCAGGCATTCATCGAGCGACAGATGGGGCGCTCCCTTTCCGCGCTTGAGGTAACTCTGACTTCGTGCCCAATCGGTGAGAATGCGGCGCATGACTTTGGCACAGATTGCCAGGAAGTGAGCACGATCCGCCCAGCCTACCTGCTTGAAATCCACGAGTCGCAGATACACCTCATTGACCAGCGCCGTCGTTTGCAGCGTGTGGTCCGACTGCTGGCGCCTCATGTAAGACTTCGCAGTCCGGTGCAGCTCACGGTAGACCAAGGGAGTCAGCTTATTCAACGCTTCTTTGTCCCCGGCACCCCAAGCTCTCAGTAACTCAGTCACTTCGTGGCTTTCGCCCATACCCTGGCGACCATCGCGGCGCGATTGGAAACAAAGGTTAGCACACTTCAGGGGTCCGTTCCATTCCTTAAAAGCCCGCCCCATCCGGCGTTCCGGTCATGAAGAAATTTTTTTCTGGACCTTACAGTTTTCGCGGCCAGTTCCCGTTATTAAGGGCAGAGGGACAGAAATTATGAAAGCGCGCCAAACCGCCGCGCAGGGCCTAGAGAAGCTCGGGATCCTGCTTTGTAACAAAAATCCCGATATTGAACCGGTCTTACTGAGCTTGAGGGAAGTCCAGGAGTACGTGAACGTATTGGGCAACCGCGTTCTCGTTCCACAGGATCTCGACGAACGCTCGCTGCAAGCAATCCGGTTTGCTTGGGGTGCCGAGTTTCTGGACCGCACAGTGTAAAAGCTTGGATCGCAAGAGCAGTCACAAATAAAAAGAGGTCTTACTGAAGCGCCTCGGAAAAGGAGTTGATTATGTCTCTTGTTGTGAAACTAATGATCGGCGGATGGACTACCACGCTAGCGATGATCGGAGTTTGTGCTCTTCATCAATCTGGAAAGCTGTTCAAGATATGCAAGCGACTCGCATCGTGGTTGGAACCTTCAGATCAGAGAGATGTCCGTACGCCAGAGAGTGAATACGCGCACGTCGGACTGAACGCATGGCAATGATGAAATGAACCGCACCCTGTCCTGCGACTTAGGTCGGATGTGGGATCAGCGTCGAGCACAGCCTCGTTTTGAGCAAGGTCGAGAGCCGCTACACGCGGATGAGGGGGATTAACATGTCGTACTTTGATTTTTTCGTAATAGGGTCATGGATGTTTGCCTTTGGATGGTTTTTGGGTGCCATCTACGTGCAGAACCAGAGCGAGGAAACCGAGATTTTCCGCATCAGTGGAGAACTCGAACCTTGTGCTGACGGCGAGGCATGGCGGGTTCCGGAGGTGGCGAGCGCTGGTGCCGACTGAAAGTAAGCCTTGGTGGACGGGTGCCTCGGGCCCGTCGTAGGTTCCGGCATCTCCTTCTGGCCTCAGCCCTAGTCAAAGCAAGATCCCATGAGACGAGCTGCTGGCTCTGCAGGCCCGAGCAACAAGACGAATTATGTGCTTGCGACCGTCACAGCAATCCGGATAGGAGGACCGGCTAGGGCGAACGATGGCATTCCCTTTCTGATGGCGAATCTGGCGAGATTCGCCACTCAATTCAAGTCTTGGCACCCTAGCCTCAGGGGCATGGCGTTGCCACGTTGCAAATAAACTGACGGGTTGGCGTACCGCTCGCTCAGATTTTGAACCACTTACTGGTCCTGGCTGTTCCTCCGTAGACTCGGCGGCACACCAGGCGTACCAAGAAGTAGGCTGATAAAACTCAGGCTGACAAGGCATGACTGCCCCCGCATTCCTGGCCAAAGTCAAGAAACGGCTATAAGTTAAGTGGTAATATATCGCCGCCACTCGCAGTATGAGAACCAAAGCGGAGGTGACTGCCAAGACTCAAATTTCTGTATACGGCACATGCATAAACTCCAACGCGGCCCTTGTCCGATCCTGAATGGTCTTCCGTTCCTCCTGTGTGAGCAAAGTCCCGTCGTTCCACGGACTGGGCTTCGAGAGGGAAATTAACCAGCCGCTACGCCCTTTGAATTTCCCTCGAACCATGATCGCGGGCTCGGCCCAAAACCACACTGACTTTTCTCCTTCCGAGTAGCTAACTTTAATCATTCCAAGAAACTTGACCTCGAACCCGGAGTCGCTAACGACCCATTGCGGTCGCAAAAACCGACGGGGAAAAGCAAAACTCATGATGAAGCCCTTCCCATTTGGATGCTGTCTGCTTCGGACTTGCAGAAGTAATGTTCCATACCATCAAGACACTGGCCTGAGCCACCCTTCCTCGCGGGTTGCCCATTTGGCTGTGCTGAGGAACAGACCGGGATTAACGCTAACAAATCGCAAGGACGAGAATGCGCTTTCCGGCAAAGTCCAGGCAAACTACCCATTTTTGCTTGGTGGTATAATGGTAGTATGAAGGCGAAGACGTCTATCACACTATCTAATGAAGTCTTGACGAAAATCGATAAATTCATAGGATCGAACCGCTCGCGTTCAGCCTTCATTGAAAGCGTGCTCCGCAGATATTTGCTGGACCGTGAGCGGGCAACGGTGCAGGCCCGTGATTTGGAACGTATCAATCGTGCTGCCGAGCAGCTCAATTCCGAGGCCGCTGATGTAATGGAATACCAAACATTTGTGGAATGAAGCTGGAGTCCAGTGTGAAGCGCGGAGAGCTTTATCGTGTGTATAAACCGGGGGGTGATCCGAAGTCGCATCGGACATTTGTGGTTGTGAGCCGGCAGGTCCTTATCGACTCCAAATTCTCAACCGTGATATGCGCACCGGTCTTCACCAGTGGTCAAGGATTATCAACTCAGGTGCCGATTGGACCAGAAGAGGGACTGAAGCACTCAAGCTGGATCATGTGTGACAACCTGGTGAGCCTTCGCAAGGCCGATCTTACGAATTACATCGGGTCGCTTTCGAGGGCGACGATTGTCAATCTGAATAACGCTCTCAAGATGGCCCTCGACCTTATTTAACCAGTGTTTGGTGGCACCGCCTGTCTGCTTCGATCCTGCTTCAGAATCCGTGTAGGTTCTTCCGTTCTTCTGGTTTGAATCAGGACTGCGTTCATGGTCTATCATCGAACCTTATCTATTGGCGTCCCCGACGGGATTTGAACCCGTGTTACGGACCGTGGGCAAGCGGTACCTTCAGCACCCAATGCTATAATTTGGGCCATGTCCGAAGTTAAAGCTGTTGGGATGGTGCCCGACGAGCTTAAGTTTGAACCCAAGTCGACCGGCATAAGTACCCCTCGCAAGAAGAAACCAAAGGAGTTAGCTGTTATCACCGAATGTTGCACGGGTTGTGCCGGCTCCCCCGCCTGCGTCGAATATTGTCCGATTGAGGACTGCATGTTCTGGGTTCCCGACGAAGACCACCCGCCGTTCGGGCGAATCCAGGTAGATCCGATCCTCTGCATTGGTTGCAAGAAGTGCACCAGCAAGGGACCAGACGGATGCTTCCTTGATGGTTGTCCATGGGATGCCATCGTAATGGTGGATACGACCGAGGTTGAGAAAGAAACTGGCGCAATGCCAATTTGAACCGGATTCAGACCTCTGACGACACGATCTCTTGCACTCCTGCCGTGCAACACCTATCAAGCGCTGGAACACGATCGCGCCGGCTGATTTGCGCGAACCGTTATTGCTATTTTTGCATTGAAATTCCTATGTCAAGTGAACCCACTGCCTCAGCCCTGCTGATCCTTGGTCTCTGGGTGCTTTCCCCATTCTCTTTTGGGCAGGGCAAGCCGGTGAACGCGGAGGGTCACTCGTGGTGGCAGCATGCTGTGTTCTACGAAATTTACCCGCGCAGCTTTGCCGACAGCAACAACGACGGCATCGGCGACTTGAAAGGCATCGAATCCAAGCTCGGCTATCTCCAGAAGCTCGGGGTAGACGCCATCTGGATTACACCCTGCTATCCCTCCCCGCAGGTCGATTTTGGCTACGACGTCTCCGACTACGAGAATATCGATCCCATGTATGGGACGCTGGCTGATTTTGATCACCTCGCCAACGCGGCGAAGGCGAAGCACATTCGCA
>Ga0187780_10003640_pt1 | contig 11606 bp, 8 predicted proteins | sample 1015_Q2_SP10_20__FD_132429 | JGI IMG/M metagenome (GOLD analysis project Ga0187780, IMG submission 132429) | Tropical peat soil microbial communities from peatlands in Department of Meta, Colombia - 1015_Q2_SP10_20_MG | ecosystem: Environmental > Terrestrial > Soil > Wetlands > Peat | place...
GCGCCAGGTATTGCCCGGCCATGCCTTCGCCCGCGACAGTCCCTGGCAGAAGGAGTTCGAGGCGGCCTTTCCCTACGAGGAAACGCCCGACCAGCTGCAAACCATTCGGGACGTGAAGCAGGACATGGAGGTGCGGCGGCCCATGGACCGACTGGTGTGTGGCGATGTGGGCTACGGCAAGACCGAGGTAGCGCTGCGCGCGGCCTTCAAGGCCGTCATGGACGGCAAGCAGGTCGCGGTCCTGGTGCCCACCACGGTCCTGGCCCTCCAGCACTACCAGACCTTCAGCGCACGCTTCGCCAACTTCCCCGTGCGCGTGGAGCTGCTGTCGCGCTTCCGGCCGGCGCCCGAGCAGAAGCAGGTGCTCCAGGGGCTTCACGACAGCAGCGTGGACATCGTGATCGGGACCCACCGGCTGCTCCAGAAGGACGTCCGGTTCCACGCCCTGGGCCTCCTGGTGGTGGACGAGGAGCAGCGTTTCGGCGTGGCCGCCAAAGAGGCGCTGAAGCAGTTGCGGCGCGAGGTGGACGTCCTCACGCTCACCGCCACGCCCATTCCCCGGACCCTCCACATGGCCATGCTGGGGGTGCGGGACGTCAGCACCATCGCGACCCCGCCCGAGGAGCGCCTGGCCATCCGTACCTATGTGACACCGCACGAGCCCCAGGTCATCACCGAGGCGATCCAGCGAGAGCTCGCCCGGGGCGGGCAAGTCTTCTTTGTGCACAACCGCGTGGAGAGCATCCAGACCGTGGCCCGGGAGCTCCGGCGCCTGGTTCCCGAGGCGCGGATCGCCGTGGCCCACGGGCAGCAGAACGAAGCCACCCTGGAGCGGATCATGGTGGACTTCTACCTGAAGAAGGTGGACGTCCTCCTCTGCACCACGATCATCGAGTCCGGCCTGGACGTGCCCTCGGCCAATACCATCATCATCGACCGGGCGGACGCGCTGGGCCTGGCGCAGCTGTACCAGCTCCGCGGCCGGGTGGGGCGGGACAAGCACCGGGCCTATGCGTACCTCTTGGTCCCGGCCGAGGGGGGGATGACCGAGGTGGCGCGCCGGCGCCTGCAGGTCATCGCCGAACTCACCGAGCTGGGCTCCGGCTTCAAGATCGCCACGCGGGACCTGGAGATCCGGGGCGCGGGCAATCTCCTGGGAGCGGAACAGTCGGGCCACATCGCGGCCGTCGGCTTCGACCTGTACACCCAGCTCATCCAGGAGACCATCCGCGAGCTCAAGGGCGAGCCGGTGGAGGTCGCGGTGGACCCGGTCATCCGCCTGCGGGCCGAGGGATTCATCCCCGAGGGTTACGTCCCCGATCCCAGTCTCCGCCTGAACCTCTACAAGCGCCTGGCAGCTCTCCCGGATGCCGAGCACCTCCGGGACTTCGCCGCAGAGCTCCAGGATCGGTTCGGACCGGTCCCGCCGGAGGTGCGATGGCTGCTCACGGTGGTGGATCTCAAGATCCAGGCGCGGATGCTGCGGGTGCGGGAAATTGACGCCCGGCGGGAGGCCATCCGGCTCACGTTCGCCCCGGATCCGCCTGTTTTGACCGAGACCATCCTGACTCTGCTCAGATCGGAGCGCGGGCGCCTGAGATACCTCCCCGAGGAGGCGCTGGAGTACCGGACTGGAGGGAGCACGCCGGAGTCCCGTGTGGAAGCGACCAGAAACCTCTTGCAAAGACTCCGAGCCGGTGCTAGCGTCACGTGATTCCGACCGGGAATGGGCCGGAGCCAACGGTTCTCAGGACAGGACGCGCGAAGGAGTGATCCGTGTACAGCACGAAGTGGAAGCGTCTTCTCGTGGCGGCTGGGTGTGCCCTCGCCGTCGCCGCGTGCGGAAAAGGTGGCGGCGGGGGCAAGGCCCAGGGCCCGGTGGTCCTCAAGGTGAATGACAAGGCATACACGACGGCGGATCTGGAACGCGAACTCGGCCAGGAGTCCCGCCGCGCCCCGCGAGAGATGCAGCAGTACCTCGCCAGCAAGGAAGGGCAGACGCAGTTCCTGGAGCGGCTGATCCGCCGGGAGCTCTTGCTGCAGGAGGCGGAGAAGCAGAAGATGGGCGAGCGGCCCGAGGTGGCGGAGCAGGTGGCGGCCCTTCGGCGGGACCTGATGCTCCGCGCCCTTCTCCAGGAGGAGATCGGGGCCAAGGTCAAGGTGGAGGACAAGGAGGTCCAGGAGTACTTCACGGCGCATCCGGAGGAGTTCTCGGGCGACCAGGTTCGCGTCCGCCACATCCTGGTCAGGACGGAAGAGGAGGCGAAGTATGTCCTGGATCGCGTGAAGAAAGAGCCGTTCGAGGAGGTGGCCAAGCAGGTGTCCCTGGATACGGCCAGCGCGAGCAAGGGGGGGGACCTGGACTACCTGCGGCGGGAACAGATGTTCCCGGACTTCGCCAAGGCCGCCTTCGCCCTGAAGCCGGGTGAGGTGAGCGGCGCGGTGAGGACTCCCTTCGGGTACCACATCATCAAGATGGTGGATCGGAAAAAGGGCCAGCCGCCCACGTTCGAGCAGGTCAAGGAGCAACTGCGCCAGCGGCTGACGGACGAGCGGCAGAACCAGCGGTACCAGGAGTGGATGAAGAGTCTGGAGGCCGCGGCCAAGATCACCCGGGATGAATCATTGCTCCCCGTGGGCAAGCTGACGCCGCCCGCTCCCGACGTCACCGGCCCGGGAGCCGAAGACGGCAAGAGCGGAACCAAGATGTGAGGCAGGTCATGCGCAGTGCGGAACGTGGCATGGGGCTGGCCTTGGTCCTCATCCTCCTGCCGGCTCCCGCCCTGGCCCAGATGACCGCGGGGACCGAGGCGGCGAGCCAATCCCGGGGAGCGTCCGAGGGAATGGTGCTGGACCGCGTGGTGGCCGTGGTCAACGATGAGGCACTCACGCTGAGCGAGATCCAGGAGGAGGGCCAGCCAGTCGTCCGGAAGATCTTCCAGGATTTCGTCGGCCCGGAGCGGGACCGGCGCCTGGAAGAGGCCGAGAAGAAGCTCCTGGATGATCTGATCGATCGTCGGCTGATGTATCAGGTGGCCAAGCGGGAGGGAACGTTGGCCTCGGAGGCCGAAGTCAGCGGGGCCATCGAGGAGCTGAAGAAGAACAACAACGTGACCGACGATGCCCAGTTCCGGACGATGCTGAAGGCTGAAGGGCTCACGCTGGAGCAGATCCGCCGCAGCATCGGCGAACGCCTGGCCATCGGGCGCCTTTTGGCGCGGCAGATCCGCTCGTCGATCATCATCAGTGAGGACGAGCTGATGAAGTCCTACCAGTCCAATCAGGAGAAGTACAAGCGCGTTCCTCAGGCGGAGATCCGCCACATCTTTTTCGGTTTCTCAGCGGAGGCGCACGAGGCGACGGTTCGGGCCCGCGCCGAGGAGGCGCGAGCCAAGATTCAAGCGGGGGCGGACTTCATCCAGGTTGCGCGCGAATATTCTGATGCGTCCGCTGGAGAGACGCCGGGCGAGCTGCTGACCGTCCATCGAGGGGACTTGGCCCCCGAGATCGAGGCCGCGGCCTTCGGCCTGCCGCCAGGCGGGGTGAGCCCTCTCATCCGGACGGAGCCGGGATATCACCTCATCAAGGTGGAGCGCGTCCAGGCGGAGTCCGTGGCGCCTTTCGCCGAGGTGCGGGAATCCATCCGAGACCAGCTGTTCCAGGAGAAGTTCGAGACAAAGCGAAAGGACTGGCTGGAGGGTCTCCGGTCCCAGGCCTTCATCCAGGTACTGATACAACCGGGGGATCTGCGGGCCCAGTCCCTGCCCGCCAGGCCATAGGGTATCGCGACCGCGACTCCTTCTGGGCACCGCTGTGAGGAGTCACGGTCCGGAGGTCATCCGAGCGCCGATTCTCCGCCGTCCCCCCGTGGTCCCGCCATCGTGCTTCCACGCATCTCCGTTCCCGCAAGAGGGGGGTCCCATGTCTACTGGGGCTCCCGGCAGGACATTCGTGAGTTGGGACACGCACAGGAGACGCGTCCCGCCCCGTCCCATGGAGGAGGAGCGGGCGACACAGGATCGCTGACGAGCGGGAGATGCATGCAGCTACCGTGGGCCGCGACAGCCGGGGCGTTCCTCCTGGCGAGCGACATCAAGGCGACGACGGGGATGGGCTTTCCGCTAGCCGGGCCTGTGCGGCGCCTCTGGCAGAAATCCTCGAAAGCTCAGATCTCTCCGAGCTCTTCCCAGGTGTCCAGCAGGTGCCGATAGCCGGCGTCCTGGTACCGCTCCAGTGAAAATGCCGAGGCATAGTGCGGCAAGGCCCCGCCGGTCAGATGCGCGGCGAGCAAGTCTCCGGCGGCGCACGCCGCCATGACCCCAAAGCCCGAGAGAGCGCCGATCACGTACGCGCCGCTCACCGGCAATGGTCCGATCAGGGGTCGATTCTCGCGCGTCTTGGTGTAATACCCCCCGTCGACGGCCGGCTGCGGCGCCCTGTCGAGATACGCCTGCAATCCGGGAAGCATCGTCGTGAGCCCGCGCAAGGCGATCTCGAAGTAGTGCGGATCGAACCGAGGCGGCCAGACCGGCTCCACCGGGGGCGTGTGATATGCCCAGAGCATCAGCAGGACGTTGCTGTCTGCTCCTCCTTCCGGCCGGAGGTGGGCCCCCGACGGGAGTTCCTGCAAAAATCTTTTCGCCTCTTCGGATTGGGCGAGGAGGACTCGCTCTCCCTCCGACCAGGGTAGGACCTGCGGATCGATCCAGATGAGCATGGGTGCATCGCGCGGCACGACCGCCCGGTCGTCTCGAAAGATCACCTTGGCATGCAGTTCGGAGAAGACCGGAAGATCGACACCCAGCATCGCGCCGACGTCCTTTAGGAATGGCCCCGCCGCGTTGACGAAGCGGTCCGTGACGACGGTGTCACCCCCCCGCAAACGCACCGCCCGGACGCGGCCATTGGCGACATCCACGCCTTCGACGCGGGCGGAGACGAAGGAGACGCCCCGCCCCCGCGCTTCTTCCAAGAGATACATCCCCAGTTGCTGCGCGCTCAGCCAGCCGCATCGCCGTGCATGCAGGACAGCGGCCGTGCGCTCGGACAAATAGGGGAAGCGCCTGCGAATCAGGGCGGGGTCGAGGATCAGATCCGCGCCCGTGGGCTCCCCGGCAAAGCCCTGAGGCAGCGGGGAACGGTATGGAGTGGTGCCGGGATGGCAGCGCACTTGGCCGGCGCCCAAGGCCGCTGATTCTTCCGCCGCGCGCCGCAACAGGGGAATTCGAGTCGGATCGGCCGTCGCGTAGACATACCCACGCCGATTCATATTGAATGCATTGCCGCTCTGGCGGGCCAAGCCCTCCAGGATGTCGATGCTGCGGTTCATCAGGCTGACCATCGCGTTCCCGGGCCCCGGCCACCAGTTGCGGTAGCACTCGGTCGACTTGTCGCTGGTCAGCGTGAGCGGGGCGCGCTCGTCCACCAGGACGACGTTGCACACGCCATGCTTGGCGACCAGATGATAGGCGGCGCTGATACCCGCAATGCCCGCGCCGCAGATCACGACATTGGCGGTGGATGTTCCCAAGGGCTCACCCGGCGGTCTGAAAATCTCCCCTGCGTGGGGGTGCTTCCCAGGACCGATACGATGTCCTCCATGACTGCGGGCGTGAGATTGCGCGATCCGCTGTGATGACGGGAGCACTCCGCAACGGACGCATCCATCCAACGCCTCGGTGGAGCGGGGGACGCTGAGGCGAGAGGGTCTGGCTCAACGCTCGCGGAAGGCCTTCTTGAGCTTGCGGAGTTGGATGTCGCGCTTGGCCGGGCTCAGCCGGTCCACGAAGAGGACGCCGTTCAGGTGGTCCAGCTCGTGCTGGAGGATTCTGGCCAGGAGATCCTGCCCCTCGATCTCGACGGGCCGTCCGGAGCGATCCAGGCCCCGGACCAGGACCCGGCGGGCGCGTCTGACCTGTTGGCGGAGATCGGGTATGGAGAGGCAGCCCTCCTCGGCGAGCATCTCGCCCTCGGATTCGACCAGCTCGGGATTGATCAGGACCAGGAGTTGGGATGGGTCGTGATCCTCGGACGGATTGGCCACGAAGACGCGCTGAAGACTGCCGACCTGATTGGCAGCCAGGCCCACGCCCGGTGCGGCGTACATGGTCCGTACCATGTCGTCGATGAGCCGATGCATATCCCCGTTGAGATCGGACACGGGCTGGGTCGCCTTGCGGAGGATCGGATGGCCGTAGGTGAGAATGGATCGGACCATCGGGGAACCCGTCGAGGACATCGTCAGGCGAGCGGCAGACTGGCCGCCGCGTTGAGATCCCAGCCCGTCCGCTCTCCGCGCCGCAGGCGGACGGCGCCGGCGCCGGCGATCATGGCCGCGTTGTCCGTGCAGAGCGCCGGAGAGGGGACGAACAGCTGGATCCCTTCGGCCTCCGCCTCGGTCTTGAGCGCCTGGCGCAGGGCGCCGTTGCAGGCGACGCCGCCCACCACCACCACCCGGCTGACCGGCAGGTCACGGGCCGCACCCATCACCCGCTCCACCAGCATGTCCACGGCCGCCTGTTGGAAGCTGGCGCAAATATCGCCCAGCTCCCGGGAGCCGGCCGGCGGCGCTCCCGCGAGCGGGACCGGGTGCCCCAGGTCCTTCAGGTGGTGCACCACCGCCGTCTTGAGTCCGCTGAAGCTGAAGTCCAGGTTGCCGTCGCTCAACACCGCCCGGGGGAACCGGATCGCCTGAGGGTCGCCTTGGCGGGCCTCGCACTCGATCGCCGGACCGCCAGGGTAGCCGAGGCCCAAAAACTTGGCGACCTTGTCGAAGGCCTCGCCGGCCGCATCGTCCCGTGTCCGGCCCAGCAGGCGATACTCGCACTCGGCCGGCACGTGGTACAGATGCGTGTGGCCTCCCGACACCACCAGGGCCACGAAGGGATGGGTGAGGGCCGGGAATTCCAGGAAGGCGGCGGCGATGTGTCCCTCCAGGTGATTCACGGGAACCAGAGCGAGTCGCCGGGCGAAGGCGATGGCCTTGGCCACGGATACGCCGACGAGGAGCGACCCCACCAGTCCCGGCCCCACCGTCACGGCCAGCGCCGCGAGCTCGGCCAGGCCCACGTCGGCGTCGGCCAGGGCTCGATCCAAGACCGGATTGATCGCTTCGAGGTGGCGCCGCGAGGCCAGTTCTGGGACGATTCCCCCGTAGGGGGCGTGCAATTCCACCTGAGAGGCGACGACGTTGCTCCGGATACGGCGGCCGTCCTCCAGAATCGCCGCGGCCGTCTCATCGCAGGAGGTCTCGATCCCGAGGACTAGCGCCATCCCAACCTCGCCTCGGAAAAAACATGAACCGCCGCCACCAACGGCGACGCCGTTGGTGGTCAAGGAGACCAGGATTGCCTGGCATTCGGGCAACCCGGAATCCCGGGTCCCAAGGATACCGGGCCGCCCGATTGCCTCCCGGTGGCGATCTCGGCGCCCTGGCGATTCACGCCTACCGGGTCTGTTCCGACCTAGCCGGCCGACTTGGTCTCAGCCGCCGGGGATGGGCCACTCTTCTCCAGGATCCGCGTGGCCTTCAGGATCTCGAGGGCCCGCTGGAGCTGGACGTCCTTCTGCAGATCCACCACCTCCCGGCGCCCGATTTCCACGCCCTCTCCCTCCTGCTCGCCGATCCGCTGCTCGCGCGGGTGCTCTCCGACCGCGAGGCGACGCGTCTCCTCTTCCTTCTGGCGTTGTGCCGCGACCTCGGGCCGGACCGCCTCCACGACGATATCCGGGGTGATCCCGATCCCATGAATGGACCGGCCGCGCGGGGTGAAGTACTTGGCCGTGGTCAGGCGCAGACCCGAGCCGTCCGAGAGCGGGATCACCGTCTGGACCGACCCCTTGCCGAAGGTCTTGGTGCCAATCAGCACGGCCCGCTTCCAGTCTTGGAGGGCGCCGGCCACGATCTCCGAGGCGCTGGCCGAGCCGCCGTTGACCAGGACCACCATGGGCCACTTGGGCAGTCCGTTGCTGTGCTCCGCGGTGAAGCGGAGATCCTGGTTCTTGATGCGCCCCTGCGTGTAGACGATGAGCTGGCCCTTGTCCAGGAACATGTCGCTCACCGCCACCGCCTGATTCAACAGGCCGCCCGGGTCGTTCCTCAGGTCCAGGATCAAGGCGGCGTCGCCGGCCTTCTGGGCCTGCTCCAGCGCCTTCTCCAGATCCTTCGAGGTCTTCTCCTGGAACGAGGTGATGCGCGCGTAGTAGATGCCGTCCCCCAGGTCCTTGCTGCGGACGCTATGGACCTCGATGACTTCGCGGACCAGGGTGATGTCCACTGGCTCCGACGGCCCCTCCCGCAGGATGCTGATGGTCACCTTGGACCCCTTGGGCCCACGCAGCATGCGGACCGCGTCCATCAGGGTCATGTCCTTGGTGGCCTGGCCCTCGATCTTCACGATCCGGTCTCCGGGCAGGATGCCGGCGCGCTCCGCGGGGGTTCCATCAATCGGGGCGACCACGGTCAGCATCCGGTCCTTCACCGTGATCTCGATGCCGAGCCCGCCAAAGCTCCCCTGAGTCTCGACCTGCATCTCCTTGAAGGCCTCGGGGGTCATGAAGGCGCTGTGGGGGTCGAGCGTGTCCAGCATCCCCTTCACCGCGCCGTAGATCAGGTCCTTGGAGTTCACGTCCTCCACGTAGTTGGACTGGACCAGCGAGAGGATCTCGGTGAAGACCTTGAGCTTCTCGTAGGTGTCCTCGACGGCTGTGATTCCGCGTTGGACTCCCCCGGTGAAGACGAGCAGCACCAGGGTGCCGGCGATGATCATGCCCTTCCACCAACCGCTGTGCCGATCAGGATACATGCGAACACCCTCCCTCGGTGGCAACCTGGGCCCGGGACAAGCGACCAGTCCCGCCTCGTGCGGCGGGATCGCCCCGTGACCACCCGTACGTTCTGTGCTGGTCGCGATCCGGGAAGAACGACAGGGCCTGCGGACAGCCTTCAGGGCGTCCGGGGCTGAAGCCAGACCAACGGGTCCTGCGGCTTCCCCTTGTGGCGTAGCTCGAAGTAGAGTTGCGGGCCCTCCAGGGACCCGGTGTCTCCGACCTTGCCGATCACCTGCCCGCGCGAGACGGTCTCACCAGGCCGGACCAGGATCTCGGAGGCGTGGGCGTACAATGTGAAGTAGCCCCCCCCATGGTCCAGGATGATCAGCTGCCCATATCCCTTGAACCAATCGGCGTAGATGGCCGCCCCGTCCGCCACGGCCACGATGTCTTTGCCCTCCGGAGAGGCGATCTCGATCCCGCGGTTGAATATCACGGTGTGGAACCGCGGGTGCTCCTGCCGCCCGAAGGCGGACGCCAGCGGACCGGTGGCCGGCCAGGGAAGCTTCCCCTTCAGCCGCTCGAACCGGCCGTCATCGCGAAGATCGGGAACCTCTTCCTTCCCGGTCGGGGCCTCTCCCCGCGCCCCCTCGCGCCGCGCCGGGGCGCGGCTGCTGCGGCGCTGTCGCTCCTCCTCGCTCTGCAGTCGCGCGATGAGCGCCTGCAGATCCTTGGCTGACGCCTCCAACTCTTTGATCTTGGCCAGGTGTCCTGCCTTCTCCTCCCGGACGCTGGCCAGGAGGACCCGGCGCTTCCGCTGTTCCTCGGCGATCTGCCCGCGGGTGGTGGCGACCTTCTCCTTGGCGTCGGCCACCTCGGCCTTGTAGCGCTCCAGTTCGCCACGCTTCTGGGAGAGGTCGGTCAATGTGGTGCTGTACGTCTGCATCAGGCGCTGGTCCTGCGCCGCCACGGCCGACAGGTACTTGATGCGGCGGCTTGCGGCCGAGAAATCCTCCGCCGACAGGAGCATGCGCACGTACCCGAACCGCCCCTGCTTATAGATCGCCCGCAGCCGCCGTTTCAGCAGCGTGCGACTGCGGACCAAGCGCCCCTCCGCGGCAGCGATGTCCTGCGAGAGTCTGGCGATCCGCTGGCTACTTTCTCGGAGCTTCGCCTCGAAGCCCTGGAGGGCTTGCGTCTTCTGCTTGAGGTCCTGCTCGAGGCGCGCCAAGTCCCGCGCCAGGGCGGCCTCCTTCTGTCCAGCCTCCTTGACGATGTCGCGCTCGCGACCCAACTCCCGCTGGACTTCCTTGAGGCGCTCCCGGCTCTCCTGGGCCCTGGGCGCCTTGCCCTCCGCCCCCCCGAGGGCGGGGCCGACCGTCCCGGCGAGGACGACTCCGACCAGGAGGGCATGCACCACCGGGTGACCCGGCGAACCGGGGAACAGGTGAAGCAAGCCCCCAGGCAGGATCATCCCCCGAGCCATTCACGCACGCAGGAAGCGGCCCACCGAGATGAGGCTCCCGAATGCCCCGACACCGGCTCCGACCACGAGCATGGCAACCGCCCAATGCGGATCGAGAAAGCTGCCCACCCCCATGCCGAAGATCTCCCCCGGTGCGAGCTGGAGCTGCCAGAGAGTGGCCCGGTAGGCGCCGAACAGGAGCAGCAGGGCCGCAACCGCCCCCAGCCCCCCCTGGATCATCCCCTCCAACAGGAAGGGAGCCCGGACGTGCAGTTTGGTGGCGCCGACGAGCCGCATGATCTCAATCTCCTCCGCTCGGGCGTACACCGCCAGGCGGATCGTATTGCTGACGATCAGGAGCGAGGCCATTCCCAGGGCCAAGCCCACGCTCATCCCCAGCAGCCGGAGCATCCGAACGGCAGCGCTGAGGCGGTCCACCCACTCCTGGCCGTACAGGACATCCTCCACGCCCTCCAGGCGACCGAGAGACGCGGTGAACTGGCGGAGCGCCTCAGGCGTCTGGTACACATCATGGATCCGGAGCTGAAGGGAAGCCGGGATGGGGTTCTCGCCCAGGCCCTCCAGGAGAGATTCCTGGCCCTTCAGCTCTTGCTTGAAGCTTTGCAGGGCTTCCTCCTTGGAGGTATAGGTCATGGTCTTCACGGCCCGCTCGCTCTGGATGCGCTTCTTGAGAAGGGTGAGCTGCTCCGGCGTGATCCCGTCCTCCAGGAAGACCGTGACCTGGAACTGCTCTTTCCACTCGCTGACCAGAGCCCCCAGATTACGGCTGATGATCAGGAAGATGCCCACGATCACGAAGGAGAACGCGATCGTCCCGATGGACGCCAGACCGCTCCACCCGCTCCGTCGGATGTTGAGCAGAGCATCCTGGAGAATGTACTGCAACCGTTCCACCGCGGGCGCTACTCCAATTCCGCGCGGGCCCCCGCCGACCCCACAGGCCGCCGGAGGCAGCGGCTCCTCTCCTGCGAATCGACCCGGCCGGGAGCTACGGGTGCTCCTCGACGATGCGGCCACCCTTCAGAATGATCGAGCGCCGACCCAACTCCCGCACCATGTTCATGTCGTGGGTTGCCACGACGACGGTCGTCCCCCTGGCGTGAATATCGCCCAGCAGGCGCATCACGTCCGCGGCGAGCTCGGTGTCGAGGTCACCCGTGGGTTCGTCCGCCAGGAGCAGCACGGGATCGTTCATCAGCGCCCGGGCGATAGCGACCCGCTGTTGCTCGCCGCCCGAGAGCCGGTACGGCGTCATCTGGACCTTGTGGCTCAGCCCCACCAGCTTCAAGAGGTTCGCCGCCTTGCGCTTGCCCACCGCCGCGGGAATCCCCAGGACCCGGTACACCAACGC
>Ga0187780_10003641_pt1 | contig 11606 bp, 10 predicted proteins | sample 1015_Q2_SP10_20__FD_132429 | JGI IMG/M metagenome (GOLD analysis project Ga0187780, IMG submission 132429) | Tropical peat soil microbial communities from peatlands in Department of Meta, Colombia - 1015_Q2_SP10_20_MG | ecosystem: Environmental > Terrestrial > Soil > Wetlands > Peat | place...
AAAGTTGCCATGCACGAATGCGTATCTGGGCAGGCTCGAACCCTCCAAATAGCTCAGCGCTCCGTGAGTGCGAGCCAACGTATCGCGAAACGAAATCAATTGGTACCGAGTGTTCTCTGCTGTGTCTGCGACTTCGCTGCCGTGATGAAGGTGCACCTCGATTTCTCCCCAGCCGTCGCGGCAGTGATTCGCCAGCAGATCGAGCAGTCCCTTGTCGTATTGTTCCGCAGGATAAAAGTAGGTGTGGGCGAATGGCCGCCCACAGTGGTCCCGCCAAGATTCGACCGACCTTGGATAATCTCGGCACCAGGTTTCAAGCCGAAGCTCCTGCTCATCGTAGGGTGCCCGGGCAGATCCCTCCCCCGGCATAATCGCTGGCTCGAAGTGGTCGGCGACAGAAATCATGAGGTGTACCTTGCCTCGGTACTGGCTGCGTGTAAACCGCTGACACGCGAACGCTGGCAACAAGCGCGCAAAGTAAGATAGCTTCCGGGAGATCCCAGTTTGTTGTCCTCGACGCTTTGTCGTTAAGTTTCCTGACACGAACCCTTTATCCAAGCCTTGGCAAAAATATGGCAGTTATCGTGAGTCGATCGCTGCTGTGCTCCGAGCTGGTGTTCCGCAACTGTGGTCAGGCACTCTTCCCCGGCTCGGCTTCCTTCCACGTACAGAAATCGGCGTTTCCGCCACGTGGAGATCCTCCATACCGCAGCTTTCAAACCACCGAAAAACCTGTTCGTAGGTATGTTTGGATTGGTAACGCGGTGAATACCAATCGAAAGTGTCCAGAACTCGGGCCTCCGGGTCGGCTTGGCGATTCACGGGAAAAACATGGTGCACCACTCCCGCGACGGGCTTGCCGACCAACGGAATCTTTCGCAAACCGCGGTCAAGGTGGTAGAACACGGGCACGGCCACGCTCAACATCTTGTGCAGAGCGGAAGCGGGCAGGCGGCTGGTGTAGCATCGATAAAAGTCCGTAAATCTGTACCATTTGTTGTAGGCACTGTACAGCCACACCGCGAGATTTCCACCGGGCTTCAAGAATTGTGGCAGCAACTTTACCGCTGCTTCGCAGTCAGGAGTGTGATGCAAAACCCCTAAGCTGTAAATACAATCGAAGGTCTCGTTGGCAAATGGCAAGTGAAAGACGTCGGCCTGATTGGCCAAGAAGCTTCGCTGTGCAAGGTTGCGGGCGGCAACCTCGGCGGCAGCACTCAGATCGACGCCGACTACCTTGGCTCCCCAACGGGTTGCGACCTCGGCAAAGCGTCCCATGCCGCAACCGACATCGAGCACCAACTTTCCTGAAAGGTCGGAAGCCGCAAAACCAGTTCGCATGCGAAAGTACTTTTCCGATTCACGGATCCCCTCGCGATCGAGCTGGGTGTGGGCGTAGCGCTTCCATTGAAAGCCAAAGCTGTTTGAGTAGTTTTGCGCCTCTACAAAGCGCGGCACTCCATGAACAATGGGAAAACGCGCATCACAGCTCCGGCACCTGTAGGCATCGCCACGCCTTTCGACTAGATAGCGGCAGCGGGGACAGCGCAGACGGGGTTCAAGTTCGTCCGCTAAAGACCGTAAATTGGACTCAACCAGATGCATAGAGATCCGCGTGCAACCGCGCCAGACTGCTCAGCCGTGACGGGCCCGGCTCAGGAGCCGGAAGGTTCTGTTGTTGCATGATCCTTAGGAGAGCTGCAGTGTACGCCACCATAAATATCGGAAAAAACATGTAGGCCTCAGGAGCAAAAGATGCTCCCACAGCAAACCCCACCAGGGAACTATGCAAAGCGCCGACGAACAAGATCATTTCGGCGCTCATCTTGGAATAATAGGACCTGAGCTTGCGCAAATTGATGAATCCACGAGAAATGAATAACAGGTAGAAGACCAGGGCGAATAAACCGCCCTCAACGGCGATTTGCAAGTAGCTCATGTGCACTTCGTGCCAATCACCTGAGTAGGTAAGGAAGTTGTTCGCACCCAGACCTAAGAGCGGGTAGTGTTCAATTCCCTCCAGGGCCCGCTCCATGAGGTATTTCCTTGCTTCGAAGGAACCGTAGGCTTCCTGGGTTTCCGCGGTTGTGTCGCCAGTCGTGGCCAATAGACGGTCTTTGAGCTTTCCGCCTGCAACGAGCATTATCAAGACGGCAAGTAGCAGCGTTATGACAACCAGCGCCATACGCTTTCCCTTAATTCCGAAGTGCCACAGAGTGACGGAGCCGGTCACGACTAAGTTGATGAAACCGGCGCGAGAAGCCGTCATCATTAGCGCCACACCCATGATCAGCATTCCACTAAGCCAGGCCAGCTTGCCGAACACCGTCTTGGAGGTCAGGAGAAAGGCAAGACAAAACGGCAGGCACAGAACAATGGCGAACGCCAAGTCATTCGGATTCCCGTAGATTCCTCCCAAGACGCCTTCAAGACGTGGAGTGGAGTGGCCCTTAACGACCGAGACGAAACACACCAAGGCGCCCGAGGCTGCTTGAATAAAGAGTATCCGGCGAAACTTTACGAAATCAGTGACCAACAGAAAGGTCAAGAGCCAAACAATGTAGCTCTTCGAGAAGTCGATCGTGCGAATGACCGCCCCGCCTTTCCATATGGGGGAAAATACTGCAGAAACAAAAAGGATTCCGATCAACGCCAGCAAATAGTTCGACTCAATCGGAAGGTTGCGGAGCACTCGGCTGCGCAAGCCCCCGATTCTGCTGAGTCCCCAGAGAGCACCAAAGCCGGTGATTTTCGCAAGCGGGATCACCGAGAGCCCGGGCACCCAGTCCTCTGGCCGGGCGCAGTATACGAAATAAAACGCGCTGAGCCAGAAAAACGCGTTTGCCTCAGCCCTCTCTCTTGCTCTCGAAGGCCCCCCGGTTAAGTGGGCCGTGTAATTTGTCCCTTCAAATCCCATATCGATCATTTAAGAACAAACAGTTGGCCGGAACTTCTATCTATAGACCTCTGCGATCAGATTGCCTTCAGTGACGCCCAGCAGGGAAGCTCCCGCTCGTTCCAGGCCTGCGATTGCCGGGACCTTCGCTACAATGCCTCGCACTTTGGTAACGGTTATAATCACCGCACGAAACCCAACCAGCCGACAAATGTCATGAATCTCTTCAACTGTGTTGGCGCGGTAGTAAGTTGGGTAGATATCAGCCGGATCACGGTTCTCGATCACCTTTGAAGCCAGCCAGATTTTTGTTCTGTCGGGAAGCATCTTGGCGACCCGGACAAAGTAGCTGCGAGCGCTGGGAGTGCGAAACATGAAGCACCCCCCCGGCTTCAACACCCTGAATGCCTCCGCAAAGGCCAACGACGGATATTTCAGGTGCTCGACCACCACGTTGGCGGTTACCAGGTCAAAACTCGCGGTCGCGAACGGGAGGTTCTCTATCTTGCCAACCGCGAGTCTCGTGATAGATCGATGTTTCGAGACTGCCCGCCAGTCTGGATCGAGACCGATCACGTCGGCCTTGGACAACATTGCCCGCTCCCGGTCGTGCTCCCACCGCCAGTCGAAATGCCATCCGCACCCGGCATCCAGCCAGTGTGTCCGACGGCATCGGTCGAGTTGCTTCGAGACCATGGCCATGAACAAATCGTGCGGATGGGTTGCCGCATCGTCCGGAGAACGAACTGTGAGCCGGCATGCCCACAAACCACGTTCGCTCACTTCTGTTGCAACCGCAGTGACCATCACTTTAGCTCACTTATTGCGCGCCCCTTCCTAAAGTCACGATCTTGATGGTCTGCATCGTGATCAGCACATCCAGCGCCAGGGATGCATTCTTGACATAAAAAAGGTCGTACTGCAGTTTTTGCTTAGCATCCTCGACCGTGTTTCCATACTTGTACCGAACCTGTGCCCATCCCGTGATACCCGGTCGCACCAAATGTCGAAGCTGGTAGTAGGGAATTTCCCGGGTGAGCCACTCCACAAACTCCGGACGTTCGGGCCGAGGGCCGACGAAGGCCATATCGCCCTTCAAGACGCACCACAATTGCGGAATTTCATCCAGGCGAGACATGCGCAAGAACCTTCCGACGCGCGTAATGCGAGGATCATCGTCGCCGGCCCAGGTGGGACCGGTATCCGCTTCTGAATCCTTCCGCATGGTGCGAAATTTGTAACAATAAAACTCCTTGCCCATACGGCCCGCCCGCTTCTGAGCGTAGAAGAGCGGTCCGGGCGAATCCAGTGCAATGGCAACGGCGACGAAAGGAATGAGCGGCAACGCTAGCACAAGACCAATGAGCGCCACTGAAAAGTTAAGGATTCTCCGCATCATCCGAAAGGCGCTGCCAAAACTGAAACCAGCAGTAAAGATGATCCAACTCGGGTATAACTGGTCGATCTCAATTTTGCCGGAAATCTTCTCAAGCCACGTCGTGGCCTCCTCGACCTGCACGCCATTCAGCCGCAGCCGCAATAGTTCCAGCATCGGCATGCTTTGGCGGCGGTCATCCATAGCTACAATCACCCGATGTAACGACCCCTGGTCGGCACGATTCATCAGGTCCGTTGCCAGGGTCTCGCGCGTTAATTCTCCGGAGATGTCGCCGCTCCATCCCACTACGTCGATCCCAAGTTGCGGAACTTTCCGCAGCCCTCGTACTAATCGAGCCGCGCGCTCCCCCGCTCCCAGTACGTAAACCCGCTGCTGCAGGAGTTTGAGTTGAGAAAGCCAGGTATAGGCATTGCGCCAGGCAATGAGTCCCAGACTTAGGATGACGAGCCCCAGCAACATCGAGGACCGGCCCAGAAGAATCCCCGGAATAACAACACTGATCAAAGCCGCTGCCAGCGCTAACATTCCAGGCACCAGCAGCAGGCGCAGGTAATATCTCAGCTCAACATCAAACTGGGCCAGATCGTAGAGGTCGAGCCAATGGCAGAACAGCAGGACCGCAACTGTCACTATGATGACCTTGTAGTAACCAAACTCATAGTTGAGCACCAGATAGCTGTCCTCCCGATACTCAAGGAGGACCGCGATGAGGAATGAAACCCCGACAACCAGTGTTTCCCCGAGGAGAAGCACTAGCGTGCGTGCTGGATAGTAGACATTAAAGAGACGAATCACTCCACCGCTCCGCGTTTGCAGGGTGCTGCCGTTGGCTGTCTAACTACGCCGGCTTAACTCCGTTGAGCACAACTCCTACAATCTTTCTGCCATAGAATTCGTCCCGGGCTTTCACCGCAAGGTCAGACGAAGTAGAGTTGAAGCGGACCACCAGGAGTACACCATCACAGTAATTGGCCAGTTGCCCCGCATCGGAAACTGTAGTTGCGGGAGTGGAGTCCAGAATAATCCAGTCGAAAAGCGGTTCTAACCGGCTCAGGAGTGTCTTGATTCGACCATTACCTAGGAGTTCGAGCGGGTTAGAAACTGTCTTGCCGCAGGGCAGAAAAAACAGGTTCTCGATGAGACCGCGCTGAATCGTGGCCAGATCTTCGCTCTCCCCGCTCAAGTACTCCGACAGACCAGGGGATGCCGGGGCGCCCAAGTCCGAATGAAGCTTCCCCTGTCGCAAATCGCCATCGATCAGGAGGGTTCGCAAGCCCTGTTGTTGCACCATCACCTGCGCAAGATTAGCCGCGACAAACGATATACCTTCATCTCCCGTCGCTCCTGCAACCAGCAATTTCTTGATGGGCAATTTCTCTCGCATCTGGTATAGCCTCGACCTCAGAGTCCGAAATGTTTCGCGGGCTGCAGCCTCGTGCTGAGCAAAAAAAAGCATGCGCTCTGGGTTGGGATTCCAAGTGCGGATGGCGGCGCGCTCCTGTAGAACTTCGAGGGTAAGGGGTAAAGAAAAAGACGGTGTTGCAGGGACCGCGGAGACAATCTCCGGAACTTCTTCAATGGACGCCGCGGTTAGGGCGCGCGGCTGCGGCCTTTCCACAGGATAATTCGTTTGCTCGGTTTCTGCCCTTTTCAATGCGTCGTGAATTCGACTCATGCTTTCCTTCCCTGGGAAATTGCAGACTCCGCATAGCGAAGCTGTTCTCCCAGCATTCTCATGAAATCAGCCAGCTCAGGTTGCTCTTCTCGAGTTTTCTCCTGTGCCAATCCTGAGTTCACCCCAAAGGAGATCAAGTCCAAATCCTGCGCGACTTTATCCACCATCTCGGCACTTACCTCGTAAAGGCCGTCGGCAAACGCGTTCACCAGGCAATGTTCGCAAATCAAATTGATGACACGTGGGATTCCATTGGAGTATTCCTGAATACGCGCCGCAGCCAGGGGCGGAAACACTCCTGCTCGGCTGCAGCCGCCTAGGGACATGCGCTGCGTTATGTAGGAGTTGGTCTGCTCTAAAGAAAGTGCCTGAGTTTTGGCATGCAGAGTAATTCGCTGACGGAGCTGCCGCAGGTGCGGCTGCTTTAGCTTTTGCTCCAGTTCCGGTTGCCCTACAAGTAATATCTGGAGCAGCTTTTCGCTAGCCGTTTCCAGGTTCGTCATCAGGCGAATTTCTTCCAGCAACTCATCGGAGAGATTTTGCGCTTCATCGACGATCAACACTGCAGTTTCCCCGGCTCGGTATCGTTCCAGCAGCCAGTTGTACAAGTGCAACAAAATCTGGCTTTTGGTTTGCGAGCCGCATGGAATACCGAAGTCGGCCATGACGTAATCAAGAAACTCAGCCACATTCATCTGGGAATTGAAAACGAAAGCGGTGCTCACACGCTGCAGCTTCAACCACTCCATCAGCTTGTTAGTAAGCGTAGTCTTACCGGTTCCGACCTCGCCGGTCAGCAGGACGAATCCCTTGCGACTCTGGATACCGTAAATGAAGCAAGCAAGGGCTTCTTCTGTGTGCGGTGTGTGTATCAGATACCGCGGATCGGGACTAACACTAAATGGATTTGCCCGCAAGCCGAAGAAGGGTTTGTACATGGATTAAACCTCGAGCAACTTCCCGTTTTTCCGGAAACTCGATAGCAACCCGTGGTTGCCGCTGTCACCGCGGTTTCCCCCCACGTGTGGCACAGCGACCAGCATGGGCAGGTCCAACGCCGCAAGGACATCTTTCTCATCGCGCACTGATTTGTCCTGGAACTCAAGTATCATGACCAGGCAGAGTCCCACTGCCAAGCCCGAACCCAGGCCTCCGAGCGCAAACATCCATCGTGTAGGAAAACTCGGGGAATCCGGAAGGCCAGCCGCGTTCAGCAGCCGCATCTGCTCGCCTTGTTGATTGCGTTCCATATCGGTTTGAATTCGTGCCTGTGTTCTTTTCGCGAGCAGATCTTCATAAGATTCCTGAGCAGTCTGGTAATCGCGATTCAAGGCTTTGAGTTGTTCTTCTACAGATGGACTAAGGGCGACCCGACCTTGATAAAGATTGATTGCATCCTGCAGTCGTTTTTGTTCACGGGTTGCCTGAGAGATAACATCCGAATATTGGTGGACCTGCAGTTGCAGTTGGCGAATCTCCAGCGGTTCGGCGCTTGCTTTTTCGACTGTATCAGTAGCCGAGACGGGAGCGGAATTCAGCTCCTTCAGTTTTCCCTGCAGTTCTGCAATGTCCCTCTTTGTCTTGACGACATCGGGGTGGTCGTCCGTATAACGGGCCTGCAACTCAAGGAGGAGGTTCTGGAGCTTCGTCAGTTGCTGTTGTATGCTTTGCACGTTTTCGGCAGACTGGGAGGCTTTCCAGGCTGCCGTGACCTGTGCCAAAAGCGATTCGCTGTAGGTCTTGTCCTGCTGTGCGCGATTGAGAGTCTGGGTATTTGATTCCAGTTGGGCGTTCAAAGCCATCAGAATTTTCAGATTGGCGTCCTCGTCACCCGGTAACTGACCAGAATATTGCTTCTTGAAGCTAGCAAGCTTCGTATCCTGGTCGTCCAGATTGCGCTTGGCTTCATCAACCTGGCGAGACAGGAAGTCTGTTGTGCTTTGTGCGATTTGTTCACGGGCTTTGAGGTTCTCCGCGAGAAGTAACGAGGTCAGCTCGCGGCAGATTCGCTGGGCATCAACGGGATTTGATGCGGTGTAGTTCACATAAAATCCCGGAATATCGGTCGTGTTGGTCTGCCCAGGCTTTTTCTTGGTAGAGGAACTAAAACCAGAAGTGGAGCTGGAACTCGACTTGGAATTGCTGGAACCTGTGTCGCCAGGAATGACTGGTTCGAGATCAAGACCCGACCGTATATTCCCGATCATATCGTCTAACTCTTCTTCGTTTTTGGCGAGACCAAGGCGCTCGACCAGCGGCCGAAGATGATCCCTGCTCAGCACTTCCTGCTGAATGGTGGCGATCCGCTGCGTGATGTCCTCGGTCACCACTGGTTTGACGTAGCCTTCCGGTACGCTTTGAACCTCAATTAGCACCAGCGATTGCGAGGTGTATCTCGCGCGGAACAGATACGAAACAAGAAACGCGGCAAGTGGCGCAAGTAGCACAGGTATTAGAAGCACCCGCAACCGCCTGCGCAACATTGCCAAGTAATCACTCGCATTTAGATCACGATTTTCAATCATGCACGCTCTCGCTTCCGTCGCTCTCGCCTACCTGCACGCTACTCGAGCCGGATGGGATGGGGGTGCCAGTCCAATCCGACCAATGCCACTTCCCGCACGGTTACCCTGCCGCAGGAGGAAGCGACGCAGAATGTACTATTGAAACGCGCGTAGCCGGACTGGTAAGTGACGAAGGCACTCAGTTCTCGTCCCAATTGCCGGTGCAGACCGCCGCCCACATAGGCATATTGAAAAGCCTCGCTCTGATTTACGAAGAAATTAATCAGGGAGTGCTCCTGTGTATAGCCCAATTCAAGTCCCGCAAGCCATACACGCCCAAACGGCCGGTTAGCCGCGAACCTGGCCACATTTGTTGTGGCGCCGCCAAAGATCCCGGCCCCGTTGGTGTTGTAGCGCGCGAATGAGGCAAACAGTTCAGTGGTTCGAAGCCGATATTGAAGAGAGGCTCGGCCACTAATGCTGGAACGCTTAGCCGAGCCTAGCAGGGGGTTGTGAATATCCGTGAACTGAGGGCCCGCGCCTCCGATAAATTCCATGCGCTCACTGATCCGGCACCCAAAGAGCACATTTACTAAGTTGGTTTCGACGCCGCGGCTGCCGGACAACAATGTAGCCGTAGGTGTCGACAAGCTGGGGAAATGAAACTCCTGCCGCCCGTATAAGACAGCAATCTGGTTCTTGCGGCTGAATTGGTGATTGTAGGCGGCTTCTGTGACTACTTGTTGGCTGTTGACCAACTGGAGGTTTCCCCCAGTGAAGTGAACGAAGCCGTAGGATGCCGCCAGGAATACTGAACTCTTTTGGGAGAAATATTGCGTAACATCCGCGAGCGTTACGTTAAGGATTCGCGGCTGCTCCCCAAGTGCGGCCAACTGGCTGGGGCCAAAAATACCCAATCCCAGCAATCCTCCCTCTCCCGAAGCAAGGCTCGATAAGGCCCCAACTGCGCCATAGGCTCCAGTCCCATAATTTCCCTCGGGCAAGTAGCTGAAAGAGTCGCGAATCGCGAATTGTCCCGTCCTCCAGGAGATATGTTGCTCCGCATCCAGCGATTGCAGTAAAGCGTAATTGAGCGGTCGGTAACCGAGATAAGCCGCTCCCCCCAGGTAGTCCAAATCCAAGTCGTAGCGTCGCCAGAGCTTTTGTAGGGTTAGACTCCCCAGGCCACGAACAGTGCCGAAGTAATTCGAGCGTCCAAAACCATCGGGTTCGAACCCATCGACTCCTCCGAAGAACTGCGCGCCGGGAAGTAAATAGCTTCGGTTTTCCCCTCCTGTTAAGGGTGGATAGGGGTAGTGAAGGCCTACGATCGGGGGATTGCTTCGATAAGGCGGAACCTGATTATCCGTTTCCTGTTCGGGCGCGCCGTTCGTCTGCTGAGCGTCATCAGCAGATTGCGTGGTTTGAGCGGTCTGAGGCGCGTCTTCCCTCTGTCCATCAGCCCGTGCAAATGCGACTAGTACCACGACCGCGAGCAACACCAAGGTAGTCCGATTTGGGTTAAGGAACAACAATCGTGTCTCCTGGCTTCAATACGATGTTCTGGGTCATTCCTCGACCCTTTACTAATTGCTTGTAGTTCACTGGGAATCTCTGCTGAACACCATTCAGGGATCGCAGTACATAAATCTTCTTGGTGTTGGCAAACTGGGTGAGACCGGAACTCGCCAATGCTTGTAGCACAGTCATGTTTGGTAACAACGATATGGCCCCGGTGCGCTGAACCTCACCAGTGACGAACACCTTGCGGCTATTCATCTGAGTGACCACCACCGTTACCCTTGGATCTTCGACGTATTTCTTGAGTTTCTCCGTTACCGAGGCAGCAAGCTGCATTGGTGTGAGGCCCGCCGCCGTAACGTCGTTAAGAAGAGGAAGGGAAATCTTGCCGTCGCTGCGGACCGGAAGAGTTGCCGTGAGTTCCGGCTCCTTCCATACTGAGATGTGCAAAGTGTCTTCTGGTCCGATGAGATAGCTGGCGGTCACAAGTCCCTCAGCGGACGAATCGGCAACCGTCTCTGCGGCGATCGGGGGACTGTTTTGTTTCGGCTTCGAACGATGCCACGGCCAGTCCACCGCAGTTGCGGTGGACGCCACCAGCAGCATCAGCAAAACCGGACTAACCTTCATAAATTCTCCTCACTTATGACGCTTCCAACTTACTGTCTCCGATCTGCTTGAGTTTGTAGAGCAGAGCCTTGTAACTGATCTTCAATTGTTGCGCTGCGCGTCGGCGGTTCCATCGTGTCCGGGCCAGCACGCGCAGAATCATTTCTCGTTCTGCATCACGGGACGCCGCTCTTGCTGCCTCCCGCAATGAGGTTCGATCGCTGTTCTGAGACAACATCATGCGCAGGCCGCCCATCGCCAGAGTCTCATCACCCAGAGCGACAATCGCCTTGGCCATATCGGCCAGTTCGCGGATATTCCCTGGCCAGTGATAATCCAAGAACAGCTGGCGAGTATCCTGACTTACCGCCGGCGCGGGACGGTCAAGTTCCCGCGCGAATTTGGAGAGAAAGAAGCCCATCAAGGACGCAATATCCTCCCGGCGATGGCGCAAAGGCGGTTGCTGAAGGCAAACAGCGCTCAGCCGATAGTAAAGGTCCTCACGGAATCGATCAGCTTGGACAGCTAATTCCAGATTTCGAGTGCTGCTGCAAATCAGGCGCGCGTGAGACTTCCCATTTCCAGCAGACTCAGCTTGAATAAGCATCTCCAGCAGGCCGTCCTGACACACGGTACTGAGATCGCCAATTTCATCGAGGTAGACAGTACCGCTACGGGCTAGCAGGCAGTCCCTCTGATGCTCAAAATTCTCCGGAGTTAATGCGCTGCAGTTGACGACAAGAAACTCGCCCCTGCGCCGTCCGGAACTGTCGTGGGCGCGGCGCGCGAGGGTGCGCTTTCCCGACCCTGGTTCCCCCTGCAGCATCAGCGGCAAATCGCTCGGGGCAAGGTCCCGGAGGGCATGTTCCAGTGTCCTCACCGCGGAGTTTTCAGTCTCGATGAAATCTCTCGGGAGCGCCATTCGTAGAACCCTTACGGTCGAGCCAGCAACGCAGTTGAATCAAAGAAACAGGCGAATCATCTAACGCCAAGGTGGCGGGG
>Ga0187780_10003642_pt1 | contig 11606 bp, 21 predicted proteins | sample 1015_Q2_SP10_20__FD_132429 | JGI IMG/M metagenome (GOLD analysis project Ga0187780, IMG submission 132429) | Tropical peat soil microbial communities from peatlands in Department of Meta, Colombia - 1015_Q2_SP10_20_MG | ecosystem: Environmental > Terrestrial > Soil > Wetlands > Peat | place...
AATAACAGCCGAGCGCATAAAAGAGCAGCAACGCAAGGTGAAACGCAGCGCCCTCAGGCACGCGGTCGAGCATCAATGGGCGCACGAGCTGCACGAGGGCCGTTAGCGGCAAAAATGCCGAAATCTCCTGTAACCAGGGGGAAGGCGCGAGAGGGGGAAAAACACCCCGCCTAAAACGATCATCGGCGTAACAACGATCGTGAAATAAGTCGAGAGCGTATCCCAGCCTTTGGCGCGCGCGTTGACGATCAGGGCCATCGCGGAAAAAGACAGCCCCGCGATAAAAGAAAGTGACAGGACAAATAAGGCCAAAGGCGTGCGGGCAAGTCCCAGCGCCCAAACAATTAGCAGCATCGCCGCCCCGGTCAGCAGCGACTTGGTGGCCGCCCACGCCAACTCCCCCAGCAAGATGTCATCGATGGCCACGGGCGCGTTCAAGATTGCTGCCCAGGTGTGCTGGACCTCCATGCGGCCATACGCGCCCCAGAGCGACTCAAACTTGGCCGAATACATCACGCTTACACAAAGCGTGCCCCCGGCGAGGTAGGGCAGATACGCGACACCGTCGATCTGAGGCAGCAAGGTCCCCAAGCCGTAGCCAAAGGCCACCAAGGTAATCGCCGGCTCGACGATATTGGACAGCACTCGTTCGAGCAGGTAGCGGCGCCACACCAGCATATTGCGCTGCCAAACGGGGATGAAGCGGCGCGAGACCCGAGGAACGCGCCAAAAGGCCGCCGGGTTTGTCATTACCACTCTGCCCGCATTTCACGTCCCGTAAGTTTCAGGAATACGTCCTCGAGATTGGCCGGGCGATACAGGTGGCGCAATCCGGGGCGTCGTTCGAGTTCTCGCAAAATCGCGGTGGCGTCCGTGACGTAGCAAAACGCGGTCTCTCCCGCGATCTCCACGCGCGATGACATGCTCGGGGCACGGTTGCGGGCCCACTCGACCGCGCCTTCGCCAAACACCTCGACCACTTCGGGTTCGATCTGCGCGCGTATGAGCTCGCGCGGAGTGCCTTCAGCGATTTTGTGCCCGCGATCGAGTATTGCAAGCCGGTCGGCCAGACGTTCGGCCTCGTCCATGAAATGCGTAGTGAGCAAGATCGTCTTGCCACGCGAAAGCAGCTGCTTGAGTCGCTCCCAAATCAAATGCCGCGCCTGCGGGTCAAGACCCGTAGTGGGCTCGTCCATCAGTATCAGGCTCGGATCGTTTACCAGTGCCCGTGCCAGCATCAGCCGGCGCTTCATTCCCCCGGAGAGCTCGCTAATGCGCGCATGCACCTTCTGACCAAGACTGGCAAATTCGAGCAGTTCCGGGATGCGCCGCCCGATCGTATGCCGGTCGATGCCAAAGTAGCGGCCGTAGACAACGAGATTTTCCTCGACGGTGAAGTCCGGATCCAGATTGTCCATCTGCGATACGACTCCGGTGCGCTGACGCGCAAGGCGAGCCTGCGCGGGAACACGGTAGCCGAGCAGATCGATGGCGCCCGAATCGTATGCGGTCAGACCCAGGCAGCAGCGCAAGATGGATGTCTTGCCGGCGCCGTTGGGCCCGAGCAAGGCATAGCATTCGCCCGCGCATACCGCGAAAGACACTGCATCGACCGCCGCAACCGTGCCATAAGTCTTGCGCAGTTCGTGCACCGACAGGGCTGCCGCGGCGGCGTTCGCCGCAGCCATGATCGGCTCAGGCGCCGGGCTTGGTATCGCTTGCGGCCGCTGCACCGGTTTGCGGCCGGTCCACGAGTTCCATCAGCGCCATGGGTGCGTTATCGCCCACACGAAAACCGAACTTCAGTATGCGAGTGTATCCACCCTGGCGGGCCTTATAGCGCGGGCCGATCTCGGAAAAGAGCTTGACCACCATTTCGCGATCGCGCAAGCGGTTAAAGGCTAGCCGCCGGTTGGCGAGCGTCGGATCCTTGGCCAGTGTGATCAAGGGCTCTACCACCCGACGCAGTTCCTTCGCCTTGGGAAGGGTGGTTTTGATCAGTTCATGACGCAACAGCGAGTTGGACATGTTGCGCAACATTGCCAGGCGGTGGCTGCTCGTGCGGTTGAGCTTTCGCAGACCGTGTCCGTGACGCATAAGAGTTTCCTTCGTTTGTCTTGTTTCGGATTCTTCGATCCCCGGCGATGCCGTTACAGCCGCGCAAGATTCGGGGCGGTCCGATTGTCGATGCAAAGTGAATCGGCTCCGGCCACCCGGCCGGAGGCTTGCTTTACTTGTCCAGACCGACGGGCGGCCAGTTCTCCAGTTTCATACCCAGCGTCAGCCCGCGCGCGGCAAGCACTTCCTTGATCTCGTTAAGCGACTTGCGACCAAGGTTCGGAGTCTTTAACAACTCGTTTTCCGTGCGCTGGATCAGATCGCCGATGTAGTAGATGTTCTCCGCCTTCAAGCAGTTGGCCGAGCGGACGGTCAGCTCCAGGTCGTCGACCGGGCGCAGAAGAATCGGATCGACGTCGGGCGAAGCGCGTTGCGCGTGGACCGGTTCGGTGACGCCCTCCAGCGCAGCGAACACCGAAAGCTGTTCAATAAGAATCCGTGCCGATTGGCGCACCGCCTCTTCTGGAGTCATCGCGCCGTTGGTCTCGATCGTCATCACGAGCTTGTCAAGATCGGTGCGCTGCTCCACCCGCGCGCTTTCCACGGTGTAGCTGACGCGCCGCACTGGGGAAAAGGAGGCATCCATCACCACTTTGCCGATTGTCGTGGAGTGATCGTCGCGGAACGCGCGCACCGTTCCGGGGATGTAGCCGCGCCCCTTTTCGACCTTGATCTGCATCTCGAGCTTGCCACCCGTTGTCAGGCGGGCGATCATGTGATCCGGATTGACGACCTCGACATCGTGCGGCAGCTCGATGTCCGCCGCCGTAACGACGCCCTCGCCTTCCTTGTGCAGGTTTAGGTTGACTTCGTCGCGATTATGCAGCTTAAAGACGATGCCCTTGAGGTTTAGCAGGATGTCGACTACATCCTCTCGGACCCCGTCAATCGTCGAGTATTCGTGAACCACACCTTCAATTTGCGCTTCCGTCGGCGCGTACCCAACCATCGACGACAGAAGAATTCTGCGCAGGGCGTTGCCGAGCGTGTGTCCGTAACCGCGCTCGAATGGCTCCATCGTGACGATGGCACTGTGCGGGCCGGTCGACTCGACTTCGATGGCACGCGGCTTTAACAATCCTGATGTACTCATGGACGATCCCTTTCAATGCCCTCGGCTCGTTACACCGATAAGGCTGCTGGATGGTCGCGGGACTTACCTGAAACAAGAGCCGGCCTCCCACAAACTCCGGCTCTCAAAAACACCTGCCACGTTGTCGTGACGGGCACCAAAAAAATCAACGCGAATACAGCTCCACCACGAGCGACTCGTTGATGTCCTGCGCGACGTCTCCGCGGTCCGGCACTGCCTTGAATTTGCCGACCATCTTTTGCGCGTCGACGTCGACCCACGAGGGAAATCCGGTCTGGCCGGCCAATTGCAGCGAGTCTTGGACGCGTGTTTGCTTGCGGGCCGATTCGCGCACCGCGATCTGGTCCCCTGCTTGCAGCAGCATGGACGAAACGTTCACGACGCGGCCATTTACCTCGATGGCCCCATGCGAAACCAGCTGCCTTGCCTCGGCACGTGTGGAGCCAAAGCCCATTCGATACACAATGTTGTCTAGGCGCGACTCAAGCAGCGCAATCAGGTTCGCTCCAGTATTGCCACGGCGCCGTTCGGCCTCCGCGAAATAGCGGCGGAACTGGCGCTCCAAAAGCCCATAGGTCCTCTTGACCTTTTGTTTCTCGCGCAACTGCACGCCGTAGTCGGATAAGCGCGCACCGGACATGCGGCCATGCTGTCCGGGTTTGCTGTCGGCCTTGCATTTCGAATCGAGCGTGCGGCGAGCGCTCTTGAGAAACAGGTCCGTGCCCTCGCGCCGCGAAAGCTTCAGTTTTGCTCCGGTATAACGGGCCATATCGATTCCTATCGCACCAAATCAAGTGCGGCAATTTGACGGCAGGTAAGTGTCCGGCCCGCGGTCTGCGTCCGTGCACTCACGAGATTGTCCAACCCCATCGGGGGCTCCTCCTGGCGATGCGGATCAGACACGGCGGCGCTTCGGTGCCCGGCAGCCGTTGTGCGGCACCGGCGTGATGTCCTGGATCGAGGTGATCCGAAATCCACAGGCATTGAGCGCGCGAACCGAGGATTCCCGTCCCGGCCCCGGACCTTTGATTCGCACCTCAAGATTTTTCACTCCGCACTCGAGTGCGGCGCGGCCAGCCGCCTCGGCCGCCACCTGGGCGGCAAACGGCGTGGACTTGCGCGAGCCCTTAAAGCCGGCACCACCACTGGTGGACCAGGACAGGGCATTGCCCTGCCGATCGGTGATCGTGATGATGGTGTTGTTAAACGACGCGTGAATGTGGGCGATGCCTTCGGCGACGTTCTTCTTGACCTTCTTGCGCGCGCGTTGGCTGGCGAGCTGCTGAGTGGTCGGACCTGTTCTAGTTGCCATGCTGTAATGCCTCGTTCATCTGCTGTGCTGGAGATCTTTGCCGGGTCGAATTGCTATAGCGCGGCACCAAACGGCCTCACGCGATGTGGATCATGCGGGCTTTTTCAAAGCCACGCCCGCCTTGCGTGGTCCCTTTCGGGTGCGCGCATTGGTCCGGGTACGCTGTCCGCGAACCGGCAAGCCGCGACGGTGCCGCACCCCGCGATAGCAGCCCAGATCGATCAGGCGCTTGATCGATAGCTGAATCTCCCGACGTAGGTCACCTTCCACGGCGAAGCGGCTGACGGCTTCCCGAATGCGTTCGAGTTCCGCGTCGGTGAGCTCCTTGACCTTGCGATCATGGGGCACCTTGACAGCATCGAGAATCGCGCGCGCGCGCGCGCGGCCGATCCCATAGATCGCCGTCAGGCCAAGCTCGGCGTGCTGGTGCGGGGGAATGTTGATACCGGCTATACGTGCCATCGGAAAATTTCTCCCTGGTGTTGCGTCGAGTGATCCCTAGCCCTGGCGCTGCTTGTGGCGCGGGTCGGTGCAAATCACCCGCACGACGCCCTTGCGCCGAATCACCTTGCACTTGCGACACATTTTCTTAACTGAAGCTAGCACTTTCATTGTCTTGCTCCCATCTTGCCCGCGCACGCGTGCGTCCACCTACTTGGCGCGAAACACAATCCTCGCGCGCGTCAGGTCGTACGGCGTCAATTCCACCGTTACTTTGTCACCAGGCAAGATGCGGATGTAGTGCATCCGCATCTTGCCCGAAATATGCCCCAAAACGACGTGGCCATTTTCCAGCTTCACTCGAAACGTCGCATTGGGCAGATTCTCCAGAATCTCGCCCTGCATCTGGATGACGTCATCTCGTGCCATCGCTAGCGTGTCATCCCCGGCGCACCGCCCCGAAAGTTGGCCTTCTTCAGCAGCGATTCGTACTGGTGCGTCATCATGTACGCCTGCACCTGCGCCATGAAATCCATCGTCACCACGACGACGATCAGCAGCGAGGTGCCACCGAAATAAAATGGCACGCTCCAGCGCAAGTACAAAAACTCCGGCACCAGGCACACCAGCGTGATGTAGATGGCGCCAGCCAACGTCAGACGCAGCAAGATCTTGTCAATATGCCGCGCGGTCTGCTCGCCGGGACGAATTCCTGGCACGAACGCGCCGCTTTTCTTGAGGTTATCGGCCTGCTCCTTGCTGTTGAAAACCAGTGCCGTGTAGAAAAAACAAAAAAAGATGATCAACGAGGCGTACAAGACCAGATACAGCGGCTGCCCGTGCTGCAATGCCGTGGCCAGGTCGCGTATCCAACGAGTGGCGTCGCCCGTCGTGAACCAGCCCGCGATTGTTGCCGGAAACAGCACGATCGAGGAGGCAAAGATCGGTGGAATCACGCCCGACATGTTCAGCTTTAGCGGCAGATAAGAACTTTGCCCGCCGAAGACCTTGTTGCCCACTTGGCGCTTGGCGTAATTGACCAGGATGCGGCGCTGCCCGCGCTCGATGAAGACGACGACACCAGTCACGCCTACGATCAGGGCCGCGATCGTGAAAAACGCCAGATAACCCAGCGCTCCGTTGGCTACCAGTTCAAACAAGCGCCCGAGTGCGCTGGGCAAGCCGGCCACGATACCCGAGAAGATGACGATGGAGATACCATTGCCCAGGCCGCGCTCGGTGATCTGCTCGCCAATCCACATCAAGAACAGGCAACCCGTAACGAGCGACACCACTCCGATGAAGCGAAACAGCACTCCGGGTTCGATTACCAGGTTGGGCACGGACTCAATTGCCACGATCGCCAGATAGGACTGGACCGCGGCAAGTCCGACGGTGGCGTAGCGCGTGTACTGTGTGATCTTGCGCCGCCCGGACTCGCCTTCTTTGCGCAAAGCTTCCAGCGACGGCACCACGTACGTAAGCATCTGCATGATGATCGAGGCCGAAATGTAGGGCATGATCCCGATCGAGAAAATCGAAAAGCGCGAGAGCGCACCGCCGGAGAACATGTTCAGCAAGCCCAAAATCCCGCCTTGCTGCGACTGAAACGCCTGGCGGAATTGGTCAGGATCGATCAGCGGCACCGGAATGTGCGTTCCCAGCCGATAGACGATCAGCGCGAGCACCAGAAAGACCGCCCGACGCTTGAGGTCGGCGTACTTTCCGCTGTTGGACAGTTTGCCCTGTTGGCTCGCCACGTTGCTGCTCCCGGCCGCGCTCGCGTCAGTCTTCGACCGTGCCGCCCGCGGCCTCGATTGCCGCCCGAGCCGCCACACTCACGCCGATGCCACGCACCTTCACCCTGCGGGACAACTCGCCAGTCTTGACGATGCGTGCAGCCAGTGCCAGCGTGGGCACAATGCCCGCGCGCTGCAGCGCGGCCAAATCAATTTGCTCGGCGTCTAGACCCTGGATCTGCGACAAGCGCACGGTGGCCACGAAGCGGCGCGTGAGCGAAGTAAAGCCGCGTTTGGGCAAGCGCCGATGCAGTGGCATCTGTCCACCTTCAAAACCAACCTTGTGAAAACCGCCGGAGCGCGAGCTCTGTCCCTTGTGTCCGCGACCAGCGGTTTTGCCCCAGCCGCTGCCGATGCCGCGGCCGACGCGGTGACGCGCGCGGCGTGATCCGGGTGCCGCCTTCAGGGAATTTAGACGCATAACGAACTCCGCTTTCTTAGTCGACCCGAACCAAATAGGCAACCTTGTTGATCATTCCCCGCACCGCTGGGGTGTCCTCGAGCACCCGCGTGCTGTGCAGGCGCTTAAGGCCCAAGCCCAGCACCGTCGCGCGGTGTCCCGATTTGGTTCCCGCCACGCTTTTGACCAGCGTCACCTTGAGCGACTTTTTCGCTGTGCCGGCCTTGGCCGTGGCTGTTTTATTCGCCGCTTTTGTCACCATCGCGCGTCCTTACCCAAGAATCTCTTCGACCGTCTTGCCGCGTTTGGCGGCGATCTCGGCCGGCGTGCGCAGCCGCTCCAGCGCCTTGAGCGTGGCGCGCACCATGTTGTATGGGTTGGTCGAGCCATGCGATTTGGCGACCACGTTGCGCACGCCCATCACGTCAAAAATCGCGCGCAGCGGCCCGCCGGCGATGATGCCCGTGCCCTCGACCGCCGGCGCTAACATGACTTTGGCCGCACCGTGCTTGGCCTCGACGCTGTGCTGCACCGTCCCGTTGCGCAGGGGAATACGGCCCATGCCCCGCCGCGCGCGCTCCATCGCCTTTTGCACCGCGACCGGAACCTCCCGCGCCTTGCCCTTGCCCATGCCGACGCGCCCGTCGCCATCGCCAACCACGGTAAGTGCCGCAAAAGCCAGAATGCGACCGCCCTTAACCACCTTGGTGACGCGGTTCACCGCGATCATCTTCTCGCGCATACCATCTTCGCGCGCCTCGCCCAAATTCTTTGCTTGGATTCTGGCCATCGTTGGCTCCTAGAGCTTTAAGCCGGCTTCGCGCGCCGCGTCGGCAAGCGCCTTGACCCGACCATGGAAGTGAAAACCCGCGCGATCGAAGGCAACTTTCTCGATACCCGCCGCAGCCGCCTTGCGCGCCAACCGTGTACCGACGATCTTGGCCGCAGCGATATTGCCACCGCGGCCCTTGGCTGCCGAGAGTTCGTTGCGCACTTCCTGCTCGAGCGTAGACGCCGACACCAGCACCTTGTCGCCGGACGGAGATATCACGGCCGCGTAGATATGGTGATTGGAGCGGTGCACCGTCAGCCGGTGTGCGCCGTTTAATCCGATGCGTGCCCGCGTAGCGCTTGCGCGGCGAAGGCGCGATTGCTTCTTGTTGATCATGGCGTAGTTCTCGACAGATTCACTTCTTCTTGGTCTCTTTCAAGACGACCGTCTCGTTGTCATAACGCACGCCCTTGCCCTTGTAAGGTTCCGGGGGCCGATAGGCGCGAATCTCGGCAGCGACTTGCCCGACCCGCTGCTTGTCGGCGCCTCGGATCACGATCTCTGTTTGGCTAGGTGTTTCCACCTTGATGCCGGCGGGCATGCGGTGCTCGACAGCGTGCGAGAACCCCAGCGAGAGGCTGATCTTGTCGCCCTGCGCTTGCGCGCGATAGCCCACGCCGACCAGACTAAGGCGGCGCTCAAAACCCTTGCTCACTCCCTCGACCATGCCTGCGACCAGCGCTCGCATCGTGCCGCTCATGGCCTTGGCCTGCCGCGAAGCATCGACGGCCGCAAAGCGGATCTTGCCGTCGCCAATCGTGATCGTGACCAGATCGGACAAAGAGTGCTGCAGCGTGCCTTGCGGACCCTTGATGGTGATACGGTCCGAACCCAACTGCGCGTCCACTCCTTTGGTAAGGGCAACCGGTATGCGTGCGACTCGTGACATGATCGGTCCCCGGATCAGGCAACGTAGCAAAGAATCTCGCCGCCCACGCCTTGGCTGCGCGCCTTGCGGTCGGTCATCACGCCGCGCGGCGTCGAGACGATGGCCACACCCAGGCCGTTCATCACCTGGGGCAGATCGTTGCGGCGACGATAGATCCGCAGGCCGGGGCGCGAGACGCGTTCGAGGCGCTCGATCACCGGCCGGCCGGCGTAGTACTTCAGGCCAATGCGCAACTCGGCGTGGCCGATTGTCTTGCCGCCGGAGCCAGCTGCATTGGCGACTTGGAAGCCCTCGATGTAGCCCTCGTCGCGCAACACCTGCGCGATCGCCACCTTAAGCTTGGACGACGGCATCGCCACTTCCGTCTTTTCAACACGCTGCGCATTGCGAATGCGCGTCAGCATGTCGGCGATCGGATCACTCATGCTCATTTGCAAGCCCCGCCTTACCAACTTGCCTTGATCAGGCCAGGAATATCGCCGCGCATAGCCGCTTCGCGGATCTTGCTGCGGCCTAGCCCGAACTTGCGGAAATTGCCACGCGGGCGCCCGGTAATGGCGCAGCGGTTGCGCAGCCGAGTCGGATTTGCGTTGCGCGGCAGCGCCTGCAGCTGCTGCTGGGCATGCAAGCGCTCCTCCATCGACAAGGTCTGATCGGAAAACGTCGCTTTTAGAGCGGCTCGCTTGGCGGCAAACTTCTTGACCAATGCCTCTCGTTTGGCTTCACGATTTTTCAGGGCTAGCTTTGCCAACGTTTACCTCGCTCAGTTACGGAACGGGAACCGAAACGCCGCCAGCAGCGCCTTGGCTTCCTCGTCGGATTTCGCGGTGGTTGTAATGCTGATGTTCATCCCCCGCAGCTTGTCGATCTTGTCGTACTCGATCTCGGGGAAAATGATCTGCTCCTTCAGGCCGATGTTGTAGTTACCGCGGCCATCGAAGGCGCGACCCGACACGCCGCGAAAGTCGCGTACGCGAGGAAAGGCGATCGTGATCAGGCGATCGAGGAATTCGTACATGCGCTCACCGCGCAAAGTCACCATACAGCCGATCGGCAGACCTTGGCGCACCTTGAAGTTGGCAATTGCCTTTCGGGTCTTGGTGACGACCGGCTTTTGTCCGCCGATGCGAGTCATATCGGCGACCGCGGCATCGATGTTCTTTTTGTCATTGACTGCCTCACCCACCCCCATATTCAGAGTGATCTTGGTGATGCGTGGCACCTGCATCGATGTCTTGTAGCCGAATTTCTTCGTCAGCTCGGGAACGATCTTCTCGCGATATTGTTGCTGCAGACGGGTCATGGTTGCCTTGCCTCCCGACCTTAGGTCCGCTCGCCGACCAAGGCGCCGCTGCTCTTGAACACGCGCAGCTTCTTGCCGTCGACCACCTTAAAGCCGACCCGCTCGCCTTTACCGGTTGCGGGGTTGTAGAGCATCACGTTGGACTGGTCGATAGGCAGCGTCTTGTCGGAGATGCCACCCGTCACGCCTTTCATGGGGTTGGGACGAACGTGCTTCTTGACCAGATTTACGCCCTCGACGCGAACATGGCGCTGGTCGACACGGTCGAGCACGACCCCGCGCTTGCCGCGGTCCTTACCGGCGATTACGACGACTTCGTCGCCCTTGCGAATCCTTTGCATCGGGAATCTGCCCTGCCTTCCTGCCAATGTGTGTCGAGTGCCTGCGCCTACAGCACTTCGGGCGCAAGCGACACGATTTTCATGAAGCGCTCCGTGCGCAGCTCGCGCGTCACCGGCCCGAAAATGCGCGTGCCGATGGGCTCAAGCTTGTTGTTCAACAAGACGGCGGCGTTGCGATCAAACTTGATCGCCGAGCCGTCGACGCGGCGCAAGCCGCTCGCCGTGCGCACGACGACGGCGCTGTAGACCTCGCCTTTTTTGACCCGCCCGCGCGGGGCCGCATCCTTGACGGTCACCTTGATGACATCGCCGATGTGGGCATACCGACGCTTGGAGCCGCCAAGCACCTTGATACACATCACCGAACGTGCGCCCGTGTTGTCGGCGACGTCGAGCATCGTCTGCATTTGAATCATCGTTCTTCCCAACTTTTCCCGCTGCGCCTGCTCGATTGCCCCGACGCTGCTCTAGCGTCCGGCCGCTCCGCGCGTGCACTGCGGTCAGTCTTGGTCCCGTTCGGGGAGGCGGACCGTACGAATTGAACGGCCCGGAAAACCTACATCGGGTCCCGCCACCACCTGGTCTACCGGGCTCTGGCACGGGCAAACCGCAGCACCGAACCTTTCCGCCTGAATAAACTCCGGCGAGCCGCAAATTCTAGCGCAAAAGCGATTGCGCTGGCAAATCCGCCGCGCGCCCGGGACGCTTGTGTTAGCTTCGCGCGGCCTCGAGCACTCGGGTAACGGTCCAGAACTTGGTCCGCGAAAGCGGTCGGCTCTCGGCAATTTCGACCAGATCGCCCTCGTTGATCTTGTCGCTGGCATCGTGTGCGTGCAGCTTGGTCGAGCGCACGACATACTTGCCGTATACGGGGTGCTTTACGCGGCGCTCGACAAGGACCGTCACCGTCTTATCCATCTTATTGCTGATCACGCGCCCGACCAGGGTGCGCTGGGGCGCCTGCGCTGCGGCAGGTTGTGCAGAGGACATCATTTCGCGTTTGCCTTTTCGGTCATCACGGTACGCACGCGCGCGATGTCACGGCGCAATTTGCGTAACTGGGTGTGATTTTGCAGCT
>Ga0187780_10003643_pt1 | contig 11605 bp, 14 predicted proteins | sample 1015_Q2_SP10_20__FD_132429 | JGI IMG/M metagenome (GOLD analysis project Ga0187780, IMG submission 132429) | Tropical peat soil microbial communities from peatlands in Department of Meta, Colombia - 1015_Q2_SP10_20_MG | ecosystem: Environmental > Terrestrial > Soil > Wetlands > Peat | place...
CGGAACCGGTTGCCTTCTTTGGGTATCCCGGCCTCGGGAGTCGAATTTTGAATGATGAGCAGGAGAGAATGGCACTCTGTACGGATCGGGAGAACGTTGTCGAGGCACTTGAATCCCTTGCCGAGGCGTTAGGTGCACCTTCGCATCTCACGATTGGCGACAATCTCCTCGTGCGACAAGAGCGGCAGGCAATACCAGCTGGCAAGCTTACGGCCGAAAAGGCCTGTCTTACTTTGGCTGCAATGCAGCCTGAAAACGCGGTCATTGTCGATGAATCCGCCACGTCGGGGTATCTGTATTTTGCTCCGCCTCCGTGGCTACCGGCCCACAGCCTCATGGCCCTGACGGGCGGGGCGCTCGGGCAGGGCATCCCCTGTGCGACGGGTGCTGCCATAGCCTGTCCGGAGCGGCCGGTGATCAACGTGGAGGCGGATGGAAGCGCGACGTATACAGTGCAGGCCCTGTGGACGCAGGCCCGTGAAGGATTAAATGTGACCACCTTGATCTGCTCCAACCGGAGCTACCGCATCCTTCAGGTAGAATTGGTCCATGCGGGCAACACATCGCCTGGCCCGAATGCTCAAGCTTTGACAGAGCTGACAAGGCCTCCGATCAATTGGGCAAGAATTGCTCAAGGGTTTGGAGTTCCGGGGGTCACTGTGAGTACTGCAGAAGACCTCACCCAGGAACTGAGCAATGCCTTTACTGAGCCGGGGCCTCATCTCATTGAGATGCTATTGCCGTAGGTATACCTTTGTTACATACGACGAGAGGTTTGCGAAGTTCAGTTTTCCTGAGAGTGGGGATATTATGAACGAATTTAGATATTGTCCGCTGTGCGGAAAAAGTCTGACGAAGAGTACTATGGACGGGAAAGAGGTTCTTTGTTGCGCATCGAGTGACTGCGGTTACGTGTTCTGGGATAATCCCATACCAGTCGTCGCGGCTATCGTCGAAATGGACGGTCGAATTGTTCTTGCGCGGAATAAAGAATGGCCCGGAAAGATATTCGGACTCGTCACAGGATTTTTGGAAAAAGGGGAAACGCCGGAAACGGCCGTCAAGAGGGAAGTGAAAGAAGAATTAGGGATCGATTCCGAGATGAGAGAGCTGGTGGGGGTTTATTCTTTTTTTGAGAGGAACCAATTGATCATGGCCTATCACCTCTCTGCAACCGGGGAGATAAAATTGGGAGATGAATTAGCGGAAGTCAAATCGATCCCCATTGATAAACTAAAGCCGTGGCCGTTTGGAACGGGTCATGCTGTGCGCGATTGGCTGGAAAGACGGAGCGCGCTTCGGTAGAACAATAAGAATTTCAGATACGGTTGGCTGGATTTTAGGAGATGGCTTCATTGACATTGCAGCGGAGATTGATTCAGATATGGGCCTTCGTGTTTAAGAATTGGATCATCGCGAACCGGAATGTCTTTACGATCTTCGAGATCCTTTTCTGGCCCGTTGTCGGCTTTTTTTCCGTGGGGCTTTTGACAAGCTTTCTGGAGCTGGATCCGAACAAAACGGGGTTCATTCTGGTCGGCATCATCTCCATGAGTGTGATTCAGGTTTGCCAAATTGATGTGGCCTACGTCCTTCTGTATGATCTCTGGTCGAAATCCCTCAAACATACTTTCATCGCCCCTGCCCAACCTTTTCAATTGATTTTGGGCTCCTGGCTGATTGGCGTGTTTCGTTCCTTCTTCGTGTTTCTCTTGCTTTCGATTTTCAGCAGTCTTGCCTTTGGATTCGACTTTTTGCGACCGGGCATCGGTCCTCTGATCCTCTTTCTCTTGGGCCTTTTCCTCACTGCTGCGTCCGTGGGTATGAGCGTCTGTATCCTCATTCTCCTTTTTGGATATATGGCGGATGTGGCAGCCTGGTCCTTCAGTGGCTTGATTTCTTTGATCTGCGGGATATACTACCCTGTCTTTATCCTCCCTTTCCCCCTGCGAGAAATAGCCCAGGCCATTCCCCTGACCTATTTTTTGGCGTACTTTCGTTCCTTTTATGGATTTGACGAAGGATTTAAGAACGTTTTAGCTTGGGGATTTGGCTTAGCGGGCCTTTACGTCGTCGTCGAAGTAATTCTTTTCAAAGCGGTGCTTCACCGTGCAAGAAGGACAGGCGTCCTTATTAAGCTGTCAGAATAACCCCGTTCCGATTTCGGATTGCGGAGTGCGCCCGCCTGCCGGTAGGGAGGGATTTCGGATTATTCCTCACTTATTAGTGATAAGTGATAACTGATAACTCTTAACTATTAACTCACTACTCCGACTTCTTAACCTCTTCCCTTGCATCTCTCACCCAGATTCGTATTATTGCCTTTCGCGGGGTTACTTTCAGGGGAGCTTGTTCAATCCTGTCGTAAAGGCTTTCTGGATCTTCCCTTGCAAGAGCGAAAGTTGATTCAACACCCACGCTTTCCAATAACCGAAGGTTTTCGACCCCCAACCCTTTTAATCGAACCAACCGGGCCTTTTCGACCCATTGAATGAGTACTTCCTTCGGGATGAGGAGACGGAGTGCCAGCTCATCCCTTTCGTCTTTCTCTTTGGTTTTTGAGATGAGATCGTCGAGGTTGGTGATTCCCACTTTCGGGAGTTCCCTACAATATTGAGGTTCGATCCAGTAAGCGTCCTCAAGCCTGGAATAATAAGATTCAACGGTATACGAGTCAATGGACTTGAAGATAAGTACAGAAAAACTTGCGATCAGTACGGCTGTCAGGATCGTTGTCAGCGGTCTTGTCTTTTTCTCCATATTCAGGCGATAAGTGGATTCTTCCCATCCCCTTCCAGATCGAAACAGTGAGATGCAGTTATACATCACATAAGCCTGGACGGCAAAAGGCGGAAACCCCAGGAAGCCGAGGAATGGCATTTCGAACCCTTTCCCTTTCTCAAAAAACGGAACGGTGTAGACCCATTTTGAGAGGGCCCAGAAATTCCAGAACTCCCAGAGAAGGCCGCAGATTAACCCGGCGACGAGCAGGAGGTATATTTTCCGTGGGTTTCCTTCTTCGAGATCCCTTAAGAGAGATTTCCCGCCAAACCGGTAATTCAAAGGTTCCAAGAGAAAGATGAACCCCAGCCAAATGAGGGAGAAGAAGTATTCAGGGATGATTAGAGAAGACGCAAGACAAAGAGCTCCCAGGAGAATCAGAACAGAGCGGCCTCCGCCGGAGATCTCCGTTTTCTTGATCTTAGATATTCTAAACAAACCTAAAGATTCTAACAATTCCGTCGTCTCGAACAACCCAGGAAGAACCGTCCCATAGGCAATCGCATAACCGCACCACCTCTCCGCCACGGAGTGGGGAAGGTTGATATAATACCAGTTCTCCAATGAAAGATTTGCCGCTTCAAAAATCGACCAGATGAAGATCGACCAGGGGATCATCAGGAAGAATTCCCTGGTGCGACTAAGGATGAGGGAGTTCCCTTTTAATCGGTAAATGACTGCGTCAATGATGAGGATATAAGACCACCAGGCAAAGGAATAAAACCAGCTATAGAACGGATCGACCTTTTCGAAGAGGAAGATTTCGGAGAGAAGGAGAAGGATGATTCCAAAAATCCCATGAAGGAGAAACGTCTTTTTCATGGAATTCTAATTTAGCACATCCATCGCCTTCAAACAATCGGTAAATACAGAATTGGATAAGCCGGGAATATTTTACATTCGTCATGGAATCTGCTATCCTACGGATGCAGGCATTCGCAGGGCAGAATGACAGGTCAACGATGTGGAAGTATTAAGGAGTGCCCTCTGATGTATCTCAGCTTTTATGGTTTTCGGGAAAAGCCTTTTAACCTGACTCCTGACCCCCGTTTTGTCTTCTTGAGTAACACCCATAAAGAGGCCTTTGCCCACCTTCTGTACGGCGTTAACCATCGTATGGGATTCATTGCCCTGACAGGAGAGGTGGGATCCGGGAAAACAACAGTCTTACGTGCACTCCTCAGCCAGCTGGACGCAGATCATCACCGTACGGCTTTGATCTTCAATCCCTGTGTTTCACCAGAGGTGCTTCTTCAGAACATCAACCGGGAATTCGGTATCCCGACAAGCACCTCAAATCACACGAGCTTCCTGGATTCCCTCAATGTGTTTCTTCTCCAGCAGAACGCCGAGGGGCGTACGGTCGTCCTGGTCATCGACGAGGCACAAGATTTGGAAGCACCGGTGCTCGAACAGATCCGGCTGGTCTCGAACCTGGAGACAGATAGGGAAAAGCTGATACAGATTATCCTGTCAGGACAGCCCGAGTTCGTTCAGATTCTAAAGAGGAACGAGATGAGGCAGCTGAGCCAGCGGATTAATGTGCGGTACCATCTGCAGGCCATGGATTTCCAGGACACTGTCCATTACATCAACCACCGGCTCGACGTGGCAGGGGGAAGAGGTGGGGTTCTCTTCTCCGGGAGGGCGCTGAAGCGAATATACAGGTATTCAGGGGGGCTTCCGAGACTTGTCAATGCGGCTTGCGACAGGACGCTCCTGGCGGGCTACGCAAGGGATACGACAAAGATAGACTCCTGCATTGCTGCGGCAGGGATCAAAGACATGAGAAGGAATACGGCGTCTTATACCCGGAAACGACGTCTTATTCTGATCCCGACGTTTGGATTGCTTGCGGTCCTCTTCGCAACGGGCATCTATTTTAAGCAGTATGACTTTACGGCCCCGTTCGATGCCTCCCAACACATCAAGGCAACAGAGGAACTGACGGATAAAGACCCGGTCCCAACCGGTGAAGAACTTTCCCGTGCCATGGCTGTTGAACTCGGGAAGGTCACGGAAATAGAAAGTGCCCGAGGGGCTTTTAATATTCTGGCCGGTTTTTGGAATGCTCCGCCCTTCTCCGAAGACGGCGATTCGAGCCAGTTCAGTGGAATAGAGCGTGCGGCTTCAGACCGGGGACTTCGTCTATACAGATTTTCTGGAAACCTGGGCGCCTTGCTTCGCATCGATTATCCGGCAGTGCTCGAACTGACCGTACCGGGCATACGGGGAAAACGCTTTGTTTCGCTGGTAGGCGTAGAGAACGAGCGACTCCTTATCAATCCGCCGATTGCAGGGAGGAGATCTCTTTCGTTCAGGGAGCTTGAGAGGTGTTGGTCCGGCCAGAGTTTTCTCCTTTGGAAAGACCCCTTGAACCTTTTAAGGACGATCGCACCGGGGTCAAAAGGAGCCCACATCAAGCAGCTTCAGGACCTCCTTAGAGAGGCAGGGGCCTACAGCAAACCTGTGACGGGCGCTTATGACGATGAAACTCTTTCGGCCGTCAAGGGGTTCCAGTCATCAAAGGGAATCAAACACGATGGTATCGTCGGCGGTCAAACACTGATGCTTTTGTATGGATCCGTCGACCGTTTTAAAGTTCCGAAACTCACGGTGGGGCGAAAATGAGTGTGATACTGGATGCCTTGAGGAAACTGGATCGCGAAAAGTCATCTCGCCGCGGCGGAACAGCCAATATCGCGGTGGAAATGCTCAGGCCTGCCCTGTCCCGCCCCGGGAAAAATATCTCTCTGTATGTTGTTGCCGTTTTCTTGACGGCCGTCGCTGCTGCTGCCGTCACATACGTCCTGATGTCGGAGCCCGGGTCCCTGCCGAAGTCATCGCCACCCGTGCCCGTGAGTCATCCTGCCCCGATTCAGCAGGCCACACCGGCTCCCCTTTCCCGTGAACCGGTCCGCAGTGCTCAAGACGAAATAAGCCGGGTGCCTCAGAAGATCGAGAGCCCTGCCGGAAGCAAACCCACCGAGACCTATTCCGGCGAGAAAAAAGTAGAACAGAATGTTATTTCGGAAGAGACAGACAGCACCCATGGAAGCACAAAGAAAGCCTTGGAACACGCACAAACAGGAGCTGCGGCAGCCCCACCTTCGCTTGCAATATCGGCGATCGTCTGGTATGAAGACCCCTCAAAGCGCTTCGCCATGATCAACGGCATGATTACTACCGAGGGATCCTTAATAGAAGGCGCGAAGGTGGTGGAGATCAATCCGACCAGCATACGCTTCTTGCGAAACGGCCAGTATTTTGAAATCCCCATATCGAAGTAAGAAGCACCCCATCTCTAAGAAAATGGCAGAGCCCAATTAGTCCTGGCTTTCCCCTTCATCCTTCTCTCGCAATGCGGTTTTGTCCTTAATCGAGCAGCACGAAACCGTAACGATTTTGAACATCGTCTCTCGTTTTGAGAACCTCACACGGCAGTCCTAAATTCCTGACCGTCTTATATACATTGATACCAAAGATTGAATCGCAAGGTCTTACCTTATCCGGGGTAGGGCAGGGATTGCCTTGTTTAGCGGCACACCTCTCGCATAAATTACATGTGCGAATGGCAAAGGCAAAGTAGTAACCATCCAGGAAGGCGGCTCTTTCGATCTGAAGAACTGCCGCACTGAGTGCCCTCGCATCGTGCGAATGGACAAGCATAATATAGCTATATCTTTTTAGCATCTCAGTTCTTTCCTGATAAGTCGTCCCTCTACGGTCGCATCTAATATTTCCAGCAAGGAAATCTTCACAGCCCCATCGACATTTCAGGATTGCCCGAATGTCAAAAAAAATCTGCTTTGGTGAGATTATCTTCGCATTGATCATACGGAGTTCCTTTGCTAATTGAATGTATTTTTCCATCTCTTCTCCCTTTTGCCGCTTTTGCAGGATTCAATTGTGAATAGGAATCGACAGACCGAGTCATTTTATTGCCAAAACAGGCCCAAGTCAATTTGAATTAATAGCTCGCCCACCCCGAGTTTTAGCCCCCGACCTGGAGGGATCCCTCAAAGTGTTTCGGAGACCGAAACCAAGCTGTTCCAACTTGACTTCTCCAAGTCCTTGATTTATAAGTTTCGAAAAATGGCGGGAAGTTGCCTGATCCTTGGGGTATTGATCTAAATCCATCGGCGGTCCGCATTGAGTCGGCCCAACTCCGGCTCTAAGCACCACAAGATCGAGCATTTTTGAATTTGGCCCCAATCAGCAAAGGGGCTTCTTTTTTGCCAGACATACCCTATGTACTGGATTTATCTTGCAGCGATTGGCGCGTTCATCTGGTTTGTCATCCTTTTTCTTCCATGGCGTCCGTGGGATACTCGTGCGGTTATGGATTCCACCTCGGCTTGTCCTGACCTTGATTTGATTGACACCACCGTGCTCATCCCGGCGCGAAATGAGGCCAAAGTGATCGGAACGGCTCTGGGTAGCTTGAAGAACCAGGGACATGATCTCAAGATTGTCGTTGTGGATGACCGGTCCACGGACGGAACTTTCACTGTTGCGGAGACCTCGGGCATACGGAAGCTGCGGGTCATCTCCGGCGAACCCTTGCCGGGGGGCTGGAGCGGAAAGCTTTGGGCACTTGAACAGGGATTTCGCCATGTGAGCACCCCCCTGACCCTTTTGCTCGACGCTGATATTGAACTGCGGCCGGGCATCATCCACGCGCTGCGTCAGAAATTGAAAGAGAGCCATCTTCAGCTTGTTTCCGTAATGGCCGATATGCGCATGGTCAACCTCTGGGAACGGTTGTTCATGCCAGCCTTCGTTTACTTTTTTAAGATGCTTTATCCTTTTCGACTGTCCAATTCCGGTTCCACTCGTGTGGCGGCGGCTGCCGGCGGGTGTATTTTATTGGAGACTCGGCTGATCGAGGAAATCGGTGGGTTCAAGGCTATCCGCAACGAGTTGATCGATGATTGCGCCTTGGCGAAGCGAGTCAAGGCCCTCGGTTACAGAACCTGGATTGGTTTGACCCATTCAGCTCATAGTCTGCGATCTTATGAAGATTTGGCGGATATTTGGAACATGGTAGCCAGGACGGCTTTTTGTCAGTTGCGTTACTCTGCGACCTTACTGGCAGTGACAACAATGATCATGCTGCTGGTATTTTGGCTTCCGATCGCAGGATTGTTCTTTCCGGTAGTCGCTGCAGAGATCATTTCCGCTTGTGCCTTAGCAGCAATGATTCTGAGCTATCTGCCAACCCTTAAGTTCTATGGGCAGTCGAGAAGGTTGGCTTTGGTTCTGCCGCTCATCGCTACTCTCTATCTTGCCATGACCTGGACGTCGGCAATTCGGTTTTGGGCAGGATCTGGGTCGTTTTGGAAAGGGAGATTTTACAGGGCAGATAAAAGGGTCTAATGATAGCGGATCGTTTGATCAAAAGAGTTTCATACCATGTCCATCGATCAGTATTCTCTCGCGGCAACAAAACGAGCGATCTCTCTGAGCGGATCAGCTTCCGGCCCAAATGGCTTTAAAGCATCGACCGCCATTTTCACTAGTTCTCTGCCCTTCTTCTTCGACTCCTCCAAACCCAGCACAGAAGGGTAAGTCGCTTTCCCCCTGGAAAGATCGCTTCCCGTCTTTTTACCCATCAATGCCGCCTTTCCCTCGACATTGAGAATATCGTCAACGATTTGAAACGCCAACCCTACGCTCTCTCCGTAGCGGGTCAGGGCATTGAGGATTTCTCCTTTTGCGCCCCCCAATTTTGCTCCTACCCGAACCGAAGCTAAGATCATCGCTCCTGTTTTACGCGCATGGATATATTGCACCGTAGGGAGATCCACCCCTTTTCCCTCTGATTCAACGTCCACTACCTGCCCGCCTACCATCCCCAAAACCCCTGCTGCCTGAGCGACTTCGTTGACCAGATCCAGGATCACCCCGCCGTCACTTGAACGGAAATCTCCTGGAAGGGGGGTAGTCATCAGTCTGAATGCCTCTGTGAGGAGGCCGTCTCCTGCCAAAATAGCGATTGCCTCTCCAAATACTTTGTGACAAGTGGGTTTTCCCCGCCGGTAGTCGTCGTTATCGATGGCCGGGAGATCATCGTGGATCAGAGAGTAGGTATGGATCATCTCCAGGCCGCAGGCAAATGGAAGGATTCTCTCCCCTTTTCCTCCCACGGCTTCAAAGGAAGCGATGGATAAAATGGGACGAATCCGTTTCCCGCCGGCGAAGAGACTGTGCTGGATCGCCTTGTGAAGATTCGATGTGAATTCCTCTTTCTTCGGGAGGTACCTCTCCAGAGCGGAATCCACGATCTCCTTTTTCTCCTGCAAGTATCGATCTATATCCATCAGGAGCGATCCTTAGCGCATCCACGCCAGGCACGTCGAACAGGTCCGGTAGGCCCATCACTTTCCCGAAGAGCCGGAAGGTTGAGGACCTTCAAGGAAGTCCAAAATGGCACGCCTCACTTTACCAAGATCGGCTTTGGTATTGATACAGGGACCGTTGGGACGTTCGTTCAAGATTCCGATCACCGGAATCGGATACGTATCTTGAATGCCAGCGGTCAGGTCAAGTTCGCAGGCTACCGCCACAATGGCCTCGGGTCTGTTCTCCAAAACGATTCTCCTAGCCAATGTCCCGCCGGTGGCCACCGCGATCTTCAAATGATATTGGTCAGAGAGTTCAATCAAATCTTTAATCTCACATTTCCCGCACCCTTTGCAGTTTCTGATATTCCCTGTGATCTTGATCTGGCAATCGAAATCTTGAATGCAGTGAGGAAGAAGGATCAAAAGTTTGTCGGGCCGGATCCGGTGTCTGTTGGATCGAATGAGGTGGTTGTTCAATTCGACGAAAGACTGCTGCACTTTCTCTTTCGGTATCCCGACGAACTTTCCCATCAGGATCATGAGCGGAAAAAGGACTTTCGCCACAACACCTCTTAGCTTATGAGAGAGAAAGATGTCCTTGCCCCGGAGGATGGTGAAGATGAGGAGGAGACCGCCAAAGATCATGAGGAAGACCAAAACGGCGAGGGCGAAGCTGAAGAGAGGTGGGAGGAAGGGATGAATGTTTTTCAACCCTACCATGGGAACATACCAGAGGAGAAAGATGAGAATGAACAGAATGACACAGGTAAAGACTAACAGTCCGATGAAGATTCTCTTCTGCGGCCTGATCTCCAAAGTTCTCCTCTTAAGAATCAAAAAATCAAAATCGGAAATTGAGACGATCCACTTGGAAGTGACCCAGACGTATTTTAACAAATTTTGGCACCTGTCACCACTAAAATTTGCCGAAGCGCCTCCATCCGAAATATTTCACCATAGCACGCAGGAGAGAGACTAGTGCTGGTTTTTTCCTTGACATTGGCAATTGAGCGGTAGGTATATTAAAAATAATGGGTGAAGGGTCTTTTGACCTGATGTCTTTTGTAATTTTAGACCATTCTTGAGCGGTTACAAGGAGGAGGGCGGCATGGGAGAGGTCTCTAAAGAGACAGCAAGTAAAAGGTGTTTGATCTTCACTTTCGTTGCCTTCATGATGGTTGGGTTATGGATTTCTCATTCTTACGGGGAAGAGGCGAACCAATTCAATTACGGGTTTTCCGCCTTCGGGGGGAGAGGTGACGCCTGGCACGATAAACCCCATTTTGAGGTTTACGGATTTCTCCCTCGTGTTGATTGGAATCTTTACAAGAGTTGGGGTTTAGAGTTGGAAGGAAATTTTTCTTACTGGAATATCGCCGCTCAAAAGGATTTTTACTTTTCGGGTGGAAATATCAACATTCTTTTTAAACCCATCCAACGAAAATGGGGCTCTTTATTTATGCTCGTTGGAGGAGGGATTGGTTACGACAGCGCTGGCAGTAAAGTGAGCGAGATTGGTAATTCGGGCTGTGGAGGGATTCTCCAGACGGGCGCGGGCATTTTCTATAACCTTGGGAAAGGAGTGGCATTCAGGGCAGAATATCGTTTCTATCATATCTCCGATCCCTTCAGGCATGACAGAGGACTGAATAGCCACAACGCACTCCTGGGGATTTCTTTTTAGAAAAGGTCTCAGAATCAGTTAGAATATTGAACAATCTTTTCGTTTAACTTGATAAGGAGGGAATCGAGCCCGTTACTTTTGAGGAAAGTCGTGTAGTCTGCCCGCTTCAAGGCGAGGTCGCTGACGCCGTCTGCGACAACATTGATGATTCGCCACTGGCTGCCAACCCGATGTAGCAAGTAATCCAACTCGACCTGTCCCCCGTCGGACTTGATGAGTCGGGTTTGGACCAGAACCCGGCCGCCGCTCACCTCTTTTTCTGAGATCAGCTTGAACCGTTCCCCGGAATAGGTATCGAAGTTAGCCGCATAAGTGGCAATGCTCAGCCTACTGAACGTCTCAACGAATTTTGACCTTTGTTTGCTATCAAAGATCTCCCAAAATCTACCCAATACTATTTTGGCGATAAAGGGCATGTCAAAACCGGCCGTGATCACCGGCGCAAGTCGATCATATCTCCCCTGGTAGCCAATCTGGTTTCCCTCCTTCATAACGAGGAGGAGCGTTTCATGTAGGTTTTCAACGACATCGATTGCAGGCTGAGCGCTGACCGGAGGCAACGGCTCGAGCCTAGGGACTGCTAAGAAAAGAAATACAAATAGACAGACCCGTTTCATATCACCCTTTCGCCTTTATCCGGTAGTTCTCGGGCCATTGGACCATTGGTCCGGGGCCCGCGCACATAGACCCAAAGCGCCTTGAGGGGATGTGTGAAAGCGTCATTGACGGCGGTTGGCTCGAAACCGCTATGGAGCATGCAATTGGCACATTTGGGGTTGCGACCGTTGCCATA
>Ga0187780_10003644_pt1 | contig 11603 bp, 11 predicted proteins | sample 1015_Q2_SP10_20__FD_132429 | JGI IMG/M metagenome (GOLD analysis project Ga0187780, IMG submission 132429) | Tropical peat soil microbial communities from peatlands in Department of Meta, Colombia - 1015_Q2_SP10_20_MG | ecosystem: Environmental > Terrestrial > Soil > Wetlands > Peat | place...
AACGCAGGGAGGACTTCGTCCAACAATCGTTTCGAAAAAAGCACTGGAAGGGTCAGCAGACCATGTCCAATTCTGAAGGCTAGCCGTTAGCCAGGCGTATTTCCCCTGCCTCATGAAGCCTGTTCGACGTCTGATGGATAATTGGTTGGCCGTTAAAACCCGGTCGTCCATGTGCCATTACATTAGTGAAAACGCGCATATCAAAGGGTTGTCCACATTTGAGCAGTTCTCTTCTAAGGAATCCCGGCGACTTCATACTGCGTAGGATGGAATCCGTTGGCCAGACGAGGAGGCCACTCGAACTACTGTCGGTGACGAAGGATTACACCGTAATAGCGAGCCTTCCAAAGAACAGCACGTCACTCGCGGTCCAGGCGGTCGAGGGAGGCGCTGACGCCGTCATGCTCAACATTGACGGGGACGAGAGCTCGTCTCCGAGCCACTTCGGGAGCTACGATCTCCACGACGCCTACATCAACGACGTGATCTCCACGGTTTCGGTCCCATGCGGCCTCTTCATAGGGGGAGCGAGGCTGCTCACAGAGGAGTATTGGGAGAGGATAATGTCGAGCGACTTCAGCTTCGTTGAAATGTACGCCCACCAGATGCCTACCTTCGTCCTTTCCGACAAGAGGGTGAAGAAAGTGACGGCAATATCCACTGGATACATCCTCGAGCAGGTCAAGCAGCTCTCGGAGATGGACGGGGTTGAAGCAGTGGACGTAGCCACGGTCCCCCACCAGTCCCGTGGAGCACCATTCAGCGTACTTGACTATGCGACCCTCGGGGTAATCGCCAAGCTGTCGGCGAAGCCCGTCCTCCTCCGGACGCAGAAAAAGCTGACCATAGGAGACGTCTCCAATGTAATGGCCCTCGGTGTGAAGGGCCTTGTGGTCGACCCCTGCATCCTGTCGGGGACCGATGAAGCGTATGGTTCTGAAATCTCGCAATACGTGCCAAAGAGACCCTCTCCTGATCTGATAGATGAGTTACCGTCGTCAGCCGATCCTCAGTCCTAGCTGCATCCTGTTATTGGGTTCAATGTTTAGCAATCCTGAAAATATTCGATGCGTTTGCGATTTGACGTCTTAACAGCCAGCATGTCCGGACACGAAGCTTTGCGAACAGTTACGCGGGACTCTCCCCTCTCAAAAAGTACGAATTCAGTCCCTTCCTTGAACCTGAATGGTCGACGCCCTTCGGAATGTTGAATACGCAAATCACGACCCAAGTCTTGATAAAGGAAGTCAAGGGGGTGAAGTTCGGCTACAAACCCACTCACCAGACCAGGGAGCTCTTGACGGCTTTCAGGAACATGGTAAACGACGCCATCCGGATCAGCCTGACAGAAGATATCCACGGACGCCTGAAACTCCGGGATAGGTTGTATAAGGAATTCCAGGACAGATACGATGTCGTATCCTGTTTCCCCTACTCTGTAGCTGAGGTGGCCTGGTCAATCTTGAAAAAACACAGAAGGTGGCGGCGGATGCCATATGCGAAGAGACTGATGATGAAGATGGACTCGCGGCGATATACCCTGATCCATTCCATTCTATCTCTTCCATTCAGGAAAGGGGAAAGGATCCTGATTCCACTGCGATACGGGGATTACCAGCGCGGGTTCCTCATGGACGACGCCCCGAAGAGGGGATCTGTGACGGTGACCGACACCGCAGGCTCCCGCAGGGAGAAGGAAAGGGTTCGACAAATCCTCCATCGAACAGCCAAAGAGATAGTGGAGAAGGCGAAGGAAATGAAGCAGGCAATTGTCCCGGAGCGCCTGAAGGGGATAAGGTACGCCCACACGAGGGGAAATTGGGAGTCGGGGTCTAGGAGGCGCAGGTTAGCCCAGTGGCCGTTCAGGGTCCTTCAGGCGTTCATCCTCTACAAAGCGAGCTGGGAAGGTGTACCCGTCGAGTTTGTGGGTGCGGCATATACTTCACAAACGTGCCACGAGTGCAAGAGTGTCAACCGGAATCTTAAGCCGAACGAAAGAGAATGGCGATGCCCAAATTGTGGTGCCACTCTCGACCGTGACCTGAATGCCGCTGTCAATATTGCAGGCCGCGGAAAAATAGAATGTCTGGGTGAGGTTCGCCCAGGAGCGCAGGGCACAAATGAAGTGGTGAAGGGGAACGAGACGACGGCTCCAATCCTCCGAGCAGAAGCCCTGAAGTTGGCTGGATTGGCAGTTGCTATCAAGTCAATAGAACCAAGCGTATAAAGCCGAAGTAGCGAGCCTAAGCCCAAGGGCAAGGCTTGCAGAAGAACAATAAGATCCAAGCAGTCATTCTTGCCGGAGGCCTGGGCACAAGGTTGAGGCCCTATACTCTCCTCCTCCCCAAGCCCATGCTCCCAGTGGGCCCTCGCCCCATCCTTGAACACATTATCCTGTGGCTGAAGAAGAATGGCATAGGCGAGGTCATAATCACCACGGGGTACCTGGGAAAGACGATTCAGGACTACTTCGAAGCTGGCAAAGACTGGGGGGTGAAGATCAAGTATGCGGCCTCGCCTCATCCTCTCGGCATCGCTGGACAGCTGAAATCTGCCGAGAGTAAGATCCGCGGCAGGTTCGTGTGCGTGTACGGGGACGCCATCCTGGAGATGGACCTGAAGAAACTGATACAGTTCCACTCGGGCCATTCGGCGCTCGCCTCAATGGCCCTGATGAAATACAGTACCAACCTGAAGTACGGTTTCCTCGAGACTGACGAGGATGGCCTCATCACCGAATGGAGGGAGAAACCGGTTATCTCTGGATACATCAATGTCGGCTGCTATGTGATGGAGAAAGCTTTCCTCAGGTTCATCCCCCCGAACCAGATGTATGGAATGAGGGAGGCCTTCGAGGAAGCAATGAAGCACGGGAAGGTCTATGGCCTGCGAATGGGAGGACGTTTCACCGACATAGGGGATACGAAGTCGTACAGGGTAGCCAACGATGAATTCACAAAGAAGATGGGCAAGCTGCTTTAGCTGGTTCGCGTCGCATTGAGGGTCATTGTCTTCGAAGACGACGGACTTGAAGGGTTCGGTCCGCTAACTCTATTGAGGCACGCGAGCCTTCTGCGCTGGGGGACGAAAAGGCTCCTCGACGCGCTGGTGGAGAAGATCCCCGATGCAACCGACGTGACCCTCTGGGGGAGGCCCGAGCTCGCGGCGGTCTCCAAGGAGGCCACCCAGCTTTCATACAACGAGAAGGCCTATGGCTCAACGGTACTTGTCAACGCCAGAGCCAGGCCGAACGAAGGGATCCTCCTCTCGGCCTCATGGTCTGAGCCCTTCGTCGCCATATCCAAGGGGAGATTGGTAGCGGCCAGGCTCGATTCGGTCGCATTGAGGCCCGGTGTCATAACGAAGAAGGGGGTGATCTCGCTCGCAAAGCGGGTGAAGAGGGTGATTACACCCGCCGAGCCTCTCTTCGAGGGGTACTGGCATCTCGTCGAAAGCAACGGACTGGCCATCGCCGAGCAGGCGAAGCACTTCGAAGAAGCCCTCTCCGTGCCCAGGGGGGTCGAGGTCAAGGGCCCTGCGGCCAACGTGATCGTCGACATCGGAGCCGAAATCGAAGCGCATGTCACGCTGGACGCCAGGCTTGGCCCCATCATCGTCGACAGAGGAGCGTCGGTCGAGAGCTTCAGCAGGGTCATGGGCCCTTGCTACATCGGCCCCAAGGCGAGAATCATGTCCGCGCTGATAGGTGGGGGAACGGCGATCTTCGACTCCTGCAGGATAGGCGGCCAGATCGAGAATTCGATAATGCTCCCGTACACCAACAAGGCGCACCACGGCTACGTGGGTGACTCCTACGTTGGCTCCTGGGCGAACCTTGGAGCCGGATGCACCTTCAGCAACCTGAAAAACACCTACGGGAACGTTAGGCTCGACCTCGAAGGGGAGAGGGTGGACAGCGGGATGATGAAGCTGGGGCCGGTCATCGGGGACATGGCCAAGCTTTCCATTGGCACCCTGGTGCACGCGGGTAGGGCGATAGGAACGGGTTCCCACATATCAGGTCTCGCGGCGAAGAACGTGCCGAGCTTCACCTTTCATGATTCAGAGTCCGGGAGGGACGTGGAACTCCTCCTCGAGTCTGTCTTAGAGACGCAGAGAAGGATGATGGAGAGGAGGGGAATGGCGCTGGGGAGGGCCGAGGAGGGGCTCATCAGGCGCGCTTTCGCCTCTACAGCCAAAGAGAGGAAGACTGCGGGCGTGAGGATGGGGCGTCTAGGGTGAAGAACCTCTCGACTTGCAGCTTTTCGCAACAGTGCAGATTATCGAATACCTACCAGTTGGGCGAGCTCCTTCCTCGCGCTCGCCCCCAACACCTGCGAAGCGCCTTCAGGGGACACATCGCTCACATAGATTCCTCCGCCGAGCTCCAGGCCCGTCCACTGGGCCCTCTTCGGATAGACTTCGATGTGCCAGTGGATCTGCTTCGTAGTCTTTTTCTCCGAAGAGCTGTGGAAGACCATGGTAAAACTGGGCGCGTCGAGGGCTTTGGACATTCCTCCGAGGGTCGACCTCAGCATCAGGGCTAGGTCCATCATTTCCTTCTGCGAAAGTTTCAGTATGCTTGTCATGTGTCTCTTTGGGTAGACCCAGAACTCGAAGGGGTGGGTAGAGACCCATGGCGCGAAGGCGAGGAAGAAATCCGTGGCGAGTATCTGCCTCGGCCCGCCAGTCTCCGTCCCCACCACCTGGCACATAGGGCAGACGCCGAGTTCGTTCAGGGAGGTCTGGACGGTCTCTGCTTCCTCCTCCACCGCCGGGGGCACCCTGGGGGTGGTGACCATCTGAATGCTCGGATGGACGGCCGTCGCCGTCCCCTCCTTCTCACTATTGGCGTAGACAAGGACATAGCTCACGCCCTTCTGTGAGTAGAGCCACCTTACCTTGTCCTGCAGAGAGGCCAGTATGTTGGTCCACTGCTCCACGTCGATCTTCGCGAAGGGCTGGTCGTGCCTAGGGGTGGCTACAAGCACATAGTGATAGCCCACGGCCGGCTCACTATAGTGTGGCGACTCCCCGTAGGACGGCGGCGCGTTTGGGGTGACAACGGGGTACTTCGCTGGGAATATCCTGACGGCCCAGTTCTTCACTACGTCTCCTTCAGAATCGGTCTGTTTGAGGAGGGTGTCCCCCCTCTTGACAAGTACCAGATCGGCAGGCGGCGTCAATTCTTCGTTGCCGGCGCAATAGTTGCATCTTTCCGCTTTCTGAGGGATGACCTGCCCTGGCTTGAGCCCCCTGTCGGGGAGTGTGATCGAGAGCTTCTCCGAGAAGTAGTCCTTCCTGATCTCGACCATGGGCATGCCATCGCGACTTGGTCTGCACATAAGCGTTTTCAAGGCTGAATGGGTTCCGCGAAAGAAACAAATGGAGAGGGCCGACGACAGCTGCGCCAAACAATGAAGATAGGCTACGTGCTGCTCGACGGCTGCGGAGACAGGCCTGCTCCTATCCTGAACTACACGACTCCACTTGAGGCTGCCTACACGCCCAATCTGGACAGGATTGCAGCACGATCGAGGCTCGGGAGCGTCACCACCGTCGGTAGGGGGATAGCTCCGGAGTCAGACATAGCGGTGTTCAACATGCTGGGCTACTCCTTTGAACAGGGGTACCCCGGAAGGGGGGTTATCGAGGCCGTGGGCTCGGGGCTCGAGGTGAGGAAGGGGGACCTCGCTCTCCGCGCCAACCTAGCCTCTGCAAAGGGCAGAAGAATCGTAGACAGGCGGGCTGGCAGGAACCTCACCCAGGAGGAGGCAGAGCTCCTTGCTGCGGACCTAAACGGCATTAGCCTCGGCGGCGCACGTTTCGAGTTCAAGGCCACCATCTCATACAGGGGGGTTCTGGTAATCAGAGGGGAGGAGCCCCTCAGCGCCGCCATTTCCAACACGGATCCCGCCTACGCCAGAGTCACAGGATTCGGCGCCGCAAGGGAACCCTCCGGGACAGATCATGTCATGCGCTGCGTGCCAGAGTCCAAAGACAAAGGCGCTATCCGAGCGGCGCTGCTAGTCAATGAATTCACACGGAAGGCACAGCAGGTTCTCAATTCAAGCGAGGTGAACAAGGAAAGGGTCCGCGAGGGGAAACTCCCGGCCAACCTGGTCCTCCTCAGGGATGCCGGGGACCACCAGCCCGATCCGACGTCCTTCGAGAAAATGTACGGGATGGCGGGGACTGCCCTGGTCGAGATGCCCGCGGAGGTGGGCATAGCCAAGCTCCTAGGGATGAGAATGGTCCCCATAAAGGACAGGAAAGACATGTCGGAGAAGGCTACAATCTTCTCTTCTGAACTGAAAGAGGGCACCATCGTCTATGTCCACATCAAGGGACCGGACGAATTCGGCCACGATGGGGATGCGAGGGGGAAGAAGAGGAACATCGAGTCGATAGACAAGGAATTCTTCTCTGCGGTTCTCAAACACGTCGACGACTCGACCATCGCCGTCTCCTGCGACCACGCCACGCCGTGCACGCTGAAGAGGCACTCTGCCGATCCCGTCCCCCTCCTTGTGAGTGGAAGAGGCAGAGGTGATGGCAAGAGGTTTGACGAGGCGAACGCAATGCTTGGATCTCTAGGCCACTTGAAGGGGAGCGACGTGCTGGCGAAGGTGGTCAGAGGGGACTTCAGACCGCGTACTTCTTCAGAAGTCTGACCGCGTCTACAGCAATGTCTATGGCATCCTCCACCCCGGCTTCGAGGCTCAAGTGATTCGTGGCCCTGTTGGCCACCACTGCGAGCACCGCACCGGTCTTGAGCCCGAACACCCTCCCTAGGGTGAAAAGCGTGGCTGCCTCCATCTCGAAGCAAAGAACCCTCGCTGCCCTCATGTCGTCAAGGAGCCTCGCCCTGCCCGAAGGTAGGTATCCCCCGAACGACTCCCTCCCCTGCCCTACGTAGAACGCGTCAGTGGAAGCTGTTATCCCCACCTCAAACTTTTCTCCCCTCGATGCCGCAGCCTCGCTGAGGGCCATCACCACCCCTGATGTCGCCGCCGCGGGATAGCCAAGCGGGACGTATTGCGCGCTTGTGCCATCCATCCGTACGGCCGCGTCTGCGATGATGACAGAACCCGTCCTAATTCCAGGAGTTATTGCGCCGCAAGTCCCTACTCTTATCATAACCTTCACGCCAAGGCGCGCCAACTCCTCGATGGCTATGGCCGCGGCCGGCCCGCCTATCCCTGTGCTCACTGCCATCACCTTCTCGTTCCCCACCCTCCCGGCATATGCTCTGTATTCTCGGTGCGTGCCAAGGTCCCTCGCCCCCAGGAACCGCTCGGCAATCTTGGGCACCCTCCCCGGGTCACCCGGAAGGAATGCGATGCGGCCAACGTCCCTCTTTGCGAGTCTAATGTGGTACGGCCTCCCGCCTTCATCCGTGGGCTCTTCCGCCAACTATTGGGACACCCTCGGGTCCAGTTCCTCCGGGGTAGTTAACAAGGGTTCTCGTGCCGCCTAGACAGGGGGGGCGTAGCACCTCCTACAGTGAGGCTCATACATTTCCTTGCCCCCGACGACAATGGTAGGAGAATTCTTTGGTGCTGGCTTCCCGGCAATAAGTCTCTGAGTCCTTGTCGCCTCCTGGCCGCAGACGACGCACACCGCACTCAGGTACCTCACTCTGTCCGCCCTGGCGGCGAGCTGCATCGTGGTGGGGAAGGGTTCTGCCCTGAAATTGAGGTTCAGGCCGCAGGCTATCACCCGCCGGGTGTCCGCGAGCCTGTCCAGGACTCCCACGAGCGCCTCGGGGAAAAAGTTCACTTCGTCGACCCCTATGGCGTCAAGCTCCTCGGAAACGGCGAGCTCCTCGATCTTGTGCAATCCCTCTGCCGAAGAGGCGACGGTGTAGGCGTCGTACTTGAGCCCGTTGTGGGTGACCACTTGCCTTGCGCTGTACCGCCTGTCGAAGGCGATCTTGAAAATGGCACCCTTCCTCTTGGCGTAAACCTCTCTCTCGACGAGCCGGATCAGCTCAGATGTCTTTCCGGAGAACATCGGTCCGATAATTACTTCGAGAGTCAATATTTCCGGCGCCGTTGCGGGTGGAATTTATCGGTTCTGCCCACAAGACTTTGCGCATCGGCCGATTTCCTCCCAGGATCAGCTCTCGGGCGTGTCTAGTCGACCAGGGAGTCTCCGCCTTCGTCGAGGAACAGGCGATTGATGTCCTGTCCTTTGCGGGCAACGGAGAAATTGCCCTGACCGTTCCGCATCAGGACATATGGCTTCGGCTGACTATGAAACGGCATGTTCATGACAATGGAGTAAGCCCCGACGTCCCTGAACATCACCAGCTTCCCTGCCTCCGCACCCCCCAGCTTCGACCTGCTGGAGGTGGGGAAAACGTCAAGCGGGTCACAGAGCCTTCCTACGAGGACTAGCTTCTCCGTGGACGACTTGCCTCCGGGAATCACTTCCACAGGGTATTCGTGTCTGAGAAGCGCAGAATCGAGAAGCAAGTGGTAGCCAGCGTCCAGATAGACGTACTTGCTCTCGCCGAAGCTCTTTGTGTTTACGATTCTCGAGACAAGGACCGTTGACTCGGCGGTCAGGTACCTGCCGCTTTCTGACACGAGGGTGAACCTGTCCCCTATGCTCTCGATGAGGCTGTTCAGCTGCCCCACGATCTTCAGGGCCAGGTCCTTCGGTGTCTGGACTTTTCTTCCGTATGGCGCAGGGAGGCCACCTCCTATATCGAGGGTCTTCACATGGAATCCCCCGATCTGTCTCCTCGCATCCAGAATGAACGCTTCGAGCTTCTCGATGGCTTCGGCATAGCAGGCAGGGTCTTCGATTTGGCTCCCGAGATGGAAGTGGAAACCTTCAAACTGGAGAAGAGGGATATCGTAGACCTTCTTCAGAACACTGAGGGCGCTGTCCTGTCCAGGACCGTTGAGCTGAAGGCCAAACTTTCCATGACCCATGGACCCCCTTAGCTCTGCATGGACGTGAACCTCTGGGTTGACCCTGATCATCGTATTTACGGCGACGTTCACCTTGGCGGCCGCTTCCGCCAGGTTGAGAAGACCATTGTAGCTGGCCACTACTATCTTCCTCACCCCCATTCTGAGAACTTCTTCGTATTCGGCGGCGGTCTCCGTGATGCTTGTGTACATCACGTTATGGGGTGTCGCCCCAGACTTCAGGACAAAGACGAGCTCGCCGGGCGCCGTGAGGTCGAAGAGTATTCCCTCGCCGGCGAATGTCCTGATTACCGAGGGGTTGAAGTTCGCCTTGACGGAGTAGGCAACACGATACGCCCCCTTGAAATCCGCGAAGGCCTGCTCCATGTCAGAGACCTTCTTCCTCAGAGTAGCTTCGTCAATCAGAAAGTACGGCGTGCCGTACTTTTCCGCTAGGCTGTATAATTCCCTGTCCGAAAACCTCGGCGCCGCAACGCCCGCGCATGGCACAGGCTGCGTGCGAGTGTCGACCAACTTTTTGTTAGACCTTGTCTGTGGAATTTCGCTTAAAAACGTATCCCCGACAAAACGATTTTCTTGCCCGGATCGCGCCAATGTCAGACGCCCCATCTTGATTCTGCCAGCTACCAGAGTTGCTAGAAGCTCGGAGTCGATTCGTTCGAGTACCCGAATTTGATTTCTCCAGGGCGGGTGCTGGTGACAGACGTGTCCTGATAGTCTTCACCCACCTCCAGAGTATCTTCCAAAAGGATTGGCTGCCATCCAACATCATGGCGTGCTTGACGCGTGACCAAGTGACGTTCTCCAGCGACGGGCAGGTCAGGAGGACCTTCCAGCCGCCACCCGACATGAAGTAGAAGGACGATTGGTTATCGGAAATGAAGAAGTCGGCAAGCTTCCCTGTCGCGTAGATGGGCGCAAACGTCCGGTAGATGCCGCTAACCACCTTGTGCCTTCTGTCCGCGAGACCACTGAGGCTTCCTGGGGGCCGGTGTAGTAAACCATTTTTGACAGGGTCAGAGCCGTTCTATCTCGATATTATGGGAGGGGAGATGTCGGAGGGGTATTGGGTTTACATCCTTAGGTGTTCTGACGGGTCGCTCTATACTGGTTGCACTAGCGAACTAACCCGCAGGTTGAGGGCCCACCTTTCAGGTAAGGCTTCAAAGTACACACGCTCCAGGCTTCCTGTGACCCTAGGCCACGTAGAGAAGGCTGCCGACAGGGGGAGTGCGTTGAAGCGTGAGGCTCAGATAAAGAAGCTCACGAGGCGCGAGAAGCTCTCACTCTGCAGGGCGTATGAAGCCAAAAAACAGCACGACATCAGTTAGGCTCGCCGAACCAAAGGTTGGATATCATTGTTCCTGTCCATGCTCACCACTAGCTTTGCTCGGACCGGAGCTGCTAAATTCCGAAACCTAGCAGGTTCTACCAGGTGACTTTCGTGCCTTGAAGTTCCCCTGCCGCCTGCACTCTTACCTCCGAGCCTCGGCTCCGATCTTCCCGAACAAGCGTTCTAGGCCCGTCGCCAACTCTGAAGCGAATGCCTTGGGCTCTGGCTCTTCAACAACTTCCTGATTCTTTCTGAAACGACACTCCCACACCTCCTCGTAGAGGGTTGGTCTCCTCGGTTCCTTCATGCCTTCGAAGTACTGTGCAAACATTTCATTAGGTTTCATGGCACAATTGTTACTGAAAGAGGGCTGTTTTCAACGCATTCTCCCAGAGTCTAGCTAGGAATTCAGCTTCAGGAACCTGGCCCACCTAACATCCAGCAGATGGTTGGTTCCTCCAATTCTGTCGGCCGACGTACCGGCTACGCGCTGAGGAACCCAATCGTCATTCGGCCGTCAGGATTGGCTCATGCCAAAAGCGTCCCGTCCTACCCAGAGCATGAACCTCCGCCCCTGATTCCGAATCCATAAGGGAGATAGTTTGCCCTCCGAAATCTCCTCAAAATGACCTTGGAGGACATCATGATTTGAAATGAGTCTGAACGAATTCAAGGTCAGCCGGAACCGCCTAGTTGCAGAGTTGACGCTTCTCCTCTTGGACGTCAGGGAAATGAGAATCGAGGAGGCCACCGCCGATCTCGTGCTGGACAGGGCATCCAAGCTTATCTCGATAGCGAACGACTGTGTCAGTGAAAAGGAACTAGACAGGGTCAGAGCACAGCTTGGCAGATTGCAGAGCGTGGTCCATGAGGCTGCCAACAGAAGTATCATGGGAACCGCTTCGGCAGAGGTTCAACTGGACTGACAGGACCGAGACGAACCGTCCGGAATCCCTGCCTGTGTTTGCCATGAGCTCGGACAGGTGGTTTCACCCTCCCGTGGTGTACCATACAGACCTGTGCTGGTTTGACCGCGGAAGTGACCGACACCTTCGATTCCAGCTGCCGGTCTAGCGGCTCTTGCAAGACACGGGCCACGCTCACAACCCCTGGACCCTCCTGAGGGGCCGATGGCCGCAAAGCGGCTGAACCCCGTCAATGGGTGGTAGAGCTTCGATGCTACCTACCGACGACAAGTCTGGGAGTTTAATAGCTATCGCCGATATGGAAGAAAGCCATATACTATTCCCCACCAAAACGGAAATTATGCTTTAATCGACTCTAGGGGGAACGCTCGAACCATGCCAGAAGAGTCACGCTGCTGG